>Ga0315312_1000303_pt1 | contig 68837 bp, 69 predicted proteins | sample TDP7_MG_FD_203629 | JGI IMG/M metagenome (GOLD analysis project Ga0315312, IMG submission 203629) | Freshwater sediment microbial communities from Lake Towuti, South Sulawesi, Indonesia - TDP7 | ecosystem: Environmental > Aquatic > Freshwater > Lake > Sediment | place: Indonesia: South Sulawesi... | reverse complement strand
TTTTAGTCCTGAGTTCTATTGAAGCAACCAAGAGGAGTCGTTTATGGACATCAAGTTTAAAGAGGATTTTATTGTTCTCTGGAAGAGATTTTTCGGTGAAGCGGAACTTCCTATCGCCTTCTACTACACGGATGAAGAAGGACATGCGGAACTCGTGAAGCCCGGTACAATTCGCGGATGCCTCTTCGCAGCGCTTTCACTTGTAAGGAAGGAGAGAGCTTTATGTTTTGATGCAGAGTCAATCGGCTGTCCTGGCGGACAAGAGTATCTGGGTCTTAGAGTGCCCGTGCACGACACTGAATACTTAGAACTATATTCGCACTACGTCTCCAGTGGAATTCCTGGAAAAGAAGAAGGAGAGCGTTACCTGAAGACGCCTGAGATTGCTGCCGAGGCGATCAAGCTCATGCCATCGTTCAAGGCTCCAGCAAGGTTCATAGTGTTCAAGAGGTGGGACTCATTGAATGAGTCGGATGAACCTGACGTTGTAATCTTCTTCGCGTGCCCCGACGTCCTTTCAGGCCTCTACGGATTGGCGAATTTTGATGAAACGGAACCCAACGTTGTTTTCACCCCCATGGCTTCAGGGTGTATCTCAATCGTAACGTATCCCTTTCTTGAGAAAGACTCTGCCCGTCCAAGAGCCGTCATAGGATTGTTTGACCCTTCAGCGCGCCCCTATATTCCAGAGAACACACTTTCGTTTTCTGTACCCATGCGCAAGTTCGAGCGTATGGTTCGCAACATGGAAGAAAGCTTCCTGACCACAAAATCCTGGAAGGCATTACAGAAAAGAATTCAAGGGGCACCATAATAGAGCGCGCTAACTCTAATCCAGGATTTCTAAGAGTTTTTCGCCTTTTGGTGTGATTGCGTATATGCCTCGACTGACTCGTTCCACGTAACCATTTGGAAGCAGATAGTGGTAGAACTGTTTTCTGATTGTGTTTGATGTTGCGAAGCGTAGGCATGTTGCAACCGCTTTCTTCTCAATATCCGTGTAGTGCACATGACCCTTCTTGACGAGTTCAAGAATGAACGTTTTCTCGTTGAACTGTGTTGAAACAGCTTGTCGACTAGGAATTATTGGAGGTGAAAGTGCATGCAGTGTTCCGCACTCAAAAATACGATAAACACACTAACACAATACATTTATTTCTTCTCGTGTGTCAGTGCGCTTATTACTGTCACGTTGACTATTCGCCCTTTCCCATTCAAACCCAGCACAATTTCACCGTGCCTGTCCACAACCTCGCTGTCAACACTCTTAGAAGGATACCCTCTCGAGAAAAAGATTTGAATTCAAGGAATTAATAAGACAATAGACAAGGAGAGCCACGATGAAAAACGTTGAGGAAATAAAGAAAAAACTGGAAGAATTAAAGCCATCACTAAAAGAAAAATTCAAGATGAAATCAATCGGTATCTTCGGTTCGTATCTAAGAGGCGAAGAGAAAAAAGGAAGCGACCTCGACATCTTGGTTGAGTTTGACGAATCAACAAGCTTGAGTCTTTTAGATTTTATCAGATTAGAGAACGACCTGAGCGAAGTATTAGGGGTTAAAGTGGATATGGTTGAAAAAAGCACCCTAAAACCAAGAATAGGAAAACACATTCTAGAAGAAGTTGTGAACGTATGAAAAAGGAATTCTTAGATTATGTCGAGGACATAATTCAGGCTATGGATGACTCTCTCAAATTTGTCAAAGGCATGAAATACGATGACTTTGCAAAGGACAGAAAGAGCATTTACGCCGTTATAAGAGCCATAGAAATCATTGGCGAAGCAGCGAAGAAGATACCAGATGAAATAAAGAGAGACTACCCCCAAATACCTTGGAAAGAGATGGCGGGAATGAGAGACAAACTAATCCACGAATATTCTGGGGTGGATCTGAAAAGAGTCTGGGACACGGTTAAAAAAGACATCCCAAATCTTAAATCCCTCTTTGAAAAAATCTTAAAGCAGTATGAGTAAGAAAACCTAATTTAAATTTGTCATTTCTTATTTTGGTGGAGTTGCTCAAATTGGTAGAAGTTGTTTTAAAGAGCCTTGATGCGCAAGGAAGAGTCGCCATTCCTGCGGCGTGGAGGCGAGACTGGAAATCTCGCAAAGTCATCTTAATAAGGCGTGGAGGGAAAATCGAGTTGTCGCCCGTGGAGCCAGTGTTGCCTTCTAGTCTGTTTGACTCCATCAAAATAGTTGACAATGTGGATTTCACAGACTCGCACTCTCTAAAGAGGGCGTTGCTGGAGCGATCTTGACCTTGGTCTAAAGGTTTCCAAGCCCTAAGCATAACTGTTCCTGATTTCTCGCAGGATTCTTCCACAGAATCGTACCAAGAGTCTATATTGCTTTTGCTATTGTTTGTCCAAGCGTTTTTGCACGTTGTAAAGCCTGGGAGTCTTTCTCGGCTGGGTCTTTGGCAACCACGCCTCTGAAGGGGAACGTCTCTGTCATTATGGGTCTCATGTTTAGCCACAAAGCGAATTTTTCTAAGTGTTCCAGCAAGGGTATAGTGCTGTATCCTCCCGATGCTGAAACAGTGAGAAAGCCAATCAACTTGTTGGCGAGTGGATGAACCGCCTCTGGATGCTCATATTTTGTACAATAATTCACGCAGTACATCCTTTCCATCAATGCCTGCAGTTTTGACGGCACTATGAAGTACCTTGGAGACGCAATCAAGATTCCATCCGCAGATTTCATTTCGCTAAAAACTGTTTGCAGATCATCTTTAATGGCGCACTCGAAGGTTATTCTTGCACAGCCTTCTGGGCAGGTTGAGAGGCAAGGACTGATTTTCAACCTAGCCAACTCAATGATTTTGGTTTCAGCCGTGGGATTTACCTCCTTTACGCCTTTCATCGCTTCTTCGAGCAAACGGTAGGAACTTCCACCCCTCCTATGAGAAGCACAAATTCCAACAATCTTCATAGTCATCAACTCGTAACATAACATTTGTCTTCATAAAAAAGGTTAGCTACTTTTTGCTAGATCGATAGAAAAGTAAACCAATCCCCATGAATGCAAGCACGATGCCAAATAGTTGGAAGGGCTCGAGAATTTCTGCCAAGACGACCACTGAGAACATCCCAGCAGATACAGGTTCTATTATAGAGACAACGCTTCCTTTAGTCGCCTCCACATACTTCAACGCATGAGAATAGAGAAAATAGCCCAACAAAGACGGTATCCAAGCTATGGCAAGGATAAGCGACCAGAGTTGAGCAGAAAACTTTGTTACTTCTGGAAGTGAAAAAGACAAAACAAGAGTCAGTGCGATGGCACCAAATCCGTCTCCATAAAAAACCAAGGTCCAACTGCTATAATCCTTCCTTAACCACTTCACCATTCCAACGTAAACAACAAAAAGCACACTAGACAACAGCCCAAAGAAAATCCCGGGAAGATTGACAACGAGTTGGGAGGTTTCATAGATTTTGACGACAAATGATGCTCCGAAGAAGGTTAGAATGATTGCCAGTACCGTTTTCATCGTGACTCTCTCCTTAAAGAAAAGGACTGACACGACTGCAACAATCGCCGGATAAGTGTAGAAGAGCATCGCCGCCACCGTGGCTGTAGTGAAATCTAAAGCGTAGAAATAGGCAACCCTTTGTAATGCTATGGGAAACAATCCGAAGATCACGAAAAAAGGAATGTCGTGTCTTTTTATCTTGAGCAGTTCCTTCTTGAAGATAACAATCATGAAGAATAACGTGCAAGAGGATACGCAAAGCCTAAGCATGATCAACGGGATTGGCGTAATTCCATATTGGAAAGCCATCTTCCCGAGAACGCCCAACGTGCCCCAGAGAATCGACGCCAACGCGATCAGAAGATACCCATAACCCTCTTTCATAAACGACACTAACCAGACGTGAAAGAGCAAGACTAATGTAAGCCTACCGATTACTTCTACGAATACGTAAGGCGCATAATCCATGACGAATTGGTAATAGGCTTCTGGAACGGTTCCCAAGAGTTAGACCCTTCCCACGTAAGTTCCCTTCAAACGCTCAAGCATGCGCTGAAGTTCAGCTCGCAAAACATCCAAAGGCGGAGCATTACTTAGCACGGAGACGTTTTGGTCTCCAACAGAGAAACTTAATCCGACGGCAGACCCGCCAGTCAGGTAGCAAATAGCGTAAACAGCTGCCAAGACTGTTATGAACTCTTTCTCAGCGTCTGTGCAGTTTTGATAGTCGATTTCTTTTCCAAGCTCAAGCTCCAACGTAACCTCAGCACGCTTCAACATCTTCAAGACTTTAGCATCTGGGATTTCTGCAGAGCTTATGTTAATCACATCACGAACATCATCTACGGTTACGCTCGCCAAGACATCTGGCTCCCTTTCTGTTCATAAATCGAGAAAAAAGCCAAAATTAAGGAATTTTCACAATGAAAAAGCAGATTCTAAATCTAATTTCTTAATTCACATATTGCATTCATGAAAATTGTAACTGAACATCTACCTTACGAGACGAAAGCGAGACCTTGACATACGGGGGATAGGTTAGAACCTCCCCAAAGTGGACATATCTTCCTGACGGGACTTCTGATGTCTCTTTTCTTCAGAGCTATATCAATAGACCGTCTAAGTACGCTTAATTGGCACTTCTACGAATCCCATATCTTATAATCAGATTGAATGCTTTCCTTTCCGGATTATTACAGCCAACAATGTTGCTATCAAAAATAATGGCAAAACTATTGTCAACTGAAACTCCGGTACTACTACATATGTGCAGTAGTCTGCTACACCATCTCTTGTTGCGTTGTGTCCAGCAAAGTCATAGGCAACTATTCTAAAACGTACATACGTTCCTTGAGGTTGTCCTGGAATTGTTGTATAATAGGCGAGTGAGCGTGCGTCGTGAGGATATGGCGTCAAATTGAGGGTCATGGGCATGTCGACCCATGTTGTACCGTTGTTCAGGTTGTATTGCAAAGTTGCATTCTTTACTCCTGATTCTCCGTCCGTAATATTAACCGAAACAGTAACGCTTTGGTCAGCCATCACATCCCCAGATGGTTCCCGTATTGGAAAGCCAATGTTCGGCGGGTCTGTATCGTTTGCTGCTTGAGGTCCGAGATATGGGATGAAACCCAAGCTTATTCCATAATCTGCGTATTCAATTATTATTCTTGGAGAAACTGTTTGGTATAGGTTTCTGGGATCTTGCATGTTGAGTTGAAAAGCGGTGTCTGCGTACTCTGTGATTATTCTTGGAGATAGTTCTGATGGGAGGTCAATAGGTCGTTGTAACTGCTGCTGAGGAGTAGCAAAGTCTCCATACTCAATAACAATTCTCGCAGTGACATTCTCAGTTATACTTCCAAGATTTGGGAATGTAATCGAATCAGTGGAGTTATAATCAGTATTGTTGAGCTCTATCTCTTCTCCCATTGCTTTGATATCGGTGGACAGAAATGTGGAGAGTGCCCCCTCTCCATTTCCAGTGTTAACATGAAGAGGTGAATAGTAGGCTCCGCTTAACGAAGACTTTAGGCAGATAATGCTTCCTAACAGCATCGACATTATGCAAAGACTTCTCAATATGTTCTTTCTCAAGCGCGAGCACTCCCGAAGGCATTTGAGGGTTATTTGTAGAGTATTAAGAGGCAAGCATAGCCATTAGTATAGTCGGCCCAAACCGTTACAGTGTGAAATACATTTGGACTGAGCACTATTTCGGTGATTTCTGGTCCTCCATAGCTTCGACGGGCTGCTTCATGAATTACTGTGTCATCAATCTTTAAATGCGCTCCCCATGTATCACTCTCTGAATACAATGACCATGATCGTTCGTAAATTGTCAAAGTGTCTGGGACTTTAATATTGAAGGTTTGAGCGGGACCGTATGCTGCAAAACCCTTGATTGCAATCATTAGCTTTGTGGCGTCGGGATATTGAAAGTGATAGTATTTTGCATCGGCAGTAGAAACACCCAAAGCGGCACTTATTGTCTGAAGTCCTTTCAGTAGCAGGTTATTAGTTAATTGCTTGTTGACATAGTATTGCCAATCTATTATCTTGCCTATCCAACCAGTAGTCCCAGGATTGGAAGGATTAACCTTGAGATAATAAACTACAATCCAGCCATCCTTGTGAACAAAAGCGTGTGGATAGTCATTGCTTGAAAGACCTGTCCAAGAAAGGGAGCCAATTACATAGTCGGAAGTAACATTCTCTACAATTATCATTGTATTTTTCGCAGTATTCAGATTCAAAGAGCTTGAGGTATTTACGTATATTGAAATTCCAGCTTCTTGTTCCAGAAATGTTGTTGTAGCAGCCATGCTCTGAGCGAAAGCTGGGCGACCAAACGAAAACGTCTCGCTTAAGTCTTTCACACCAGATGTCTCAAGACCTCCAGTTCTGGTATTGAAATAGAATCCTAAGAAACTAAGTACCAAAATTGCAGAAAGCAAAATGCTCACTCTCACTTTTTTGTTTTCTAACCGCATGTTTCATTCAACTCCTAAACAGTAAGCAGTTTTCTTCTATAACTCGGTTTATTTTTAAGCCTTATGGAAAAATCGCATCGAACAATTATCTATTAACAGCTTCCTATGTAATACACAACAATTCGTAACTTGGGGACATGGGATAAGATGCCGAAAGGAGACTTCGGCAATGTATATTCTGAAATGGTGCGTTCTTATCATCCAGAATAAAAAGGGAGAGAAGCGTTTTGCGGTTTATTGTTGTTCTTTGTAGTAGCTTAGTCCTGCTGTTACGCCTGTCGTAATGGCGAACCACACGATGGTCGCTGTTATGTTTCCTTGGCTGACTATGTAGGCTAAACCCACTGAAGCGCCGTTAAGAACAGCGAGAACAGCAGCCAACTTGGGTTTGAATTGAAATCCCACTATTTCACTTCCTCTTCAGTTTCTTCCCATAGCTCAACGAATCTTAAACTTAAAGTACCACATATTGGAAAACCTTGAATCGGTGCAGTGAAATGGGCTATGGGGAAGCATGGAAGGTCTTAGCAGACCTAATCGTGGAGTTTCGAAAGAGAAGAGAAAGAATTCCAGCCAACGTGATGAACGATCTTCGTTCGGCTAAAACAATGATACAAGTCTTCAAAGCCGACCCAACGCATGTCGAAAACATTCCACAAATCGAAACATATCTGGAAAGCGTTGAATCCTATCTCTTCTTAGTAGCTGAAGAAAAGTATGGGGCGAGATTTGTTGAGGAGTGGATGGAAAAGCTCTCACAAGCCAGGAAGAAAGTTGAAGAGACAAAAGAAACAGTTTCCAAGTTTGTTCCAGGGCTTCCACGAGGCAAACACTGGGTGAGAATCCAAATTTCAAAAGACACTCCTCGAAAAGAAATCGAAAACCTGGCTAAGGAAGAAAATCTTTCCTACAAAATGCAAAAGAATGGATATATGCTCGTTTACGGGAACATCAAAAGTATAAAGTCCTTTGTTAATAGCCTGCGAAAGCAGCAAGTTCATATTCGCCAAGGTAATAAGAATACTATGAAAACTAATGAATAGTAACATGAAACTTTCCAGTGCTTTCTAAGAGAGCAGCAAGTCAACGAATAAAAGAAACTACTCTGAAGAATGACATAACCATCCTTCCGAGATTAGCAGAGTTCTTAGGGACAAGCCCTTGCTGAAACAACCAAAGATAACGTAATGAAGTTTATGTAGGAAATTCTGAGTGGTTTAAAGATCTCTGTATTATACACCTATAAGGTGAGGATCAATGATATTCTTTTTTTTTAGAACTCACTACACTTTCAAAAGAAAATAGAAGGATCATATAGCGCATAACGTTTAGTCTGTTCTTTTACAGGGAATTCTGCATTCTCACATGCATTCCCGCAAAAAAGATATGCTTAAATTGATTTGGCACCGTGTTTATAGTGACAAGAAAAGGGCAGGTGTTAAATGATGGCTTCAAAGGTTCCAAAAAGAATAAGCCTTGCAAAATTGCCTGATGGCAAAGTAATCAAATGTGAAGACATAGACTTTGAGATCGAAAAGGAGCCTTGGGCGATATATAAACTGAAAGATGGCACAGTGCTAAAGGTAAAAGTTGTTGTAGGGAAAGTTTCTAGGGGGATAGACCCAACGACGGGAGGAATCCTTAGAAACCCATCTACTGGAGAACCTTTTTACAATGTTTTTCATAATGTGCTCATAATGGCAGAAGTGGCGGAAAATCTGATGAAATAGGAGAGTGAAACTGGGTTGTCTCAATCTGTGTTGGTATCCAAACGCCCTAGTGACAACACTAACTGGGAGTCGGGAGTGAATTTTCCAAGATCGGATACTCAGCAATCTTCCGTATTGACAATAACAAAGGTTAGAACTGGTCTCTATATCATGATTTATAAAGGAGAGGATAACTGGTTTGTAGCTAGATGCCTTCAGTTACCTGCGGCCATTAGTCAAGGAAGAACTAGAGAAGAAGCAATTCGCAACATTGAAGAGGCTATTTCTCTTGTTTTAGAGGATGTTGATGAGGCTTTCGAAGTCTCATCCAACTTAGAGCCTCAGTGGTCTCATGTCTAAACTTCCAGTAATATCTGGAGGGGAAGCGATCAAGGCTCTCCACAAGAACGGGTTTAGAGCCACGAGGCAGAGAGGTAGTCATGTTTTGCTCAAGAGAGATGATATTCGCGTCACAGTCCCTCTTCACCAAGAATTGGACAGAGGTACATTGAGAGATATCATTAATCAGGCTGGTAAAACGAGAAAAGAATTCTTAAAATATATTTGTTGATTTTAAGAAGTAGACACTGAGAACATAGGGTCTAATTACTCCTTTAATGTTGAGGATGACTTGGGAGTATTGACGTTTTAGCTCTCTTTTGTTAAAACACTGGCAGAAAAACTACAGGAAACAAGAAAGCGTTGAAGGCTTTCATCCCTTTTAGTGCAAAACAGTTAAAACGAGTTGTATTTTATCTATAGAATAGTTTTATAGAGAAAAATGCAAACTCTATAAGAGTTAAACCTTTACCATATAGTGCTGAGGTGGAGGAGGCGGCTCCAAGAGAATGCCCTACATAAAGAAGATTGAACTGAAAGGCTTCAAGATGTTTGGAGACCCAAAACCTACCACCATCACTTTGGACAAGGGCTTCACTGTATTTACCGGACCAAACGGAAGCGGTAAAACCAACATCGTGGACGCCATCCTGTTTTGTTTAGGCGAGCTAAGTTCAAGGAGACTCAGAGCAGAAAACTTTGCAAAGTTGATGTTTCACGGCGCCCCCAACGCTGGTGTCGAAAAGGCAAAGTCTGCTAAAGTCGTGATTCAATTCGACAACTACGACAATCGAATACCGGTGGATACAGCTACGGTGACTATTGGTCGGGAAATTCTACGAAACGGTCAGAGCGTCTACAGACTTAACGGAAGGAGGATTTCGAGAACCAATATCGTGGACATTCTTTCTATGGCTGGAATCAGCCCTTCTGGATACAATGTTGTTGCTCAGGGAACGATCACTCGCATCGCTGAAATCTCTCCTTCTGAGCGTAGAAGAGTCATAGAAGACTTAGTGGGCATAGCCCAGTATGACACCGAGAAAGCTGAAGCCGAAGAAAAACTTCGAACTGCCGAAATATCCATTCGAACAGCAATGGGCAGAGTAGATGAAGTGCAAAAAAGAATCGATGACTTGGAAAAGGAACGCAACGAATTTGTGCGTTACACATTCGTCACCGAAGAAATCAAGAGATTCGAAGCCATGAAAATTTCCCATGAAATCTCAGAAACGCAGAAGAAAATTGATGAACTCTCGTCTCGATTTGAAGAAGTTAGGCAGAGAAGCGAGAAACTACGGCAACTGAGAGAAGGATTAAGGTCTCAACGCCACGAAGTCGAAACGAAGTGGATAGAACTCGGTTCTGAAATGGTGGAGGAAGGAAGCACCCGAGTCTTGGAGGTTCAAATCAAGATAGGCGACCTGAAGTCAAAATTGAGTGAACTAACAACAAAAATAGACGCTGGAAAAACGAGTCTTGAAGGATTGAGGAAAGTTGAAGAAAACAACGCTCAACAGCTAGAGGCGATTAAAAGAGAAATCATTGAAAATCGAAAAAGAGTTCGCGAACTAAAACAACTTCACGACCAACTGTCTGGCGAAATCACAGAGAAGCAATCTCAACATGAGGCGGTTTCAGGTGAGGTTGCCGAGTTAAGGGCTAATCTTGGAGAAAACAACAAGAGGATTCGTGAAACCGAACAAAAGCTAGACAAATTATATCAGAATGTCATGGCTCTTCGAGGCAACTACGCCAAGGGTCAGGCGGGAGTAAAGGTTCTCTTAAGAAGACTAAGCGATTTACACGCCCGCAAGAGCAAGTTCACCTCCAATCTGAATGAGTTTGAAAAATCTTTTGCCGATCTTCAAGAAGTCAAGAGGGAACAAGAGAAGCACCTGCGAAGTCTTCAACGAGCACTCGACCGCAAAATCGTACAAAAGGAATCCATGGAAATGGAAATTGTGGAGGCAAGCAAAATCGCAGAAACCGCCCGAGAAGCCGTAGTAGAGTTCGCCACTCAACGGGAAATCGCGGATAAAATCGCCAAAGAAGAAGCGGCGATGAGGAATATTGAGGAACTCGGAGAACTCGGCGTTATCTCGGGCATACACGGGCGCCTCAGAAACTTAGTCAAGATAGAGAAAGGCTATGAGCGTGCTATAGAGGCGGCGGCAGGAGGTTGGTTGGACTCCATCGTTGTTCAAGATTTCGATACAGCCTTTACTTGCACTGAGACGTTGAGACGTCTAAAACTTGGAAGAATCAAGATCATTCCTTTGCAGGGATTGGCTAACATGAAATCGGTTGAAGCACCAAAAATTGAGGAATTAGGCGGGAGCGCCTCCAACTTTATAAGATACACGAAGGAGTTTGAGCCCGCTGTGGTTTACGTCTTCGGAGACACCTTGATAGCGGGGCATGAGAAGGCGGCTCTCTCAGCGTGCCGTGAAGGTTATCTAGCAGTCACTGTGAACGGTGACCTTTACGAGGCTGGCGGGGGAATCGAGTGCGGCTATTACCGTGCTCCCATAGATTTCTCTTCAATCATCCCAAGCGAGTCTGCCATTCAGCGCCTAGACGAAGCAGTCAAGGCTCTTCAAGGGAATCTTTCAAAGAGAAAAAGCAACGTGACGTCTTTTGAGGAGGAGATAGATAAGACTCGGGTAGAAACCGCCCAGTTGAGAGAGGTGATCACCACTCTCGACAAAGAGATTGCGAGGATACGCAGAAACATAAGATACACGAAGAGGAACGTTCAGCGCGCGGACAAGGGTATTCAAGGCGTTCAAGAAGGTTTAGAGAAGAGAAAGACAGAGTTGGGGGTTCTGAGGGCGCAACGCAATGAGATTAGGAGGGGAATACGCAAGCTTCGTGGCGAACTAGCCGCCCTAAGACAGATGGTTGATTTGTCTCGAATCCAAGAGATGGAGGTTCAGCGGGAGAGGTTAGGTGATCAGATCATAGAGTTGCGGCAAACCATGAGTGGTGTGGAGACCGAGCTTTCTACTCTTCAGTCGAAGTTTGACAATGTTCTCAAGGTGGGTGTTAGTAATTTTAGGGTTCAATTGTCGAAGACGAGGCAGCAGATTTCGACTCTGGATGGGGAGGTTGCAGAGGCACTGCGTCAAAAGGAGACCATTGAGGGTGAGTTGTCTGGGCTTGAGAAGTCTAAGGAGGAGTTGTCGCGTTCAATCCTAACCGCCAAGGAAGAGTCTAAGAAGTTTGTTTCCCAGATCGACTACATTGACAAGAGGCTGCAGCAGTATGACGCCGAGTATGAGCGAGTCAGTCAGTTGTTTAATGATCTTCAACTGAAGTTTCAAACGCTACAGTTGCGGTTGGACCAGAGTTCTGGTAGGCTGAGGGAACTGGGTTACGCCGAGCCCCTGCTAGTTTCTCTGGAGCAGGTCAAGGCGGCTGAGGCGTCGCTGAGGCTCATGCGCTTGGAGTTGGAGCGGTTGGGCGCTGTGAATCAGTTGGCGCCAGTGCACTATGCTGATCAGGTTGGTAGGTACAGGGAGTTGTCTCTGCGCATGAACGAGTTGGAGAGCGAGAAGGAGTCCATTGTCTCTTTCATGAACGAGATTGAGCTTAAGAAGCATCGGGTTTTTACAGATGCCTTCAATCGAACAAACGAGAACATCGGCAGGCATTTCTTCAAATTGACTGGCGGCGGAGAAGCCGCTCTGAAGTTGGAGAACCCTGAGGAGCCCTTTGCCGGCGGAATCGACATGGTGGTTCAGTTTCCTGGTAAGCCACCGATTCTTGTGAGCGGGGCTAGCAGTGGTGAAAGGTCTGTGGCTGCGGTGGCGTTTATCTTTGCTTTGCAGGAGTTTACGCCCGCCGCGTTCTACTTATTAGACGAGGTTGATGCGCATTTGGATGCGTTTCACGTGGGGAGGCTTGGGGAGTTACTCTTGGAGGAGTCGTCTAAGTCGCAGTTTTTGGTTATTACTTTGAAGCCTGAGATGGTTGGTAAGGCTCAGAGAGTGTATGGAGTCTACGAGCGTAACGGGATATCTCATGTGGTTTCCACCACCTTCAAAGAGACCGCTCAGGAAGCTGTTAAGGAGGTCGCCTAGTGTCTTCGTCTTCGACTGTTGGGAAGCCCTTCTATCTTCAACCCCCATTGAATATCTTGTTTGAGTTGCATAAGTTGCAGAGGATAGTACCCTGGGACATCAACATCTCTTTTTTGTTGTCTTCCTTCTTGGTTGAGATGGAGAGGAGGGGCGAAGTTGATTTCAGAGCGTCTGGAGTGGCGCTGGATTCGTCGGCTACGATTTACTTGATGAAGTCTAAGCTGTTGCTTAAGCTGGAGGAGCCTCCACCACCGCCGAAGAGCCCGCCGGATTTCTTGCCTCCACCCTTGTTCTTGCCTCTTCGGTATGAGTTGACTTCCACGACTATTCAGCACTTGTTGGACGTCTTGGATGAGGTCTTGAAGGGTGAACGCTTGTTTAGGCTGGAGCCTCGGGATGATGGGGTTTTGTTGGCTCCGCCTGAGATTCTTCCGCCCGTTGACCTTTACCTGATGGAGATCGAGGAGAGGATGAACCGTCTTTACGAGAGGTTGCTTCAACTGGCCAGAGAGGTGAGGTTGGTTGTTTTTTCTAGTGTTGTGGCGGGATTAGAGAGGCTTGAGGCGATCAAGACCTTTCTCACTCTGCTTTTTTTGGCTCAGACTGGGCGGGTGGATTTGTGGCAGGAAGAAGAGTCTGAGGAGATTTTTATCGGTTTGTTTGAAGGGTCTGCTGTTGTCGGGGGAAGTGAAGCAGAAATCGGTGGAACAGCCTAAGCGGGATAAGTGGAGACGGGATTTGGCTGTTGTAGAGGCGGGGCTTTACGTAGCGGGTCGTCCGCTTGACCTGAAGACTCTGGGTTCTCTTGTTGGTTCTCGTTCTAAGAAGCGGGTTCAGAGTCTTGTGAGGGCTCTTATGAAGGCGTATGCTGAACGGGATACTGCGCTAGAGATTTTGGAATTAGAGGACGAGCGTTTTGTTTTGCAGTTGAAGACTGAATATACGTCTAAAGTGAGGAGGTTGGCTTTGAGACCTCTTCTCTCGCAGGGGCCTTTGAAGACTTTATCGTATATTGCTTATCGGCAGCCGGTGGTGCAGGCTCGAGTCATTGATGTGAGGGGAGGTCACGCCTATGGTCATCTTAAGCAACTCGAAGACCTTGGTTTGATTGTTCGTGAGAGAACGGGACGAAGCACTGTGATAAGGACCACTGAGTATTTTGCGGATTATTTTGGTTTGAGTCATGATTTAAGGACTATGAAGCGTCAGTTGAAGAATATTTTTGAAGATGTTGCTAAGCCTGGAAGCCAAGAGAAGAAATAAATCATGCTTGCATTTTTCCAAAAGTCTTCAGCTGATAACATCAGCTCGTGAGAATAACTGCTCAGAAATAAAAGGGGGAGTTGGGGTTGTTTGTGGCTTTCAGTGTACTTCTTTATCCTGTCCAGCCGAAGTTCTTGGCGATGTAGAAGATGTCTCTCATGTCGATTTTGTAGTCGTTGTTTAGGTCTGCTATTCCCATTCCCCATCTTTCGTGGCCTGGGTGGGAGCCGAAGGCTCTGGCGGCTTGGTATACGTCTTTCATGTCAACCTTGAAGTCGGGTGAAGGCAACTGAGACTTGTAGGGATACCCAGGCAAACCGATGTCATCGTATAATGTTGTGCCTGTAATGTCTTCGGGGATAGTCGCCCACCAAACTGCGTAGATTGGGTTTTTGGGTTCTATAGGCTCGCAACGCCAGGGTATGCGCCAAACAAAGATTTCGGTGTCTGTGTGCCATCTTGTACATTTCTTCAGTACCAGTTCAATTGGTTCAGTTTCTGCTATCCTTTTTCCGTTTTTAGTAATGTAATTGGTAATTCTGTGCACTATGTCCTCCTGTACATGGAATTTCTCTCTTACAAACACCTTTAGTTTCCACGCACAGTCTTCCTTCACCAACTGCGCGCGTAACTCCTTCTTGCTAGTAACCTTCCCTTTGATTATTTCATCTTTAGTTTCCCAATCTAGCTCACCCTTTTCTGTCGCCGGCGGCACAGTTAGTGTCTCATTGAATATAAAAGAGGGAAAACCAGGGATCGTGAAGTTTACATAAAATGACACGTTTTCCATTGGCACTACCGCAAATTCATTGTAGAAACACCCTCCGAAAGTGTAGTTCGCAGCCAGAGGTATTCTATGTGAATGTGCCAACTCAGGTGGTTCTATTATAAATGCCTCTGTTCGAAATGGAAGACAATGAAAGTATCCCACCGGTGATTCTATGCCGTGTACTATGCCGCCTGGTTTGTTGGCGATGAATAGGACGTGGCTGTTAGCTACGTATTCTACGAATCTCCATGGTCCTGAGCCTATCATGTTTGGGTCTGGCGCAAAGCCTGTTGGATCCCCGCTTTCGCATATTGGTTTCCAAACATGCATTGGCAGAATTATTTGCTGGCATACCCAGCTTAACGCCCAGATGCTCTTGATGTTGAACAGGACTTCGAAGTTGTATGGGTCAGTTATTCTGAAATCCAAGACATCCATGACGTTACTTATCCATATTGGGGGCGGCAAGCCCCGCTTACGTAGGATGCCGTCAAGTTCTACTAACGTGAAGGACACGTCCGCTGTTGTGAGGGGTGTTCCGTCCTGCCAAGTTGCATCGGGTCGAAGGGTGAACTTGACCTCACTGCATGTTCCGTATATTAGGTGCTCATATGTGCTTATCGTATAGTTTTCAGCCAGCCACGGCATGAGTTCTCCAAGGTTGTATGGATCAGGCCTGAGCAGACTCTCGTATGGAGGCAAGGGGCAATTGTCGTTGCTGTCTGCTTGGTCTGGTTGAATCGCGTATAACGGGTTTAATGAACCCATTTCTGAGACGTGGCAACCACATCTTATCGTCAAATGCTCGCCGTCGCCACGTTCAAAGCCTCTCGGATGCATGTTTAGAGAACTCCAGTCATTATTGATGCCATAACCAGGTATCTTAACTACGCCTTCCCATTCTAGCCCTCTGTAGATGTTTTCTCCGTCGTCTGGCGTGACAGGCACTCCAGCGGTGCCACCTGTGTAGCGTCTGCTCATGGCTTCGCTTCCCACGTATGACCACAACGGTACACTGGCTGCAATATCAGCGAATCTTTCTTGGAAAGTGTAAGCGTTAGTCAGTGCCTCATCATAGGTGTTCGCATAACGCATCCAGTAGCTTTCCGCAGCCAAAATTGGGTCGTTCACTCCAGCATAGTTGTAGGGCTCTCCAGGATGCCAGTAGAACTCCGAGTTCCAGTCTATCAAGTAATCAGGATCTATATCCAGAGGCCAATCGCCCGTGTAGAGATGGAAGTCTTTGTTGGTCATGACCTGAATTCTGGCGTCCCTAATGGTGAGGTACACTCTGCTTACCCTCACATTTTCAGCTTCCAACTCGCTTGCGATGAAGCTGCCCATGTCTCTTCTGTGAACATGATCGCTCCTAATAAAGAACTTGAGGTTAAGGTCTTCGCCAGCGTCCTTTACGCCGTTGCTGTTGCGGTCCCAATAGCGCCATCCGTCAGGACTGTTCGTCAGTACAAATCCGCCTGCATCTAGTTTGGTTTCAGCAGCCGCTCGACTGTATGGGTAGGTTAGGTTTTCTAAGGCTCCACCCGGTCCAATCTCTGGGTGTGAATACATACCCATTGATGGTGGAACAGGCGTGTATAGTGGCGTGTAGAATCCTGCGCCTATGAGTGTTGCTAGTTGGCCTCTGTCGGTTAAGTAGGCTATGGCCTGTCGCAGTTCCTTTACGCTTGTTGGGTTAGGATAGACAGGGTTTGGAGAGCCATCTGGCAATGTGGAGTTGTTGTTATTGTTTATGTCCAGCATGAAAAATCTAAACTCTGCTCCATAAGAAATGACATTGATGGTTTCGTTGTATGGAGGCATACTGTATTTGCTATATCGTTCCTTTGTCAGCGGCCAATCAGTTATGTCGATTTCTCCCGCTTCTAGGGCATCCCATTCAGCTTCTGGTGTGGAATACAACTTGATCAATAGTTTGTCTGCTCTTGGACCGAACTTCTCAAACTTCGTGTCTTCAGGTGTCCCGTCCTGATAAACCCAAGAGCCCACTGGAACCATAGAAAGCGCAAGAGTCACAAACACAAACAACACAAAGACTTTTTTCTTTTTCACTTTCATCTTCTCCTCTCTCAACTAAACATGGCACATCGTCCAAAACAGACGGACTGAGTGCTATTAAATTATCAATACAAGCCTATTTAACGCTTATGAAACAATCCTACAAACATGCAAGCAAGAAGATTTGGAGTAAAATCTAAAAGTCCATTTATACATTCAAATTTCCAGTTACTCAAAATTAACGAAAGTCTTTCAGATGTGTCCTAGTCTTTCTAATAACCCTTCAGTTATTCTTCAGATGGAGGCAGTCTCCTAGTCAAACAGTCTTGAAAACAAAGGTTATCAACTCTTATCCTAGATTATCATGCTAACAGAACCCTAAATGACGCCTGTTCCATTCTGTTGCGGTTAGTAATCAGTTTTATACGACTTTAAACTGAGGGCTTCCACCATTTGTTTTGGCGTTATGACCTTAATTCTCTTGGCTCCTCGGAGGAAATGGCGATTAGTCGACACAATGAAATCTGACTTTGCTTTTAACGCCGCGGATAAGTGAGGAGAATCGTCTGGATCTGAGATATCTCTTTTGCATTCTTCGATTTGTTCGTTGTAGTCACTCCTCCAAACGACCTCCGCATTCAGCATCATTAGCATGTAATATCTCGCAACAGCCGCTTGGGTTTTGCCAAGGTTTCGTCTAAAGAATTCCACGACTTCTCGTATGGTGTCTTCGGAGATTATCACTGATATTATTTTTCTCTCAGCCGCTTCAAGTATTAGTCGGGAGTTGGACTCACGAATCATCCGTCCTATTATGAAAACATTCGAGTCAACGTAGATCTTTGGCACGCAAGTCTCTCCTGATCTTTCGAAGCTCTTGGGTCACATCCTCAGGAGTCTTGCCCAAATTGCGTAAAGCTTCATCGATCTTGCCCCTTATGATGGCTGCAACCTCTTCTGAAGGTGGTTTTTCCACCCTTTGAAGTATGATTAATCCTTTGAGATTGATGACAAACAGATAGTCATCCTCATCTATATCTATGATTTGCCTTAATTCTGACGGCAAAGTGACTGTTCCTTTCTTTGTAACTTTGGTAATTCCCACGATCTCAGCCATTCTGATCACCGTAAGAATGTAAGAAAATCTGACACTTAAATCAATCGCTTCAAATCGCATAATCAAGATGGAAGTCCTAAATGAATTCGACTTTAACCTCTATCACTTCTCTAAAATCGGAATCCGACGTTAAGAATACCTCACAGTGTTTCTCGGCTAACGCAAGGTGCACACCATCGTATAAGGAGAAGAACGTTTTCTCGGCTCTTCTAAAATATCTCTTCTTCAATTCCGCGTCTCTGTGAGAAATCGAGGTTGGAATATTCTCGACTATTGTAAGATTAGGGATGCCCTCTATGTATGTCCGCGCCTTCACCGCCTCGTCATCAAGTCCCTGAGACAAAATCAGACGATTAGAATCACCCGTCCCTTCCTCAATTGATGAAAAACAAAAAATTTTCTCGCGTTTTCAAACAGAGAGAAGAAGAACAATACTTTTTTCTCAGCGTTCCACCCAGAGAGAAGAAAACGGTGATGATGAAACAAAAATAATTTTACCCTCCCTCCCCCCTCTATAGAGGGGCTCTCACACACGCACACACAAAACCCTACACAATGTTCAGCCCAAACAACTCATCCAAACTAGAAATCCTCTTCACACCCTCATCCTGAACCTTTCCATCACGATCAACCAAATAAACAGTCAACCCACACTTTCTCGCTCCTTCATAATCCGCTTTCACTTCATCCCCGACAAAAACAGCCTCAGAAGCCTCAACCCCCAACCTCTCCAAAGCATACTTGAACACCTCCACATCAGGCTTCATCTTCCCCAACGTATCAATCACAACCACAACATCAAAAAACCCATCCAAACCCACCTTGGGCAGAATCTCATCCACATCACTCCGCAACCCATTCGTCACAACCCCAACCCTCAAACCCCGCTCCTTCAACAAAGGCAAAATTTTCTCAGCATCTGAATAAAGCGTCACATCACAATAATCCCACCAATGAGACGCAATAAACTCAGCCAACGCCCGAATATCCAAGCTCACACCAAGATTACTCAGAATCCGAATATTCCACTGAACCCAGAACTCATCCAAAAGCCTCGCCAAATCCCGAAAATCCAACTCTTCCTCAGCTCTTTTCCATGCTTTAGTTATCTCTTCCAAAGAACGATTAACCCCACAGTCCTTAAGTATCCTCTCCATCACACACGGAATCTCAGCGGTCTTGAGCAACGTACCTCCCAAATCAAAAAGCACAGCCTTCACTCGACACCCACCAGACTCCATATTTTTCCCCATAACTGATTACACCCTCAACTTAAAACTATAGTCATAAACCACCCTATCCCCATCCTCCACGCCTTTCCAAAAGTTTATATCCCCAACTCCAATAGTCTCACCAAACCACAAAGGAGAACCAAAAAAGCTTGTCAGTATGGCATGGGACCCTCCACAAAAAGAAAACATCAGGCGGAACAAAACGCCCATACAGAAAGAAAAGAAAATTCGAGAAAGGCTCCTTCCCAACAGAAACCACACTAGGAGAAACAAAGAAAAAACTCAGTAGAGGGCACGGAAAAAACACAAAAATCCAACTACTAAGCGTTACCCAAGCAAACATCACCGACCGAACCACGGGAAAAACCCAAAAAACTGAAATCGTCCGCGTGGTGAAAAACCCCGCAAACGCAGACTACGACCGCCGGGGGGTAATAACAAAAGGAGCACTCATCGAAACACCCATCGGAACAGCCAAAGTGACATCTCGACCAGGACAAAACGGAGTAGTAAACGCCATCCTCATCCCCAAAAAATCTTCCTAACATCACACTTATCCCCTTTCTTCAACAACCAAAAGATGCTTAGCAATTTGCCTAATCATCCGCTCCTTAGGACCCGCCTTAAAGACGACAACCATGCCCGATCTATGCCACGAGAATTTAGGATGCGAAGCATCAGAAACCACCTCGCATCGAAACCCGAGTTCCTCTACCGCCTTTCGAATCTCCTCAACTTTAGGAGACGACACAGCAAAAGCTTTAGGAACCCTCCGCCCCTCAACTCGACTCTTGGTCGAATCAAAGTAAAGAGGCCACAAAACAACCCTGTCCTTTTCCCGCATCTAACTCCCCACAATCTGTTATAAGACTAAAATCTTTAATTGTTTCGGGAAACTCTGACACATGAAAACAGGAGAAAAACAAGGAATCGATTTAAAAAACTTAAAAAATATCAAAAATTTTGGAAAAGTTTAAATAAAGCGCTTGGGTCAAGACTTTAGCCTTTTGTGAGGAGAAGGGAACTTGCAGAGAATAGGCCGAACCCTTCACGTAAGCCATAACAAAAACATCATTCTTAAGGTGGAAAACCTCCCAAAACTCGGCGACAAGGTGGTAGACGAAACCCTTAGATCTATCGGAACGGTTTTCGACATATTCGGGCCTGTCTCCTCTCCTTACCTCTCAATAAAAACTGATGTCGAAGAGCCACATCTCTTTGTTGGTCACGTGCTCTATGCTGTTCCCTCAAAGCCTCCAAGAGAGAAGAGAAGGAAGAAGAAATGAGTGAAGAAACGTTTCCCCAACCCGTAAAGGTTCAACTGTGTCCCGAATGTGGAAGCGCCAGACTCATGAGAGACTACGAATACGCAGAAATCGTGTGTATGAATTGTGGATTTGTCGTAGCCGCAAAACTCACAGATAGAGGACCAGAATGGCGGGCTTTCGACGACGAACAAAGGGCAAAAAGAACCCGAGTTGGCGCCCCTCTCACATACACCATTCATGATAAAGGTCTCTCAACCATGATAGACTGGCATGACCGCGACGTTTACGGAAAAAGACTCAGCCCCGGCCAAAAGGCCCAGATCTACCGTCTCCGAAAGTGGCAGCGTCGTATTCGAGTTTCAGACGCCACGGAGAGAAACCTCGCGTTTGCCCTATCTGAGATTTCTAAAATAGCCAACAATCTCAGCTTGCCCAAAAACATTGTCGAAACGGCTTCAGTTATTTATCGCAAGGCAGTCAAAGAGCGACTCATAAGAGGCAGATCAATCCAAGGGGTCACGGCTGCCGCCATATACGTGGCTTGCAGACAATGTGGACTCGCAAGAACTCTAGAGGAGGTCGCCCAAGCCTCAAACATCCACAAGAAAGAGGTTGGCCGCAGCTACAGATTTCTCGTAAAAGAACTCGACTACTTCATTCCACCCCTGAAACCAAGCCAATACATTGCTAAATTCTCTAATCAACTCACCATTCAAGGGAAGGTGGAAGAAATAGCCCACAAAATTCTTGGAGCCGCCAAAGAACTCAAGCTCACGTCGGGTAGAGGTCCCACAGGCATAGCGGCAGCTGCCAGTTACATCGCGTCTGTGTTGACTGGAGAACGGAAAACCCAAAGAGAGATAGCCGAAATCGCTCAGGTAACGGAAGTTACCATTCGTAATCGTTACAAGGAATTGGTTGATCGTCTTCTGTTCGTTATCTCCCTTTAACTTCCCTCTTTATCTTGACCTTAAATTTAGTTTGACTGAAAGAGCCTTTTCAACCGCATCTCTGATTATGTATTGAGATCTGTGTAGGATTGTGTCTCCAAATTCAGGGTCAACTGTCATGCCGGCGAGACACGGATACACGTGATGAGCCTTGGCAATCTCATCTCGAACCTTCGGTGGAGAGGTTTCCACCCCAACAAGCTTCTCTGCAATAAACCACGTAGACCCACATGGAGCGCCACGCTTTACCCGAACCTCTCGAATGACACCGTTCATTGTCTCTATTTCAAGCTCTGGTTTCCCAAAATATTCCGCAAACTCATCCACGTAGGGGTTTCCGATTTTTTCAAGAGCGCAAAAGGGCTTTGGAAAGACTGACACTACGCCTATCTCAGCCAGTTCCCCTCGTATCTGCTCTCTTAAGCCGGGTCGAATCCAGTTAGAATTGTCAATTGGTGCGATCACAGCTTTGGCTCTCATTTTCTTAGCCAAAATTGGCAAAGTATACTGTATCTCTGAGGGCAAACCCAGGGATAAAATTAGGTCACATTCCGAAACATCTGCTGGCAGATATTTTTCAGGGCTATCTAAAAGGTCTCTTGGTAGGGTTGGTTCAAATTCGTGAATCCGTCGAATCCAGTTGGCAAGACCTCTTTTGCATATGTTTTCAATAATACGACGCCCATAGGTGTCATTCCTCATTATTAAAGCGCATATTTGCATTTTTGTTTCTCCAATTCAGTTGTGCCCATGTGAAATCGCAGCTTACGGAGCTGAGCAGGGTAAGATTTAAGCGTTAAGAGAACTGTTCGGAAGATGACATATTTCCGATTAGAAGTATGTTTCTTATAGAGGCTACCTCTAGAAAATTATGGAGAGATCCAAAATAAAAAAGGGAATTGCTGTCTGGATATTTGGTTTTCTCACTTTTTTGGCGGTCTTGCACACATTTGATGCTGTTCTCTCTTTCACCGTTGGAAACGTGAATTCAATCCTAAAACTTTACCCAATTGGCAACGTCTTAGAGGACTTAGATATTAGAACCTATACGTGGACATCTATAATCTTGACGTTCATTTTTTTCGGTATCACCTGCCTCATCGCTTTTCATGACCCAGTTGAAATCTTAATCAACAAAATGCTGTCAAACGTTGAAGCAGAAGAAAACCCGGCAGACCACACGATTGAATCAAGTCTGTGCACGCTGGAAATGATGAACAGCACTTTGACATCTAACAGCATAGCTCTTCACGCGGTTAAGGAGAATACTAATGCGCTAAAGGCAGACTTGGGACTGTTGATGACAAGGTTAGAAAGATTGGAAAAGAATTTCGGAGGGCTGAAAATGTGCCCTTCTTGTGGGAAGGGAATATCTCCAGAGTTTAGGTTATGTCCTTACTGCGGAGAATTGCTCTACGCACGTGTATTTGTTAACAAAAGCCCATTGCCCGAGATCAGGAGCAGATAGATGTGGTAACTTAGAGCCTTTACCTCTCTCTGGTTAATCTTTAATTTCTAACACAAATGAAGTTATCTTTTTTCCATCAGATATCTCCTATAGTATTCTTGAGCCTTTTGGACTGCTCCTTCGATATTCTTTAAAATAGGATATTCAGTGTTTGGTGATAACTTCGCACATTTGTTGAAATATTCTTTAACTTTTTTAACGTCTCCTTCATAGATTGCGAGGCCTCCCGCAACCTCATACCATACCTTTGCCCTCAAGATGTCTCCTTGCTTTTCAAATTCCTTCGCCTTTTCTGCTGCTTCCTTTAGAGGCATTCCAATTTTTTTTGGATCCAAGAGCATGGTTCTTTGTAACGCTTCGTAGGTCTCTTTGTCATCAGCCAAAAACTTTTCCAGTTCAGTTTTTGTCTCTTCTGCCTTTTCGGGAGATTTTTCTTTGGTTTTCTTTCTTCCTAATAATTTACCTAGTATTCCCATAATGAGGTATCTCCTAGAGTGCCATTCCAGATATTTTTAAGTTTATACAAGGAATACGAGATAGTTAATTTTAAAGGTTTAGTCGTTGAACTAAGAGATATGCCTTACAGATTTAGCTTTGATCTGTCTCGTGTGTCCAAGTCTTTTTTCAGGGAACTTGCTAAGGTCTCCCATGAGAAAGATGTGCATCGAAGAATTGGGAAAAAAGCACGAAATCTCGCCGAAAAATTCAAGATTCGCGAAATCACAGGCTTAGAGGTTTCTGATGCTCTCACTCTTGTTGAAGATTTGGTGGATATATATGTCAAGAATATTTCGGGAAAGGAAAGGTTTCTAAAAACAAAGAGACGGGCGCTTCTGTTACCCCATTGCTCGAGGAAATATATGGATAGTAGGTGCGAATCACGCTTCGACCCAGATATTCCGTCATATTTTTGTGCCAGTTGCTCTCCAGACTGTCTAATCAACCGTGCGACTGAACTTGGAAAGAAGCGGGGATATGATGTCTATATTTTGCCTGGTGGCTCTTGTGTACCTAAGATACTGAAGGATAATTTTTACGAGGGGATTGTGGGAGTTGCGTGTGGTCAGGAGTTGACGATGGGGGGGAACTACCTTGAGGCTTTGGGGCGAGCGGGACAGGCGGTTCCTCTTGTCAAGAACGGTTGTGCCAACACGAGGTTTAGCATTGAAACCCTCAAAAGAGTATTGTAGAGAGGGGGCAACAGGGGCACACGCGCACACGCGCACACGCAGGGGGTCTAGGGTAGATCTTGGATATGATTCTAGTAGGCTCCAAATATGGTTTAGTCTTGGTTAAGAAGGAAACCTTAGTATAAGCCCTTATGTGATTTTAGGCTGTGAGAGTAGGGTTTTCCAAGCCACGTCAAAGGGGGGTCAGTTTTCTCATGGCGTAGGCCTTCGTGGGTTCAAATCCCATCCCCTGCACCATTTTCTGGTGCGCATGATTAGATGGGAAAATAGAACCGTTTTACAGACGATGGAAGCTAATGTTCTAGCAAGTCTTAAATACAACTTTTAAGGGACTATGAATTTTGTTCTACGTTAAGACAACATTGTTTTGCGAAAATGAATTTGTCATAGAACGTAGGACAAAAGTGAAAAGTTTAAAGAAAGGAGAAAAGAAGATGAAAACAAGTCCAAAGTTGAAAATGCTACTATCCGTTCTGCTGATAGCGACCGTTACTGCAAGTGTGGTCTTAGCTTCTACGATGCCTTCTACGTCTGTAGAGAACGCAAAGTCTTCTGAGGGTGTTTTGACGGATGTTCCATTGAAAACAGAAACAGCAAGCCTAGAAACACTTGCTGGGGCACCAGGTTCTGGTTGGAAACCCGACGTAAAAGTGGCGGGATTGACAGGTGATGAAATTAATCCCTCTATGGCGAGCTACATTGACCCAAGCACTGGTGCCGTTACTTTATACGTTGCAGTCCAGAGGTGGCTAAGTGACTCGATGCAATGGGTGATAGACATCTATAGATCAGACGATCAAGGAGCCAGTTGGTATTTGTGGAACACCAACACCTTGGCAGGACGAGACGCGATAAATCCTTCCATAGCTGTCAGCCCTTACAATGGAACAGTTTTTGTGGCGGTTGAATCTTTTTCACCTTTAACGCGCAATGACATAATCATTCTTCGCAATGAACCCACATGGTGGACAGCCTATTGGATCGATGGTGATGGTGACGATGATCGCAATCCTCAACTGATTTCAGAATACTCTTGGGGATCAGGTAACTGGCTGTACGTTACCTACGAGATGGATTGGACTTACGACGACCGTGATCTGATGTTTGCAAGATCAACGGATTGGGGTCGAACATGGACGATTACAACGCTTCGTGGCCTTTATGACACTGACGAGTATGTAGGGAATGATGTTGATGATGTGTATGTAGAGAGCGACATAGCATATGTTCAGTGCAACATTTACATAGCCTACATACACTCCGAAGATTGGGTGAGTGCAAGACATATCGACATAGCCTACTCAACCGATTTCGGCTCATCATGGACCCATGTGTATAACATACACAGCGGAGTGCCGACCGACCCGCGCAACCCATCTATAGCGGGCTCACACGTTGGGCCCTCGCAGAAGCCAACCACTCTGTGGATTGCCTTCGAGAACTTCACTGGTACTACCGCTACTGACATTTTGGTTAGTTGGAGCAAGGATTTCGGCAATCACTGGTCCACCCCATATGCCATAGCAGCGGCTTATGAGTGGGAAGTGCGTCCTCAACTCAGTGTTGACGGTATGGGCAGCGAAAGCCTTAATGTACCAGGAAACTTTCACCTCACATACTTTAGAAGACCTTTTGGCCCTGACCCTGTTGCTGCCATATACTACACAATGATACCCGTTGATGAGCCAGACTGGCGTCCGGATCCCCAGGTTTATGGCTACACTGTACCTTGGTCAACCCCACAAGGGCAAGCCACTGGCAATACGGCGGTATGGTACTATGGTCTCACACTAACCACTTTCCCGCGTACAGTTGGAGGAGAAACGCTCTGGGTCCCAGGCGTTGCCTGGACCGACAGGCGAAACTACCCAAACCATGATGTATACTTTACCACACTCGACACAATGGTCAGCATTACCTTCGTCCCGAACAGTCAAACAGTGGTTGCAGGCGGATCGCTTTCCTACTATGTCACCGTTAACCTAATATCAGGCGCAACAGCAACTGCGACCCTCTACCTAACAGGAAGAGATATTTCTTTTTGCCCCCAACAAATATATAGTTATAGCTATAGCCCACCAACAGTAACGCCTACAGCCACATCAACGTTAACCTTCTACACATCCAACTACGCTTGGACTGGAACGCACTACGTAAACGCGTCAGCCGTCATAGGAGGCTACCGACGCCACGCCACCATAACCTTCAAAGTAACTACGCCACCAACACTTACATTGGACCTGAGTCCGAGCACAGCTAGAAGAAACATTACTGCAGTGACGTTTAGCGGACAACTCACACCCGGAAAATCCACAACGGTGTACATTCTCTACAGAAAGCCACACGAAACTGGTTCGTGGAGAAAACTCTTAACTGTAACCACCGCCACCTCAGGAGCCTACAGCGTGACATATACGTTTCCACCTAGCAAACCTCTAGGTCAATACGACATAGTTGCTTTCTGGTCTCACAATCCCACCGGATCCCATGCAACAAGCCCAATCAAAGTCCTAACGTTAACAAAGTAACGCAAAAGTGACATCCACAACCTTCACCCCTCTTTTTTTTGGTGCACGCATTCCTGTGAAGAAACGTGAATTTAAGCGGACCAATTTTTCTTGTCATTAGCAAATCGTTCTCTATATGTACGCCCTATGGTATGCATAGATAATGTTAAAGTGTATGGATAATGCGCGATATGCGCGCATTCACTGGTAAACTCATGTGCGAATCCCACCCCTCGCACCACGATTCAGTCGAAAACATCACACTTAAATAACAACTATGCAATGGTCGTAGCCGTGGGATAATCACTTGAAGCGCCAGGTCTCCTCAGTAACTTCGGATCTATTAAACACTCTCTTACTTAAAATGAAACTTGTGGAACAGATAAGGTCTGTTTCAACATAAGGTGCATTGCGTGAACGGAAGAGAAAGTAGAAATGTCATCAGGGTCTTTTCTTTGGCTTCGTTTTTGAACGACTTCGGTTCAGATATGATATATCCTATTTGGCCTTTGTTTGTGACCTCTTTTTTAGGAGTAAACATGGCTGTGCTGGGTTTTATAGACGGCTTAGGTGATGCCCTAGTCTCTATCTCACAGGCAGTTTCTGGATATCTCTCTGATAGAATGAGGAAGAGAAAGATTTTCATCTGGACTGGTTATTTGTTTGGTTCATCGTCAAGAATAGGTTATGCTTTATCGACTGTGTGGCAACATCTGATTCCTTTCAGAATTTTAGACAGGTCGGGAAAGATAAGAGGCGCACCGAGAGACGCCATTGTTGCTGATGTGTCAACGAAGGAGAATAGAGGAAAGAATTTTGGGTTACTAAGAGCAATGGACAACTTAGGCGCGGTTTGCGGTATAATCACTTGTATTGTGTTGTTCAATATATATTATTTAGGCTACAGAAACTTGCTTCTACTCGCTTCTGTTCCATCACTCATTGCAGCTTTGCTAATTCTCACATTCATAAAGGACAAGGAAACTGAGAAAATTTACAAAGGGCTTTCCTTGAAGGACATTACTTTCAACTTTAAACTGTTTTTGTCTCTAAGTGCTTTGTTCTCCGTAGGCTCTTTCAGTTATTCCTTCCTATTGATCTATGCTCAAGAGTTCGGTTTTGAGACATCCTTCATTCCAGTCCTGTATCTAGTTTTTACTGGTGTGGCTTCATTGTTTTCTTTACCTTTCGGAAAACTTGCTGACAGATTTAACAGAAAATTCGTGCTGATTTTGTCCTATTTGTTTTGGGGACTCGTATGCTTAGGCTTTGTTTACGTCGAGTCCTATCTTGGAATCGTGTTTTTGTTTACCTTGTATGGTTTACACAGAGCTGCATTGGAACCAGTGCAGAGAACGTTTGTTTCTGAACTATCGCCAACTAATCATAGAGCAAGTATGCTGGGAGCATTCCAAATGATTGTTGGCTTGTGTGCGTTGCCAGCCTCAGTCATTGCTGGTCTCTTGTGGACCAGTTTTGGAAAGTTAACGCCGTTCTATGTCTCTTTAGTGCTGACATGTTTGACGATAGTTTTGATGTTGTTTGTGAAGGAATAGTTACTGATTTTCTTCCATCCCCCCAAAGTGGATGATATACATAAAAGTGATTATTTTGCTAATAAATACTTGCACAATACCACAAAACAAATAAATAATTTCCTAGTTAACTTGAACTATGGCAGACTACTTGAAAGAAGCCTGTGGTGTTTTCGGAGTACTCGATCTGAGAGGCAAACCAGTTTTCCCATACGTCTACTGGGGACTGCGATCACAAAACCACCGAGGTCATCAGTCCCATGGGTTCATCACATTTGACGGAAAATTCAACGCTCACAAGAGTTTAGATCTGGTTCCAGAGATCACACAGGGGGATATTCAAAACTGGCTTAAGAGGTTGCCAGGACAAGTCGGCATTGGAAACGTGAGATACACGACTTCTGGGGGAACGGATGAAGAGTCGCTAACAACGGGCATGCAACCAACCCTAGCAGAAGACGAAAAAAACAGCGTCGCCATATCCTTCAACGGAAACGTCGTCAACAGTCTTCAATTGAGAAGAGAGATTGAGAAAAGACTGGGGAAGTTTCCGTACGCATGTGACGCAGAGTTAATTTGTAAAAAACTGCTCATGGGACTCATGGAATACGATGATTTATTCTTGGCCGTGAAGGATTGCATGAATGAAGTAGATGGTGCCTTTTCTGTAACAGGGATAACTCAGGACGGAAAATTGTTTGCCTTTAGAGATCCTTTCGGAATAAGACCCCTTTGCTGTGGATACGGCAGAGATCACAGCGTAAACGCGTTTTCCTCAGAAAGCGTTGGCTTGGACATAAACAACCTCAAGTATGATTCTGAAATAAGACCTGGAGAACTTGTATCTCTTACAAATGATGGATTTTTGCGAGAGCAGGTGGTTCCGTGTAGAAGAAGGGCTCTTTGTGCATTTGAGTTCGCTTATTTTGCTAGACCAGATTCAAAATTAGGAAAAAAGTATGTTTACGAGGTTAGAGAGGAGTTTGGGAGAAATCTTGGAAGGGAACACTCTGAAACTACAAAGAGTGCTGATATGATTCTGTCTATTCCTGAGACAGGAGATGATGCCGCGTACGGGCTTCATGAAGAGACGGGGTTGCGGTGGGAGCGAGCGACCAGAAGGCACAGGTATGTGACGAGACGAGCGTTCATTCTACTACCTAAAGAAAGGTATAGAACCATTGACAGAAAAATCAACATTCTTAACGACAAACTCTGTGGGAAAACTGTCATAGTGACCGAAGACAGCATCGTCAGAGGCGACACAACAAAGACGATTATACAGAAACTGCGTAAGAAGGGAGCGAAAAAGGTGCATGTCTTCGTTACATTTCCGAGAATAATAGGTCCATGCTTCTATGGGGTGGATATGGCTACCTACGGTGAGTTAATCGGATCTCGACACAACCCAGACGAAATCGCCAAACTAATAGGTGCAGACACCGTAAACTACCAACCAATTGAGAAGCTCATTAAGGCAACCGGATGGAAAAAAGACGAGTTGTGCATGGGATGCATCACGGGAAACTATCCTACTCCACTAGCTCAAAAGATAGCGGAAGCGATGAGAGAAAGATTCGAGAGAGGATTCAAAGAAACTGGGAGACTCTACGAAATTGTAAGTGAACAAATTGTATCCACACACTGAAGAAACCAATTTTTCGATCGTTGTCAGAATTTGAGATTTCTTCTAAATAGGACGGTGATTTTATGGACAAAGTCGGTATCTTAGTCGTTTGTTACGGCTCAAGAGGAGTTGCGATGATTGATGCTTTTTGTCGTAGCGAAAATTACGGTCCAGAAATCTATGTTGCGGATAAGCAGAGAAATCCCTTCAACGCGGAAAAGGCAAAGAAACACGTAGTCATTTCGGACCTCGATGTAAAAGAAATTTGTAAGTTCGCTAAAAAACATGAGAAGGAGATTGACTTTGGGATTGTTGGTCCTGAAAAACCAATAATCGACGGCGTAAGAGACCTAGTTGAAAAGGAAACCTGCATACCCATGATTTGCCCCACAAAAAGGTATGCCATCGAGGGAAGCAAGGTCGCTCAAAGAACTCTCTTTCAGAAAGTCGCGCCAGAAATCAATCCCAAGTTCAAAGTTTTCAACCCGAAAGACTACAGCAGCATGAAGAAAGTAAAAGAAGATGTTGCTTTATGGCTGAATGAAACCAACAATCAAGTTGCTGTGAAACCCGACATCCCTGCAGCTGGAAAGGGGGTTGGGGTTTGGGGGGATCACTTCAACACACGAGAACAATTATTTGACCATTTTTTAGCTAACTACGAGCATGGCTCAGTAATTGTAGAGGAAAAAATTGAGGGCGAAGAATCCAGTTTCCAAGCCTTTTGTGACGGGAAACATGTAGTTCCTCTTCCAGAAACACGAGATTATAAGAGAGCCTTCGACAATGATGAAGGACCCAACACAGGCGGAATGGGTTCCTATAAGAATGTTGGTGACTGGCTTCCCTTTATGACCCCCAGTGACAAAGAAAAGGAAATCGAAATCGTCAACAAAATCTTTAGTGAATTGAGGGGCAGAGGAAGCAACCCGAACTTGCGGGGCATACCCTTCTACTGTGCCTTCATGCACGCCAGCAGAGGACCTAAAATCCTAGAAAACAACAGCAGACCCGGCGACCCAGAGATACAAAATCTATTACCAGTGATGAGGGATGATTTCGTTGAGGTGTGTTTCCGAATCCTCGACGGAAATCTGAGACGTGTCGAACTTGAAAAACAAGCCACAGTAGTGATTTACAAGGCACCACCTAACTATGCTGGTTTCAAGGATGCTTTCCCTCATCGTGCTGATTGGAATGACGCAAAAAAACCTGTAGATATGACCCAAGCACAAGAGTTGACCAAAAAGTATGGAGACAAGATTCGCATCTATCCCGGCTCAATGGAGTTAAGAGACAAAGAAACCTATGCGCTGACGTCGAGAACGGTGTGCGTAGTCGGTGTTGGAGATGACATAGAAGACGCAAGGAACATTTCCTTAGAAGGCGTCAGAGCGATCAAAGGCGGGTCCCTCTGGCACAGAACCGACATCGCTTCAAAGGAACATATAGCCAAAAGCATAGAGCACATGAGGAAGCTGAGGGGTCAGTAATGAGTGCAGTGTCGTTACAGCTGGAACAGAGAATGCTACAGGTGGGAAGGGCACAAAGAGTTTTTATCACAGATTGTGAAGGACCAATCTCCAAAAACGACAACGCATACGAACTCACTGAACACTTCATCCCAAACGGAAGCACCTTCTTCGCTTTAGTCAGCAAATACGACGACGTTCAAGCAGACATTGTTAAGAAACTTGGATACAAGGCGGGTGACACTCTAAAACTAATATTGCCTTTTCTTCGGGCATTTGGGGCAACCAATGAAAACATAGAGAAATTCTCCGCAGAAAACATCTTACTGGTTTCAGGCGCGAAAGAAACGTTACGCTTTGTGAGAGACATTATGCCGTCTTTTATGGTAAGCACCAGTTACCAACAGTACATACAAGCCCTATGCAATGTTGTGGACTTTCCCCTCAAGAATGTCTACTGCACCAAACTAAACCTAGACAAATATCCAATTAGCAGAAAAGAAGCGGAAGAGCTAAAACGTCTTAAAGAAGAAATAGTCGCCATGCCCATAATAAAAATTCCGGAGAATGCCACTTCCATCAAAGATTTTTCTGAAAGAGACCGACAAACCATCCAAAGGTTAGATGAAATATTGTGGGAAAAAATTTCGGAGATGGAGTCAGGGGAAATGCTAAGAGAAGTTAATCCAATTGGTGGCTTTGAAAAAACTAGTGCGGTCAAAGATATTGTGAAGAAGACTAGTTGTAAACTTTGTGATACCATGTATGTGGGAGACAGCATCACAGACGTGCAATCATTTCGATTAGTTAAGGATAATGATGGACTGACCGTCTCGTTTAATGGCAACAGTTACGCTATAAGGGAAGCCGAAGTCGCTGTCCTCTCAGATAACACCGTTGTAACTTCTGTTCTCGCAGAGGTTTTCAACAGTCATGGGAGGAAAGGTGTTTTAGAACTGGTCAGAGAATGGAGTTACTCAGGGTTGAAGAAATACTGTTCTACGGTTTTGCAGAGTCAAATATCGCAACTGTACCCTAAAACTCTTCCAAAAGTCGAAATAATAACCTCAAACAACAAAAAGAGGCTGATGAAAGAAAGCAACGCTTTTAGAAAGACTGTCAGAGGAGAGGCAGTTGGGGGATTAGGGTGAAAGCCGAAGTAGAAGACACTTTCGCCGAAGCATTTGATGGCATATACTCAAGAATCATAGTAACCGCTGACGACGAAGCAACAGTCAAGAGAACTGCAGAAGACGCAACTGCCACGCCCTCTACAGTTATTGGCAGAACCGAAGGAGGCATCGAAAAGTGGCTGACCAAAAAGGAAACGCCAGACAAGCGTGAAGGCGCTGTCCTACAGTTTTGGGCAGGACTCGAAGAGAAAAAATCCTTTGAGGACATAATAAAGAAATTCGAGAAAGAACTCTCTTACCGCATACGACAAGACATACTTGTTAAACCTTTCACATCCGTTTTTGACGCATTACCAAACCCAGAAGGCAAAATCGACACCATGGAGAGGATAGGGCACTGCGGAGACGGCTACGAATGGGAAGGAAAACGCTACGGACGCCAAATGATCACCGTTCCAATAATGGTTCCAGACTTCCAAATAGAGCGCTACATAGGGTATGCACGAGGAGTGACCGGAGGCAACTTCTGGTACATGTGCAAAACAAAGAAAGCGGTGATGGAAGCGGGAAAGAAGGCGCTAAACGAGATAAGAAGCGTTGAAGGTGTAATCACGCCGTTTGACATCTGTTCTGCGGGGTCAAAACCAGAAACAAAATTTCCATGGATAGGAGGAACCACTAACCATCCATATTGTCCATCTCTAAGAGAAAGATTGGGAAGCGAGTCAAAAGTTCCAAAAGGCGTCAACTACATACCTGAAATTGTTATCCACGGAACGTCGTTAGAGGCTGTGAAACAAGCGATGAAGGCAGGCATCGAAGCAGCTCGTACTGAAGAGGGAGTGGTCAAAATCTCCGCTGGCAACTATGGTGGAAAACTCGGAAAATACAAAATCTATCTCAGAGAGTTGTTTCCATGAAGTTTGATGTCGTTTGCTTCGGCGCCTTGAACGTGGATAAACTTTATCGGGTTAACAGAATAGCGAGAGAGGATGAGCACAGTTTTATCACGGATTTTGTTGAGGCTCCGGGGGGCTCAGCCGCTAATACGGCTGTTGGCTTGGCAAGATTAAGATTGAGAGTGGGTTTTATAGGAAAAGTTGCAGACGATAATGAGGGCAATTTTCTTTTAGATGATTTCAAGAAGGAAGGCGTGGACGTAAGGGGCATAGCGGTCTCAAAAACGGGGATCAGTGGAATAGTCTTTGGGTTCATAGATAAGGAAGGCAATAGGGCGCTTTACGTTGCGCCTGGAGTTAACGATTCCCTTGGGTTTGAAGAGATCAACCTAGACTATGCGGGGAACGCTGAATTTCTGCATCTCACGTCTTTTGTCGGAGAAAAACCCTTCATGGCGCAGAAGAAATTTCTTAAAGCGATTTCAAACGTAAAACTAAGTTTTGATCCTGGAGAACTTTACGCAAGGAAGGGATTAACGCTTCTCAAACCTTTTTTGGAAAGGAGTTATGTTGTTTCTCCGAATGAGAATGAATTGAAACTGCTCATGGGGAAAGATTACAAAGATGGTTCAAAGGTTCTGTTGAAAGAGGGAGCAAGGATAGTTGCTGTTAAGTTGGGTAAGAGAGGTTGTTATGTGACTGATGGTAAAGAAAGCCATCTAATAGAGCCTTATGATGTGAGGGTTGTTGACACAACTGGTGCAGGTGACGCTTTCTGTGCGGGTTTTCTTTATGGCTTGATTAAAGGCGAGGACTTGTATGAGTGTGGAAGACTTGGAAATTTCGTTGCTTCCAAATGCATAACAAGGATTGGAGCCAGAGCTGGGTTGCCGAGGCTTCAGGATCTTAAGCAACTATAAAGAATCTTTTGCTGTTGGTTCTTTTTCGAGGGTAAGCGATAAATATGTCTGAGAATGAGGTGACTTCATGCAAGTTGTTGTTGATGCTTCTGTTCTAATTCATCTTTCCAGAATCGGGCGCTTTCATCTGATTAAGCTGCTATTTGACAATGCTGTGATTTCTCCAAATGTTTTTGAGGAAGTTGTCGAGAAGGGTTGGGGATTGCCTGGTGCTTCTGAGACTGAGAAGGCTATTGATGATGGATGGATTAAAGTTGTCGGGGTTATTAACAAGTGGAAGGCTAGGGAGTTAGCTAGGAAATTCAAGATTCAGACGGCAAATGCAGAGACCGTCCAGCTGGCTCTGGAATTGAAGCCAGAATTCGTTTTGGCAGACGAGGAAGAGATAAGGAGATTGGCTGATGAAGCGGGCATCAAAATTCGTGGTTGTCTTGGAATTTTGATTGACGTCGTGCGAAACGGATTCATCTCAATCTCGGAAGCTAAAGCTGCGGTTGAGGAGCTGAGGGATTCTGGGTATAGGATGAGTGTAGAAATACTAAAGAACTTCTTTGCTATAATAGAAGGATTAGAGGAAAGGCACTAAACTTGGAGGTTACAGCGATTCCTAAGCGTATTCGTCAGAAGTTTGTAGATGAGATTCTGGATATGTATGGTTCTGGCGAAATCTCGGCTGGAAAGGCTTCAGAAATGTTGGGGGTTCCGAGAGCTGCATTCTATCAGCTGTTGGCTGAGAAACGTACGCCACTGCCTAAGAAGCTAGAAGAAAGTATAAAAAAAGAGCTGAAAACCCTAGTCTAAGCTAAACTATGTTTAGCGCTCAATCCCCCCAAACACTATTCTTCTCTTGGTTCTATCCGTAAATCTTATCATACATCTCCGCATCTGTAATCAAGAACTTAAGAAGTAGCAAACGTCTGGATGTTTCTTAACACAAGTGTATCTTTTAGGATTTCAAGAGCATTTCCAGAAGTATTTCCAAAGAATGCGTCCCAATGTACCATGCTCCTTCATTAAATCTAATCGCTGATTCCCTTTCTTGACATATCTTGATAATCTCTCTTCGAACATTTTCATCTTCTTTTTCTTTTATTCCGATTTTCTTAGCTATCTGCATGACCCATGTATCCACTGGTTGAAGAAAAACTAAATCGTTGTAAGAAATTTTTTGTTGAAGGCCTAAAACAATTACAAGATCTCTCAAATAGAGAGACGCTGTCTTCGGTCCAACAGATCTTATGCCATGCCTCGATTTAGATTTCTGCAAGTTACACCATAATTCTTTGAGTTTGCCTTTTTCTATCATTTCTATAGAATAACATACGATATTCTTTTCTGGTAATCTCGATATGAATTCAAGAGCATCGATTGTCATATCTATGTCACGCCCACGACCAATCTTGCCTCTACCAATTTTGCCTTTAAGAATTCTCTTCAAAAAATTCCAATTTGAAGCTTTCAAAGTTTTAAAATTATTTCCCCGTTCTGAAAGATCGTCAAAATATCTCCTAAGCACCCCAAGAATTTCTTTTTCTACTCTTTCAGAGACTTCATCTCTTCTTCCTTGGTAGAATGCTCTAGTTAAAAAGAGCTTTAATGCTTCCCACCAATCGTCTCTTAATCTTTCTATATTAATATTTTTGTGTTCCAGATACGCTTTTGACAAATATTCTCTTTCAAATCTTTCACCAAAGCCTATAATTTTACCGATAGCATGTTTCCGTCCCATATTTGTAACCATTTTTTACACCTACTGCTTAACTAAGTTTAAAGTGTAGAAGCCTAGAAACGATTTGACCGCCCTCTAGATGTCTCTCTATTATCTCGTCAACATCGTTAACCGTCACGAAACGATACCAAACACCACGAGGATAAACAACCACAAGCGGACCATATTCGCACTCTCCTGACGAAAGACAACCAGTCCTCGTAACCTTCACCTTATCCAATAAACCTCGCTCCTCAACCCTCTTCCTAAAAGCCAGCAAAACACTCTCTGCATCTTTCTCCGAGCATGTTGGACAGGCACACACGAAAACGTGATAGTCATAAGGCTTCATCATCAATTCACCTCAAAACTTCTTCGTTAAATATTCTGTTAGAGACTCAAAGATTAGCCTTCCATCTCCATATTTTGGAATATGTTCTCTCCTTGTCCAGTCTGGTAATTGCCAACCATAATAAGCTCGTTCTGGATGTGGCATCAAGCCAAAAATCTTTCCTGATGGGTCGCATATGCCTGCGATGTCGTGGAAAGCACCGTTAGGATTTATCGGAAACTTACCTTCTGCATATTCACCTTTTTCGTTACAGTATCTGAAAACGAGTTCGTCATTGTTGTAAAGCCCTTGCAGATAGTCCTTCTCCTTCTCTTTTGAAAACATGAACCTTCCCTCAGCATGCGCGACTGGAACCTTTAACACTTTTCCCCTCGGAATTTTTTGAGTAAATATGCATCTGCCAGAGTTTTCGTGCTTTAGGTGAACCCACATGCAACGGTATCCAATCGGCTCATTCGTCGCCAAGGCAGCTCGCGGATATTCACTACCCCCGTCAAATTCAGGCAGCAATCCCGCCTCAACCAAGACTTGAAAGCCATTGCAAATACCGAGAACAGGCTTTTCCTGCTCAACGAACCTTTTCAAGTCTCGCCCAAGCTTGGCTACGATTCCCTTAGCCCATATGGCGCCAGCCCGCACATAATCGCCATAAGAAAACCCACCTGGAAACACCACGGCACTGTAATCAAGAAGACTCTTTTCTTTAACTAATCTATTGAGATGAACAACTTCGGCGTTCACTCTCAAATCTTCGAAGGCTCTTTTAGTTTCAGCGTCGCAATTGGTTCCTGCAACCCTCAATATGCAAACTTTAACTTTCGTTTTCCTCACTTTATCCCTCCAAGGCACTTCTCCAAGCCTGCCTCAGTTCATCTATGCCAGTGTCAACCACCACTCTACTATCCACCCCATTCACGAGAAAACGAGTATCTCTCTGAGTTTTGCCAATAACAGCACAATCAACGTTTTTCATTAACGCTTCAAAATCTTCTCTTTGTTTCTCTGAAACTTCCACCAAAAATCTACTGTTCGATTCTGAGAAAAGAACATAGTCGTTTCTCACAACATCCCTAGATCGGGGAACCTTTCTCAGAAAGAGTTCTATTCCGTAGCCTCCTGCGAAGGCCATTTCAGCAGCTGCCACTGCTAGTCCTCCTTCAGAAAGGTCGTGGCAAGACTTGATGAGTCTGAAATCTACGGCTTGTGTAATAGCGTTCATAGTGTTTTTCGCTCGAGTCATTCTAACTTTCGGGACTGCTCTTCCCACAAAACCTTTCATTCGGTAGTACTCAGAGCCACCCAACTCAGAATAGGTTTTGCCAACCAAATAGAGCAAATTGTCAGGTCCTTTCAAGTCAACCGAAACCGCTTTCCTCACATCAGGGATTATTCCGATGGCTGTGATTAGAAAGGTTGGAGTCACGGATCCTAAGGGTGATTCGTTGTAAAGGCTGTCTTTGCCAGAGATAAACGGCGTTCCATAGGCTTTGGCAAAATCGTAACATGCCTCGCAGGCTCTTACAAGTCCGCCAAGTCTGTCTGGTTTTTCTGGACTCCCCCAACAAAAGTTGTCGAGTAAAGCGATTCTTCTACCGCCTATGGAGATGTTGTTTCTTATGGCTTCGTCCATGGCAGAGGCTGCCATCCAATAGGGGTCGAGCTTGCCGTAGTTTGGGTTCATTCCACAAGAGACAACGATTCCCTTCCAAGACTCGTTTAAGGGTTTGACAACTGCACCGTCGTTTGGTCCACCAAATCTTCCTTGCAGAGGTTTCAAGGCGGTGTTTCCCTTGACTTCATGGTCGTAAGTTCTTATGACCGATTCTTTGCTTGCGACATTTGGTGAAGACAATATTTGGAGAAGTTCAGGAGTCAGGTTTTGGGGTTCAGCGAAATTGGGCTCCTCATAATTTGGCTCTTTCCACTCTGCTACTCTCCTAGCTCTTGGAGGACTGAACAGAAACTGCAAATCCAAATCGGCAACTATATGTTCGCAGTAGTGTACCTTAAGAAAGTTATCTTTGGTAAACCTACCTACTGGGGTTGCTTCAACTTCTTCACCCTCAAAGATTTCTAAAACCTTTCCTAGGTTTTTTTCAGGAACTGAGAGGAGCATTCTCTCTTGTGATTCAGAGATGTAGATTTCCCATGGAACCATACCCGGATACTTTAACGGAACTTTTTCCAATTCAATGTGAACCCCACAGCGAGACCTGTGAGCCATTTCTCCAGTGGCACAGGATAAGCCTCCTCCGCCAAGGTCAGTTATAGCGGAAGCGAATCCACGGTCTCTTATCTCCATTACAGCACGCTTGAGCTTTTCTTCCTCTATAGGGTTTGCAATCTGAACTGCGGGTCTCGAAATCTCTTCGGATTCTTTTGTGAGTTCTGTGGAGGCGAATGTTACTCCGTGGATTCCGTCTCTGCCTGTTCTTCCGCCGACAAGAACCACAACATCTCCTGGTTTGGTGTTTCTGACGAAGCTTTTCATAGGAAGGATGCCGACACAGCCACAGTAAACCACGACGTTGCCGACATAGCCTTCGTCGAAGTATGTGGCGCCGTTGACTGTTGGTATGCCCATGTTGTTGCCGTAATGACCGATGCCAGCGACAACTCCTCCAAACAAGTATTTTGGGTGTTTCGTTCCCTGAGGAAGCCTCTTGTAGTCGTAGTCTAAAGGACCGAAACAGAGAACATCGGTACACGCTATGGGATTAGCCCAGACTCCGAGTATGTCTCTGATGACGCCTCCTACGCCAGTGGCGGCTCCTCCGAACGGTTCTATCGCAGAGGGATGATTGTGGGTCTCAACCTTGGCAGCCACTGCATAACCATTTTCGAAGTCGACTATGCCAGCATTATCCTCAAAGACGGATAGACACCACGGCTGGTGGAGTTCTTTCGTAGTTTTTGCTATGTATTCCTTAAACATGTTCGAAACGATTAATTTTCCTTCGGGCGCGACTATGTCGCCTTTGAAGGTTTTGTGAAAGCAGTGCTCTGACCAGGTTTGACCGATGGTTTGGAGTTCAACATCGGTTGGATTTCGCCTTATGCCCGAAAAATATTCTTTGACCTTTCTCATCTCTTCGAGATTTAAAGCAACTCCTGTTTCTCTGCTGATTTGAAGCATCTGCTCGTCGTTGGCTTCTAGGAGGTTTGCCTCAATGAGTCTGAAGGGCACTTCTCTCTTCTTGTAAAGATGGAATGTCACTTTGCTTCCTCTATAACAAAATCGTAATTGTCCTTGACTGGATTTGCTAGGAGTCTTCTACATACCTCATCAACTTGCTTTTTTGCATCTTCTAGAGAGTCTGCGGAAAGAGTGAATCTATAAACCTTACCTACTCTAACCGTTTCAACCGGATACTTCAACTCTTGCAAGGATTTTTCTGTCGTTTCCCCTTCCGGATCTGAGTGACCTGGTTTGAGAGAGACTTCAACTTTAACTTGATACTTCATAAAATATAATTGAACGATTAAAAATTTAAGTTTTTTCTACATAAAATTTAAATGAAAATTTAAAAGGCTCATCTTAGTTCCAGTTTTCTTCCTCTGTAGATGGCAACTATCCTTCTTGAATCAGTCGCTTTCCCAATCTGCTCTGCTTCAACCCCATCCCTTTCCAGACTATCTATTATGCTGTCTCTTTCACTTTTTTCTGTAACAACTGCAAAGCCCCATCCCATGTTAAATGTCTTCAGCATCTCTTCATCTGTTATGAGAGCTCTAACCTCGGGAGCCGTCTCTTGGATAAGCGTGAAAATAGGTTGTGGCTTGAAGTTGTCGAACTCAAATCCTATCCCTTTGGAAAACATCATTAATCTGTCGAACTTAAGATAGGCGTCGCCCGTGATGTGGACTAACCCTTTTGTGTGGTGCTCCTTAGAAACGTTCAACAACGGTTTCACATAGATTCTCATAGGTTCCAGAACTTCATAGACAACTTCTCGGTCAAGCCCTTCTGGAACATCGTAAGGGTTGTATTTTCCACCCCACTGCTTGAATAAGATTTTTCTTGCTAGTGATATTCCGTTACTGTGGATGCCGGAACTTCTTAAACCAATCACAACATCTCCCGCTTTGATGTCGCTTCCATAGACTATATCTTCTTTAGACACCTCACCTAAGCAGGCGACGACCATGTCGAAGCCCTTTCCGTCCGTTACCCCCTTAACTATTTCTGCCACGTCTCCTATCTCGCCGCCTGGCACCAAGCATTCAGCCTCAGTTGCTCCCTTCACTATACCCTTCATCCACTCCTCTACTAGTTGAAGGTCAGAAACTTGTGCATGAATGTTGTCAACTATGGCTAATGGTCGTGCGCCAGATCGGATCACATCGTTTACAGCCAGCGCAACTCCGTCTATGCCGATTGTGTCGTACTTGTTCGCCAGCTGTGCCACAAGAACCTTGGTTCCGACTCCCTCGATAGCGAAGTCAAGGTATCCCTTAGCGAAGGGGAAAATCCTGCCGTAAGGAAGCTGGGCTACTTCTCCGTATCTGCTGAACCTGTACGTTTTTTCAAGAATCTTTAAAGCTTGTTTAGATTTCATTCTTAATTTTCGATCTACACCAGCCTCAGCATAGGTAAACTCCCTTGACACAAGGTCCACCTAATTGCGGAGTCGGAAAAGTGATTGGGCTATGTGACTATCTCTGGAAGTTGTTTGCTTTTCCACGCTCTCCTTATTTCCAGGGCTATTCTGTCACCCATGCTCATTGTTTTTTGATATTTTGCGTTTGCGTATTGCGAGCCGATTCCCATGTGAACATTGGTTCCACCACCGTGCCTTAAAGCGACATCTTGAGTCACAGGAATGTGCATGTAGGTTTCCCCACCTTTGGGTACATCGTACAGGCCATAGTCAATCGCGGTTTTAGCCTCGGCACCACTGGTAAAGTCAACCTTAATCTTTGGAGCTAACTCGTATTTGGATACTTTGTCCCAAGTAATCAGGGTTTGCAAGCACCAAGCACCAATGATGCCAGGAGACTCATGCTTCTTCGCTGTTAAGAGAAACATATCCGCATACCTGTGCACATCTTTAAGCAGAGACTCTCTTAGGCTCATAAGCACGTGGGCTGTGACCTCAAAAGAAGGCACCTTCCGCAACTTTTCCTGCACATCGATGGGCATGCGCTTGATGCCGTCGAGGATTGTCTCCCTACGCTCGTCTATGGATAGGAACTCATTTGCTAGGCATGTTCTTGCGTCTTCTACGCTAACGTTGTAAAGTTTGGCGTACCAGTCATCCAAGTCGCCCCAGTCTTCTTTGGCATAAAGAGGCGAAAAGAAGAAGTTAAAGTTCGCATGGGGACCCAAAACGATTTGTTCAACACGGCCTTTCTTGAGTGACTCCTCATCTAAGACCCCAGCAGCCATCTCTTTACGCACTTTCTCCTCCAGATCTTCTGAGTTTGCAGCAAAGATAAATTCGCGTTCGATACGTCTATGAGCGTGTTCTGCTTTGAGCAGCATTGGCTCGTCAATGGATTCGTCGAATTTTATGCCATTCTTAGTAACTTTAAACTTGTACGACTTTGGAAAAGGAATACCCGCCTTTTCAGAAAACCAGTAGTAATCTTTTTCAAATTCGCCTCGGTTCTCGATTTTTAATAGTTTCCTTGACCCAATGATGGGAACACCAAACTTGTTCTCGATAACACTGCATTTTTCGTCACCACCGACATAAGCGGAAAACGCCCTATTGGGAATCTGCAAGCATTCTAAATCAACTAATTCCTTAACATATTTGACAATGTCAGAATACTTGTCTAGAACTATGATTGCACATCTCCAGCTGCCACTCTTTTTCAAGTCGTTTGGGTCATTAACAACCTTTAAGTCTCTTTTAGCTATTTGGGGCAGGTTTTCTATTTCTTCACCTGGTTTACCTACCATTGGATTTTGAAGGTATATTCTGGCTCGTTGTGGAGTCGTGTAGATTATGCTTCTTAGTCCGTAGTTTCTTTGGCCTTGCCAAGCGTCTAAAGCGGAGTGGGAACCTAGATTTAGGCATATGGGCTCTTTATAGGACTTCATCACTTCTTGCATTTCTTCTCTTTCTATTGTCATTAACCTCACCTTTTTCTAGAATTTGTTTCCAGTCAATTTCTCATAAGCTTCTATATATTTTTTGGATGTTTCACGAATGATGTGGTTGGGTAAGTTTGGGGCTGGGGGCTGTTTGTTCCAACTAATGGATTCTAAGTAGTCTCTGACGTATTGCTTATCAAAACTGATCTGGCTCTTTCCAACCTCGTATCTGTCGAGAGGCCAAAATCTAGACGAGTCAGGGGTAATTATTTCATCAATGAGAAGAAGTTTTTCCTTGCAGAAGCCAAACTCGAATTTGGTATCCGCCACTATGATTCCGTTCTTCTCTGCTTTACCCGAAGCCCTTTCATAAAGTTTTAGACAAGCTTCTTCAACTTCTTCGGCTACATCTTTGCCAATAATTCTGAGAACATCATCCTTCATCATCGCTACGTCGTGACCGACTTCGGCTTTGGTGGTGGGTGTGAGAATCGGTTCTGGCAGTCTTTCCGCTTTTCTTAATCCAGAAGGCAGTTTGATTCCGCATATTGATTTTTCTTCCTTGTAACTCTCCCAAGCCGAACCGTACAGATAACCCCTGACCACGAACTCGATCTTTATGGGTTCGGCTTTTTTTGCCAGAACTGTCCTCGGATCAACAACATCCAAAATATGATTTGGAATTATATCGTTTGTTTTGTTGAACCAATGGACGGAAAGTCGAGTTAGGGCTTCGCCTTTATAGGGAATGGGATTGGGTAAGACAACGTCGAAGGCTGAGATTCTGTCAGTTGAAACAATCAGCAGCCTATCGCCCAAGTCATAAACGTCCCTAACTTTCCCTTTCTTGAAGATAGGGAGTGGAAGATTTGTCTCTCGCACTTCATAACTCATTTTTTTGCCTCTACTCCACACCTCTCTTAGCGATACTCTTTCCCTTTATCTCTTCGTCAGCCTCTATGACTTCTTCCTTCTTTTTCTGTTGGTACGTAGCGATCTTTTCGTAGAGTAAGTGATTAGAGAGTGCCAGAATTTTGACCCCTGCCAAAGCAGCATTTTCTGGTTCGGAAACGAAGAGAACTGGGACGCCTTCAGGCGTGATCATAGAGGAGAACACCTTGGTCCATCCATATTTTTGGGAGTCTGGTGGGCAGGCGATGACTGGATATTTCGAGTAGCCAGCGACCGTGCCTGAGAGCGCGTCGGATAGACCCGCAACCGTAATGTAGACTATATCATCTCCACATTTCTCATAGTTCTCTAATTTCTTTATCAATATCTTGGGGGTTTTGTGTGCAGAGCACACGTTATATTCGCATTTAACTGGGAAACTCTCTTTTTCTAGAAAGACGCCGATTCGACTGGCGAAGGAAAGGTCCTTCCTAGAACCCATAAGAACCACCAATTTTTGCGCACGCATAGTTACAAATGGAGCAAAGAGAAAGAAAAACTTTGCATACCAACCCACCTATGCGCATGACATCTCTTCTCTCCCCTCTATACTAGAGGTGTCACACACGCACACACAACCACACGCCAGAACCTTCATCAACGCTTTTGAACCCCCTCAACAATAAGTTTCACCCAGAGTGTGCAGCCTATGCCCAAAACTCTTCGAGTAGTCGTGGACGAACGAGAAAAAATCTCAGGAATCCCAGACCTACTGAAAAAATTCGGGTTACAGGTTGAATATCGAATGCTCGAAGTAGGCGACTACATAATCTCCCCAAGCTCCGCCATTGAAAGAAAACAAGAACACGACTTCCTCAAATCACTATATTCAGGCAGGCTGTTTGACCAAGCTCATCGATTGTTCCAAACTTATGAGCATCCAATCCTTATAGTAGAGGGAAAACTATCCTACTTCATGGAAAGAATGACAAAGCCTCAAGTCTTCTGGGGTGCTCTTGCAACCCTGACCCTTCAGTATGGCTTAAACGTATTCTTCACAGCAGAAGCACAACAAACCGCAGACCTAATCTATGCCTTAACAAAGCGCAGGAGTTTTGTTCAACCGAAGGGACCCTTCGTTCACAAGAAACCCAAGACTATCAACCTACAAAAGTCACAATTGACATTGGTTTCTAGTCTTCCAGGTCTCGGACTAAAATTAGCTGATCGTATGCTGAAGCGATTTGGAACCGCCCGCAGAGTTTTCTGTGCCTCTGTCGCAGAGTTTTCTTTAGTTAATGGCGTTGGGAGGAAAAAGGCTGAAAAGATAACTAGGATTTTAGATGCTCCATATCATCCAGTGGAGAAACCGCCTAAACAACTTGAACTCAACCATAGCTAAAAACGCCAAAGATAGAAGAATTTGATACCACAAATAACAGAAGAGTTAGTTAACGAATTAACCGATGACCGATTCACAATCCGCGCAAAACTTTTAAGAACCACACACACGACTAAAGTTATCGAAGGAAACATGGTACCATGCCTAGACACCATGCTATGACTAAAAAGACCAAGAAGAGGAAACAGAAAAGAATTCAAAAAAAGAGAGAGCGATGGAGAAAGAAGGCTAAATAAGCCAGTGCTAAGGCTATCCTGCAACTATTTCTCAATGAAACCGAGCATAAAAGGAGAAAACAACTAAATGTGTCCACGTTTCAGACAGACAAGTGATATTCTTAAACTTATGAGTAAAAAGGAGGATATCCGAGACGTTGGCATAATCGCACACATCGATCACGGCAAAACCACCATGACCGATTCTCTGCTGGCTGAAGCTGGACTCTTATCACCTCAGTTAGCTGGTAAAGCCAGAGTATTAGATTATCTCGAGGAAGAGCAAAAACGAGGCATCACCATAAAAACAGCTAATATTTCACTACTTCATGAAATCGAAAATAGACCATACCTTGTCAACCTCATTGATACGCCCGGACATGTAGACTTTACAGGCAAGGTAACCCGCGCACTAAGAGCCATTGACGGCGCTGTTGTTGTGGTGGATGCAGTAGAAGAAGTGATGGTTCAAACAGAAACCGTAACTAGACAAGCATTAGCTGAGAGAGTCAAACCTGTCTTATTCATTAACAAAGTGGACCGTTTAATCAAAGAATTAAAGCTCAACTCCGACGAAGTTCAGAATAAACTTCTCAGAATAATCCGAGACTTCAACAACTTAATTGAATTGTATGGCGAACCCGACCATCGAGAAAAATGGACGGTTGACCCCACTAAAGGAACGGTTGCCTTTGGCTCCGCCCTCCACAGATGGGGATTCACAGTTGACATTGCTCGGAAAAAGGGAATAAAATTCAGCGATGTTGTGGATGCTTATCAAAAGGAACAATGGCAGGAACTCCAGAAAACCGTTCCTCTTCACACAGCAATACTGGACATGGTTGTTAAGAAACTTCCAAACCCTATAGAAGCTCAAAGCTATAGGGTACCAAAAATCTGGAGAGGAGAACTGAACTCCGAAATAGGAGAAGCAATGCTAGAATGCGATGACAACGGACCAACGATCCTGTGCTTGACGTCAGCCCAGTTAGACCCCCACGCAGGACTTGTCGCTACAGGAAGAATGTTTTCAGGAACAATTGAAGAGGGCGATCAAATCTACTTGGTTGGAGCAAAAAAGGACTACAGAGTTCAACAAGTGTCCATGTACATGGGAGCCTTCAGAGAAGTCGTAGACCGCATCGTCGCCGGAAACATAGCTGCATTGCTTGGGTTGGATCTTGCGAGAGCCGGCGAGACCCTAATAGACTTTTCGCACAAGGACGCGATGATACCCTTTGAACGCATCAAATACGTCTCAGAACCCGTGATAACAATCGCCCTCGAACCCCAACATCCAAGGGACTTGCCTCGTCTTGTTGATGTGATGCACCGCTTGGCAATTGAAGACCCCAACCTTATGACCACGATAAATAAAGAGACAGGAGAGTATTTGTTAAGTGGAATGGGTGAACTCCACCTAGAAATTGCTTGCAAATTCCTCAGAGACTACAGTAGTGGTTTGGAGATCATCACATCTAAGCCAATTGTTATGTACAGAGAGAGTGTTTCAGGAGAGGGTGTGTCTGCCATGGCGAAAAGTCCAAACAAGCACAACCGATTCTGGGTACAAGTTGAGCCCCTTGAAGAGCATGTCATAGAGATGATAGAGAAAGGAGAAATCGCAGAAGAGATGGGACGAAAGCGCATAGGCACCATACTATACGAGGAGGCAAAGTGGCCAGCAGAAGAAGCAAAAAATGTCTGGACCATTGAGGAACACAAAAACATCCTCCTAGACCTCACAAAGGGAATACAGTTCCTCCAAGAAGCAAGAGACATGATCATTTCTGGGTTCAGATGGGCATGTGGAAGTGGTCCTCTTTGTGAAGAACCTATGCGTGGTGTAAAAGTAAAACTGGTGGATGTTCAGTTGCACGAAGATCCTGTTCATCGTGGACCTGCACAGATCATGCCTGCGATTCGAAGAGCTCTTTTGGGGTCATTTCTAACGGCGGGACCTGCCCTTTTAGAACCCATATACAAGATTGGAGTTTCTGTGCCTGTTCAATGGGTTGGGGAAGTAAGCAACATGATAGTTCGTAAACGTGGGAGAATACTAGCTTCCGAACAAAAGGGACCAATAACCATGATTACGGGTTACATTCCGGTCGCTGAAACCTTTGGTCTATCCGCCGACATGAGGTCTGCAACATCGGGACACGCCTTCTGGCAAAGCACCTTTGATCACTGGGAGAAAGTACCAGAAAATGTTGCGTCTAACGTGATAAAAGAAATCAGAGAAAGAAGAGGTCTTGCACCAGAAATTCCTTCATCGAACAGGTTCATTGATGAAGCCTAACTTACAAAATATTACCGAATAGTTTTTAATTGACATGCCTCACTTACTTTTAATCAGTTGATCTGATTTTGAGGTTAAGACATGTCTCGAGCAAAATTCGAAATATTTTTCGGTTATTGAGTTGTTCATTAAGCGGAGAGATGTGTTCCTCAAAAACTTGATCGAAGAAAAACAACTTGAACTGTACTTTGTCAACTCTAATCTTGCCATTGCAATTTTTTCTGCCGTTTATGGGGCAACGATGGGATTTTATGCGGGTGGATTTCAGATCATTTATGACGCCATAAAGATTCCGTTGCTGCTTCTGATTTCCATGTACATAACGGTTCCTAGCTGGTACGTGCTTAGTTCTCTCCTCGGAGGAAAGATAACTTTTCGCCAGATGGTTGTTCTTCTACTTTCTGGTCTTGCCGTTATGTCAGTAGTGCTCATTGCACTGGTTCCAGTGAACTTTTTCTTCATACTTACAACAGCGAACACGACCTACACAACTTATGCTTTTCTTGTTCTTCTTAACATAGCAATTTTTGCTCTTGCCGGTCTATTTGCGTTGACGTTTTTGCTCAAAGGTTTCAGCAAGGTGTATTCAGAGGCAGAATGGATCTTTGCCTTCGTTGTTGGAAGTGTGATCTTTATGTTTGTTGGGACACAGTTGGCATGGGTTTTGAGACCATATTTCCACTATTATCCAGGGTTTATACGACCTGTAGAGAAGAACTTCTATGTTGCTTTGATCGAATTAATATTCAATCTGTTACTGCGTAGCCACTAAGTCGCCCATTTTTGGTCTCTAATGCAGTTGTTCAACAAGTAGAGACGATAGGTGGTACTATCAGAGTACGGGTTTCGTTCATTGATTAGTGGTGAGCAAAAGCCACGAACCATCGCAAGTAGCCGAATTAAGTTGGCTTAAACCTTCTCTACATGTTCCGAATTTCATTCCGTTTTGTTCGGTCAGTTCTTTCATTCTCTTCATTAGGCTATATCTTTTTTCTCTCGGTAAATAGCGGTAACCCCTTATTCTTTCTCCTCTTTCATAATAGAGCGGTTCTAGTTGCTTTGCGATTTGCGGAAGGGCTTCGATGAATCTTCTCCAGTTATCGGTCTTGACCTTATAGGTCGAACTTGTTATGTGTTTAACACCTATGGATGCGACTGTTTTTATTAGTTCGCTAGGGTTGTCATTCAGAAACGGTATCACAGGGTCAACTCTTACGCAAACAGGAATTCCCTTTTGAGTAAGCGTTTCTATAGCCCTTATTCTTGCAGAGGATAGAGGTGCGTTTGGTTCAAGCTTTTTAGAAATCTCGTCGCTTTCTGTTGTTATGCTAATCGCTACCATGGAGGTCGTTCTTTTGAAGATGTCTATGTCTCTCGTTACAAGGTCGGATTTGGTTATTATTTGAATCCTACAGTTTCGTCTTGACAGTATTTCCAGGCATTTTCGGGTTAAGCCCAATTTTTTCTCTATGGGTGGATACGGGTCGGAAGAGTTGGATATGGATATTATCTCACCTTTAAGTTTACGTGATTCCTTCTCCAGCATTTGAACCAAACCTTTCTTTGGTCTGCAATTGAAAAATTCGGGAATGTACGAGGACGCATAGCAGTAAACACACTTGTGGTCACAACCAGTGTAGGGATTAAAAGTTAACTTGTTAGGGCATGTGCAAAATTGGTAAGTAACAGTATGAGGCTTCCAAGGATCAAACTTTGTGAGTAACATCACTGTTTTGCTAGTATAATGTGAGATTTAAGCGTGCAGTTCAGAGAGCGTTTCTGTTTGTGTCTATTTTTCCTCCCAGAATGCCATTCCTTTTCTAAATGCCTTAACATTTTCTCCTCTGGTTTCTGAAGAAACACTTTCGGTGATGCCTCTTTCCATTGCTTTCTGGCTTACCATCTTGACTTTTTTTGTTAAAGCACCTAACATAACGACATTGGCAAAAGTTTTCGACTTCAACTCTTTTTCCGAAATCCTCGTTGCAGGTATCTTCAAAACTCTGGCTTTAGCTGAAGGCACCTCTCTTACTGTATCTTCATCTATCAGAACGATTCCATTTTCTTTTAAATCTTTCAAGTTGGTATCGAGGGCGCTTTGGTTCATGGCAACCAGAATGTCGCACTTTCTGACTTTTGGAAAGCCGATTTTCTCGTCTGAGATTATGACTTCGCTTTTTGCGGCGCTTCCTCTTGCTTCTGCTCCATAGCTTTGGGTTTGAACGACATGCTTGCCGTCATAGACAGCGGCTCTTCCTAAGATTTGTCCAGCTAAGACGACGCCTTGACCGCCGAGTCCGCTGATTCTCACTTCAACTTTTGCGGACATCTTTTGTTGCCTCCTTCATCACGTCCTGAATGGTTTCGGTTAATGTTGGCAATCTTCGGCGCACAAATTCTCCCACAACAATCTTGCCAGCAAGTTCGCTTTCAGTCATTTTGTTGGCTTCTTTAAGTGGTATAGAGTTTTCCTTAAGCCACGTAAGCATACCGCCAACAGTCTTGAGCCCCACTCTTCTTCCAAAGGCTGTTGGACACTGACTGACCGCTTCAATGAAGGCGAAACCCTTCGTCTTGAGAGCATCTATCATTGCCTCTTTCATCTGCTCTCTATGAACGGTGGTCCATCGTGCTGCGTAAGAGGCTCCTGCAGCGACTATGAGGTGGGTTGCATCAAGGGGGTGTTCAAAACTTCCGTATGGGGTTGTGGTGGTTTTAACTCTGAGTGGGGTGGTGGGGGCTACTTGTCCCCCTGTCATTCCGTAGATCATGTTGTTTACCATGATGACCGTGATGTCGAGGTTTCTTCGGGCTGCGTGAATCAGGTGGCTTAGTCCGATGCCAGCGATGTCTCCGTCTCCGCCAAAAACTACTACATTGAGTTCGGGGCGAACAAGTTTTACTCCTGTTGCAACTGGGATGCTTCTGCCGTGCGTGGTGTGGATGGTGTCTGCCTTGAAGTGTGGGGAGGGAATCCATGCGGCGCATCCGATGCCACTGCAAAATACGAAATCATGCAAGTCGTCATAGCCCAGTTCGTGAACAGCCCTGAGAAAGCAGTTCATGACGGTTAAGTCGCCACAGCCTAGACAGAACGGAAGGGGCACATCCCTAAGATATTTTCGAATGGAAAACTCTTCAGTGGACAAGCTTCGTTCCTCTTTTAATTTCGGCTAAGATTTCTTCTGGGGTTATCATCTCCCCGCCGCCAATCTTGTTTATAGGAATGACTTTGGCTGCTCCTTCGACTGCCCTTTTCACTTCATAGAAGATTTGTTGAAGATTCATTTCGGGCACGAAGATTGTTTCTGCGGTTTGAGCCATTCTCCGAATAACTGTGTCTGGAAAAGGCCACAATGTCTTCAAGCGGACAAAACCAATCTTAGCCTTTTCTTTTCTCCCAAAATCTATGAGTTCATAGAGGGCGCGTGATGTGCACCCGTAAGAGACCAAGCCAACCTCGCAACTGTCTATGTTGTAGCACTCAACGTCTGCGATTTTGTCTTTGTTGTTCGTTATTTTGTCAACTAATCTCTTGACCAATCGTTGATGAACCATTTGATCGGCGGTGAAGCGATAGCCGTACTCGTTGTGGGTTGAACCAGTTACTGACACGCTGAACCCTTCACCGACTGCTGGCATCGGTGGGATTTCTTGAGAGCCGAAGAATGCTTTGTCTTCTGGTCTTGGTTTTTTTCGGTTGACGATTGTTATTTCGTCTGGGTTTGGTAGGGTGATGTTTTCTCTCATGTGTGCTATGATTTCGTCTGCTAAAAGTATGACTGGGGTGCGGTATTCTTCTGCTAGGTTGAAGGCTCTGATCGTTAGTTCGTACATTTCTTGTACTGAGTTTGGTGATAAGGCTATTGGGGCGTAGTCTCCGTGGGTTCCCCATCGGGCTTGCATGACGTCGCCTTGACCAGATTTTGTGGCTTGGCCTGTGCTTGGTCCTGCTCTCTGGACGTTTACGATCACGCATGGGGTTTCTGTCATGAAGGCGTATCCGATGTTCTCTTGCATTAGGCTGAAGCCTGGACCGGATGTGGCGGTCATTGCTTTGGCTCCTGCCCAGCTGGCGCCTATGACTGCGCCTAATGAGGCTATTTCGTCTTCCATTTGAATGGCTATTCCACCCGTTTTTGGAAGTTTGAGGGCTAAGTGTTCTGCTATTTCGGTTGCTGGTGTGATTGGGTAGCCGGCGAAGAATCTGCATCCTGCTGTGATGGCTGCTTCTGCGCAGGCTTGGTTTCCTTGCCAGAAGTGTGTGGTTGATGAGGATGAGGGTTTTGGCATAGTATGTCCTCTCTGGTTTGTGTGTATGTGTTTGTGTTTTGGTTTATATGGGATGTGTTTGTGTGAGTGTGTCTGTCTAGGTCTAGTATAGAGGGGGAGGTAGAGAGAGACGGGTATAGGCTCGTCTAGAGAAGGAGGGAAACAGACGCACGCAGTGGGTCTAGTAGGTCTTCTATATGAGATGAATATGTTCCAAATATGGACTTGTAGGTTGTTGCTGATTTCTTATTTTCGTGATCAACTGCACGAAGGAACATTAATTTTGGCAGTCTGATAGAAGTTGAAAAGCCTATTTCAAGACGCTTGTCTCTATGTTGCTTCGTTTGGGAAAAGGGTCAGCAGTTGTCTTGAGTAAGAGTTTTCCATACTCACGTCGGTTTAGTTATTTTGGTGGATCGCCCTCAAAGACTTCACACAACAAGACGAGCTTCAAAGTGTTGTGTTTGAAAGGCTCTGGTAATTGACTGTAACAAGCTCGGTACTTAATGTCGATGAGACCTCTATGTTAACCATCAGGGTTTTGCTTAACGAACTCGGTCAGTGGTCGCTGGGTCTGTAGGAAACTAATGAACTGGTAAGCCTCCTTCAAAAATTTCTCAAGGGGACGTGAAATCTTGTAACCTTTTGCTTCCTCAATTGCTTCCAACGCTCCTTTCATCTCTTCTCTTGTCATAACCAACCGAATAACGTCCTTAATCTTTGCCTTTAATCTTGCTTGGTGTTCTCTTGAAAGAGCATCAAACACAGGGTTGAATATTAGTTTGACGAGATCGTCTCGTGTTATTATACTTTCTTCAAATGCGCTTGGCCCACCTTTGGCGTTTTTGATAGCAACTGAAACGAGGCCGCGAAGAACAAAAAGAGCAATGTAATCATCCTTGTCTTCTTCACAAAAGGAGTAATAAGAAAGTGGCGCAATTTTTCCTTTTAGACTAATAGGTTCTTTGAAAGCCGCGTTCAACTGATTTAATTTGAACTCGCCAGTTTTGAAAATCTTGTCGTTAGCAAACGTAATCATGGGAAACTCTCGGTTCATTCTTGCAATAAAATGATGGTTTTCTTCCAAATCGCCTATGCAAACATCAAATTGAATGCTTTCAGGCGTAAATACTGTTATCCATCGTCGTAAGTTATCACTTGAGAGACTTGAATATCTCTTCAACTGCTCCACATCAAGAGTTATTCCACCTTTACATTCAAAAACTACGGAATGAAGCAGCCTATTAGAAGCAACAACTATATCTGGTTTGACTGTGTCTTCTGAAGATGTTCTAATCTGTTGTTCAATAAGTTGAAGTTCATAGCCGAGATCAGCAAGTACACTAACCCAGTCTTTGTGTTTTTTACACATGCCAATAATGTAATTCATCAATTTTGTGTGGTTACACGGCTCCAATTTTTTCACCATTAAACCGTATTGCAGAGTCAAATGCATGTTGAAGATTTGTATATAATCTCAACAAAGTATTGCCACAAGATTCTTGATGTATATAGACACGAATTAATGAAGGTGTTATTTCTAAGTCAAGTGGATCTCCTGTATGAAGATCCACTGCAACAATATGACGAGCATCCTTTGAAACTTCGTTTCTGAGACCCCATAGCCTAAAAGGAAGATCAGGTGTGAGTAATCGATCTGCGAACAGATCGAGATCCTCTATCTGTCGTTCCAAAGTAAGTTCGAAAGCTTGTCCTTCTACTTGTGTTCGACCCTCAACTCTCTTGGTGCCTATACTGTTCTTTTCAACTTTTTCGATGAGATTTCTATAGGTAGTTCTTGTAGTTTCCACAAGGCTGACATGATCATCCACTGAAGCCCCAGATTTTGTAATTAGTCTTCCAGTAAATCTTAGTTCATCAGTTACAAAACTAGTTGTGTTTCCTCGACGAACTCTTATCATTGAGCGCGAGAGAGATCTTCTGAGTTTCTCTCTTTGATTCAATGCTTCAAGTGCTTCTGCAGAACTTGAGCCTGTTACACTCATTGTCAGTTCATGAATTGGTTGTTCTTCTCGTTCTTCCGGTATAAAGAGATCATCAAACATAAGACCAAAACCCCTGAATATGTTGCCAGATAAGTGCGAAATTGTATCTAACATTTCGGTTGGAAGCCATATTTTATCAAACTTGTTGCTTGTGGATTGAACGAGACGATTATAGAGAACATCGGTCACATCGGCTAAGTCATTCGTATATAGCACTAAGAACCTTGTGTCAATTGCGTCCATATAGAACATGGCAGACCTTCCGGCATATTCGAGTCTTAAGATGCTGACTTCTGGGAGATCTGTAGGCAATTGCGACGCAATTAAAGAGGTCACATTCTGTATTTTTGCCCCGTTGTTTGACTCCATAATGTAGGTTTTCAATTCTCTTGGTCGCCCCCTAGTCTCTTCGATAGTTTCGGCTTCGACCTCTTCTTCTACAGTCTCAGTCACCAAGTCTCCTAGAAAGTCCATGAAACCTTTTCTAGACTTGAATTTTGGCGGAGGTAAAGTAAATTCTAAAGACATTTCAGATTCCATACTTTATGTATAAGCATTAAATTGTTGATGACTTTCTTCGTCTTATGCTTTTCCCTGTTCCGTAGGAAAAATACCTAGTCAGTCTACAGCAAAATATTTCTGAGATGAGAAAACTATCAAAACCATAAACAAACTACTAAATCCCATAGAAATCAACAAAATAGCCAGAAAACTCTGCCCAGACAAAGACTAGAGCTACACATACGTCGCCGAACAAGAGGGAAGAATACATCCTAACCTAAACTGCTAAATGAAACGGTCATCTTAGAGTCAGTTGTCATCGCACACAAAGCAACATACAATAACGCAGAGACCCAAACAACAGTTTAGATGACTATGCAGATTTCACCAAGTTTGCCTTAACAATCTTCGAATCCAACGTCTTAATCAAGTCCTGAATAGCATCAACCTCGCCTACCTCAAAATAAACCTCTCCACACTGCTGACAAATCCAAGCCGGAACCTCATCTATAAGAAGGTGATAACCACGCCTACTCAAAGCATAGTTCGTTTTCCCCTTAACCATATTCCCCTTACAATAGAAGCACTCCAAAACCTTCAACTCTTCCTCATTTTCTATGTTTCTAACTATCTCAACCGATTTAAAGAATAAGGTGGCACCCTAGCTGGGATTTTAACTCGTGTCTCCTTGTTTGTTAATGAATTTGACCCCCTCTAACCTTTTCAGATGTTCATCGCTCGTTACAATTTCAGCGTCATAGGCTTTTGCAGTGGCTACGACAATGGAATCTGCCACTCCTAAATCCAGTGCTATGCTGATATCAGCAGCTTTTAGGGCTAGAGGACCCGTCAATTCAACGATTTTTGTCTGAGACATCTGAGCATAAGCCTCTAAGGCTTTCTGTTCACCTTGAACGCTTCTAATCCTCTTATAAACCTCATAGACGACTACAGTCGGAGTCACAGTGTTTTCGGCGTTTGCCTCCTCTACAAAGGCTGCGTACTTCTCTGCTAAAGGACCATCCGCAAAGTATTCGATCCAGCCGTATGAATCAATCAGAATCAAAAGCGATCCTCTTCGTTCCTGAGCTTATGTGTATCTACTCCTTTTACAAAGCCTCTCATTTCTTTTATTGGTCTTTGGGGTATTAGGTGGACGACTCCGTCTTTCTCAATGACAACGATTTTCTGTCCAGGCTTCAACTCCATTCTCTCCCTAACATCCTGTGGTATCACGATTTGATATTTTGAAGAAAGCGTTACCACACCCATAAACGACACCTCTGATGTTTAACAATTCTCAAATCGATATATAAACCTTCTTACGACACAGGCTTGGATATGTTGAATAACCCAAAATCTTAAGATTATCCTATCAACGCTTGGATTATGAAATAGGTGAATTATGCAAAGAGTTGCGGTATATTTAAATAGTTGGTTGTTTTACTCATCTAACGAATAAGTTTTCCAAAAGGAAACAAAAATGTCTTTAGAACAACGAGCCCAAATAATCGAAGCCACAAGATCAACCACCCGTGGCGTCAGAGACTTGGTCAAATTGCTGAAATGGAAGACATCAAATGTTGTTTCCTTATTAAGAAAGATGAGCGAAGAACAACTTATTGAGTTGCAACAAGTTACATACTTAAGAAGAGGCAGACCTAAAAAGAACATAGTGTGCACCCCATTAGGCTTGGATTTTCTTGAAACTTACCGAAAATTAAAAATGAAACCACTTAGAGCGAGAAAAGAAGACTTGGAACACGCAACAAAAGATGCATCATATGCCAGTAGACTTGTTGCACACGGTCATTCACCCTTTCAAATTTTTATGGAGTTGAACACGATTGCCCGCAATATTAAGGTCTCTTCAGAGACTCCTGAAACTACTTGAAGACAAAAACGTCCCCTACATGATAATTGGTGGTTATGCTCTTCCTTTCTATGGAAGAATCCGAACAACGGTTGACATTGATTTGGCTGTAGCAATCAAAACTGCAGAAGAACTTAACCAACTCCTCAATTTGCTGCAATTGGTGGACTTTGAACCAGCGATCCACTCTTCTCTTGACCCTTTAATTGTCATTTTGGATCGGAAAGAGAAGATAGAAATAGAACTATGGTTGAAGCCTGATGGAATTGTTTTTGATGACGAAACATTAAGAAGAAGAAGGAAAGTCAAATTAAACACGAATATTTCGGCGTGGATCGTTTCTCCAGAGGATTTTATAGTGAACAAGTTAGCTAGACCTGATAGGGGAGTGGTTGATGAGCAAGATGTAAAGAGTGTACTAATTAGGCAAGCGAACAAACTAGACGATGAATACCTCAAGAAAAGAGCTCAAGACGCTGGAGTCCTCACAATTTTGCAAACCATCCAAGCTCTGTAAAAGGAAACGCACATGTTGGAATGAGATGGCGCCTTGGCCGGGATTTGAACCCGGTTCCCGTTACATTATTTTGCGTAATGTCGGGCGGGCGACAGCCGCCTATACTAGACCGGACTATACTACCAAGGCTATCAAGCCAAGACGCCAGAAGAATAGAGAAGAACCTTAATTAATTAAGTTTTCTTGACAGGTTGCGATTCGCAAGTTAGGTCATATGCGTTAAATTGTTATATTCGTGTGCGTCCTAATCTGTTTCTCTCTCGCCAGGTGATTAAAGGTATGAGCCAACAAAACGTCAACACTCGGTTCCCAATTCAATCCCTGCTCTCTGCGAGACTGCTGCTCACACCACAATTGGCAGAGGGCAAGGTCTACTTCCTAAGCGACATGAGCGGCGTAATAAGCCTCTACACCATGCACCAGACAGGAAGCATCCCCGAACCCCTACTACCAGCCGGACTAGCCCTACAAAACCCCCACCTAATGGCAGGACACAACTACTACGCTTTGCCCAAACTCGACAAGATTTTGGTAATGATTGACGAGAACGGAAACGAGAACTATCAACCCTGCTTCATCCCACTCAACGGAGGCATTCCAGAACCAATCTTCGGAGACACGTACAAGAACGAACAGTTGGCCTGTCTATACTGTGACATAGAGAAGAACATTGCCTACTTCTTCAGAGACGACCGAAAAACCCCGAATATGGAAGGCTTAAAGGTTGATTTAACCACTTTGGAAGTCACGTCGCTCGGCAAGAGTCTCTACGGCAACTACTGGAACGGCGTCAACAAGGATCATTCCCTCGTGATTCTAGCGGACGGCTACACCGCCGGCGACATCGTTCTCTACATCTGGCGCAAAGGAATGACAGAGAGGCAACTCCTCCACGGAATTCCAATCGAGAAAAGAACTAAAGATCAGCAAATCAAACTTTCTGGTTTCGGAACCTGCAACTTCACACCCGACGAAAACGGCCTTCTAGTCCGCACAAACCTGTTCAGCGACGAAGGAAGCATCGGTTATCTAGTGCTTGAAGACCCAGCCAACATAACCGAGGTGCCAATTCTAGGAGTCAAACACAAGGGAAACGGCGAACTGGTAGACCTCAAGACAATTCATGACGACCTTTACCTTCTCGAGTACAACATTGACGGATGCTCATGGCTCTACGAATGCCGCTACCACGAGGACAAAGGCGACAGAAGGCTAGAAGTGACACGAACACTTTGCGGTCTCCCGCCCCTCGAAGAAGGAGTGTTGTTGGGATACGATTTCGAGTTGCAGAAAATGTCAAGTCAAACCAAAGTGGGGTACGTCCTCTCACACGCAAAAGCAAACATCCCCGCACAACTATATCTCTTTCCAACGGGTTCCCGAGCAAGAACGCCAAAAGTATTATCCCACGAACGAGTTCTCGGCATCGATCAAAAATTCCTTTCACCCGGAGAAGACGCTAGCTACACATCCTTTGACGGATTGAGGATTTCGACTCGCCTCTACTTGCCTTCCAAGGAGCTAGGCTTCAAGGGTCCTAGGCCTCTTGTTCTGTACGTACACGGCGGTCCACAAAGCCAAGAAAGACCGGACTTCACCTGGTTTTCAATGCCACTCATCCAATATTTGACTCTGAATGGATTCGCAGTCTTTGTTCCCAATGTACGAGGTAGTAGCGGCTACGGCATGAAGTACATGAAACACGTGGATCACGACTGGGGTGGCAAGGATAGGCTTGACCACCTCGAGGGCTTGAAAACGCTTGAGAAAGACCCGCGAATCGACTCATCTAGACGAGCGGTAATCGGTCGTTCTTACGGGGGCTTCATGACGTTAACCCTTACATCTAGGCACCCCACCTTGTGGAGGGCTGCGTGCGACATGTTCGGACCGTATGACCTGATATCTTTTATCCACAGGCTCCCTCAGACGTGGCAAACCTTCTTCATCTTATCAATGGGGCATCCTGAAAAGGACAAAGAGTTCCTGACAGAACGCTCGCCGAAAACCTACCTAAAAAACATCAAGTGTCCAATGCTCATTATCCAGGGCAAAAATGACCCAAGAGTTATTGTAGCGGAGTCGAAAGATGTGGTTGAAGATCTGAAAGCAAACGGAGTGGAAACCGAATTCCTAGTATTCGAAGACGAAGGTCATGACGTCATAAAATTCAAGAACAAAGTGGTCTGCTACACAAAGATAATTGACTTCTTCAAGAAACACCTAAACCCATAGAGTCATCTCACAAGTTGCAAAAGCCCTCGAAAAAAGCTAGGAACTAATATCGATAGGCTCTGAATACACAACTGAAATGAATACAAAAGGTCTATGTTTGGTTAAATGGAAATTGCGAAGAAAGGAACAAGGAAAATATGGAGCAATGCTACATAACGCTTTTCTATTTGTGTATTCTCTGGTAATTTTTGGGGTGTAGGTCAAGGTTTTCTGTCTGGTACTCCCTTCTCTCAGCGGAAAATTAAGTTGGGACTTGCACCCCTTACAACTTCCCTGTCTCGAACATTCCATCAAAACACGTCGATGTAACTGTTACGCACGTCTTACCAGATAACTCTTCTTCACTTCATAGGTTCGCTCTAACTCTCGTTGAGACTTTTTCCAAAACTCTATGAGCTCACGTAGAACATCATCTGGGTTGCGTGCCGAGCCATCCCTAGCCATGAGCACCCCTTTAACCTCAAGCAACCTTCGATAAGTGTCCCAAGAAACCCAGATTGTTGTCATCTTTTCTTTCTTAGCCATTCAAATCATTTACAACTCGCCTTTCCTCCCCAAAAAAATTATGAACCCAAAATTCACACCTAAAATCAAACTTTTTGATTGGCTCTCCCTCATGTGTGATGGCGGGCCCGGCGGGAATTGAACCCACGACCCCCGGGTTTCTTCAAGACGTTTAAAAGCCCGGTGCTTTAGAAGCCTTCGACAACTCTATCCTTGCTGAGCTACGGGCCCATCAAACCGTTTTAAAAACATCAATTGAAGTTCTTTAAGTTTGTGTTGTTCGTTAGTAGGTGAATTTTTCTCCGCCGGCAAAGATGCGTTCAAGGATTGCGTTAAGATTGATAAATCCCTCGTTTGTTTTTGCAGAGACTGGTGTCAAAAGAAACTTTAGTCCGAGCCTGTAAATAACATGCATCATATCACGACTTAACAAACGCTTTGTTCCTTTCAACCGTTCTTCAATGGACATCTCCAAGGCATTGGGATTCGCAGACCAATCAACAACGCGGTTCAACTCCTCGGGCGGGAGAAGATCACACTTCGACAACACGTATGCCTGTGGAATAAAAAATCGATTATACAAGGCAGCTGAAAGAAACAGATTTGAAACATAATTAAGTGGGTCCGCAGAGAAAACGGAATCAAACAAGTACACCAAAGCTTTTGGTTCCTTAGTTAACTCACTCGCAATGTAGGGTCCACTTGCCCTGAAAGCGAAAAGTTCCATTTGCCCGGGCGTATCCACAATCACAATGTCGGGCTTAAACTCTTCAACCTCTTCCCCCAACCTCTCTGCCTCGTCAGCGATCAGGTCTGCCGCCATAACCAAGGCACCATTTGGTCCAAGCCCATACTTCTCCATGAGTTGGTCAATAGTGATATAATCACGGATGTCGAGATCAGGTGAATACGGTAAGACCACGACTCCGGGATCTAAATTCAGCGTAATTGCCTTTTGTTTTCCTATTTTTAGCCAGTTGGAGAATGATGCTGTAAGAAGAGACTTACCAGAACCCGCCGTTCCAACGATGAACACGATAAACATCCAAATCGTAACCAATAAGATTTTTCGGTTAAGAAAAGGTTTTTGCTTCCGGAAGCGTGACTTTTCCACCTTTCTGTTTGATTAGTTCTGAGAGTTGGATAAGTGTCCGGCTGACTCTGTTTTTTGCCGTATCCGAGTTTTCAGCCGTTGTTGATAGATGAAGTTCCAAGTGTGGAATTTTTTCACCCGTATGACTGGGATGAGACTTCACGTAAACGTAGGGGTTATCATGCATCACTCTGTCAATGAGTGGAGCAATATCGGATTCCATGACCTCTCTCACATCTAAACTTGTTTCAAAAAACATCTTATCACCCGCTGCCACCTTCAACATTGGAACAACGGAATCCTCAAAGACAGCCATCATCTCTGAAGGAACTCCAGGAAGCGCTATGATAGTTGTTTCCTCATGCTTGATGACTACGCCGGGTGCGGTTCCAACGGGGTTAAATAAGGGTTTGGCGCCTTTAGGTAGCCTAGCCATTTTAACTCGAGGAGGAGTTAACTCAAATTCTTCTATGAGACCTTCTTTCGCATATCTCTGATACGTTTCTTCAACCAATTTTAGTGCGTCTTTATTAACTTCCACATCACATCCTAGAGCCTTAGCCACACCTTCTAACGTTCTGTCATCAAAGGTTGGGCCAAGCCCACCAGATGTGATGATGAAGAGAGGTTTTCTTTGAAGAGTTTCTTGTATGACTTGAGACATCTCGTCGATTTCGTCATGAACCGTTGTGACACGACTTACTTTCAAGCCTAGGGAGGTTATTCTTTTTGCAAGCCATTGGGCATTTGTGTTTAGGGTTTTTCCTATTAGGAGCTCTGTGCCAACGCAGATAATTTCTACGAGTGTAGACATTTTGAGCCCATGACTAACTAAGAGTGGAGTGGTAATAACTGCTTCGCTTTGGCTGGATAGCGTAAAAGTCTATTACCTATAGAACAGTTTAACGCCATGTGCCATGTTTTCTCTATTTTTTCTTGCCAAGCCACCATTTCAAGTATTCTCTTCTTTCTCTCTGTCGTTTCTCCTCTTCAGACTCAAAGGACGGTCTAAGCTTTTCACGCAACTCCATGAGTTCCTGATGTGTAATAGAGAGCCCGCAACTTACGCACACATAGCGTTTCGTAGCCGATGTGTATCTTAGTTCGCCGCCACACTCTGGACAATAACGCAACTTGTATCCAATACACTAGACTTGGAGGCATGAGAAATATCTTTTGGTTTACTAAACGATTAGGTTATGAAGTTAGTCAGTCCTGCTTCTCGGGCGAGTTCGATGGCTCTTTCCATTTCCTTTTTCGTCAGTCTTCTTCGGAGTTCCGAGACTTCGTTGGCTCTCCATTCTGGTCTGTATTGAAACATCACGTTTGTTCTGACCCATGTTCCAAGATTTTTGGCTATCCAGTTCAAAATCGGTTTGGTGCAGCATTCGAGGTGTTCTGGCAAGACTAGGACTCTGATTAGGAGCTCTCCGTATTTTTTTCCGTATGTGTGGTTGCGGGTGCACACATCCCAGTAGTTTGGCGCGTCTGAGATTCTTGTGGCGCATTCATTTGACCCATACTTGAAGTCTAGAAGATACACGTCCACGAATCCAGCCAGAAGTTTGGCTGTTTCCTCGCTGTAGTAGGTGTTGGAGTTCCAGACCACGGGAACATTCGCTTTGACGTGTTTGAAGGTTTCGAGCCACTGCTGAAGCCAAGGAGTAGGTTCCCCGCCGACGAGGTTTGCGTTTCTGCAACCGCTTCGCCGCAGATGGTCAACCTCTTTAGCTAGTCTTTCGGGCGAATAGATTTCGCCCTTTTCATACCACTGTGATATTGTCCAGTTTTGACAGTGAAGACAACATAGGGTGCAGCCTAACGTGAAGATTGTTCCTGAGGGAACCAGTTCGGGTTCTTCTCCCATGTGCTGAAATATCGTGGAAACAGTAATTTGGGTTCCACACTTACAATGCCCTAATTCTCCTGTGAGTCTATTTGAGCCACAACTGCGAGTGCAGAAATGACAGTTCTCTAGGATGCGATTGGCGATTTCTATCTTTAGGTCAAGGTAAGATTTTTCTGACGGGCTTAATTCTTCAAAACGCTGCTGTTTGGTGTCTACCTCTTTTTGGATATGATAGAATTCTTCTGTGAGTTGGTCGTGAATCTGCCAGAGTTTTGCTAGAGAGTCGTTTTTATGGAAGTTTGCGGGTAGTTTTTTGGCGATCATGAAGTTGGCTGGCTTGTCGTCTTTCATGACAGCGAAGTATCTACCCAAACTCGTCTGTGCTTTCGGGTCTTTTAAAACCGCTGTGGCGTCGGGTCTCCAAATGCTCCACATATCGTTCATCTAAAATACTTAAGAAACGTCATATTATATATTTAGATAAATCTTAGGTTATTCCATGAAGGAAATAGCTTTGACTACCGAAGAAAAGAATGATCCTAAAATAAAGCATATAGACCATGCTATTTCTCCCCAAGCTCATACTCCAATGTATTTGATGCACAAGTTTTGGGCTAGGAAACCCCACAATGTTGTTGGAGAATATATTAAGAATTATTCGAAGAAAGGTGAGATAGTTTTAGACCCCTTTGTTGGAAGTGGAGTAACTACAGTTGAAGCACTAAAATGTGGAAGAAAGGCGATAGCGATAGACCTTGACCCAATAGCGACTTTCATAACAAGAATGACGGTCAAACCAATCGGGATTAAGAATTTCAAAGAAACCTTGAAACAGATTGAGAAAAGCGTTCGAGAGGAAATTGAAAGTCTATATATGATGACTTGCCCTAATTGCGGTCAAAAGTGTTTAGAAGTATATGTGATATGGACAGACGTTATCAAGTGTCAAGCATGTGGCAATGACATTCTCTTTACAGAGACAAAAATAAGAGGAAAGAATTACCTATGCTCGTGTGGCTCGCCATTGGACACAAACAACATGGTTTCTGAAGAGCCAATAGAAATTGGGTATTACTGCGAGTCTTGCTTGGCTAAATCAGAAACCAAAGTGCGGTTTCAGATAAAGAAAAGAAATCTGGAGAACGATAAAGCACGCCTAAATGAGATTTCGAAAAGAGAAATTCCCTATTGGTATCCGAAAGATACAAAACTTACTTATCCAAACGGTATACATTTCAAGGAAGGGACGCATCAAGAGAAAAGAGTTGCTATTAAAGACCTTTTTACCAAAAGGAGTTTGATTGCCCTCTCAATTTTGTTCCATGAGATAGAAAAGATAGCTGATGAAGATATTCGAGATTTAATGAAACTCGTTTTTAGTAGTAATTTACACAACGTTTCTAAATTGAACCCAGTTCATCAACCTCGATGGAAAAGAGGTCAGCATCCTTCCACAAGTTGGATAGTACATCGGTATTGGGTCCCACCGCTAAGAGTTGAATTACCAATATGGTTTTACTTTGAGGAAAGAATCAAACACATTCTAGAAGGTAAGAAAGAATCAAACAAAGCAGTTCCCTACTACAAGGAAGCAAAAACGTTTGACGACTTCAGGAAGGATGCGAACGTTCTTATCTGCACACAGTCAGCTCTTGGCTTGTCCCAAATGCCCGCGAAGATTCCACAAAAAAACGTTGATTATGTTTTTACAGACCCGCCTTATGGTGGCTCGATTCAATACATGGAACTGAGCACGTTGTGGGCTTCATGGCTGAAAGGCGAGAAAAATGACCCTCGCTTTGAGTTGAAATTTGACGAAGAAATAACCATAAATGATGCGCAAAAGAAGGATTTCGACTACTATCACAAGATGTTGAAGGCATCTTTCGAGCAAGTCTATGATGTTTTGAAATCTGGAAGATGGTTGACGGTTACTTTTCACAACACGGACATCAAAATCTACAACTCCATTATCAAAGCGGTTGTTCTCGCCGGGTTTGATTTGGAAAAAGTTATCTATCAACCACCAGCAAGACCTTCAGCAAAGGGTTTGCTTCAACCTTATGGAAGTGCAGTAGGCGACTACTATATTCGTTTTAGAAAACCAGAAAAGAAAGAAAAATTACTCTCAGAATCGGAAATTGACAAGGAAAGATATGAAAGGATTATCGTCAACACAGTTAAGCACATCATTGCAGAGAGAAGAGAACCAGTAGCCTACTCCATCATAATTAACAGTTATCCAACAATATACGAGGAACTAAAGAAGAATGGCTATCCATTCAGTGCTCCAGAAGGGATAGAGGAAGTCCTTAGAAAATATCTCAACAAGGAATTTGTTCTCGAAGCTGTAAAAGATGATAAAGGAAAAGTCATAGGTAAGAAGTGGTGGCTGAAAGAAAAACTGTTTCTTGACCGTGCATCTTTAAGCGAGAGAGTGGAAGGAAGCATTATTGGTGTTCTAAATAGACGAGTCGTAGTGTCTTTTGATGATATTCTTGAAGAAATATTCACCAAATTCCAAAATGCACTTACCCCAGACACACAAAGCATCAAGGCAATTTTAGAGGAATATGCAGAGAAAACAGATGGGAAATGGCAACTCAAGAAAGAAATGAGATTGAGACAGACACAACACAACCAAATAATTCAGATGCTCAGCGAGTTAGGAAAGAAAGCTGGATTTGAAGTATATGCGGATTTGCCTGAATGGAAAGGAAAACTTGATTTGCCTTTGTCAAGAGAGAAGATAGACCGAATAAGAGAAATTGATGCTTTATGGCTAAAGGATGGCGAAGTTGTTTACGAGTTTGAAGTGGAAAACACAACTGGAATTTCAGACGCAGTCATCAGAGGTTCTAACATACCTTCCACAACTATAAAACGCTTCATAATCATCCCAGAAGAAAGAAAAAATCTCCTCTTAATGAAAATCGCCGAACCGATATTGAAGGAGAACATAGAGAAGTTTAGATGGGACTTCATCTTCTTTGACACAATTATAAGATTTTACAATGAGAATCGACAGAAGAAGACCATTGAGCCAACACAAATAGATGGATTGAGCAACATTTCAACAAAGCCACGTGAAGAACAACAATCTCTAAAGAAATTTATCAATTGATTTATAACGAATTTTGGTAAGCGAAGGACCGAGTAGGATATGATTTTATTAAGTAATCTTTGGTTGCGACTTTAAATCACAGCGTAGGGGTACGAGAAACCGCTTGGATAGAACTTCCCCTTTATCGTAATGCTTTTTCCGCACGCTGGACAGCGCATATCCTCAGTTAGGTTCCATTTGGTGATTTCGAAACTAAACCTTTTAATCAACAGTTCTTTGCATTTTGGGCAGTAAGTGTTTTCAAATCTGTGTCCTGGAACGTTACCTATGTAAACATAGTTCAGTCCAACATCCACAGATAGGTTACAAGCTTTCTCAAGCGTTTGCAACGAAGTTGACGGGATGTCGGTTAACTTGTAATCGGGATGAAACCTCAACAGGTGGAAGGGCGTATCCTTTCCCAAGTTATCCTTAACCCATGTGGCGAGTTCCCGTATGGTCTCTAAATCGTCACCGACCTTAGGAACGACAAGATTAGTGATCTCCACGTGAACGCCGCACTTTTTCATCTCCTTCAAAGAATCATAGATGGGTTCAACCGAAGGAACCGCCGAAAACTCTTTGTAAAATTGTGGCTCGCCGCCTCCTTTGAAGTCAACTGTTGCCGCGTCCAAAACCGGAGCTATCGTTCGGACTGCTTCGGTTGTCATGTAGCCGTTGGTTACAAAGGTGTTGAAGAACCCTTCCTCGCGTGCCAATTTAGCCGTGTCGTAAGCGTACTCGAAGAAGATTGTTGGCTCCGTGTACGTGTAGCTTATTCCTTGGCAACCGTTTTCTCTTGTAGCCTTTACGATCTGCTCTGGCGGAAAGTCGTATCCGCTTATCTCTTTCTCTTGACTTATAACCCAGTTGTCACAGAATCTACATCGGAAGTTGCAGCCAACGGTTGCGATGGACATGACGAGAGAGCCTGGGTGAAAGTGGGATAGAGGCTTTTTGTTTATGGGGTCTACACAGGCGGAGCAAGCCTTCGCATAAACAAGCGAGTAAAGCTTCCCTCCCTCGTTTTTTCTAACCGAGCAGAATCCGATGCCACCATCACGTATCGTGCATCTCCTCGCACAAAGATTACACTTGACATCTCTTTTCTCCAACTGTTCGTACAGCATGGCTTCTTTCGGCATTAAGACGACTCCTCCAAGCGTATTCCGTTACCATTTAATCTGATGGTCAAGGCTTTTGTCGCAGCTCTGAAACCCCGTCGAGACCCATTTAATTCGACAAGGTTTGCTTCTCTGAGTTTGTTGATGTGAAACCACACAGTCATGCGAGGCTCAGAAGTTATTTCCCCTAACTTGGAAATCGTTAATTTCTTTGGGTACACCTTCAAGAGTTCTCGGAGTATTCGGGCTCTTGCGGGGAGACCCAGGGCTTCGCATACCTTGTGACCATTCAATTCTTTTTCACTAGCCATCACGACCGCCTTTATACAGTTGTACTAGTACAGACGTACATATATTCCTTTTGTTAGCCCACAGCAGAATCCCGAGTGGGATGGATAGGACGAAACTCTCGCAAAGCACTGGATTGATGGAAATTGACAAAAACACTAACTTTATTCAGAATCTGTATTTCTTATTCATAAAATTAAATTTGTTGGTCCGTTAACTTCTAAAAGTTAACGGAGGGAAAGAAACCTTGGCAAAATATTTCTGCCTACTGAAGATTAATCCAGCAAAGACGACCGATGCGACACGCACTTTGAAAGCTCTGCCAGACAACCCTTGGAACGGCGTTAAACTGTACTACACTATGAACTGTTTCGGAAACTGGGACATGTGTATCTGGTTCCATGGCGACGATCATGAGCAAGTCATAGAATTTGTGCACAACAAAATACACCCAATCCCCGGAGTCGTTGAAACATATCTAGTGCCTACAACTCCAATCAAAGAGTATACACAGAGCTGGAAATAACCGCCTATAGGAAAACTTAAGGAAAATCATTTCCCTTTTTTTCTCTATTTATTCGGTCAACCAAGCCTTTTATTCTTGCCTTACATTTGGAACACTCTATCAAGAATTGCTCTCTCGGCAGGGGACCTAAGACTTCGCAGCTTATCAGACCATTTTCGTGAAAAATAAGACAACACGGAGGAGATTGACCTGAGACATAAATTTCTTGACTTATGATTGAAATTTCGTTTATGACGTTGTCAAGTCTCTTCCTTAAGTTCGTCATAACAGAAGCCCCTTCCTAAATTCATTTTGGAAAAAAAGAAATATAGCGATAATTACCGCTCAAAGCATATTTCCAAAAAAGATAGAAAACAGAACTAGAAAAATCCTCTATCCAATTGTCAGACATTCATTTCTCTAAAAACAAAAAAATGCAAGAATTTATTGAAAGGGATCGGATTAGTTAAATTCTTATGTCATGTCATCTCCACTTATAGGATAACTTGAAGAGTGAACGTTATGAAAAAGAAATCGGAAATCTCTGGCTTTTACAAACTGAGCCCAAAACAGAGGATACAAATCGTAAAGGAGTTTTCAGATTTAACAGATGAAGAGGTCAAACTTCTTCAGTCCACAGGGTCATTAGAATTAGATTTAGCCGACAGGATGATCGAAAATGTTGTAGGCGCAATCCCCATTCCCTTAGGAATTGCCGTGAACTTCTTGATCAATGGAAAGGATTACCTGATTCCGATGGCTATAGAAGAACCTTCAGTTGTTGCCGCAGCTAGTTACGCGGCGAAGATGGCGAGAGTGAAGGGAGGGTTCTTCACGAGCAGTACAGAGCCCATCATGATTGGTCAAATCCAAACTGTGGGTGTAAAAGATCCTCACTGGGCTAAGATGGCGATTCTGGCAGCGAAACAAGAAATCCTTCAGAAGGCTAACGAGCAAGACCCGATGCTGATTTCGGCTGGAGGAGGAGCCAAGGACCTAGAAGTAAAAGTAATACACGCAAGCACTGGTCCAATGGTTATTACAGAACTCCTCGTTGATTGCAGAGACGCCATGGGTGCAAACGCGGTTAACACAATGGCAGAGGCGGTTGCCCCATTAATTGAGAGAATAACCAAGGGTCGAGTTTATCTCAGAATAATTTCTAACTTGGCTACTAAGCGATTGGCGCGCGCTTGGACTGTGGTTAGTAAGAAGGCTGTTGGTGGAGAAGAAGTTGTCGACGGCATAGTAGAGGCATACACCTTTGCTGCGGCAGACCCTTATCGTGCCGCAACTCACAACAAGGGCATACTCAACGGCGTAATCGGTGTCGTAATAGCCACATGTAATGATCATCGGGCTGTGGAGGCTGGAGCCCACGCCTACGCTGCGAGATCAGGATACTACAGTCCGCTTACAGTTTGGGAGAAAAACAAAGACGGCGACCTTGTGGGTTCGGTAGAGTTGCCTGTGGCGGTTGGGATTATCGGAGGTGCCACAAAGGTGCACCCAATTGCCCGAATAGCCCTGAAGATTTTGGGGGTCAAAACTGCCAATGAACTTGGGGAAGTGATGGCTGCTGTTGGACTTGCCCAGAATCTTGGTGCCTTGAGGGCGCTGGCTCACGAAGGAATTCAGAGGGGACACATGTCTTTACACGCCAGGAATATGGCGATTATGGCTGGTGCGTCAGGGGAACTGATTGATCTGATTGTTGAGAGGATGGTTGAGGAACGGAAGGTTAGGCTGGATAGGGCGAAGGCTTTGTTAGAGGAGTATGAGAAAAAGGGAAGATTGTAGTTGTTTTGTGGTTTGGTTGGGTTGTGTGTGAGACTTCGGCTATGGAAGGTTAGAGACAGAGACGGGTATAGCTAGGTCTAGGAGAGGCTTTGTTATTGTGGTTTGGAGTTGTCTCTTTTCTGGGAGTGAAAATAAATTGTTGTATGTGAGATAAGGCTGTTATGTTTGATGGGATGTTTTCTTTCTTGTTATTGGGGTGAGTGATGTTTAGGAGTGTTCATGGCTGCATGGTCTCGGCAACTTCGGGGTGATGTTTTGAATGATTAGGTTTGTTTTTGGT
>Ga0315312_1000302_pt1 | contig 69253 bp, 62 predicted proteins | sample TDP7_MG_FD_203629 | JGI IMG/M metagenome (GOLD analysis project Ga0315312, IMG submission 203629) | Freshwater sediment microbial communities from Lake Towuti, South Sulawesi, Indonesia - TDP7 | ecosystem: Environmental > Aquatic > Freshwater > Lake > Sediment | place: Indonesia: South Sulawesi... | reverse complement strand
AAGTGAAAAACAGAATAATCAGCATCACGGCCCTTATTCTCTTTATTCTTCTTTGCATGTATAATGTCTCCGCCAATCATTGGAGCCAGCCCATCTCCGGAGAAGTGAACAGCGTCATCCCAGAAGTCTTACTAATTTATCCAGAGGCTTACGAGGGAACAACGGTCAAATTTAGCGGAGAAGTTACAAGTGTAACAGTTGACCATGGAACAACTCTATTGTCAATAGGTGGCCTTCAGGTATTTTATCCATCCCCTATCAACTTATCCTCCGGAGATACCGTAACTGTTCTCGGAAAATCCTACCGAATGGAAAAAGGATATGTCCTAGCAGAATGGATTCACGTCCATACATACCGAGAAACGGAGTTCATCTTGTCCACGTTCGGGCTAATCGCGCTCATCTACCTAACTCTTGGCGGAAGAGTTTCCAGACTTAAATTCCGGTTCGTTAATCCAAGAGGGAACGTAGATTGCCAGACTGGTTAACACATGTAGGTGTAGCTTGGCTCGCTTGCGAAGCTCTTAAAATCCGAAGACGCGAAGCCACATTAATAGGGGCAATTCTCCCCGACGTATACAAAGTAGTTGTTTATCCCCTAATGTTTTTAAAACTGATTAACGTAAACATTACAGCTAGCCTTTTCCTTGAACCCTTTCACTCCCTCCTAGGAATTGGACTATTATCAATTTTCGTCGCTTCCCTCCTCAAAAAAGATAGCTTTAGGCTGGGCTTATCCCTAATACTTCTTGGGTCCACGATCCACCTTCTCCTCGACAGCCTTCTACCCTATGGTCCACAACTACTGTTGCCAATATCTTGGAAGACATTTGGACTGCAAATATTCTGGCAAGAAGACTATAAGCCAGCGATGTTCACGACTATAGGCATAATTTTTGTTACACTTGCCCGGAAACAACAACTAATGCGCTTATCTAACCGCACGCATTAGACAAGCGCTCTATAAGATTTTTCGGACCGAATACACGAATGGTCCAACCTTCTTTAATTTTTAGTTCAGGATAAGGCGGCAAAGGTTCTCCACGCTCATCGAAAACTAACGTTACTAGGACATGTGGGAAAACTTTTTTTAACTCCTGAATAGACTTGCCAGCCAATTTGCGTCCAACTTGAGCAATTTTAAAGGAGGCAGATCCAGTTTTAAGAAACGATGGAGACTCAAGTTTCTCTCCCTTTTCACATACGTCGATGGAAATTTTCGCTATACGTTCACCTGCATGCCCGTCCCCGAGCGGATTTGTATCGACTGCCATTCTTTTAGCGAACTCTGGGTTGTGCATGATTTTCCGTGCGTAATACAGAATCCGTTTTCTATCGGTTCCAACAACTATATTTGCACCGACATCCACTGTTTCAGGCCGCTCTGTGCTTTTTCTTAAGGTGAGACACGGCTTTTTAAGTGAGACAGCCTCTTCTTGGATGCCTCCAGAGTCTGTCATAATAAAAGATGAGCAGGTGAGAAGCTTAAGGAAGTCGAAGTAGCCCAAGGGTTTTGTTAGGAGTACGTGTTCCGCTTCTCGCAAAAGACGCCAAAGACCAAATTCTTTTAACCTTTTTTCAGACCTCGGATGAACTGGATAAATTACAGTTGCATCATCCATTTCGACTAGAGCAGTAACAATGTTCTTAAGGTGATTCTTGACGTCAACATTTTCAGCGCGGTGGATCGTAACAGTTACCAGTGGTCTTGCACGGGACACCCTCAAACTCTTAAGGATAGTTGATTTTTTTTCGGCAATCTTCACATACCAAGAACATGCGTCAACGATAGTATTTCCAGTGACATAGATCCTGTGAGGTGGTATACCTTCATATAGAAGATTTAGAGTTGCCCTCTCGGTAGGTGCGAAACAGAGTTGAGCGCAATCGTCAGCCAAAACGCGGTTAATTTCCTCCGGCATTGTTTGATCATAGCATCTGAGGCCGGCTTCAATATGCCCAAACAGAACGTGCCGTTTCACCGCTACTAACCCAGCGGCAACCACGGTGTTCGTGTCTCCCTCCGCGAGGACTAAATGAGGCTTGTAGTCGTCAACAACCTTTTCATATCCTAGAAGCATGCGTGCGGTCTGCTGAGCGTGAGTACCTGACCCTACCTCAAGGTTTACATCGGGTTTCGGTAAGCCCAACTCATCGATAAAAACCCGCGACATTTCTAGGTCATAATGTTGTCCACTGTGTACCAAAGTGAGCTCAATTTCTGAAAACTTCAATAGAGCCCTAATGACAGGCTCCATTTTGATTATCTCTGGGCGAGTGCCGATAATAGCCATTATCCGAACCATACGCGACATCTCACCTTAACCAACTCAATGGCGTCAAGACCATAAATCCCTAAGGGTTGTAATGAATTCAAAACGTTTTAGAAAAGATCTTTTGATGTTTTCTTGATGAAAATAGGAAAAACTAAGTTTAAATTGACCTCGTGTTCAAGTAACGTTCTCTCTCAAGATTTCAAAAATTACTGTTCCCCCAGGTGTAAATGGTGGACCAGGATCAAGACACTGAACGTAACCAGCCTCTTCCTGCCCTGCCAGTCCTAACTCTCTAAATGATACACCTCGACATAGAGGAACAATCATAGTAAGCATGGATGCAAAGGAGTGTATACATAGATTGCTTGTGCGTTTGATTACAACCGTCGGTTCTTCGATCACGATCGTATCTCCGAGATTATAGACAGGGCACTTTCCTCGGATTTCCTTAACGGTAATTGTAAGCCTGTATCGTGACAAAACAAACACATCCATCTTATTCGAATTTGCCTACTGTGAAAAATAGTACAATTTAAAAAGTTTTTAATGCTATCTAACGCCCCATTAAACATAACGATTGGTGCTATGTTAACCATGGATCTCACCGTTTTAGGCCTTGGGTATATCGGCTTGCCTTTGGCCGCGTCCTTTGCTAAAGCCGGATTCAAAGTTACTGGTGCCGACATCAGACGTGAGGTAGTTACCTCTGTTAACAGTGGAACTTTTGATTCAATGGAGCTAGGTTTAAAGGACCTCGTTGAAACCTCTGTAAAAAGAGGAAACCTTTATGCGACCACAGACGTTACTGGCGCATGCGAAAAAAGCCGAACAATAATTATCTGCGTCCAGACTCCCGTCGATAACAACAAAATACCAGATTTAAGTGCCGTCAGAAGTGCTGCAGAGGCCATAGCTAAGGGACTACGTAGAGGAAAATTGGTAATAGTGGAGTCAACGGTTTTTCCAAGAACTACCGAAGAGGTAGTTAAACCGATCTTAGAAAAATCCGGTTTAAAAGCTGGACGAGATTTTTACTTGGCGTACTGTTCGGAAAGAGCCACCCCAGGAAGCCTACTTCGTAATCTAAAGTATAACGATCGAGTAGTAGGAGGTGTGAACAAGAAATCCATGGAGATCACGGCTAAACTTTATTCCAAAATCTGCAAAGGAAAAATCTTGAAAACAGATGTTACGACAGCAGAGTTTGTTAAGTTGATAGAAAATACTTACCGCGACATAAACATCGCTTTATCAAATGAAATCGCTATCATCGCGGAAAAATTGGGGATAAATACGCATGAGGCGATAAGACTGGCTAATTTTCACCCAAATGTCAAACTTCATAAGCCAGGTTGTGGGGTAGGCGGTACCTGTATACCAAAAGATCCTTGGTTTCTCGTCTACTCAGCGAAGAAGGCGGGGCGGACGCCAAAACTGTTAATGACGGCTCGGAAAATTAACGACTATATGCCCGCTCACACGATAGAGTTAATCAAGCAGGGAATGAAGAGAGCTAAGAAAGAGCTACAAAACTCGGTTATAACAGTTTTAGGTGTTGCGTATAAGAATGATGTAGATATCACAGAAAATTCCCCAGCTGAAAGAATCATCAGAAACTTGTTATCTGCGGCAAAAGAAGTCAGAGTCTACGATCCATATTCCAGCGAGAGCTTCGGAGGCAACAAGTGCAAGACGCTAGAGAGCGCATTTAAAGGATCCGATTGCGCGGTTTTTGTTACTGATCACTCGGTCTTCCAAAAAATGCCACGAAATTATCTAACTAATCTAGTGAAGCTTATGAAGCCAAATCCAGTAATTGTGGACGGTCGGGGCGTCGTACGCTATAAGCTTCCCGGAGTTATTTACGTCTCAATTTAGTTTTCTAGAGATCGGTTCGGTCTTGAACCAGTTGACGGTGTTTTTAAGTCCTTCCTCCAAGCTAGTTGTAGGTTCGTATCCCAATATCTTACGAGCTTTAGCGATGTCAGCTATCTTCTTAGAGACTTCTGCAGAAAGTTTATTGCCATAAACAGGTTGTATGCCCATTCCTAAAATTGCATTTATAATTGACACTAATTGAAGAATCGTTGTAGATTTGCCGGTTCCTATGTTGAAAACTTTTCCTATGGCTTGGTCCTTTAAAGCAAGTAAATGCGCGTTTATAACATCACGCACATAGGTGAAATCTCTTATGGAGTTTCCGTCGCCTCTTATAGTTGGCCGACGCCCCAGCATCATTTGATGTATAAAGTTGGCGACGACCCCTCTGTATTTTCCCGGGTAATCTTTAGGTCCGTACACGTTGAATAACCTTAACGAGACTGTAGGAAGCCCGTAGGTTTCATAAAACGCTGTGACGTAAGACTCACCCGCAAGTTTGCTAACACCATAAGGCGTTAATGGCCTAACCCGATCGCTTTCGCGTATCGGTATCCTTTCCGGTTCACCATAGATAGCGGATGATGATGCATAAACAAAGCGCTTCACTTTATGTTTTAAACAAGCTGAAAGCAATCTGAAGGTTCCAACAACGTTAACAAACAAATCTTTTCTAGGATTTTCCATAGAACGTATGTTCCCAAATGAGGCAGCAAGATGAAAAACAACACTTGCCGTTTTAAGGCAGTCCTCTATTTTTTTTGTATCAGTTATACTCCCTTGAACCACTTTCAAATTTGGATGTTTTTTTAAATGGTTGAGATTAGACCATCGGCCTTCACTGAAATTATCCAAAACAATGACGGTAGCCCCTTCATTAAGACATTTTTCACTAAGATGGGAACCTATGAAACCTGCTCCTCCAGTGATTAAAACAACTTCGCCACTAATTTTCAACTTTAAACCTCACTAAAGTACGTATTAGTTTCAACCTCCTGAAGACTTCAGTAAACAATTTGATTTTTGATTTGCGTCCCTTTTCCCATGTCAGGACAGTGGGCACTTCAGTAATTTTGTAACCGCTCTTCCAAAGTTTAATAATTAACTCAGGAATAAGGTCAAACCCCCTAGATTTCAATTCTAGTTCTTTAACGATTTCCGCCGGGTAAACTGCGAAAAACGTATCAACCGTAATGAGGGGGAGCTTCAAAATAATTTTATAAAATATGCATCCAAGACGACTTGTCAGCTTTCTAAAGAAGGGAACATTCACCATTTTCCCACCTTTAACATGGCAAGATGCCAAAACCACGTCATATCCCATGTGGATTTCATGGAGTAGTTTTGGTAGTTCTTCCGGGGGATAAGATAAGTCTGCATCAAGCGTTACAATATATTTGCCCTTGCTCTTTTTGAAGCCATCTAGGAAAGCAACGCCAACACCAAGGTTTTTGGTATGCTTAATTGACTGAATGTGGGCGTTGCGGGCTGCCCATGCCTGTATCTTATCCCATGTGCCGTCTTTACTCCCATCGTCGACGATGATAAGTTCGTAATTTGAAGCAACTTTTTCTATGATTTTTAAGACCCTATTTATGCATTTGTCAGCAGTTTCTTCTTCATTATACATTGGAATGACAACGCTGAGGTCTTCATTCGCCTTCTCTCGCGTCCCCCCATCAAACAAGCCAGTGAGCGTTAGAGTGGTTCTAGAATCAAATTCGTCACGCAATTAGCATAACCCCTCAACTATGTCTTTGTTCCCAAGGCAACAACCGCATAACAAAGATGATTTAATCGTTTTATGAGAGTTTTTAAAAAGTCACCCCCAAATGGTGTCAAACAAACACCCAGCAGTTTTACATCAGAAAGCCCTGCATTAATTAGTAGATTTCTCAATTTAGATGGACGATAACTATGTTCATAACCAAACTTCCACCGCTTTAAGACTCTTAACGCAAACCGGTAAACCGAGTACCATAAGCAAAACGAGTTGGGAACCGCGGTCAAAACATAGCCTCGTGGACAAGTTACGCGGGCCATCTCCATCAGGGCTAGCTGATCTAGAGAAGAGTCCTCTGGAAAATGTTCAATGACCCCAGAATTGAAGACGAGGTCAAAGGCAGCCTCTTTAAAGGGCAGATAACGAATGTCACCTAAAACTAGGTCATAGCCACGAAATTCGGAAAGGAATTGTTTGGACAATTTTATTGAGCTTAACGAAATATCAAGACCTACCATATAAGCGGAGGCGTGAAAAAAAGCTAAACCCCGACCAGAACCGCACCCCGCCTCAAGAACAACTCTGAACGCTCTGGATCGCGCCAACTCAAATAGAAATGCGTACCATCGCCTCTCGTAGGGAGTAAGCCTAAGTTCTCGGGCCTTCCGTGACCAAACCGTATCCCAAACACACTGCGACAAACTGATTTCTTCCACAAATACATACTTAATAGTTTATTTGATAGCTTTCAAGTATATGAAAAATACACGGTGCCCAAAGTTTGCTCCTAGAGAAAACCTTCAAAAAAGTTACGTTGGACGTCTACGATAAAATCTTTGTATGCTATGTTGTAGCAAATGGCATACTGAAAATTTTAATTAGCTTGCAAGGATCCCCGTTTGGAATACCATATCCTGATCAATGGACCTACATATCCGCGGGGTTGTTTTTTGCAGGTTACCCCCAAAACGCCCTAGAGATATACTACAGACCTCCACTACTCTCTTTAATTTTTGCCGTAATCTTCAAGCTAGGCTTTAAGATGAATGCCCTATTTGTTACGGAAATTTTCTTCGGCTTGATAGCTTGCGTTGCTTTGTATATTTTAGCCTCCAAAATGTTTAATAAAACAGTTGGATTACTTAGCGGAATACTTCTTTCTCTGAATTGGCATTACTGGTGGAGCTCCGCAGGCATATTAGTTGACATACCTGCTTCTGCGTTTGCAATCCTAACTTTTCTGTTATTTTATCTGGGTATTGAAAAAGACAAACCCAAGTGTTTATGGCTTTCCGGAATTACCGCTGCTCTCTGCTTCCTAACTAAGTGGACCGCGGTGATAATCTTACCAGTAATAGCAATATACATCTTGCTCACTCGAGGCCCCCGTGGGTTCTGCGATAAGCAACTGTACATAACATATTTACTCTTTCTTGGAACGCTCTTTCCTTGGGGATTGCTTAACTATTACTCCTTTGGGAACCCAATATCCCCGTTAATTGAATACAACAAACTAGGACAAAACCCAACTATAATCGGTCGAGTAGACCCATTGGTTCGGACATACCCGACAGTCTACTACCTCTACTACTTGCCTTACGTACTTTCAATCGTCGTCTGCATTCTATGCTTAGCCAGTTTCGTCTACATCCTGCGACATTGGAGAGTTAAAGAACATACCTTAATTCTACTTTGGCTACTTATTCCCCTCGCAGCCTTCTCCTTTTATGCCACCAAAGACAACAGATACATAACACTGTGGACACCTTCACTCACAATTTTAGCCGCCATCACGTTGCATTACATTAAAAAGATTAACTCCAAGCTTTTCATTTTAATACTAATCTTAGCTCTCTTCTCAACCTATAACGCATCCATCCTCCCATTCGTGTCAATCACCAAATACCAAGAACGTGCACCATCTCTATCCCTCGGCGACCTTATCCTAGCTCATGAAAGAATAACAAATGCATACCATCCCGACCGCGAGCTCATCGAAATATCCAGCTATATTTATCAACACACAAACATCAATGATTACGTCGCCTATACCCCGGCTATCTACATTTATCCTTCCCCAGAATGTTATCTAGGGGTACTTACGAGGCGATACGTTATACTATGGGACTCCAAAGCGACAGATGCAGGAAAAGTGAAATTCATTGTATTATTCAAGGTTAGCGTTGGGGGAAGCCTAGACGAATTTCACGAATTGAATGTTAAACCTCTAACCGAGCCGTACTTAACTAAGATTACAGAAACTTCCCGATACATTCTCTACCAAAAACAGTAACAGGTCATCGAATAACATTGTTAAATTCATCGGCGTAAGTTTGGGGATCGTTATACAACTGATTTTATGAAAAAACTAGTGGACAGGGCTTAGCGCCGAATCACTCTATGAGACTTTTTTAGAGATACCCGTACTCCCGATTTTCTAGCGGAGCAACTCATCAAGCTAGGGTTTGTTTCGATTCCTCCATCAACTCCATTTTCGGCGCTAGACTTTATGCTCACTTTTAATCTCATCAGCACGCGCATCATTCACTCAAACGTGCACGTTATATGAACATTCCATAGCGATCTTATCGACTTTAGGCTAGATTCAAACACTCAGATGACGGATCAGCATTAGAAGTAGTGAAAAAAGTCCTTTAAGATACCTTGAGTTCTTAGCTTGTTTTTCAAAAATTCGTAAATCGTCGGTATCAAAGCCACGAAGAAGTATAAGCAGTACTACGTACGAAACTGCGAAAAACGTGCAAGAAACAAAAATCCATAAGAAGTCAAATGTTCGAATGGGCAGAACACTTAATAAGGCTAATGCCGGAGCCGAGGCAATTAATGGCTTAATAAAAAAATCAAGCTTGGCTTTTAGATGTAGTTTTCTTCGCAAAAAGTAGACGAACAGTAAGATTTCGAAAAAGTTAGCCAGCACCGCAGATGCAGCTGCACCTATACCGCCGAATTGAGGAATGACGAACAAATTAACGACAAAAGCAATCGCGGTGACAGAAACATACACAACAACCGTATTCTTGACCAGCCCTAAACCGAAAAAGAAAGAATTCATAATAGCTGCAAATGACTGAAATAAAACTGAAAACGCTAAAACCGCTAAAATCAAGGCTGCCGGCATATATTCATGTGAAAATAATACCCGAATTATTGAATTAGATAGGAATATTGTTATCATAACCAAGGGAATGACTAAATAGGCGAGAAATTTTGTGAGTTTCTGGAAACCTCTTTCCAACAAGTCAATATGGTTTCTTGAGAAAAGATCAGCGACCGTCGGAAACAGAACAAACGATAAAACACTCACGGGAACAAACAATAAGCCAGCTACTCTTGTTGCGACAGAGTAATACCCTACTTCAGATGGCACCGCAAACTTTCCCAAAAAAATGAAGTTTAAGTTAGATAATACAACTATAAAAATCGCAGAACACCAAACAGGTAGTCCATATGATAAGATTCCTCGGATGAGAGGAATAGGTTGTTCGTAATCATCTTCAGGCCCATTTAAGAAGCGACGAATAAACTTGAGGTATACTACAAAATACAGCAAATCCGCGACGACTAGGGCAAGAATTGTCCCATAAATAGCACCCAGAAGTCCAAATTTTAATAAGAGAAGGAAAAGTATGAAGGCAAAACGTATAAAATCAGAAAACATTTTGACTAAGGCATGGTATTCTAGACATTGGGTTCCATAAGAAATGCTTTGAAAGATGTTAAAGATCACGTTCAAGAAAATATAAAAGATAACTATTTGCAGAGGTATTTTGAGATCTGGCATCTTGAAAAAGTTAATGGCTATGGGTCCAGTTAGGAAGAAACACATGATGCAGTAGGGGATAGATATTGATACAAGAATTTTGGCTACGATAACAATAATTTTTCTTGCTTTTTGAAACAATCCTTTTGCACGACATTTGGCTATGCTGTTTGTTAAACTCGTATAGAAACCAAAGTCCGTGGGTAAGCTAACAATCGCTACAATGGCAAATGTCAACTGATAAAGACCGTAATCCCTTGGTCCTAGCAATCTTGCAAGAAAGGGTACAATGAAAAAGGCTATCAACAAACTTGCAACGTTACTCAACAATAAGGTGGAAGATTGTGCCGATACCCTTTCCACCGACTCCAAGTATTCGCTGTCTCTCCTTAGCTAGGTGCAATTTTATTTGTCAATTAATTGAATAAGTTAGATTTTTATGTTTATCATTATCGGAGCGTCGGTTGTCTATGGATGGAATTTGACTAAGGTGAGCTTAGTTTATTGGGATGAGGGGTATTGGACTAATGACGCTAGATGGATACTGGGCGATAGGAGTGTTTTCTTCTGCAATGCAGATGGTCCAGTCTATCCCGCCCTTGTCGCGGTTGCATTCTTCTTCTTTGGGATAAAAGACTATGTTGCAGCGGCTGTATCGGCTTGATTAGCTAGATTAAACGCACGTTTAACTTCGTCTATAGTAATGCCCTTACGAATGGCGTTTAAAATGTTTTATGAGCTTGCTTCAACTCCAAAATATACGAGCCAACAGCTGGCTTTTTTCATTTTTTTCAACAGTTCTATGGAAACCATTTGATAATTAACTCTACACTGAGCCTTCCAAACAATTTTGTTATGCAAACCTCTTTTGAGTGAGACATTGATCGGTCCATTGTTAACTAGGGTTACATACATTTTTTAAATATACTCCATACGTTGTTTCAATACCGTGCACATTTTTCATATTATTGCCTCTTGTTTAAATAACGTTCACTAAATTTCACGCTCAAATGGTCGACGTTGCAACTGCAGGTAAGAATAGGAGTTTTTTATAAGTTATTGTGATCTAATTAACCCAAGGAATAGATCGATCTATTGGCGTAAGATTGCCTTTTTTTAAAAAAACCGCTCTGAAATCACGCACTCCTATCTTTGGCAAGGTTCTTAATACAGCTCGAATAAGGACATGGTATTTTGTCTTCACTCCTCCTTTTAATGGTGCTCTTTCCCAACCTCGTAATATTTCAAACCCATAAGATTTCATGAGGTGTGAAATCCCCCTAGTTGTGTAGTTATGAGGATGAAGTAGGTCTATCTGAATAGGGCAGTCACTTCTGAAGATTGCCCGCCACAATCTGCGAGTCGTTCTTACGTGTTTCCTCAAAAAAGCTAAAATAAAGTCATAGGTATTCATTTGAAAAATCAATAAACCGCCCATCTTTAACACTCTGTTCATTTCCAATATAACAAGCCTAGGATCATAGACATGGTCAAGAACATTCCGGCAAAAAATGACATCAACACATTCTTTCGGTAAGGGAATAAATTCGCCTAAACCCTTTAAATAATCAGGTCCATCTACCAACTTATATTTCTTGTTGTAGAAATTCATTAATGGATCTATTCCAATCTTGTATTTTGCATTAACAACCGTTACGTAGCCGTACGGTCCACATCCTATTTCAAGGACAAACTTGTTGCCAAAGTCGATCAAGTCGAAACCGTAAAGTGGTAATTCCAATAAAGGTAGAGCCCTAAGATACATCATCAGATCTTGACCCTTAATACCAAAATATCCTTCTTGAATAAGGTTGACCCAGAATTCCTTCTCTTCTTTTTGTGCTCTTTCCCTAGATGCCTTCATATTAGCTCTCCAACGAGTATTTTAACATAGCAGCTTTCTCATTCCTTTAGCTTTTCTAGAGGTATGAAATAGCAATCAGTTAACCCCTTGTCTGCTGTAACTCTATATAGTATACATAATATAGTATATGGAAATATACAAAGTTCTTTCTCGATAAATCAACCGACGAACCAAAATTATAGTAAATGAACTCAGCTCTCTGATCTCTTTTGGTGTACTTACTTAAAAGACCCTTCATTGATTGTACATGGTATGACTAAGCCTAAATGATTACGGTGCACGCAATATTCAGGTGATCGAATGAAAATATGTCTTTTCCATAAATATTCTCCTCCTTTCACATTCGACACCAAATTTATGGGTGGCGCGGAGAAAGTTGCCTTAAAACTCGCTGAACTTTTCGCCGCCAAAGGACATGAGACTCTTCTAATAAATTCGGTTAATCGACGATTTACGGATGAAGGGCATAAGGTAACTTTTGTAGGAACAGATAAGGGCATTTTTAACTACTTACTGCTGGGCAAACGATATAGTTACGGAAGACACGTGTTGAATGGCTTGTATCATGCCCCTAAAATGTTAGACGTTTTACACGTAACTAGCGAAGGTTACGTTTTAGCGTTTCAAAAGTTTTTCAGAGTTAAGCCAAGGCTTAAAGTCCTACATCTCCATGAAGATCCGCCATCAGTAATTGATCGTAAAATTCTCTTCAAAAACTTAGCAAATCGTATTTTGAAAGAAACTGATGTATTCATAGCACCTAGCAAATTTGTAGCAAAAAGACTCGGTGAAATTTACGATATTAGCCCTTCAAGCATAAAGGTTATTTATAATGGACTTGACTTGCAAAGATCTGCATCCATCGCACCGCATCGAGAAAAAAATATTATTTTATACGCGGGAGCAATTGTACCCCAGAAGGGCGTTCACATTCTCTTAGAAGCTGCAAATTTGCTCAAAAACGAAGTGCTGGATTTTGAGATTTGGATTGCGGGATCCTCACGTCTTTGGCCTGGCGAGTATCGTGACTATGAACTCTACTTAAGGTCTTTGGCTGACAGAACAGAAGGCCGTGTTAAACATTTAGGACTTCTTAATGAAGATAACCTAGCTCATGTGTACAAAAGGGCTTCAGTTTGTGTTATTCCTTCAATTGTTGATGAAGCTTGCCCCCTTATTGCACTTGAAAGCATGGCTGCAGGGGTTCCCGTGGTAGCAAGTAATGTAGGTTCTTTTCCAGAGCTAGTGGAAGATCAGAAAACTGGACTTTTGGTTCCAAAAGAAGATGCGTATGCCTTAGCTGCTGCCATCAAAAAAATACTCATGAATGATCAACTGAGGGAAGACTTCGGAAAAAATTCGGAGGAAAAAGCTAAAAGCTTTAGTTGGGACCTTACCGCCTCTCAAATGTTACAAACTTATGAAGAGTATTTGCCGCCATAAATTCACTCTATTTGTCTTATTAATTTGTCAAGTAACATTTAGAAAAAGGAAAATTCACCATATCACAATATAAAAGCGGGCGCTATTTATTTTTTGAAGCTTCCTTGCTTGAAGGGTAAGTGGGCGCAGTCGGCTACAATAAAGTCCAAATTTTGCCTCACGATTGAATCCACATGTTTAAGAGCTAACTTTTGTTCGATTACCCAATCCCTACTTAAATCAAGTGCCACAGTTACACATCCAAGCTTGGCAAAATATGACGGTAGGGGTGACAGTCCAGAACCTATATCCAATAGCTCATCGTTTTTAGAAGGGGCGAGCTAATTAATTGCTGTCGAATACTCAATCAATCGAAATACGTGCAAAAAAATAAGTAGCAAGTTGCATATTAACAATTGAACATGTAGATGATGATAGACAAGTAATGATGGAAATAGGTAGGGTTCTAGATAAGGATGGCATGTGCGTACTAAGTTCTTCAACTCTTACGGAAAAAAATGGGGGTCTTTTGAAACCATAGCCGACAAGGATTATTCTGATATATTTAGACTTTGCAAGTTAACAAACGAAACATCTGCAAATAAATTGGTTTTGGACGCGGGATGCGGATCAGGCGCATTTGGAATTAGATTATCGAAAATTGGGTTTAAAGTAGTTGGAGTTGATATTTCCCGTGAATTATTATGTACGTCAAGATCCGCTGAGTTAAATTTTCATCCAATCTTGGGCGACCTAATGGTAATGTCCATTCCCTAGTTGCACTGAAACCCCATCCAAGAAAGGCTAGTAACACTTTCATATCCATACGGCTTCATCTTATGCAGTCCGTGTTTTTAATGTTATTTTCGCTAGGCGTGTAAAGTTCCAATAAAGTAGGTTGGCTATTTTAAATGGCTTTCCCTAAAAACTCTATTAGTCCATTGCTGTATTTTTTGAAAAAATTTCATGGAGGGAAGCGAATAGAAAACATTGCCTAAAATAAAAAGATAGTAGAAATTATATTTTGAGAAACACATCTCTTTTAAGCGACGTGCAGAGAGCTCCACGCGGATCTTTGGATAAAATTTGATCTTTCCAATCCACACTAGCCTTCTTCCAATCTCTCCGTCATCGTTTATGATTAGAGACTGGTTATACCCACCGACTTTTTCAAATGCGTCTCGCCTGATGGTTGTATTTGACCAAAGGTGGGAGGAAGAGGAGACCTCTAAATGCATTCCAAACGACGTATTCGAGCCTTCCGATTAACTGCGCATCATAGGGACTGTTAGATCCAATTAGGGCGATGAGAACTTTATCCTTGGCATATTCTTGATGTATTTTTTTCTAGCCAATCTTTTGGTGCCACATATCAGCCTCGGTAAATACAAATATCTCGCCTTCAGCGTGTTTCGCGCCTAGGTTTCGTGATGCTGGGGCGTTAGCTCCCTCACTCACGATGATTTTAACAGGGTATTTCTTAGCGTGTTCAATCGTCCGATCCTTGCTACCTCCATCCACAAGAATTACTTCGTAATCACGAAAAGTTTATTCAGTAAGTGATCTTAAAGTTCCCTCGATATAACTTTCTTCATTCAATGTGGGTATAATTACGGAAATTCGCTAGGTGAAGACGAGAAAGGTAGTGTTCGATGGTGGGAGCTTACGGATGTTTTTACACGGCTAACTCCAAAGGAGATTTCGACTTAATTGGATAAACCATTCGTAACGTTCATAGTTCAGAACAGAAATTACGGGCAATATTTGCCGCAGTGCCTAAACTCCATACTCTCTCTGAACGAGTTAGAGCAAGTGAAATACGAAATAATAGGGCTTGACGCTGGAAGTGCAGATGACAGCAGAGTAGTCTACATCAAGATGCTGGATGGATTTCTCGATGTCGCAGGTATGAACCAAGCTGAAGCATTGAACACGGCTTTGAGGAAAGCTAGAGGAAGGTACATTGCTTGGATAAACTCAGATGACTATTATCTTCCAAACTTCCTAGACGCTCACCTTCGAACATTCATGCTAACTGACAACCCTTATGAGAACGAGTTCTCAGTCGTATGCAGCAATTACTTAATATCCAAAGAAGATGGCTCAATTCCATTCCCATTCTCTCTTTGCCCTTGGATCTTCAGAACAAGAAGCCGAAGTCTCAGGAAGAGGGTGGTGAAATGCGGAGGAAGCATAGACACATTGAAGAAGCGCAACATTATAGGGCAACCGTCCACCCTGATCAGAACCGACTGGCTCCGCAAGGTCGGAGGATGGAACGAAAACCTAACTTACGCAATCGACTATGACCTTTGGTTCCGGCTTGCACAAGTAAGCTACTTCGTGCATGTGTCCCAGACCACAGCGGTTTACAGAGTTCACGGAGAGAATCTTGGAGTCCGCAATTTCAATGAACAGGAGAAAGAAGCGGAGGGAGTTCGTTCCTGGTTCGCTGATGCTACTTTGAAGCCTATGTTTACTCTCGAAGACATTTTATTTAAAAGATAGAATTAGTGGTTTTATGAAATGGAGTAATAAAGAGTTTTGATAACTGGAGGTGCCGGATTCATAGGATCACATTTAGCTGAGAGACTTTTAAAAGAAAACGCAGGTGTGACAATTTTAGATAACTTTTCAGTTGGGAAAAGGGAAAACATACCTCATAGTTGTGAAGTCGTAAATGGTGATGTGTGCGATAGAGAAGCTCTAAATGAGATAAGCAATGATGATTACTCTAACTTCGAAGTCATATTTGTTGATAATGGCTCTACAGATAGAAGTGTGCAAAGGCTTTTCGGCTCTGTTCCTCGTGTGAGAGTTGTTAGAAACCAGAGAAGTCTAGGCATTGGCGGAGGCTGTAACGTAGGCATAAGGCATGCTAGAGGCAAATACATCGCAAGCTTGGCTAACGATACCAAAGTAGTACAGGTTCCTGAGATAGCCCATTTCTGAACGCCCTACGCCTCCCTTATGATATACTACGGCTCCAGGCAAGGGAAGGGTGTCTGATAATTATTTGATAGAGAGAGGTTTGATAATTCGACCAAGCGTTACAATGATGCTGAGAAACGGTTTCTAGTAACACGGGTGAAAAAGACAAGCGATCCGAATGGCATTTGTTCAGCATCTACGAGGCTTTATAGGCTAAAGCATGGAGACGGAGACTTCTGGAATCTTACCCGAACGGTTATAAATCAAGGCGAAAACAATTAAAATGTGGCTTCAAATGCTGGAAGGAATCCAAATCAAACCCCTTAAACGAATAGTCGACGAAAGAGGATTCATTCTCGAACTGATGAGAAAGGACTGGAAAGAAATCCTTAAGGAAGACCCCGTCCAAGCAAACCTCTCCATAACCTATCCCGGCATAATCAGAGCTTGGCACATACACACGCAGGGCAAAGTTGAGTACTTTATTGCCCTCAGGGGAGCTATAAAGATATGCGCCTACGAAGAGGAATCGGGAGAACTAAATGAAATAATATCAGCTGGCTCCGACCCCCAAATCGTCAGGATCCCTGGGATCTACTGGCATGGGTTCAAAGCAGTAAGTAATGAACCATTATGGCTCCTATATTTCATCAACAGATTCTATGATCCAGAGAATCCTGACGAGGGGCGTAGACCATGGGACGACCCAACCATAGTGCCCAGATCAATCAACGGGAGAACTGATGATTCAAGAGTTGGCAAAGCGTGGAGCTGGACGCTGCCGCCTCATAAGTAAAGCCCACCATCACAAAAATCTCTATACCTAGTCTCTTAGCAAAAGTGACAAGCAATGAAAATTATGCTTACGGGCGCCAGCGGGTTTTTGGGTCGTAAAATAGCCCAGCTAGCCGTGGAAAAAGGTTACGACGTTTACTCCGTATATAACGAACACGTGGTAAACATAGGGACACCAATTAAACTCGATCTAACCGACCGCGAAAAGCTGCTGAAGACAATATCTGAAAGAAGACCCAATGCAATCATTCACACCGCAGCCTATAGAGACGTAGAAGGCTGTGAGATCAATAGAGATCTGGCTTGGAGGGTAAATGCTGAAGTAACCAAAGATCTAGCAACGGTGTCTGCCAGCGTGAACGCCCACCTAACCTACGTCTCGACAGATTACGTCTTTAACGGTGAGAAAGGGTTCTATGCGGAAGATGATAAACCCGACCCAGTAAACTACTACGGCTACACAAAGCTTAGGGGCGAAGAGTTTGTCAGAGAAAACGCCGAGGAATGGTGCATCGCCAGAACCAGCTTAATTTACGGCTGGGGTTCCAGGCCTAACTTCCCAACGTGGCTTCTAAGTAATCTAAATCAGAGGAAAGAAGTAAAGATCCTCACAGATCAATACCTCTCACCCACATTAGACAAAAACTTGGCTGAAATGCTCATAGAGATCGCGGAGGGAAGGATCGCTGGACTTCTGCATACGGCCGGAGCCACGAGAGCCAGCAGATATGAATTCGCATTAAAATTAACTGAAGTGTTTGACCTAAACACGGATCTGATTAAGCCAGTTGAGATGGATGAAATGCCGTGGAGAGCCAAGAGACCTAGGGACTCCTCATTAAGCGTAAGCAAAGCCAGCAACTTACTAAGCACGAAACCTCTAAAACTCGACCACACCTTGGAGATAATGAGAAGGGAAAACGGATGCTAGCTGTACAAATTGTGCGAAAACCAAAGAAATGCGTGGACGGGCGCCAAAGACTCACTGGAAGTGAGTGATCCCCAACACGTATGCATTTACAATTAAACAATGTACACCATAATGGGACCACCATAATAGCGAAGTGTAGTGGGTGATAAAATTTGGATGTTTGTTTAGTTTATCCCGGTGAGGCTGTTCCTTCATTCGGGTTAATGTCGATTGCTTCTGTACTTGAGAGAGAAGGCATTGAAGTAAAGATTGCTGATTTTTCTTTCGAAGAAATCGATGTACGTACCGTTAAGGACAAAATTAGGACACCGCCAAAGGTTATTGGAATAACTTCTTTTACAACCCCCATGATATCTCGTGGAGTTCGATTAACTCGCATCCTTCAGGAATTGGTGCTACACTATTTCCAGAGCAAACGATCAAAGACCTTAATCTAAACGCGGTCTGCGTCAAGGAAGGCGAACTTACGATGCTTGACTTGGTTAAGTGAGTCAGACGTTATGGAACTACCGATGGATATTTGCACTTAAACCTATCAGACGCCGACTTCTTAATGGTGGTTAAGACACCATGGAAAGCAGATTCCAAAAAATTCTGAGTGCCGAGTATGTTCAGGAAAGAGCCTCAAAGATTAAGAAAAAATGAGGAAGCAATAATAACATAAAGGGTTACGTTTGACCGACAGCAGGAGATACTATAAAGAGTTCTATGAGTGGAGAGCCTACGCTGATAAGGTGAAGTTTCAAGTAGAGAATAATAACTACATGAAAGCTTGTCAGTGGGAGGCCGAAAAGAGAGTAGGCTGGATCTTAAAGGCTCTAAACAATGTAATGTTAGTCGTAGATATTGGATGCGCAGAAGGCCAATTCGCAAGAGAAATTGCAAGGAATAAGAATTGCACTGTAATTGGGATTGATGTATCTCAAATGAGAGTTAGGGATGCTACTGCGATCTCCAAGGAGGAATCGATTTCGAATAAAACCCACTTTGTATTGGCTGATGCTCAACACTTGCCGCTTAAGGAAGAGTCTGTAGATGCGGTAACCTGCGTCGAGACTTTAGAACATGTGCCTGATCATGAAATGACTATTAAGGAAATTAGAAGAATATTAATGATTGAAGGAACGGCTCTCATCCTAGTACCTAATGCGAAACCCTACGTCTCAAAATTCTTTAGAACTCTGTTTCTGCCATTACGTTTACTGTTCCGCATAGTATTCAAATTGAAGCCATGGCCCGACGATATTATGGGTGGACACCTGCGGTATCTACCCGACGATATACTAAGGAAAATATCTGAAACGATCCCTCCGGACTTTGAAGAGCATGTAAGAGAATATGATAACATTACCTTGGAGAGCTCTTTAGAATCATTCAACTTCCAAAAGATTAGATTCCTTAATATTGATTCGCTTCACATAATGATGCTTGGATATGTTTCAAAATTCCCGAAACTAATACCCATTATTGATTTTGCAAACTGCATCTTCCGAATAATATCTCCTTTATCAACTAAATACGGAGATAGATTGCTTGTTAAGTGTATAAAGTGAAAATTTTAAAATCCTTGCATCAAAACTTGAATGGAACTTGGTCTTGGTAAAATTCGCATTTCTCAGGATTAAAAAGATATTTTTATTGGCTAAAGATAATCGACGGGTCTCCATTGCTTTGATAACACTCATAGCTACTTTCAAGATGTGCATACATTCGATCGCTACTGCTTCCATTAATGTCAAATTAACTTTATCAAGAGAATTAAGGTCTTATACTTCTAGAAGTATGCAAAGAAACTGAAGAAACTACCAGAAAGCCGAGAAACGTAAATGAAAGTTTCTATAGTCACATTTGAAAACGCGTACTATCGCGGAGGAACCTCGGAACTCCTATTCAATTACAGTGCTGGTTTAACAGAAAAAGGACATGCTACGCTAGTAATCGCGTTTATAAACAGATACCTGGAAGAAGGAGTAAAAGGAGTGACCTACCGTTACTACCATGATTATTCGCAAACCATCTATAGCAAACTAACTACACATGTGAGCATATTGAAGGCTCTTGCAAACTTCCTTAGGGTTAATGGAAACGCTATTCGGATGAATTTGGATGTGAAATTTTATAATTTCCTAAAAGCTAATTTAATAGAATTCGACGCCGATGTGGTTCTAATTCTTACATGCTGGCCTGCTCCAGTAGCTACGTTGGCTGCAAGATCCCTCAAAATTCCTGCCGTTCTAAGTTTAGGTTGCATTGAGTCGGATCCTCGCCATGGACTTAATACCCCAAACAGGATATTGGCTCGCTTAAGCGAGAACATAGGTTTTCATTTTAGTACCATGATAACCGCCGTCTCGGAAGAGGATAAAAAGATTTTGACTTCAAAAGGAGTCCCTAAGGATAAGATTGAGCTTCTACCTAACTGTATCGATGACACCAAGTATAGGTACGTCAGCCAACATGAAATCGAAGAAACACGAAGAAAACTAGGAATAACCGAATGTTCTACCATTATCTTTGTTGGAGGGCTTAGCTACCGTCCAAATCGCCTTGCTGTAAAAAGAATTTACGAGAAAATAATGCCACGTGTACTAAACGAAATCCCTAATTGCAAGTTCTTGATCGTAGGTGAAAACCCTCCCTTGGAATATAAGCATCCAGCAATAATTTTCACTGGACCAATCCATGGAGAGAAAGAATTCGCTCTACACGTATTGGCAGCTGACGCCGGCATTGCCCCAATTGAAATGGGGACCGGAACAAGATTAAAGATACTCGAATACTTCGCGGCTGGAAGAGCTGTTGTTTCAACTACGATTGGTGCCATGGGGTTACATGCAGAAAACGGAGAAAACATATTGATCGCTGACAATTATATTGATTTCTCAAAAAAAGTTGTATGCCTTCTCAAAAATAGCGCTGAAAGGGAAAGATTAGGAGAAAATGCTAAAAAAACCTTCACAGACTGTTATTGTCGAGATGTTGTAATTAGTCGCTTAATGAAGTTGATAAAACAAGTGCTTTAAATGATGGTCAAGTTTGAACAAGACACCTAAAGCATACTGTACGTCGTTTTTCCACAAAACTTGAGTTTCAATTATTCGGCTTAATAATTCTTTACTATGTCTCGTTTCAAAAATTTGCCCGCTCAGTAGTAACTTCCATGTAATAACTTGTACAACTTGCATCTTAGTGATATGCGCTGTTTAGGTTTAACTTCCTCTTTTTTGCAGATAAACCACCATGTCGACGTGATGTATTTGAAAAAGAAGATTTTGTTCCATAGCCAACCCCATACGGGATTGTTGAATAACGGGGGTGTACATAGGCTTTCTTTATGCTGAAGTTCAAGTTCAAAATGAAACGCTTTGCTTCACCATAAGTCCAACTATAATTATGCCATGGCCACAACGTCGGATCGTAATAATTATTATATATGCAAAAAGGGTTCGGTATTCCGACAATTAGTATACCATCTTGCACGAGGATCCTGTGAAATTCTTTCACTGTTTTATATGGAGCTTCCAAATGTTCCAATACTCCTAAGCAAAGAATGAAATCGAAAGCTTCATCAATGAAGGGCAATTTGTAATTTAGGTCGGCTAGGACAACATTAGAATTAGTTTTCCTCGCTTCCCGAAGCGCACCTAAGTCATTATCTATGCCAATACTATCCCGTGGGAAGAAACCTAAGTTTCTTCCTGTGCCACAACCCGCATCTAGCGCTGTTCCTTTTATATACTTTTTACAGTATCTTTCGATAACTCTCACCGGTTGATTACACATAAGCACTTTTATGAAGACGACATTGTAAATAATTTTCTTTGTGTTAATTCATGCGTGCACATGACTTCTCTAATAGATTTCTATTGCCCAAGCAAGCCTACGCCTAGCCTATAGCTTTTTCACTAATTTTTCATTCCAAAAATTGACTGTCTTTCTTAACCCCTCATCCAATGTATTCTTAGGTTGCCAGTTGAGAGCTTGCTTTATTTTTTTATAATCTAGTACAAGATATGACGGGTCTACAAATCCTGGTCGTTGCGGATAACCTGGAGGGTAGGACCCATAAACTACTTCACCCTTACATCCGACTATTCTAGCTATTTTTTTAACCAGTTCTCTTACCTTTGTCGAAGTGCCAGTTGAAACATTGAAAACCTCGCCAGAAACATCGCCGGAATGCTCTATGACAGCGACGTATGCGTTAACGTGGTCATCAACATAGAGATAATCCCGAACCGAATCAGGTGTACCTATGTAGATTTTTTCTTTCTTCAATAATCCAGTCACGACATACTCTACGATAAACCCGGTTTCAAATTTCCTCCCATAACTGTTTGAAGGTCTTAAAACGATCGAGTTTAAACCATACACTTTACTAGCCATTTGAATGTATAAGTCAGCGGCGGCCTTGGAAATTGCATAAGGCGACGCTGGTCTCAGCGGTAAGTCTTCCGTGAACGGCTTCTCCTCTTTCTGCCAACCATAAACTTCAGCAGTGGAAGCTGCGATCAGCCTACGCATTCTAAAATCTGGAAGCTCAAGAATGGCGTGTACAACATTTATCGTGCCTCGAGAGTTGACTTCCAGATGTTCAAAGGGATGTTCAAAGCTGTACCGAACAGGCGTCAAAGCTCCAAGATGGCAAACGTAATCAGGATTAGCAGACCGTAAAGCATGGCGGACTGAAGCATAGTCCCTGAGATCTGCGGTTAAGAAAATCATTTCATCCAAGTAACCTTCTAAGGGTTTTAGATCACGTGTAGCCGCATGGCGAACAATGCCGTAAACCTTGAAGCCTTTATCGACTAATGCCTTGGCTAAATGACTCCCAATGAAACCGGTAACACCAGTTATAACAACATCCGACATTGCTCACACCCTTTCATGAGGTTAACTTAGCTAATTCAGATTCTGCTAGTTGAAGATCCTTTATGGTGTTTATGGTAACCCAAAAACCATTAAACCGAAAAGCCTTAAGTAAACGCTTCTCTGCAAGAAGTGGAAACATTTTCTCCTCAACAGTGCCTCGCTCAGGAAGATAGTTAATTATTTTACGATCGAATATGTAGACGCCCATATTTACCAATAGTTGGCTGATTACGGGTTTCTCTTGAAAACCAGTAATATTGCCATCATCGTCAATGCTGATAATTCCGTAAGGACTACGTAAAGGAGTTACAACCATAGTAGCGAGAGGTCTATGCAACAAATGGAAATCAATCAATGAATGAATGTTAAGATTTGTGAGTTCATCTCCATTCATCGCGAGAAAAACGTCTTCATTTACAAAGCGGCTTATCGCAAGTCGGAAACCCTCGCCCGTGCCTCCTTCAACGCTGTGAACACTATATTTTATTTCAACCCCAAATTTTGAACCGTCACCAAAGTAGTCCATTAACGCCTCTTTCTTATAGGCAACCCCAATTACCAATCGTGTGATCCCATACTTCCTTAGCCACTCAATAACCCACTGAAGCACGGGTTTGCCCAAAACTCCGATCATAGCCTTTGGTCGATCATTCGTCAAAGGGCGCATCCGCAACCCCGCTCCACCCGCTAAGACAACAGCTTTTCGAATGATCATGTTCTCCCATTTCCGCTACTTGATAGAGCCTAATTTAGCAATTAGATAAAATAAAACTATAGGACTGGAAGACAATCAATAATTCTTTAACAAACATTTGGCATTCAGAAGCTTCATCAAACTGATAATCTAATTAAAGTATAAGAAAAACGGGCTAAAAATTGACAAAACCGAATAATCATCCAGTCAGAGCTGGGAAGAGTTGAAGATAAGCATAGTAATTCCATGCCACAACGAAGAGGATACCGTAGCTGAAGTTATCGAAAGAGTCAAAAATGTGAAATTGGGTTGTGCCTCAGAAATTTTAGTGGTTGACGACGGGTCCACGGATAACTCAAGAAAGGTTATAGAAGGTATAGAGGGCGTAAGGCTCATTGTTCATGAAAATAAAAGAGGAAAGGGTGCCACCATAAAAACTGCCATGAGGCATGCGACTGGCGACGTAATAGTTGTCCAAGATGCCGACTTAGAATACTTTCCTGAAAACCTCCCCAGAATCATTGCGCCGATCAAAGAAAATAAGGCTAAGATAGTTTACGGATCCCGTTTTCTAGGATCCATAAAAGGTATGAGTATAAGACATCGTATCGGCAACATTATCTTGACGCTAACCACATGTTTACTTTATTTTGTTAGAATTACGGATGTAATGACAGGTCACAAGGCTTTTGTCGCTGAAGTTTTGCAAGATGTAGAACTTCAAGCTAGAGGTTTTGGATTTGAAGTTGAGTTTACAGGCAAAATTCTAGGAAAGGGCTATAAGATTTATGAAGTCCCAATACTCTATGAGTACAGGCAAAAAGGTCAAGCGAAAATTTCGTGGAGAGATGGGTTTAAAACCTTATTTTGGCTAATTAAGTCTCGCTTTAAACTATTTACATGACAAAACATCTATTCACTCTTATGTGTATGTAATTTTTTAATTCGAGCTTAACAGTTCTTTTATTGAACTTATAATGTAATCAAGGTCTTCATTCGATAGCAATGGATGGCAAGGTAAAGCTATTGTAGTTTTTGAAGCTGCTTCTGATGTGGGATAGTCTCCTTCTCTATAGCCGTGAAGTTTACGATAGAAGGGCATGAGAGGAACTGGAAGTGGATAATAGACCGATGTACCAATCCGTTTTTCTTTGAGTTTAAGTATGAGTTCGTTGCGCGAAAGCCTAGCGTTCTTACTGACTTTAATTTGATATACGTGAAAGACGTGTTTAACGTTCTTCTCAACTATAGGTGTCTGAATTCCATTAACACTCTCCAATCCTTCGGTTAGATACTTTGCATTTTCAATGCGCTTATCATTGGCTTTATCCAGTCTCTTTAGCTGGCAAATACCAATCACCGATTCAATATCCGTCATTCTATAATTATACCCGAGCATAACAACCTCGTACGCCCATGGTTTCTCAGATAGAATTCTTTCTAACGGACTTTTTGTTATGCCGAACGCTTTCATCATTTCCATAACTCGCGCTAGGGCGTCATTTTCAGTAGTAATCATTCCTCCTTCTCCAGTCGTTATGTTCTTCGTTGGATAAAAGCTAAAGCATGTTGAAGTAGTACTTAGTGCCCCAATTTTTTTCCCTTTATACTCGGCTCCAACCGCATGCGCGGCATCTTCCACTATGTGAAGATTGTGTTCCTTTGCTATTTTTATGATCTCATCCATTTTGCATGGTTGCCCTGCAAAATGTACTGGTATAATTGCTTTCGTCTTCTTAGTTACTCTTTTTTCGATCTCAATTGGATCAATATTATAAGTCTCTGGGTCTACATCAGCAAAAACAGGTCTGGCGCCTTGATATAATACTACATGCGCCGTAGCCACATGCGTTAAGGCAGGAACAATAACTTCGGCGCCTTTTTTAATGCCTAATGCTGCCAAAGAGACGTGAAGAGCGGCTGTCCCGCTGGAAGTCGCAATGGCGTGCTTAGCATGGCAGTATTCTGAAAACTCTTTCTCAAATTGCTTAGTCTTCGGTCCATGAGTTAACCAGCCACTTGTTAGGACTCTAGATACCGCCCTTAACTCTTCATCTGATATTAGGGGTTTAGCGAACGGAACTTCCCTCAAACAATGTCCTCCTCCAGTTAATGAAGTCACTCAAACCCTCCCTTAGACCCACTTTTGGAGAGTACCCCAGTTCTTTCGTAGCTTTCTCTATACTAATGACAAGATCTGCAGCTTCCACATCTCCACTTCTTCTCTCTTGATACTGGATGGGAACTGGGGCAACTTCGGCTTGGATGATCCTAGCCAGATCTTCAATTGAAACGATAGAGTCGTATCCTCCTACGACATTATACACTCCTTTTTTGATGCTTGTCTCTAAGGTTAATATGCTAGCCTGTACCGCATCGGAAACATGGGTGAACTGCTTCTTCTGCTTACCAGATCCGTAGATAACTAACGGCCGACCTTTAAGTGCATTATCTGTAAAGATCTGTATCACATTTGGACTAGTCATTTTCCTTCCATATACGTTAGCGTACCTGAGGCAGAGAGCTTCAAGACCATACGTGTGATAATAGCTGAGGCAATATCGTTCAGCAGCCAATTTGCTAGCACCGTATGGATTTTGAGGTTCAGTTGGATGATCTTCATCAATTGGTACATACTTAGGTTGACCGTACACGGATGAAGCTGAGGTGAAGATTATCCTCTTAGCACCGGATTTCCTTGCAGCCTCTAGAACATTTATAGTACCAGTCACGTTAACGTTATACACAAGTTCGGGATTTTCGACGCTTACTGGGATTTCTTTTATTGCGGCTAGATGAAATACTGCGGTGACATCTTTGAAAGCTTTGACCACATCATCTAAGATGGTAACGTCTCCTTTGCAAAAGTCTACTCCACGCGGAATGTCCTCTTCCTCCTCAGTAAGATTACTCAAAATTCTTATAGAACTAGGATCGTAGCCCTTTTTAATCAGATCAGAAATGAGGAATGAACCAATAAAGCCGCGACCGCCTGTCACAAGGATCATAATCGACAACTCCATAGATTTTACCAAAGCCACTGTACGCATGCGCGTCTCAAATGAACAGATCCCCTGACTGGGTGTGCTTACGATTACGTCAGTAATCATTCTTTCGTTTTTACGAATTGCACCCTTTAAAATCATAAGTTATTTAAATATATCTACGGCCGCACTATTCTATGCGAGCTAAGCACGTATGATCATAAGAAAGCTTGTGAGAACTACCATACTGAATAAAATAATTGTGAATTATCCATGGATAGGCAAAATTGCTAAACATATTTTCGGCGTGTGTTTGTCGAGTTATGTTGTGAGTTATAAACTATCGTTTTTCTTTCCACTGGTACTAGGAATTATCTTATTTTTCTTCAATAACCTAATCTTCATTATGTGTATGCAATGCTTTTTTCTACTTATGAACTTGATTGTTCGACAATTAAGCACCGAAAAAAGACTAAACAAATTCTCGTATATTCTTCGAGAAGTCTTCAGATACCAAAACTCTGATCCGAGATGTAAGCTTGCCATTTTACATTTTTCTTTGCTACTGTTTCTCTATGTGTTTAACTGGGTTTTTGTGGGAATTCGTCTTTTAGAACTAATCAGAGGAGTAGGGTAATTATGGCAGAACTGGAGTACGAAGTTAGGAAGTTTGAAGTAAATGATCTTAAAAATGTCAGATTAATAGAAGCTAAATCTTTTCCAGAGCCTCTTTCCGAGATAGCTTTCCTCTTCCTCTCGGAGGCTTGTGATTTTTATGTTGCTTCTCTAAAGGAAATGATCATAGGATACATAATTGTTGGCTACGAAGATAATGAAACATTGCATATTTTTCATATAGCGGCATCTGAGAATTGGAGGAGGAAAAAAGTTGCTACCGAGCTTGTACGCGTCGCCTTAGATAAGCTAACGCATAAGAGATGTAGAACACTTGTGAGAGAGAAAAACACTACTGCAAGACAGTTTTGGCGCGCACTCGGTTTTGAAGAGGAGGCGATACTGAAAAACCACTTTCCTAGAGGAGAGAATGGCATTATCCTAACCAAAACCGCTTAATTTTTTCGAAGTTGAGTGACAATACAAATCTTCACGCGCTTTCTCGACGCAATGGCTATACAGGTCCACGATTCTTGATACAAAATCTTTCCAAGCATGATTTTTCGTTACAAAACTTCGAGCATTAGCTCCCAAAAACTCAGCGAGATCCTTATTGGAAAGAATCTCCATGATTGCCTCTTTTATCGCCGCGGTATCTCCAGGTGGAACTAATATCCCTGTCTCTCTATCCTTAATTACCTCAGCGAGGCCTCCTACATTTGAAGCAATTACGGGTTTTCCCATAGACATGGCTTCCAACAAAGCATTGGGAATAGTTTCGAAGAAAGAAGGGAGGACAAAAATGTCCGCTGAAGCCAGAAAATACTTCATTTCATCGTGCGCTACGTCTCCAATAATGAACACACTATCGTTAAGGCCTAACGATTGGGCCAATTTCATCAATTTAGTTCTTTCTGGTCCGTCGCCAACAATGAGGAGTGTTGCTTTTGGAAACCGTTCCAAAACGAAGGGGACAGTTTTTATGAGATAGTCGATCCCTTTCAGAGGAATTAACCGAGCAGCTGTCAAAATTATCGGACCTTGTAAATTCAGTTTCTTCTTGATTAGAGTATTGTCAGCCACTGGTGAGAACGTTTCAACATCAATACCATTTAGAACTACTTTGATTTTATTTTCATGAGCACCCATCTTCTGCAATAATTTCGCTCCATAACAACTATCCGGTAAAAGATAGTCGAAACATTTTGTATACTGCTTCTGTATCTGATAAAGAATTTTAACGCTGAGATCACTAATCTCCCAAGCCTTTTCGACGCCAAAACTGAAACCCCAACTTTCTTTACTCTTTTTTAAGGTAACATATTCAAAAACCAAATCTCCGCCATATTTGAAAACAAACACTCTTTTGAATAAGAAAGTCAGTAGCAGACCAGCCATTGCTGCCATAGAAACATCTTGAATATGAACGATGTCAATGCCGTGTTTCTTTAGAACGTAAAGCGCCACGAGCGCTAATGAGATGGCTCCGCACAGCAGTGAAAAGGTGTTATACTCAGAAATACCCGGAATTCTGAGCGATGGGGCTCGATAGATCTCGACTCCATCCTTCGCTTCATAAAATTTTGTCCGGCTTACATGTTGAGTGACCACATATACCTTGACTCCCCGCCTAACAAGTTCTTTTGACAAAAGTGAAGTAATGGAAGCTGGACCTCCCGTACGTGGAGGATAAAGCCGTGAGATCATACATACCTTCAATGTTCTCCTTCTCCAGAATTGGCGTCTCTTATGTAAACTTTGGCTGCTTGTGTTGCAGTCATATATTTAAAAGGAATATTCATTCGTTCAGATGCTTCTGTGATGAGATTCAGACTTCTTTCCAAGTTCTGAATGCTAAGCCCTTTTATATGTTTAAGGAAGAAACCTTTGAGGGCATTTAAGTGACTAACGATAACTTCATCCGGATGCAAAAACCCAAGTAGGAAAGCCCTTCCCTTTTTCTGTCTAGCCTCGGAGAAAGCATGAACTACAGCTTCATCTGAATGAATCATTCTATCTATAATCCATGGTTTTCCTCGTACAATAGTGCTTGGAATTTCTAAGATCGATAAGCGTTCATTTAATGTTCCTTCCTTCATATAATTTCTTGAGGAAGGAAAATAGGGATGTAAAGGGGCAAGACTCCAATCATAGCATTCTGAGAGAGAGGTTTTGTTATAGATATCTTGTAGTTTACCGTGAGATGATAGCCCGGGAAGAGCTGAGAGATCGACAATAATTTGGAGAGAGTCCAGCTTTCTCATCGTTTCGTCATTATGGTAATGCCAACCCATGCTCGTACTCGTCACTTTGAATCTCCTCTTTGCGATGTCATTATAGGCCAAATCCAGACAGTATTCCATCCACTTACGATCTTCAATTTCTTGCTTCCAACACTTACGCGTGTCACTCCATCTAAAAAGATGACAATGCCACCCTATTTCGTCTCCTTCATGCATCAGTTTTTTCCATAAGTAATCAAAATGTTCGAAAAGATAAGCTGAGTTACCGCAAGATACCTTCACAGTTTCATCCGCCCGCAAAAACCAGGTCATCTTAGCATTTTCTTTATAACTGTCAATATGAGATCTAATTACATTGTCAATAGCGGGAACCCCAATCCGTATTCCATTCCAACTATACTTTTGACAATAAACATTGTATCGGCTAGAAGACCCTAAGAATGGTCTATCAGGCTCCGTATCGGCACAGAGTATCACTATAACTTCTTGCATTTCAAAAATACGTTAATTTTCCAACTAAATAAAATTTCATTTACGTTTCTACAAAATGGTTATTAAATTCGATGGAAGCTTAAGAGAATATTCCAATGATGGTTGGCTGTTCCAAATGAAAATTCTCTTGGTGTACCCACCCAGAGTCAAAAGCGCCACATGGTTATGGGCTCCATTGGGTCTCTCTTATATTGGAAGTGTACTAAAGAATGAAAGTCATAAAGTCCGAGGCCTCGATCTACGCTGTCAATCATATGATTTATACATAAATGCTATTAAGTCATGGAAACCGGATTGGATTGGGTTCTATATCGAAACTGTTAGTTTCGAGGAGTCAAAAGCCCTCATGTTACAGGCGAAAATGAATAGTTCAAAAGTGATGGTGGGCGGACCTCACCCCTCTGTATGTCCAGAGGAAGTAATCTCCCTTCCATACATAGATGTTGTAGTCGTTGGAGAAGGAGAAGAAACTGTCAAAGAACTAGTTTCAGATAAACCTTGGGACGAAATAAACGGGATCTACTACAAAAAAGAGGGAAAAATAAAAGAAAACTTGCCACGACCTCCCATAAAAAACTTAGACGCACTACCATTTCCGGACCGGGAGTTATTCCCTATTAAAACCTACTTAGAGTACAGTTGGTTCAATTTTCCTCTACCTGCTCCTAACCTTCATTTAGTGGCAAGCCGGGGTTGTCCATATGATTGTCGGTTTTGTGCCCCAACCATGGAAAAAATGTTTGGGCATGGAATTCGATATCGATCCGTGGGGAACGTTATCGCAGAAATAAAATACCTTATCAATCGTTACAGAATCAAAGGGTTTAGACTAACAGATGAAGTTCCCTTAATTAACAGGAAATGGATTGCTCAATTCTGTCGTGAAATAATTAAAGAAGGGTTGCATGATGTGCCGTGGATGTGCGCAAGTCGTGTGGATACCATTGATCACGAACGAGTAAACATATTGCAAAAAGCGGGATGTATTGGCATTGGGTTCGGAATCGAAAGCGGTTCTCAACGGGTTCTAGATTATTACCAGAAACGGATTACGCCTGAACAATCTCGTTTAGCCGTAAAAATTTGCAAGGAACATGGAATCATAGTTTATACTAGCTTAATGGTGGGAGCCCCATACGAAACTATCAATGACCTAGAAGAAACTCGCAAATTACTCAAAGATGTTGACCCAGAAATGATGCATGCCAGCGTTACAACACCATATCCTGGAACACACCTCTATAAAGAGTGTGCGCGAGACAAGTTACTGACAGTTCAATCCTCTAGAGATTACGACCGAATCTTGGCAGTTCCAAAAATGAAAACAATCACTCCAATGAAAAACATCGAACGTTATCGTAATTCAATGACACGTATTTTGCCAAGTCTCAGATTTTTCCTAACCGAATCGTATTATCGTCGGGCGACTATGCGGTGGTTCTTATCAATTGCTCAAACTCGTCGACTTCACACGTTCCTTTGCCAATCTTTACACCTCTTGCGGACCTACAAACGAGTGAGACGTTATAAAATGTCCCAGATCACTCATCCGATTGAAGAGGCAAATCCGCAAATATAACTTAAATTCGCTACCTTTAGTTGATCTTTCTACAAATGAAATGCCATCCAGGGAGGAAAATACTTGTTAAGTTAGATTTCGACATCGTGCGGATGAAAGATGGGAGATAACTAAATCTTTTCTTAAAATATGAAGTTGAAAATAAGTCGAACGTCACATTGCTGACATTAAAATGATTTTCCAGCATGGTAATGATTTGTTTATAACAAGGTATTTCTGTAAACCAATTGCAGTGGTCATCTCGCCTCGTAAGTCGTAAGTATGTGTTACGTAAATTACGCGGAAGCCAATGTAAAAACGGAAGATTATAATGTTGTTCGATCGGCCAATATAAATTTGGAGCGCTAAAATAAAGAGTCGCTTCAGATTTAAGAACGCGATGAATTTCTTTAATTAAATCAGCCCATTTTTGTTTGGGAATATGTTCAATAACATAGTTACACAAAACCAAATCAACTGAGTCCGAATTCACGGGAAGACATGCGGTGTCACCCACAAGAAATTCAGCGCCGATTTTTAGTCTCTTTCCAAATTTTAATGCTTTTTTATTCAGGTCTACGCCCAAGCTTAAAAGCGATATCTTACTTATTTCAGTAAGCCACAAGCCAACCCAACACCCAACATCTAACACAGTCGTGCCAACCAAATTGATACGCTGCAGAAGTAAATCGCCTATAATCTTTCCCCTTTCAACATTCCATTTAAAGGATTTTATCATATGCTTTTTCTGCCAGTTATTTTTGGTACACTCCGTAAGGAAATCACTTTCCCATTTTTCGTCGGTTATCATAAATCCCACAACTATCAGTATGAAATGCCCGTTTAGATCTAAAACTTCTATGTAGAGGTCACTCAAAACTACTTTCTTTCCGATTTTGAATAAAATCATTTAAGGTACGCGTGATAATGAGCATTCGGTTATTAATTAGCGGCATCATTATTTTTTAGCCACACAAAGGTAGCATAATGGAGAGAAGAATTGCAGTTTTCCAACATTGCTCCGTATCTTAAAAATCTTATCCACAAAAACTGCAACCATATACAGTGCAGGTCTCATAAGTTTGGGGAAAAACCGACTGAAAAGATTGATATAAGCTGAAAAAATTCCTCCAACTTCTATGATCTCAACTTCACGAAATCCGGATTCAATGTGTAGTTTTTCTAAGGAAAAACGTGTAAATCGCCAAAAATCTCGAGGAGCATCATGTATATATATAAGGAAGGGAGCTGAAGAATAAAAAACACCCCCTTTTTTCAACACCCTATGGACATCTCTGAAAAGTTCCTTTACTCGGTATATGTCATCAAGAACAGCGAGCGCCACAATTGAATCTGCAACTTCATCTCTAAACGGTAAACCATGCTCTAAATCCGCTATGACGTCCGCATCACATTCTTTGGATAAATCAATTTTTACCAGCGTTGAAGAGGCGTTTATATTCCAAAATCTATGATAACTAGGCTGTTTTCCACATCCTACATCTATGATCACACCTGAAAGGTAACAATGATCTTTCAGATTTACATTCAAAAGTATGCTTCCTAAACTGCTTCCACGTAGAGATTCCTTAACAACTTCTAACAATTTATTGATCCACTCGACTTAATTGACGATTTTAAAAATCGAAGCATACTTATCCACGTAGACTAACTTAATAATTTCAGCAGATTCTAAACCCTTAATTTTATCCAGATATGGTTGAAGAGGTTGCCCCTGCAATGGGTCATTATATGTTAGGAGTATGTAAGAAATACTATATCGGGAGAGTAGTTGTGGACTAAGTAGACTAGGATTTAAATTAAGTATATTAACAGTTCTTCTGCCAGTTAAATACGCTACCTCAGATGGGCGGGATGTCAAAATTACTGCACTTTCGACTGTATTTGCTTGTATCCATGATATTCCGTGATCTAATCTACTAAAATAACGAGTTAAATAAATACCTTCGATGGCCACGCCAATGGCACATAAAACTAAACATATAATTATAAGAGCACGTAAACCTGCTACTAACTTTGGATTTTGAAAACTTTTTATTAACCCACCAAATTGTTTCATTCCGAGTCCAGCGTAGATGGTTAAGACTGACGTTAGTGGAGCTATTACTCGATAACCCCAATTGTGAAAAAGAGAGGTGCCCTCCAACTTTAATCGGATTGCTGCAAAAAGCCAGAAAAGGATAAATGCTATTAATAGAAAACGGATGAAAGTTTCTCCTTCACATTTACTCCCCACCGCATTAAGCACGCCTAGAATGATTATAGAAGAAAGAATTACTGTAATTGCGGTAAATCCTAATAAAAGCAAATGTGGATTAGAATTTGGCATCTCCGTATAACTGAGTCTGATCACGCTTGAAATTCTACCCCCCCAAACCCCCCAATACTCAAAATATGGTGATACAAATTCAAGGAGCAAGCCATTTTGGCCACCAATAGCTCGCGAGATCTCCCAATTAGTTAAAGAATCTTCTTTTTCCGTGGGTATCACGAAAAAACTATCTACTGATTCCACTTTAGTTCGTGGTGCAATTAGCTGTGGAAAAGGCCAAGACATGACGGGGTTACCAAATTCATAAAAATTTCGAGCATAATATGGAGCGACTACAATCAACACTATTATGATTAAGAAGAGAAATTGCTTAAAGCGTCTTCTAAGAAGCATTTTTTTGAATAATATAATATACAAAGAGAATAAGAGAACTAAAAATGGTCCAGACTGTTTGGTGAGACAAGCTAAACCCAGAGCAATGCCACAATATATTATGCTTTTGGTAGCATTATTCCGTAATATCAGGTATATGGCGAGGGAAGATAGGAAAATGTAAATTCCTTCAAAGTATCCTATTGAGCTAAATAAGATGTGAACGGGGGATAACCCTAAAAAGATAGTAGAATACAAAGCAACTTTCTTATCGCTAAAAATTTTCCTTGCAATGGAATATATTAAGGGAATTGTTGCACTTCCAAAGATTGGAGAAATAAGTCTAAGGCTCAAATTAGCCGCGTTTAAGCCAAAATTCTTAAAAATCGTATAAAATAATGCTGCGACTAGAGGGAAAAGTGGCGGAGGGTAGGAGAGCCCGGGTCGAAATAATAAAAGTGGGTTGTCTGCTAAGGCTTTAGCTATAAGAAAATACCTACAAGCATCGCTGAATACGGGAAAGATAAACGCAAATAGAAACCGTACAACGGCAAAAATAATGAAAAGTAAGAAAAGCTGGCTATTTTTAGATATTAAAGCCCTTAAGCTATGAAATGAGGGATAATTCATTCACATTCCTCAGCTAAGGTTACAGTTAACCATTTTTTCAATACAGCTTTCGAGAATTTTATGCAGTACTGTTAAATTGTATTGTTCTTCAACGTATTTTCTTGCATTCTCACCTACTTTACGTCTTGATTCCTCATCGATAGAAAGTTTGATTATGATGTCTGCTATATTCTGTTCGTTTTCTGGTTTGACTAAAAATCCGTTATAACCGTCAATTATTATTCTCTCCACTTCTCTAGTTTTGGCTGTAACTATTGGTTTTTTCATAGCCATAGCCTCAAACATACCAAACCTAGCGGTTCGTTGCGCTTTCTCTGATGAACTGAAAAGTCCGAGCCAGAGATCGGATGCAGCCAAGTAATCCGGTAAGAGGTCGTGTGCAACACTCCCGGTGAATATGGCATAGTTTCCTAAAACGCCCAATGATTTGGCTAAAAATTTGCATTCATTGTATGCTGGACCGTAACCAACAAACAAGAACTTAACATTAGAAGTTTCTTTGATTACCAATGGAATTGCCTTGATTATGTATCTTATTCCATGCACGTAATGAAAAGTTCCGTGATACATTATTACAAAGGCTTTCCCTAGTCCATAACGCGTCTTTATCTCCTTACCATTTATGGCGGGATCAAATTTTTTCAGGTCGACCACACCGTATATTGGTATAATTTTCGTCTTTTCAATGTTGTAGGTATGCGAGTAATACTCTCTGCTTTCACTAGTATCCACGAAGACTAAGTTAGACGATCTTAAAGCCAGTTTCTCGATGAAGGCTCCTGCCTTAGCCTTGATGCTTCCTCTAGACCATACTCCTATGTCAATATTCGATTCAACCCATGAATAGTAGAGATCAAAGATAATTGGTATCTTGAAGATTTTACCGAGAATTACCCCTAAAATGGCAAAATTCACTGGAGAGAACACGATCAGAACATTCGGCTTAGTTTTCACCCAGTTTTCTATGAAATAAAAAAGTAAAAGTAGATGTCTCGCCTTTCTAACCTTTTTCCACGCTATACGATTCGGTATACTTCTAAGTTCAATTGTAACTAAGTGGTAATGTTGCCTTAAGATATCAAGAATATAGTTTACGCGAGGATACCGAGGAGGATTCCATGCATAAACCGTGATGGGAGACAACAGTAAGATGCCCCGAACATTAAAATGGGTAATAATTGCGGTAGTATATATTATACCACAATGAGTTACGCAATCCTTTCTGAGAGAACTCTCTGCAAGACTGCTACTACAATCATTTCAATTCCATCATTGTTAACCATGATTAAGTATCCACTGGAAGGGATCCTTACCAGAGAGGTATAAGATTACTCCCCAAAAAAAGCCGAGCGTTGAGGAAAAACTTCTGAAGACTCTAATGAAGGGGACGCCCATGCAAAGTTTTATGTCTTTAACGATTTTTCTAGCAAACCAGACGTATCTTATTATAACGTAGGAAAAAATGGCTAGAGCGCAAACTACAAGGAAAGCGAAAAACGAAAAGGCTCTAAAGACTAAGGAAATTATAAGTAAACCCAAGAAAAGGCTATTAAATGCGATGCCCCGTGGCATTCGTTTATACTTTCTCAGAGACTGAATGTGAGCTGTGCCCCAGCGAAATTGTTGCCTAAAAATTTGCCATAGAGTTTCTTTCTCATGGTGAAACCAGATAGAGTCAGGTTGAAAAACTAGTTTGTAGCCTAACGCCTTAACTTTAATTCCCATCACCCAGTCGTCATGTAGGGCATCTTCGTCAAAACCCCCCGCTTCATCAAGCACCTCCTTCCTATAAACCCACGCCGCTAACGGCTCTTTTAATTCAAGCCATCGTACCTGAAATTCCGCTTCTTGACACCGTACCCAAAAGTTCCTATTAGAATTGCTCGGAATTCTCGGCCCAGGTAATACTCCAGCAACTTGAGGGTCCGAGAAAGGTTTCACCATTTTCTCTAAAAAATCTGGAGGATATTGGGCGTCCCCTTCGGCAATCCATATAAGATCACCTTTTACTTGCGTTAAAGCGAGATTTTCTGCTTTAGCCTTTCCAGAGCGTCGTACCGACAACAGTCTAACTGGATATTTTGAGACAATTAAGGGTGTATTATCAGTCGACCCGTCATCTACAATGATTATATCTTGTATTGGATGAATTTGCCTTAAGATAGATTCGATGCAATTACCGATTACACTAGCGCAATTGTGAACTGGCAACACCACCGAAACATTTAAATTTTCAGGACTTTTATGTAACAAAATTCTCATTCAAACCTTTTCTTAATTTTCTATACATGTTTTTCATTTTTTTCTATGTTTATTTGTAATAGTATTTACATGCGCATAGCAGTCCTAGGCTATATCTACTTTCTATCCCTCTCATAATACAATTTTTAATTAAGTAAATATCAAATTTTGAATCTTCTTTGCGTATTCTTTGAAGAATTGTGGTTTAAGAAAGAAGAATCTACCAAATGTTTTCTCTATTTCAATTTTTTTAAGACTGAGGTTAAACCATAATATTGCTTTTTCTACCTCATTGATGCCTTTGAAAGAAGTATCTAATATGCCGGAAAATAGAAAACTTTTCCAGAATTTCTCCCAACTATCTACTATCAAACCATTTTTCTGGGCAAGTTCAAAAAGCTCAGTCTCCGGATATATTATCGGAATTGTCCCGCCGCTGAAAGATACGTGCTCATACTTAAGCATTTTTTTAATAAACTTTAAAGTTTCCGATAGAGTTTTCATATCCTCTCCAGGTAATCCCACTATTATATTGTTGCTAGCATGAATTCCTACATCGCTTGTTTCTAAAAGGGCTCTTTGCGTCTGCTTGACATTTATTCTCTTCCTTGCTTTTTTCAATACGTTTTCACTTGCTGATTCAAGACCATAATTAATATGGTAACAACCAACTTTTTTCATCATATGCAGAAGCTCTTTGTCAACGCTATCAAAACGAGTTGTGCAACTCCATGCGATATCTAATTTCTCTCGAATTATCTCTTGACACATTTGCATAATTCTCTTCTTATCGAGACAGAATTCGAGATCTTGGAATCGCAACAGTTTTACATTAAATCTTTCATAAAGATACTTCAGTTCCTCAATAACATTTTGCGGAGAGCGCGTTCGATACTTTCTTCCGAATACAGCAGGTCCTATACAGAAGGAGCATCCATATGGACAGCCTCTACTTGAAAGAACTATCGAAAAGTTTCCTTTTCTTCCCAATTCTGTAAAAAGCTCGGACTTTATATAGCCATATTTTACGTATTCAGCCATTGGTAGAAGATCATATGCCGGGAATGGAAGTTTATCTAAGTTGTTTACAAAGAGTTTTCCTTCAATTACCCTTATTTCATTAGTACGAATATCCCTCCAAGCAATTCCACTTAACTTTTTGAGTAGTTCTTGGTCTTCTTGTGCAATAGCTTTAACTACCGTCTCGATGATTACTTCATGTTCGCAATGTATTAGGAAATCAGCTCCAGAAATCCCTTCTAAGGTCTTCCGAGGCCACACAATTCCATGTGGACCTATTAGAATAACTCTTGTGAGAGGAAGGGCTTCTTTAACTAAGCGGGTAGTTCTTTGAGGTATTTTAATTGTTGGGTATGGACATGCCCAGCTTTCGAAGGGAGATGTCGTAATTATGACGGTTTCTGGCCGACTTCTCGTTAAGTGTACCTTAAGCTGATCATCATCTACTCTTAGAAGATTTGCGTCTATAATTTCGACTTCAAAAGAAGATTCCCTCAGTATCGAGGCGGCATACGCTAAATCAATGGGTTGTCTATTAAGTCTATTATATATGTATGCATATTTAGTTAACAATCTTCCGCTATGTGAAAGGTCAATTTTGGGATAGGGGAAACAGGGATTTATTAATGAAATTTTATGTGATCCCAAGAGTTTTTCCTACTTAATACAAATCTTTTTGCAACGACTAACACTTTCTATGACGAAGATGGTCAATTTTTGCATAAACTATATTGTTTACGCTTTGAATTTTAAAATCTGACTGTAGGTACTTGAAGGAGAATTAGTAGAAGTTGAAGATGCCTCCGACTTATTTGAATGAAAAATTTGTTTACGCGGAAGAGAAATTTGAAAGGATGATAGCAGAAAATCTCCCACCAACTGAACTCTATGTAGATGCTTCTACCGGAACCTTAAAAGAAATAGTGAAATGAAGCAATAAGTAACCTCTGGGGCTGGCTAAAAACTTGGCTTGACGAAAACTGCGGTCTTCATGGATACGTAGTGCATCATCATCGTGACAACTTAAAGATCTTATCACCAGATACATGGACCCAATCTACTGCTATTCTTGGTCTACTAAGACTCTATCAAAAAACTACTAATAATAAATGGCCCCATTTAGCTACAGAATTATCTAATTTCTTAGTAAATACGTATGCCCGCGAACTTCATGTGTATCGAAACTCTGATCCAACTATATTTTCTTGCATCAAATTAATTCTTCAAGCTTCTGGTATCCCTTGAGGCCCTTACTTTTTTAATTCGATTACACATCAGACAAATATTAATCCTCGCGACCTTTGACGTCATCGCAGTTGGAAATTTCTTTTCTTTTTTTCAAAATTGAGGAAGGAGGCACGTACTCACTAAGTCTCAAATTTCTTTTTAAAACAAGTGTATTTAACCTCTTGATAGCCCATATTAAATCTTCAAAAGATTTTAGGTTAAGCAAAAATTTCATTATGTTTTTTGGAGACAGACAACGACGACGGAAAACACTATCCGCTAGTGCTTCGGCTTCAGAAAATGCTTTCCTTCGTTCAGCTACACTAAATTTAGGTGTTTCAAACTGAGGTTCTGGATCTGATTGTCTATATTCATCATAATCCATGTCTTTAATCGGGTAGAGAAGGCGCCCGTTATTTTTAACGAATTCACATAACTCTGTGCTAGGAAGGATGCCTGCGTGGTTAAAGCCTATAACGTCAAGTTTTAATTCTCTTGCGAAATTGATAGTGTCCCTAACGGTTTCGAGCGTTTCTTCCGGCAGCCCAATAATGAAATGAGCGCCTATGGTCTTTATTCCGGCTTTTCTAGCAAGTTTAACTGCGTTTCTAACCATATCAAGAGTGATGCCTTTCTTTACTTTTTCTAAAACATATGGGTTGCCTGACTCAACTCCGAACCACAATTCTTTGCAACCAGCCGTCTTCATTTTTTTGAATAATTCGTAGTCAACGGTTTTCACGTGAAAACCGTTGACACATGCCAACTGTACATCCAGTTTTCTCGTAATTATTTCGTCGCATATTTTTTTAGCTCGGTTTAGATCCAGATTAAAGCAATCATCACTAATTGTGATGAGCCCGTCATAAATTTTTGCGATTTTTGGGTACGTCGTTATCAAATATTCTATTTCATCTACTACGTTTTTAGGAGTTCTTGCTCTCCATATGTTGCCATGGACTGGTTTGGAACAGAAAATGCATTGATAGGGACAGCCCCTACTTGTAATAATTGAAAAAGGTGCATGATAACTTCCCATATCAAGTATACCTCTGTCAGGAAAAGGAATCGAATCCAAGTTTTTGATGGGCGGGTTTGGTTCATTTTTCTTAATTCTGCCATTTTCTCGATATATAACGCCCTTAATTCCACATAAACTTCTTTTATTCTCTATACCGTCGACAATTTTATCTATGGTATTGTCCGCTTCACCGTAAATTGCAACATCTATGAACGGGTATTTTTGCAGTAACTCCTCCTGAAAAATCGAAGCATGGGGTCCGCCTATAATTAACTGGTCACAGTATTCCCTTGCCACTTTGCAGAGTTTTACCGCATTACGCCAAGAAGGAGTAGTAGAAGTCACACCGACTATGTCGGGGTTACGCGAAAGTAACTCCATCAAGTGTGAATATGTCCGTTTCCTGAAACTGCTAGAATTACTGATATCAGCAAGCTGAATATCACGGTATCCAGCTTGCTTAAGAACTGAAGACAGATACATTAAACCTAATGGTGGAATTCCGGACCCATCGGGTTGTATTAAGACGATTTGCATATCTAACCCTAATAAAAACCGCCCCTAAATTTTTTTTCTATTGGGACGTTATAAATGATAGACTTGAAAAGTAAAAAATCACTCTGAGTCATTTTCTTATAGATGGAGGCAACCTCATTTCGGATTGATCCATCAAACATTAGGCTTATTTTAATGGTGTAAATCTAACTAATTGCGATTAGAAATGAACGTTTGCCGATTGGCGTATGATTTCCCTACGAGGGGTGAGCTAGGATACGGTCTGATGCCAAGTCTTTATAATGTATCAAAGGAATTGGTTAAGGCAGGTGTAAATATATTTGTAATATGTAAGATACGTCCGGGGCTTAAAGATTATGAAGAAATTGATGGAATTAAGGTTTATCGTGTAAGTTGGCGTGCACCTTTCATTAGAGGTTATGGATACCATCAATGTCTAAAGATGAAAGAGTTAAGTAGAGAGATTGATTTCGATCTTGTCCACGGTCATAATGCCGAATCGCTTCTATATGCAGCGGTGAAAAGCTTTTTCGCGAAAAAGAAACCTTATGTAGTGACAGTCCACGGTACATTGGAGGAGCGGGAACATGTACCTTTCAAATTGGCACCGAGGATTTCGCTGGCAGAGCGCAGTAATGTAGTACAATTTCTAGGAGGAATATCTTTTTGCTGTCACGTGGCTAATGGCGTTATCGCGGTAAGTAAGAGGACTGCTGAAACCTTAGCTAACGCTTTTAGGATCCCCCGAAGGAAAATCTTTGTTGTTCATAATGGCGTTGACATCGATCGTTTCTATCCAAAGAGGTCGAGCCCAATCAAAGCCGAGCTAGGCATCGAAGAAAATGCCCGGCTTATCTTGTACGTTGGACATTATAAGCCCGGGAAAGGTTTGAAATACTTACTTGCAGCCGCACCTAGAATTCTCAAAAGTTTTCCAAACACGAAGTTTCTGTTAGTTGGAAGCCCGATTAAGCCTCCCGCTTTTGATTATGTATGTGAACGCATCTTGAGAGAATTAACTTTACAACTGAGAATTACAGATGCTGTTTATTTCCTGAGAGGAGTGCCCCATCATAGGCTACTTGAGCTTTATGCGGCATCAGATGTTTTTGTTCTTCCATCACTTTCAGAGGGCTTCCCAAAAGTTGTTTTGGAGGCCATGGCATGCGGCAAACCAGTAATTGCTACTAATGTAGGCGGTGTTCCAGAGGTAATAATAAGTGGTCAATCCGGAATTATTGTTGGACCCAGAGATTCTCAAAAACTTGCCGATGCGATCATTCAGGTATTTTCAGATTCTCAACTTGCTGATAAGATGGGTGTGCAAGGTAGAAGAATTGTGGAAAAATATTTTACTTGGGAAGTGACCGCCAAAGAAACTATTAAAGTATATGAAAAGATATTGGATTCTGCTCACTGATGAGGGATTTAAAAGGCAAGCCGTTTATTGGATGTTTGAAATTATGTGTTATAAACTTTATTTAGCGATGTTTCTCACTCATTGAAATGATAATAATGGTCACTTCACAGCCTCGCAAACTTCTTAAAATTCTTTACAACACTCTGCGTCAAAAAATAGCTCAACAGAAAATGATGATATATATAGCTATTACCCTTGATGTTGAGAGGGACTGGTGTATAGGCAGGTATTCTGAGAAACCGGAATTCAGTATGATCAAAAGAGCCCTCCCAAAGTTGTTCCATATAGCTGACCTTTATGGCGTCAAGTATACGATTTTTGCAACTGGGGAGGTCGCGGAAGATTGTACCGATATTTTAGGAGAGGCCATTGAAGATGGGCATGAGGTGGGCGTCCATACCCATCCGCGGTTTCATTCTGGTATTTTTCGAGGAAAAGATGTAAATGACCGCTCAATGGATTCTCTTATGGAATATCCCTATGACCAGCAGTTGGCAATGATTGAAAAAGATACTGAGCTAATCCGTCAAAACTTCGGGATTAAACCCCTGTCGTTCAGGGCGGGAAGATTATCTGCTAATCATGATACCTTAAAAACTATCAATAGCTTAGGGTACAAAGTTGATTCTTCCTTCCGGATAAGCGACTTTTACGGAAGGATGGAAATAATAGCATTAGAAAAATTTTTTCCCGACATCCAACTTGTTGAAATCCCCATAGCTTTTTGGGTCAGCCGTAAGCTATTCGGTGGGGCAATATTAAGTAAACTTAGATTCATGAAAAGGTTCTGGGAATTACTTTGCTACAACCCTGCGAGAGATGCTATAATGTTTACAATTGGTTTTCACCCTATGGAGTTTGGAAATTCTATGAAGAATTACCTTAAGCAATATGATTGGATGGTGAGTATTCTCTCTCGGCAGGAGAATGTAACGTTCACTACGTTAGCGCAAGCTAGTCTTAATACAGATTTATGGTCGAATTATTCTGACAGAACTTTTGATTCCTTAATGAAACGCCCCTAGCACAGACCTAAAACTTAGTGGGGTGCCATGGGGGTCGTATCGATAACTGCTATATAGAGTTCTAAATTCTGTGGATTTATATATATCCACAAACTCAAGATTTGGACTGATAAGTGTAATTGTAAAACCTGTCTCTCAACGCAACAATTTCTAACGTCACCACGAATCAGCTTAAAATTTCGATAGTTCAATAATGCACGGATTTTGCTCACATCGGCATTCGAGAAGTCATCTAAGACCTTCACTACATGCCCTCTTCTTGTAAGCTTGTCCCTCAAATGACTACAGGTAAAGCCTGCTCCATCAGTAATCAGAAAAACTTTCCCCCAAATTGCTTAATCCCATTCGTCGTGATTGTTACGAGTTTTCATTTTCTCTATCTTAAATTGCCTTGGAGAAAGTTCGTTAAAGTGCTCCAGATACACATAAATAATCGAAAGCTTAGATTTGGACTGATAAATTTGAACATACTCCGAATAACAAGCGCCTTTTCTTCACTTGAAAAAATTCCATCAGCAAGAAGTTTACCGCATGAAACCATCTATCACCTCAGCAAAGCTCAACGAGAGTTGGGTCATAAGTTGATAATTTTGGCTGGTCAAGGGCATCAGAATGCCAATTTTGAAGAAGTTGATGGCATGAAAGTTTACCGTGCTTTTAATAGGGGCCGCTTTTTAAATTCATCACTTTTTTTGTTTACGTTGACTTCATATCCAAAAATATGCTCACTAATTAATAAATATCATATTAATGTAATCCATGGTCACGGCATTTTCACAGGATTAGCCCCCATTATATTCAAAAAATTGTCGAACACAAATGTACCTTTAATAGTACACTGTCATAACACAGCCAAAGGCGTGCTCACGGCTGACTTACTTAATGATCTACTTATTTTTAGGAGGAAGAAAAAGTATTACGAAAATCGCTTTTACCTCGGGAATTATATTATGTGGGAAAAAGCGATATATAACTCAGCTGATGCTATAGTCGCTGTAAGTAATTCTTTGAAGAGGGAGTTAATGAATTTTTATTCAATTCCCAGTGAAAAGATATTCACATGTCACAATGGTGTTGACTTGGATCTATTTCAAAGGACCGAGGCATCTAATCTTAGAGGGAAGATAGGTTTAAAAAAAGACGAGAAAGTTGTTTTATTTGTCGGTGGGATAGGGTTTAGAAAGGGATTCCATCACTTAATTAAGGCAGCTTCATACATTAAAAAAACTAACATCCCCATAAAAATATTAACAATAGGATCTTATGGGCACCGTACACTTTTTAAGGGACTCATGAAAAAATACAGCGTCCAAGACATGTTTTTACATGTTGGATTTGTTTCTCAGAAAGACCTTCCAACCTATTATTCTCTAGCAGATATTTTGGTTCTACCTAGCATATATGACACGTTCGGCAACGTGTTAGTTGAATCCATGGCATGTGAAACACCAGTTGTAGCAACCGCCATAGGTGGGATTCCTGAGGTTGTGGAAGATAATATAAACGGCATACTTGTCCAGCCACGTAACTCAAGAGAATTGTCCGATGGAATACTGGAACTTATATGTAACGACGAAAAAAGAAAGCACTTAGGTGAGGCTGGCAGAAAAATAGTGGAACGAAAATTCACATGGAGGCAGTCGGCGGAACGATTAGATTCTATTTATAGTGCGGTACTTGAAAGAAGCCATAGGCCGATTAACTAAATTATAACTGAAATGGAGAGCTTTCTACCACTGATAAACTCGCTAATCTTTCTGGAAATAGTATATGATTGTAAATCTTTACTCATACTGTGAACATCAAATCTGGAAACGCCGGAGTGTTCTTACTTACTTTTTTAACAAGTAGTTTCCAATAGCCAGATAATTCATGCCTGTAGAATAAAAACAACGGATCGCATCTGCTGGTGTACAAACTATCGGCTCCCCCTTGATATTAAAAGATGTGTTCAACACTGCAGGCACTGAAGTGATTTCTTATATCCAATACCTTTGATTTTGTTTACATCCATTTTTCCTTCCAGAAAACGAGTTAAATGTAAAAAAGTGATCTCGCCCTCACCTATGACAATAAAATCCACGTTTTTGTTTTGTAAGGTTTCTTCTGGTAATACTGTTGGATGTGGACCACCGATACAAATCTTAATGTCTTCATCTACTGATTTACAAGCAAAAGCTATTTTGAAAGAGTTGCTTATGTTTATCGTACTCGAAGAAATTCCTACTAAATCTGGCTTAAATTCCTCTATTGCATCTATTGTATTATCCAAGTTCATATCCCAAGAAGTGTCATGAATAAACACATCAACATCATTTTCGCTAAGAACAGATACGATGTACGCAATCCCCAAAGGTGGGTCTGGATGCGATATACCAAGAGTTGGGTATATTAGCAGAACTTTCATACTTACCTTTGACCTCCTCCCACCTCTACTTTACTCTTTTCTTCCAGAAAGTTAGGATTTTTTATACGGACATATAAAGTTCTACCTAAAACTAGAAAATTCCAACAGTAAGCCGCCACTCGATATAACGCGATACGCCATCTTCTCTTTATAAGTTCAGCAATAAGATCGCGTAATTCTATTATAACAAAAAGTGTTATTGTTCTTAGATTATAATTTTTAAGGACAAATCTCACCCTTGTTTTATGCGTTTGTGCAATCGCATGCTCACGTGCTAGCTTTGTTTTGGTTAACCCGCTATGCCATACCAGCGTATTTGGGTGCGCGATAATCTTGTATCCCAATCGCTTGATTTTGAATCCTAACTCTTTATCTTCTCCAGTCCACATATAATAGGGATCAAATCCGCCAATCTTCTCCACGGTGTGTTTTCTTACAAAGCAATTTGATGTTGATAAGTAATCACATTCTATCATTTTATTCTGCTTACAGTTTAGCTCTATGGGATAAGAATAACCGTTCCTCTTAGTGATGCCGTATCCCCTAACCTTAATTATCCGTTTATCTTCGGTTTCGCCGCCAAGCGCTCCAATAATTTTATCGGTTTCCATGATTCTAATCATTGCAGAAATGGTGTTTTTGGTTAGTAGTTCGACATCGCTGTCTAAAAACAGTAAAAATTTGCCCTTACTAACTATTATTCCTTGATTCCTAGCTCTTGCTGCCCCTTCATTTTTCTCATTTTGAATTATTTTCACTAGCGGATAATCCTCTTTAAGCATTCTAGTTGTTCCGTCGACACTGGCATTATCGATTACGATTATTTCAACGTCTTTGAAATCTTGGAATAAAATAGACCCTAAACATTTTTTAAGTTCAACTCTTCGATTCCGCGTTGGAATTATAATAGAAACTTCAACTTTTTCTGCCATTTGAAATGCTTCTTACATAGTTTATATTTTATCATTTTTGGTTATCATTTACTCATTTCTAAGCGTGATGTTGGATCGTATTCTATACCTGTTAGCAAAGAACAGCTATCAGTGCAAAAACATTTTTTGATCTGCTCTCTCATTTTATTTGCTCGATCCGAAATCCACAACTCATAAAAATCAAAATCGGTTTCCTTTAAATTCCCAATGGGTTTGGTTAATTCACATAAGCTGACATCACCGGAAGGATATACAACCCCGAAAACTTTACCAGCAAGGCACTGAATCATTCTTCTTTTACTTTTAATCGTTTCTATGGCATATTTTATTTTTAGTTGTTGTTCCTTGGACCAAATACTATCTCCACTTTTCTTGATTATATTCCTAATTTTTAGATACAGACTATCCAGATCATGCATAGGCGGAAGGGCATAGGAATCACTTCTTGGATTAAAATCGCTTAAGAAATCTGGATTTACGGATTGTACGCTGAAACGACTTCCTCTTATCAGTTGAAATCGCTGTGGAACCTTGAGAATATTCTGCACATACTCAGATAATTCCACAACCTCTAGGTAATTTGCATTTGAAATAGTGGTTGCTACGTCCACGCCTCTAAAGTTATCAAATGTACTAAGTTCCTTTAGTTTTATTACAGTCTCTACTGCTCTTTCAAATATACCGTCAATACCTCTCATTTCATCATGCATTTTTTTGAGTCCGTCTAAGGAAACTATTACTTTAGTATTTGCACTGGAATTCTCAAGAATTTCTTTAGTCATGTTATAGATCTTGTCCGGTTGAAAACCGTTAGTTGGTATTGTAATAGCCTTTGTCTTGTTAACTTCGCAGAAGATTTCGCAAATTCTCGGTAGGTCATCTCTTAAAAAAGGTTCTCCTCCGGTTAAAATAAGTCCAGACAACGGATGTTTTAAGGAGGAAGCAAACTTTTCAAAATCAGCCAATCTAATTTCTTCGATATGTGAACTAATTTCCTTCCAGTAGAAGCAATGTAGGCATCGCGCGTTGCATCTATTAGTGATGAACACCGTGAGTATAATTGGAGTTTTTAACATCAGAACTTTTACACGACTATTAATATTAGCGACACGAACGTGGAAAGCGCGTAAATATTCAAAAAAATTCATAGAAAGCCCCCAACGCCAGAAATTCAGCCCTTTAACCGATTAATCCGATCTACCTCCAAGTTATTCCTTAGCAAACCTGTCTAAGAAATTTAAGATAGACTGATAATATCGATTAGGCATTAAGTTTCGGAGCAAAATTAAATCCTGCTTATCGAAGCCTCCCCAAAGAACTAGTATTAAAGTGTATACAAATGTTCCCATCCCTACGCCTGCTAAAATCTTCAGAGAATTGTTAGGCAATAAAAGAGTCGCGGGAAATATTACCAGACCCATCACAATCGCCGCGCAGGATGACTTCATTAGTCCATTTAAGTGAATATGAAAGCTGACTGTCTTATAAATTACCAAAAACGCTAAGATAAAAGCAATAGATGTAACAATTAAAGTTGTAATCGCGGTGCCGATTGCTCCGAAGCGTGGAACTAGAATCATAGCTAAGAAGAAATCAAGGGGCAATTGGAGGGCGATTATCTTTAGTCTCACGTCTGGCTTTCCCATCGCCAATAGCGCAGTTGGTGCACTAACCGCTCCAATACAACTGATAGCTATGCGAAATACTAAAATCTGGAATACGAGTGTTGCGGCTAAATATTCTTTAGAAGCTAAAATGTATAACAGAGGTCTTGCTAAAAGTAATAGACCAACACATGTTGGAATGCTTATATAAGCCATGTATTTTACAGTTCTTTCAATAATTTGTCGAAAGGTGTCTAACTTTTTCAAGGTGAACGACTCAGACAAAATAGGATATAAAGTAGTACTCATACCAGCCGTGAACCAAATTAATACTATGTCCGTGAGATTAAATGCGGCGTAGTAGTATCCAAGCTCTTCAGCCCCTTTAAAAAAGGCCAAAATGAAAATCTCTAATCTGTAAATCATTGGTTTAATGATATTAGTTAAAAGAATAAATTTGCCAAATGAAAATAGTTCTCTGAAAGTTTCTACCGTACCTCTACTTAAAATTTCATACTTCCTAAATAATTTGTAAATATGTAAAAACAAAATTAGACCAAGGAAACATCCTAAGAAATTGGCTACTACTATCCCAGTTAATATTCCAATCGCTCCATAACCCAACCACACAAAGGTGAAGATAAATATGAGTGTAAATACAGATCCGGCTAACTGAAATAAAACCATATAACTAAATTTCTGAAATCCCTGGAATATCGATAGAAAAATCCCTCCAATTAAACTAGCTACTACACCAAAGGAGGCAATTTTTATGAATACACTTACTCCCGGCGTATGCAAGTAAAAACTTAGAGGCTCCGCAATCAAGGGCAAAGCTACGCATGACACTATACCAACTAAAAAAGTCACCTTTAGAGAAGCGACAAGAAGACTTTTATTTTTTGCAAAATTACCGCTTGCAATATTTTCAGAAATAAACTTGACAAGAGTCTGATCTATCCCAAAAATTAGTAACGTTGATAGTAATCCAATTATTGTCAACGCTATGGCTACGAGACCGTATTGATCAGGAGGTAAAAGTTTTAGAATTAGAACCGTAGTAGCTAAACCCATTAAACTATTGACAACATTCCCAATTGACAACGCGACGGTACCCTTTGCAACCCTTGCCGCGAGTTGCCCCTCTACGAGTTTCATTTCAAGGCTTCCAATAATGTATATGTAGAGTTTAAGAAACTTTATCAGATTTTATAACTTATCCCGAAGAAGTTGAACTGAAGTAATTTAGACCAGAAGAATAGAAAGGCTATTAAACATTGTCGCTTAGAATTTAAAACTCTAACCGCCATTTTCATCCGACGTAGACGTTATATGCCTATTTTATTCAGACTTTTTATTCTAAGACAAAAATGGTGATTGAAAACGGATTTGATCTATCATTTGATTGTTACCCTTCTCCTTCTGATCACTGCTCACCTTAGCGGCGAAACATTCCAAGCTTTACTTTTGGTTTTTTTCACTAGTTTCTTAATCGATGGGGATCATGTGCTCGCTTATTGGATTTATACCCACGATTTAACGTTGAATCTACCTATGATTCACAGGTGGATTTGCCAACAACGCGGGAAAATAGATCAGAATGATTTACTGCTATTCTTTCATGAGAATGAAGTAATTGCTGTTTTCTCTGTAATTCTTCTTATATTAGGTCAACCTTTTGCATTAGTCTCCTATTTGGTTCACAACGTAGCAGATTGGTTGTATTGGCTGTTGGTACTTCGCCTCCCAGGAAGCGGTGTCCACTTTCTTTTCACTTATTTTAGACGGCGAAGGCGGATGGCGGTGAGATATCAATAGCATTCTTGAAGAGCATACGTGCACTTTCACTCATTTTGCTTGTACGCGTTATTACTTAGAAAAATTAGATCTAAAAACAAAAAGGAATGGTAAACATAAACGGTAAACGATACTGTTGGATGTCCTCTTGATCTTTCATCTGATAAATCTCGGGGAGCGTTAGCTAAAAACTTGGATTTATTCTCTTTTCCAACTCGGTCGAGAGCCTATTCTCATATCCTACGCTACAAAAATGGAAACTAAATCCGAAGCTTGGAAAGGCTGGCTTATAGAGTCCCAGCGCTGTTTTTGAAAAGTTTAATCGTAGGAAATGCCCGTTGACTGGAAAGTTATCGTTCGAAGCTTGATTGGTTGCTATGGGATTAAAAGTTGAAGCTAAGCTAAGTCCGATTTTAAAATTTAATGGGTTCGTTGTGCGACGATTACGAAGTGCTTTTTAAATAGTAAGGATAGGAATAGCGATCTACTTATTATCTCATCTATTTTCCACCAGACCCTTATTAAAAAGGGGAAGCGGTTGAATAGTCTTGGCAAGGGTATACGAACCTCTGTAAGCGTCATATTTTTTACGCTTAATTGATTTTCACGTAGAGAAGAAATTATTTTGTCCGGAAAGTTAAGAATGTGGAAATGTGCTTCCCCACTTGATACCTGCAATTCTAGGCATGGCTTTGGTAAATAGCCGAGGAGGAGCCCCATTAAAAGTCGTATTTTGCGAGGTAGTTTGCGTCCAAATCTTATGTACAGTTCCCCAGCATTGGGAGACGATAAAAATAACAAACCATTTTCCTTTAATACTCTTGAAATTTCATTAAGGCAATATTTGGGATTGGGGAGATGCTCTATAACCTCAGAGCAAACGACCACGTCAATAGGGCTACTTTTTATTGGCAGATGTTGGGCGTCTCCAACTATGAAGAATTTTGTTTCCGCGCGCTTCTCTTTTTTAGCCAATTCCGCCGCGCGAAGTATTTGAGTAACGCTCAAGTCGAGACCGATACTTATTACAGGTAATTTCAGTAGGTCGCCTCCTCCGCCGCATCCTACATCAAGTGTAACGATGGTGTTCTTTATAACTTCCATTAAATAGCGGTGAAGTACCACTCGGAATTGGTTGTCGTATAGGAAAACGTCTGGTGGCGAAGGTGGGATTTTTCTATAGTAATCTTCTAATATTCGCGGTGCCGTTTCGTAGAACTTTCTCATGCTTGCGCCTCAAGGCAAATTCGATAAATTCTATTTGTAACTTTTTCCCATGTGAAATTTTTAAGTACTTTTTCTCGCGCATTCTCTCCCATTCTTCGCGCGAGATCTCTGTCTCTCAGAAACGCCAAGATCGCTTTTCCCAACATGTCAGGTTTACCTGGATCGACTAGTAACCCTTCGTTGCCATCTTGTAAGATTTCTGGAATGCTACCGACTTTGGTGGATACCGTTGGTTTGCCAGCGGCCATATATTCAAACAGTTTTATTGGCGAGTAGTAAAATCCATATTTTTTAGTCAATGAAAACGCCATGGGATTGTATGGCGCAACTGCTACATCAGCCGCGGCAAGATACTTGGGAATACCTTCATAGTTTACCCCTCCAGTAAAAATAAAAGCCTCTCTAATTTCCAATTTTGATGCTAAGCTTTTAGAGGCTTCTAGCTTGGCTCCATCTCCCACCATTAGGAATTTAGCAGTTGGTTCTTCCTTCAGCACATACGTAGCGGCAGTAATTAAATCGAAGATGCCTTGCCACTCTTCGAAGTTCCCAACATAAATTACGACTGGGTTATTATTAATGCCATATTTGCATCTTATATCTTCACCTGAAGTGTTTGGGTTAAAACTATAGGTATTCGCAGCAGCAGTGACGATTTCAATCTTAGAACGGTATCGATTAGGCGTTAAGTTATAAGTATAAGCTATTATTTTTCTCGCGGTGCGCAAGGATAGTTCGCTGCGAAGCGGGTCTATTACTTCTAACACAAGCGGTCTACGCGTTAAGATACTAACGAAGGCCCCTATTCCAAAAGAAGAACCACGTTCCATTATCACATCGATTTTATATTTTCTAACTAGGTTAGAAGTCGTTAACGCTGTAATTACTATCCAAAGAAACCGAAATTTGAGCCTATGAAAAATAAACGATAAGGTTCTTAAAACAGGCCCTTTTCGATACGGGGTTAAGTATGGAGGAAAAAGCACTCCTTTAAAGACCCTGTGTATATAAAAGTCATCCAATTTTTCATATGCGAGTTGGCTCCTTGAGATTCTGAGCGAGACCACATGCACCTCATTTCCTAATGCAGACAAGTTTTTTGCTATTTCATAGACGTGGGTAGATCCTCCGAAGATGTAAGGAACTGGAACATCTGCCGCGACGTAACAGATTCTAAGGGGTTTCACATAAACCTTGAACTCGGGGATTCTCTCAAGCTTTGCTAGTGACCCACGTATAACCCCAACTGTTTTGGCAATACAGTACGTGTAAAAGACCAACAAATATCCTAAGATGTATTTTATCTCCGAAGTTTTTCGGAAATAGCTTCTTAAATAAAACAAAAGAGAAAGAAGTAAAATACTGAAAGCCCCAATTCTTGTCCATTCTATAAGAACCGATAACGCTGCCAACACCAATCCAGTTATGGACAGAAGAACCAACAGGAAGTCTTTGGTTTTGAACATGCCAGAAACTAATTTTGAGGTTTTCATCCTTTCCTTGCTAGCATAGTAACAAAGGTTTGCGTAGGATGATAACGTTCCCCGTCGTCTGTGCCAAACCGTAATGGTTGGGTCAAAAATTAGCGTCTTGCCTTGCCTAGCAATCCTATAATGAAGTTCAGTTTCTTCGGAATAGTGCAGAGTTTCGTTGAATCCACCAGTTTCTTCTAATAGATTCTTTCGGTATGCCACGTTGCATCCTTTAATTCTTTCAATTAACTCAGCTGTTTTTTTCGGTCTCGGTCGGTGATGTTCAGATAGTCCTATGCACTTAGCCATGTAGGGATCTTTTTCATAAGTTAGGTCACGTCCTCCTACGACAGCAACATTTGGATTGGTAAAGTACCTTACAATTTTTCTTAACCAATCACGTTCCACGACGCAGTCCGCGTCCGTGAACGCGATGATTTCACCGTTAGAGTGTTTGATACCGACATTGCACGCTGCACTCCTCGTTCCCTTTTCTTCATACAAGATTCTGGTGTCGTATTTTTTGGCAATTTCAACGGTGCGGTCTAATGAAAGCCCATCAACTACGATAACCTCGTAATGGGGGTAGTCAAGGTTACGCAGTGATTGGAGACAGCCCTCAATGTGTTTTTCAACATTATAAGTCGGAATTACGATCGAGATTAGAGGAAATTTTTCATTTATGACTCCCAAAGGCTTCATCAACTTCATATGTTTCAACGAATCTTTTGATTTTTGCCCTTATCGGTATGTCACGTCTTGGTTAAGAAATTCCAGTAGATTTCTGAAATTTTGGGAATAATTTTGTCCCATGAAAAAAGTTTGGCATAACTTATGGCATTAGCCTCGAGCTTTTTGGATTTCTCGGCTAAAGAAATCATAACACTAGATAATTCATCTATATTGCCCGCTTCAAAGATAGCACCTGCGTTAGACGCTTGCACATGCTCGGGTAAAGAGTACAAATTTGACACCACAGCGGGTTTTCCGCTAGCCATCGCCTCTAAAACTGGAATGCCAAACAATTCCCAACGTGAGGCTGTTACGAAGACATCTGAAGCACCATAATACGAGGATAAAGTTTCGTCATCTACCTTTTCCGGGATTAAACATACGTTTGCACTGAGTTCTAACCTATTGACAAGTTCTTCTAATCGCCGCTTCTGGGGACCATCCCCAAGGATGACTAACACCGATCTTGGATAAACTTCTACAACTTTTTTCATTGCTAAAATGATCTCATGGACTGCTTTACTTGTTGCCAGCGCCCCAACGTATAAAAACATAGGATGATTGAACTTCTCTCTCCACGCATCTTTCTTGGGATTAAAGAGACTTAAATCAACCCCAGGTGGGATTAGCACTGAGTCTCGGTTATACATGTTCTTAATTTCTAAGCTGGAAAACTTGCTTACTGATATAATTGCATTAACCCTTGGTACGAAAACCTTCAGCAGCCTGTCTGCCAAAATGGCACCTAACCATTGACGTGGCCCATCACGCAAGTGACATGGAGGAACTCCGTGGTGCGTATAAATAATAGGTTTATTACCGAAGCAGACCGCCCCATGAATAAAGTAATGGGCGTGCACATGTATGATGTCACTTTTATTGAAGATTTTATGCATACCAGCTTCTATGGGCGCCAAGAGAACTTTCGGAGGGAGCACCCCCTTAGTTAATACTTTGACACCTATGGGTGTCGGTTTATTTTTCTTCCATGCTAAAATGGTAAAGTCAAATTCTTCGTTTAGACGAACCGAAATTTCAGTAGCAACACGACTAATTCCATCGTAGCCATAATTTCCAACACACTGTAAAATCGTCGGTTTTAACGTCAATCTTCATCACACAGTTTCATGCGGCGGGAAGTGATGACACACTAACTGCCACCATTGCCCCAACCATTAAGGCGTTATTTATATTAGATGTGATAACCTACACAATCACCTTTGATTGAATGCTCATTATTAAGTCTCTTACGCCAAATCGCTACTGGCGATGGACGCTATGAAAATAGCCCAAATTTGCCCTTTTGACCCGTTTTATGTTATAGGTGGGATGGAAACCTATGTTAGACAACTTTCGATTGAATTAAAGAAGAGAGATCATGAAGTTTACATACTAACTTCCAACAAGACAAGAGTCGGTGAAATTAGAAGAAAGAAAGAAACAGTTGACGGCATACACATATACAGATATCCAACATGGTTTAGTTTGGGAGAATTTGCCACATTCTGGCCTACCTTCGCGAAGCAAATGCGAAAGATGAAATTTGACGTAGTACATACGCATGCATATAGGCATCCCCACTCTGATATCTCACTCATCATCTGTAAGCTAACCAAGACTGCATCTATAATGAATCCTTGGCTTCCAGGATACCCTATTAGACCTTTACACCAGAAAGTTGCCGTCGCCATTCACGACATGACAATAGGCAAACTATCTCTAAATCTTGCAACATTTATAGTCGCTTCCAACAAACTGGAGGCCACTTGGTTAAAGAACCTAGGAATCAAGAGCTCTAAAATATGTCTTATTAACCCTGGAATTCCAAGCGACATGATTGTACCCCAAGATGGACAAGATTTTAGACGCGCTTATGGGTTAAGCGGACCGATCGTGCTTTACGTTGGCAGAAGCCATCCCTCAAAGGGTTTAGATCACCTTATCCTAGCTGCAAAAGGCGTAATCGACCAACTTCCCAATGCAAATTTCGTAATTTTTGGCGACAGATCACCATATGAACTTACCCTCAGAAACTTGGCTGAGAAACTAGGGATAAGCGACCATGTAAAAATTCTAGGACAAGAGGCGCAAGTCTTTAAAAAACAAATTTATGGAGCTTGCAATGTCTTTGTTTTACCTAGCAGTTTCGAAGGCTTTGGTTTAGTTATACTAGAAGCGTTTGCCCAAAAGAAGCCGGTAGTAGCCACCAAGCGTGGAGCAATTCCTTACATAGTGGAAGAAGGAAAAGACGGCATATTAGTTAGTTGGGCTAACACATCAGAATTAGCCGAAGCCATAGTTAAGCTGCTGTCAGATGAAAAGCTAGGTAAAACGATGGGTGAAATGGGCTACCAAAAAGTTATGAAAGAATATCTATGGAACCAAGCCATCGAAAAAATCGAAAACCTTTATGCCAGAGCTCAGAGCATGATAGATGAAACCTAATTAGTAATGGAGTAAAAATTCTATGAAACCGCTGAGGAAAAACAGGGATGGAGGTTCAGAGTGCCCCTAAATCTTTTTCAAGCTACGCGGAAGCATGGTTCAGTTAAAATTAGCTACGTGCACGCTTGTTGCTGCTTGATATTATGGCTGTTTATTTTATGTAGCATCCTGCCTGTAGCTGTAGCCAATCCCACACCCCAGAAAGATAATCTGGTAAAAGTTACAACGATCATAGAAGCCCCAGACCAGTATAAGCTGTATGGAACCGTGAATTCAGCCGTTAGCGTCAACGTGGAATTATGGGTAGTCAGCACCATAAGTCGACCCATAACCGTCAGCCTACCCATCTCAGATGGTACCATCTTAAATGCTAAGACCTCACTTCCCTCTAACGCAAAGTATACTTTGGAATATAGACCAAGCGCCGCGGCACTGATAATGAACATCACACTTCCAAGCAATACAAAATATGCTAGTATTACCTTATCATACATACTTCCCGTGACTAGCGTTCTCTACCAAAATAATATTATCATCCCATCCATGCAAGACTTTCCAGCAAATTATGTGGCCGTCGAGGGATTACCTAGTTATATAATTGAAAAAGAACTCATTGTAAAAATTCCCCAACACTCACTTCTCTTATATAGTTATCAAACACCCTCTTCAGTGTTAAAAAATGAAGTAAAATACCTTGCACCTTGGACTGAAGACTTGGCGCATTTCGTTTTGGTATACGAGGCCCCCTTATCTATTATTGTAAAACTTTTGACAGCTGTGTTTTTGGTTTTTTCAGGCTTTAAATCAAAATTGATAACGAAAAAAATGCGAGGTGTAAACTTATTCACAACTGGTCTTCGTTTTTTCCGAAGAAATGTGGTGCGGATAGATTCCAAAGTGATATTCGCATCTTTCCTTTGCACTATGATTTTGATGTTGGTGATGGCATCGGTTATAGGTCCATATCCTAAACCGACTGTTCTAGTCGTAGCTGAACCCAATGAATCCTCGCAATTAGTTTCTTGGTTTCAACAATATTACCCACAATTGGCGGTTTACCCGGTAGAAACTTGGAAAGTGCAACCAGGAATTATGTACCTCCGCCCTGACCTCGTCGTGGTCGGAACTTATGCCATAACGGGTGTGACTACCACTTTGGATTATATACGCTTTGAATCTATAGATAACACAGACTTTATTATTGAACTATGCAGACGAGGCACATATATTTTCATACTTGATGATGCAGTTAATACACCCCTTGCGAGAGCAATAGCGATTAGGTATGAACGTTATTACCCTAATGTTTTAGGAAGACTTTTCATAGGATCGTTAGGCGAACTTAATTCAGCGGTTTCCTTGGCTGTTAACAAGAGGGAGAACATACCACGATTTTATCACTGGTCATATGAAGTTTACAGAGTAGGTGTTTCAATTTTAGCTGTCTTATCATTAGCTGCCCTCTATTTAGGAGGACTTACTGTCTCATCGCTTATCCCTAGCCTTAAGTTCAAATCACTCATTTTCAATGTGGGGGCTACGCTTTTTCTAATATTGTTAATTTTTCCGTGCATCGTTCTGGTGTACATGCTCACTAGTTACATTATATGTCTACCATTATCTGTCCACGCCATCGCTTCACAACCTGCAAGCACACCGCTAACGGCGATCGGATACCTCGGTTTTGGTGGAGGTAATATTCCTCGACTTATCGTGGCTTTCTTAGGGATCATAACAGGTATATTACTGAATCATTTCAAGCGAATACAAGAAATCGACTTCAAACTTATTTTTTGGGTGGTTAATATTGCTTTAGTCTTGTTTCTGTTACCTGTGCCACTGATTCAATATGCGTTGGTAACCGTAATTTTAACTTTCATCCAAGGGGAGGCTCTACCCGAAGCGACACTTGGAAGAACGCTGAGCATCATTTTCACAAGTTACATACTACATCCAATAATCCAAGGAGTTTCAATGTTTTGGAGTCCAACTGGGCAGGAGTTTGGGGTTAACAGAGGTATTGTTATGTTATACGTGGGAGGCATGGCCTTTTTGGCTACTAAATATTTAGGTAAACGATCACGGTCGATATTGATCATGTTTATCCTCCTTTTCCTTGCCCGAGGTTTTATGCGGGTCGGTGATATGCATCTTTTCTCTTTTATTGGTAGTACTCCTCCAAGCATTATCCTTGGCATCTTAACTTTTCTGCTCCTTATTTTTGCAGCGAATATTTTTAATCGCATTCAGGGTCGCATCGGAATACGAAGATAATTGTCCGAAACGCGAAACAGGAAAAAATAGTAATTTAAATGATTATCACTTGAATTAAAATTACTGGACGATAAACTCATGAAAGTTTGCGTCATCAACGATAAATTTAGCCTTTCAGGCGGGGGTGGTCAATACAGAATTCTTGGCATCGCTAGGCAACTTCAGAAATCTGGTTTCGAAATTGAATTATGTTGTCCATATTTCACTGTTACAAATTTGTACGATTTTCCAGAAGTCAGACAAGAAGTCAACTGGTTTCATTTTCAGTACGCCAACACCATAAGATTACTAAAAAATCTTAAAAAATTGGATTATGATGTAGTTTTAATAGAATTGCCCTGCCCTGTGACTAAGGGACTAGCTACATATTATGCAAATTACAAGGGCACGCGAACTTTCATCGACTTTGGTGATATTTGGTACTCAGATGAAACTGGGTTTTTGCACAAGTGGATTAACACTTACCTAATAAAGAAAGTTTGCAACAAAGCCGATGGAATATCTGTAACTACGTCGGCGATGAAGAAACTCTTAGAGAGACTTTTACCGGGAACAAAAATCGAATACGCTCCATGCGGTGTTGACCTTGATCTTTTTGATCCGTCAAAAACAGTAAAATTCAGGGCGCCAGAATTAGAGGGAAAGAAAGTTGTTCTATATCAAGGGACGGTGAGTACTTTCACTGGTTGCCATTATATTCCTGAGATAGCTATCAAAACAATTGCTAAAAATAGAGATGTAATTTTTATGATCGTCGGTGACGGCCCATACTTAAATGAATTAAAAAGACAGGTTCTGGAAAAAGGCTTAAACAAGTTTTTTTACTTCGCCGGAAGGGTAGCACACCAATCGATGCCCTCTTACGTGAAAGCCGCTGATATCGCCATCGCCCCATTCCCTCAAAAGGAAGACATCAACCTTGGTGTATTCCCTCTCAAAGTTATCGAGACCATGGCTATGGGTAAGCCAGTAGTTTCAACAGACATCGAGGAAGTAAAGAACATCATAACTAACGGGCATGATGGTTTTTATGTTCCACTAGAAGAAATGGATAAGTTAATTGTAGCTATCTTGGGGAACACTGAAACTTTGGGGAAGATAGGAAGAAACGCTAGAGAAACTGCAATTTCGAAATATGACTGGAAAGTTATCTGTCGAAGCTTGATAGATTTCTGGAAGATTAATTTTCATAGTTAAATATGCGCATAAAAAGGGATTTTACCTCATGGAAGCCTTGGAGAGAAATTCAGCCACCTTCAGCCAAAAAATAGTATAATAATATATGGTCTACGCATTGAGTGAAAATCGCCTCAAAACCATGGAAAAAAATTTGCAAAAATTTTGTAGTATATAATAGACTACAATAGTCTTTTTCATATATTTTTTGGATATTTGAGTAGTCTATGGTATACTACAATGTACAGTCAATGTATACTACCGTAGAATATCTCAGTGTAGAATACATCCTCGAATCACCAGTCCAAAAGGCGCTTCGGGAAAAGCCGACAAACCCATCCGCATTCCGTGCTTGGCTTCTTCTTTACAGGAATAGATGTATCCAAGGGTAGGTGCTAAATTGGGAAATGAAACAGCAAAGTTTAATCAAATGACGGAACTGTGCGATTTCATCATGCTCAATGAAACGTCTATTAATTTTTTCCAAAATCAAAAATCTTAGACTGCTTGGGATCGGGGAAAAATTTATTTTCTCCATAAAAATTTGCCGAAAAGACTATCATACTTTGCCACTAGCCGTGTTATTAATGATTGAACCAACGTCGAATTACTTTTGTTGAAGTTATAATAACAGTAGTCGGCTTGGCACGGCTGACATTTTTTACTCCGTATCCAAGTAATGACTTTATCTACTCGACACTTGTCAAGGTGAAGTATGTTTCCCATGCATAAATCTTGTTTAAACAGACCGCAAGCGTGAACAGTTCCGTCTGGCAAGACGTTAATCTGACGGTCCCCCCATGACACATGGAGAGAAGAAAACCTTTTCTCTCAATCGTAAGGAGAGGTATTTCTTCAACGATTCGTTACGACAATCCTCAAAAACTATTTTGATATCATGGCGGTCAAGCAGAAACAGGCTTTGGTCTGGGTTGTTGTACCGTTCAGCTGGGAGCCCTAGGGCATAGGCTTTAAGCTCTCCTTCCCTGAATTTTTCAAACCACTTGATATAGGGCACGGTCGGCTTAAAAATGGTGAATAGCCAGAGATAGGGAACTCCCAGGTCTTCCAAGACTTTTCTCGTATCCATGAGTTTATCGTAATTACCCTTTACACCTCGGGTGTAGTCGTGAACTTCGCGAGGCCCATTCAAGGAGAGTTCGACTGTCAATTCCACACCTAAATCTTTTATTTCTCCAGCAAACTGTTCAACGTTTTCAGGGAGCAAACCATTAGTGCTTAGACTAATCGGAACATTTAGGCTATTTTTAACTATTTCACAGATATCTACAAGTTTATGGGTCAAGAAGGGTTCTCCGCCTGTGAGGTAGACGTGAGCGGCTTCTTTGCAAGGGGTTTTAGTGAACATTTGCTTAATCTGTTCTAATGACATTTCGTGTCCCGCTTTTTTTTCCCAGACCTTACAACTGATACACTGACTGTTACACCTCCAAGAGAAGAGAAAAATCACGTCTTTCAAGGGCATGGTTTTATCTACCCCACTACCCACAGATTTTTTTGATAGACAACGGAAAAGGTCCAGTACGTACCCTTTCAACACTTGTGCGTCTTATTGAGTTTCATCCGAATTATATTCTTATTTCGTTGTCTTTTTATTTGAAGCATACACCATTTGTTTTTTCTGCCCTTGGAGTTATTTGGGTGTTTTACGGCATTTTAATTGCTTTAACACATACTAGCCTTTACCTTATTTTCCACATATAATCGTCACCAATTCCATTTTTACATAGTCCCTAATTTTCCATTCATCGAGTTTCGAGCTCTTTTGCTATCCCATGATATAATTTTGTACTATTCCCGTGTGATGGCGGAACGTAATGTATGGCATCCTGGGACATATATAATATATGACAAAATCTGTTCCTATCATCTAGTATCTTCAACGTTTTCAATATGGGATATATTATTCATTCTATCATTTTTCGCCCCGCTTATGTTTCTTTCATTGTTACTCGCAAAACAGAAAATGTGTTGACCTCATTTGATTATGGTTGAAGTTTCGCGAAGCCCTCAAGGCAAGCCTTGTAGATTTTTAGCAACTTTTTCCCATGCGAAGCCGGCCGGTTCCTCATTAAGTATACACTGAGCTGCCGCAATTAAATCGTAGATTCCTTGCGGTTGGCGGTTCGCTAAGAGAGCGCTGAGCGTTATGTAAAAGCTTTACGTATTCATAAGAGACTTTTAATTAAGAGAGAGCAGAATTGATAACAATCGGCTTAGCTGCTTACAACGAGGAAAAATCGATAGGTTGCATTTTAAAGCGACTCCTTGCTGAGGAGTACCCGGAGAATTTTGAGATCATTGTCGTAGCGGGAGGCACTGACGACACTATCAGAATAGTGAAAGATTATGTAAAACGGTTTGAAACTGTAAAATTAATTGAGGAAAAACAGCGAACGGGCAAGCCTACCGCGATAAATGAAATTTTACGTGAGTCGCAAGGTCGCTATATCGTACTTACAGATGCGGACGTTATTCCAGATTTTGGCTCAATCAAGAAACTTTTAGAACCGTTTGATACAGACTTAAACGTTGGAGCAACCTGTGGCCGAGTTATTCCAACTAATGATAGGAGAAGCCTGTTCGGTTTTTGGGCGCATTTCCTCTACGATACGGCGCATAATCAACGACAAAAGGACTTTGAGAATGGGAAACTTTTTCATTTAACTGGTTATCTCTGTGCAATACGAGGGGGAACACTTCAACGAATTCCTGAAGATGCTTTAGCGGATGACGCAGTAATTGGAGCTACCATCGTTCATAAAGGGTATAAGATCATATATGTTCCGGATGCGGCTGTTTATGTAAAGTTTCCAGAATCTTTCTCCGATTTTTTAAGACAAAAGCGTAGAACCTTTGCGGGTTTTCTCCAAATAAGCAACTGGTTTAGCATTAAAACGAGATCGTTAATTCGCGAGGTGCAAGATGGGTTTATACAAGGTCTAAGATACTGCACTAGTGCAAGGGAATTATTTTATTATTTTTTGCTTTGCATTTTCCGGGCATTGGCTTGGCTTTGGGCATTTTATGATTTCAGGATTTACAGAAAGGAGTTGAAGGCATTATGGATTCCTGTGAGAACTACCAAAATCTGATAGATGATGTTTTACGGAAAGTGATACGCTAGGGTTTGAATAGTGCATAGTATGGAGCAAGGTATGCTATCAATATAGCTAATAAACCGAAAAGAACCCCCAGCATCCAAAGACGATGAACAAGTTTTTCCTCAGTGTATCTGCCAAAACGCATGAAAATATGTGTTATTGATTCTACTGAGTTACTTGGAGGAGATAATGTTCCATCTGGGTTTAACACACCGAAACATTGACCTTTAAAGCGTTTCCTTGCCTTTATGAAAAATTCGATTATAAATGGAATAAGACAGATTACTCCTACAACTTCCATGTCTCCAATGATCACAGCGGCCGCAATAGTGGCTCCAATTGAGTAAGTCCCAGAATTTCCTGGGAGAATTTTGGCAGGATACTTATTATATAGAAGGAAGGCTAGTAATGCCCCGATCATTGGTGCAAGGATGATGGCACAATTGTCATGTTCAGTAAGTACAGCAGCGACAAGCAAGGAGGTTGTAGTAATTATCCCTAATCCGGATTCTAAGCCGTTAAAACCAGCTAACATATTAACCAGATTAGATGCAACCACTAACCCAACTGGGACAAGTATCAAGGGATATAGTAACCCTAGACTTATTGGACCTACAAATGGAATGAGCATCCCACGATCGGTATTAAGCGCAATCACAAGGGGGAGCGCAGCGAGCACGGGGAGAATTACTTTTGTTTTCTGGCTTAAGGTTAAAATGTCATCAACCATTCCGACCATGCAAACCATGAAAATGCTAGATAAAGCAGCTAATAGAGGCGTTACTAGCCGTTGAAATACTGCTAATAGAAATAGTAGACCCGCTCCATATCCCGCGGCGATCACAACTCCACCCATCTCAGGGATTTTAGGACGGTTGGGCTTGTGGACGTCGACCCCAGTTATGCCACGTATTGTTAATCGTAGAATTACCCTTGGGGTTAATGAGTACGTGGCAAGGAAGGCAAGTAGGGCTGCCAACGGCAGTATAAGCAGAAGGGGTTGGCTGTCAAGCATGAAATGACGTGATGGAGTCTCTCTTTAAAAAGTTATTCTGGAGCAAGCCTGCGTAATTTAATACCCGCATAATAGACCGTATTAAGCCCATCATCGTAGACTCTGGCATAAGTTTGATTGTCGTAAGGCGGTCCAGTTACTCGTGTAATTATGTAGCAATCCGTCGCCATGATCGGCTGTTCCCATGGGGGCTTGAGCATAACCTTCAGTGTCATATGATAGGTTATCCAAGCACGGAGGTATCCACCAGTGCTTACAGCGCTGGTTGGTGAGACAGAATCGATTACCCATTGGAAGGTGTGATATCCGCTGGGCATTAAGTCGGTGAGTAGGTTTTTGTTAGCGTTGACATAGGCGGACGAGACGATAGTGAGGAGGATCACGGTGAGGTATAGGATTCTGGGGGTGAAGTGGAGTCTGGTAATATGTATCTTGCGGAAAGCTTGAAGCAACGTTTCAATTCCAATCGCAGCAAAGATAGCTATCGGTAAGTAAAGGAGGGGCATAAAACGTGGGAGGCTAGGATCATCTGGCCAAAGGTAAATGTAGAAGAGAACTTGATGGGCGAGGATGTAGGCAATTGAGAGCCAGGTAATAAGCAAGACCTTGGAATTATCCCGGTCATTAAATGTGCTAATTATCCCAAGAAGAGCGAGAACGCTTATAGTTGGGTCAAAAAGTTCACCACCTCTTCCTATGGTAAGAACAGTTAGGGGCATTGATTGCTGACTAAGCCAGTTTCCGGCTGACAGAAGATATTGACCATGATAATTGAAATAGATAATTACAATAAGAAAACCGAGATAGAGGGGAAGAGTAGATTTGATTTGCCTAAGTTTCTCCGGGTTTTTTATCCGCCTAAACGATTGAATAATGATGTACGCAAAAACTGTTAAGAAAATAATTGCGAATGGCCGCTGGTGCATGAGAGCCGCTATAGGAGCGAGAAGAAAGACTAGAAGAACGTCTTTCTTACTTTTTGTGATTGCTGCTTTATTGTATGCCATGAGGAGAAGCAGAGAAGCAATTATTCCGAGCATAGAGTCGTAAAGGCCTAATAAATGATAGATTTGGCTAGGGGATGATGCAGCAAAGATTGCGGCGATAATGCCGATTCGATGGTTTTTGGTAAGGTTGAAAGTGAGTGCGTAAACAGCGATGGAAATCATGACGTTAAAAGCAACCGGTATTAGTTCAACTAGCATAAGTTGCGTGGGTGGTATAGGATTAGGTATTCTTAAGACGGTTCCCAGAGCAGCCCAAAGGTATTGGGTAATTCTGAGCAATTGGAACGTCAAGTGTTGGCTGATGTACGTTGAGCTTTGTATCGGTAATCCTTGTTGCATAAGGGTGATGTAAAGAGGGGTGTCACGTCCAGTAGGCGTTTGGAAACGGTAAATAGGCATAATTCGGATGATGATCGCGTAAACTACCACAAGGACCAAACCCAGTCTACCGCCTTCGGTTTTCCTCGCGGTTTTTCCAAAGTTAGTTTTAGTGGTTTGAGTGGCAGTCACAGTTAGTACCCGATGAAAGAAACGAAAGATTAAGACCCATACCGCCACTAGGAGCGATATTCCTATCGCAACCCCGAGATATGTAGGGATGGAAACACCGATATACTGCAGAATTGCGCGGATGAATGCCACTGGGAAACTTAAGATGCCAAACATTCCAAAACCTAGTTCGCTTCTTGGAAAGTTGTCAATTAGAGTGAATAGGCGATATTGCAATTTAGAGTAGCCAGTTACCAGTGCTTTCATTGCTAATAACAGGAATAACACAGTAACAATGTTGGGCCAGTCGAAAAAAGACCTCGATTTGTTCCGAAGGCTAAGATAGTATGCAGTCGCGGTTAATGTGACCGGGTATAGCCAGCATAGAAATACAAGGGTTAACATGGACAAGCTTCTGAGCCCTTGGCGATCAATGAAAGTCAATATTGTTATTAGAAGAGCCCCAGTAAGGGCGGTTACTGCACTGATGGAAACTCTGGGATATTCTTTGGTGAGGGATTTTATTTGCGAGGAGATAACATAAGATGTCTTTGTAATGGTCAGAAGTAGGTAAAGGGACAACGCGAAGTAGAAAATGAGCATTATGGACGCGATTGGAAGATGCAAGTAGTAATCATTAACTGTGAATAAAAGGAGACGATCGGCTGGCGTGAGTATAGTTACGAGGGGAAGTATATCTAGCGTTAGAAAGATAGTAAGCGGTACACCAAAGACTGCCGTCAATAATTTTTTATTAACATTGAGGGTTCTTGCAAGAGTTAGCCCTCTCGCGAAGTAGTATGCAAGTATCAGACCGTCTATGGGGAATGAGAGGTATTCTTGTACCATCATAAGGGTTGGTTGGGTATCTATCGTGGTTTGTACGATAGGTATAATGCATAAAATGTTGAAGAAGAGAAACGGCATTATCCATGCTATAAAGAAGCTAGCGTGTGCGCTTACGGTTTGCCTGACTGTTTGATATGCAATACGTATTTGAGGGATTATCTGGTTTTTCATATAACCCAAATTTGGTTACCCATCGTGCGTTGTTAATTTTTCGGTTGCCATTCCGATACGAAAATGGATTCGCACGCTCTAAGGTAAAGAAGATTAAGTTGAGGCTAATTTTCATATATGCCTTAGGATTTATAAAAGGGCACGTTGTGACTTAAATGATTGTGATTACGGTCCCTGCCCATAACGAAGCAAGATTTTTGGAGCAAGCCGTTAAAACACTCGCCCAAGAAAACCAAAAGCTAGATGAAGATTTTCGTATCGTGATAACTGAAGATGGAAGCACTAATGGAACCGATAAAATAGCTCGCAACCTAGCGGAAAAAAATCATCGGATAATTCATGTTCACGCCGACAATCGACTTGGTAGGGGCTTAGCATTAAGAAGAGCTTGGAATTTAATACTTAGATCTTTACGTGTTTCTACTGTTTGCTCGGCGGAAAATGTAATATCAAGTTTTGGATCAAAAGCATAAACGACTTTAAATACATCTTCACGAGGAAGCGGATCACGACTCAATCAACTCCTTGTATAGATGAAGGTATTGCTCTCCTACAATAGGCACGCTAAACTTCTTGACGGAATTTACAATCGCTTGCCTGTCTGTATGAGTGCCATGCAAACGCAAAATACATTCTACTAGATCACCCAAGTCACCCGGCTCATACATATTGGCAGTATCACAATAGTCAATCATTCCCCCAACCCGAGGGGCAACTACGGGCGTCCCGCAACTAAGGGCCTCAAGCGCACTCAGACATAATCCTTCGTGCCAACTTGAATTCAAAAACACATCCCCGCTGCTGTAAAAATCAGTAAGTCTACTTTCCGGTACATAGCCAATTAATTTAACACGAGTGTTCAAACCCAATTTACTAACAAGCCTTTCAAGCCGATCTTTTTCCGTTCCTGCACCTCCTATGAGTAGGTATGACTCTGGAATAATTTGCGCAAGTTTTTTCATCGCATTTATTATGAAGCCAATATTCTTCCTTGGAATGAGCCTTGATAGCGTTATTAATACATATTTATCAGTTAAACCAAGTTGGTGACGGTACGATGGAAACGTTGGTTTGAACTTTTGAGTGTCGAGGCTGTCAGGGATTACATTCACATTGACATCAACCATTTGGTGTATCCTTTTTTCCAAATCATTGCTTATGCATGTAACCTCATCAGCGTTTCTCAACAGAAATGGTACTACTAACTTACTTAGAGGTCTAGTATACAGAAAACGATATGGAGAATGTATATCCCCGCCTAAGGCTGTGATTATCAATGGCCTACGAAATGTTTTAGCAAGAAAGAAAGCGGGCACTCCACTTGGCAAAACGAAGAACGCGTGAATCACGTCAGCGCTCCGAGCATGCTTTAAGCCATACAAGCATGCAAAAAACATGTAGGCTGCTAACGTCAACGTTGAACTATATATATTAGTGCTCTTAAACCGCCATGGCAACCGTGGACTGCGAAGTACGAAAATGCGATGAATGTCGACTCCATTTCTAAATTCTCGGAGAGGCAAAATGTCGTAATGACTAGTGAGTAGGGTTACATGATGCCCCCTTTGCGCATAATACTTGGCAATGTTCTGCAAGTCACCTGCTGCTCCACCTCCAATTGGAGGAAATTCATAACAAAGTATAAGAATGCGGATCGCGGTTTCCTCCGTCGGTTAGAAGTCTTCTAATTTTAAATGACTATGTTTTTTCTTTTTGATGCTTAGTGATAATCTTTGATCATGCTATTCTTGTTTTTCATAGGCATGCTCATTCAATCGGTCAGCGTAAGAAGTTAAAAATTGAAGAAGGAACATCAGAAAAACTGACGTATAAAAGACTAACAGTACATCTGGTTTGAGAACTGTTGGCGTAGGCATCGTCAGAGAAGTTATTCATGACAAAATCATCATGGTTAATGACACCTTTTATGAAACATAGAATTTTTCGCGAATTTGACAACCATATTATGTCCGGTTATAGGTAGAAATTGGTCAATTAATGCTATGAAAAAAAGAATGGGATGAAGTAATCGGTAGAAAAAAAATGCTCTGGAATGAAGTATATTGTCTTCAAAAAGCTCAAATCTCCCTGACTTTTTGATTCTGATTACATTTATCAGCAACTCAATTAGATCTGAAAAAAATTTACCGTAGAAGGAGAACTGAAGTAATCTAAAAGATGGAAACAGTCTTACTAATTCTTCTTGAGTATAACCCTTTCTAACATGCCCAATGGCTTGATCCTTGAGTCCTGCAAGAAGCCATAAAAAATGCAAAGGAAGAGTTGGATATTTGAACGGGACGGTTATTATGGCTATTCCACCTTTTTTGAGAGTTCTTTGAATCTCATTTGCTGCCATAACATCGTCAGAAATGTGTTCTAACACCTCAGAGCAAATAATTTTGTCGAAAATATTGTCTTTAAACGGTTGATAACGAATATCCGCTAATAGAACGGCTTTTTTTGATGTTTTTGCCATACTCACATATTTTCTATTGAGGTCTATTCCAATTATTTCGGAGTCAACAAGAAAGAGGAAGTGTCCAGCACCGCATCCTGCATCTAAAATTAAATCTGGCGACCGCGATTCCAACAATTTCAAGATTATGTTAGTTTTAATTCTTCGCTTAATACCATATTGGTGGAGTATTTTTTGCAACACTTGATCGCCCAGTTAGACATCAGATTGTTCAAATAATGACTATATATTGTATCTTAGGATTATTGAACATCCCAATGATGATTAAGTCTACTTAAACTCTGTAAATTTGGACCATGGAAAAACCATTGATAATAATTACATGCATTGGCTCTTGATCTTTAAATGCTTCCCAAAGTTGGTGATCGTAGTATCTTTGAATGAAGTCGAGTTGAAAAATAATGTACGTATAATGTCCCCGCATAAAAGTATCATAGGACATTTTGTTCACGCCCTCCACCTTAAGGCTGGGCGCGTAAAATTTGACTACATCTGCTTGACCGAATACCGCTATTTTATCTTCCGGTCGGCAATTCTGCAGAAGGTATAGGGAAGCCTCCCTCAGGCCTTCTCCATTTCCAACTTGGTAAATTTTAACGATATTGTTTGGTCCACCAACGATAGGACTGAAATACAAACTATAGTAAGGGTAAGCCAAAGTAGTGCTTGTTACATGAAGCATAAGGAGTAAGGTAATTACAATTCCAATTTTGAAAGTTGAGTGTTTACATAAAGTCAAATAGTTTGAAACCACACCTGCTATCCATAGCAGCCCAATAGACGCGAGAATTACTAATGATGGAGAAAGTATAGCAAGATATCGTATATTTTTAATTGGAAAAACTGAAAGTCCGCATAAAAACACAACGAAACATGTAGTGACTAACAGTTCTCCTTGCGTTAATTGTCGACGTATTGCCCAAGTCGTTAAAAGAGTTAAACCTATAATGAAACCTGCAAATTCAATCGGTGTTACTACACCAATAAGTAATATTAGGTAATAGTATGGCGGCGCAAAATTGTAAGTTTGTCCCATAAAAAAATGGGTGTGCCCTTCATAGATTAACTTCTGGAGCGGTGCTACTGAGGCTACATTAAAATATTCAATTGGAAGCCAAAGAAGAGGCCAAGAAATTATAAAGGTAACCGAACAAGCTGCGAAGAACAGAACTAATCCCTTGACTTTAGTAAAAGTTGGGGAAATTGGATCCCTCGTTTGTGTGATGTG
>Ga0315312_1000301_pt1 | contig 69770 bp, 60 predicted proteins | sample TDP7_MG_FD_203629 | JGI IMG/M metagenome (GOLD analysis project Ga0315312, IMG submission 203629) | Freshwater sediment microbial communities from Lake Towuti, South Sulawesi, Indonesia - TDP7 | ecosystem: Environmental > Aquatic > Freshwater > Lake > Sediment | place: Indonesia: South Sulawesi... | reverse complement strand
TGTTCAGCAGGTCAGGTAGTAGCTCCCGATGCAGCAGCAGCTGCTGCTTGTACAGGAGCTTACTGTGCAGCTTCAGCAAATACTTGGGGAATGTTTTGTATGCTGAGTAGTATTTATCGAGTCACTGATTGGATATCTTATATTCTATTCGCTATAGTTGGAGTGATGATAATTATGGGAGCAGTGACAATTGTTACAGCCGGTGGAGCACCTGAAAAAGTAACTTCTGGAAGAAATTATATCTTGTACGCAATAATTGGTTTGGTAGTTGCCCTGTTTGCTAGAGCTATTCCTGCTCTAGTTAAAGCAGTAATAGGAATGTAAGGATAAGGGAAATTGGGCAAAACTTTAATTTCTTTTCAGAAAGAATGAAAAAGTTTGTTTAGATTTATTCAACCGAGCATATCCATGTGCTCGGTTGATTTTTTTATTAAAAAAGATAAAATGATTAAGGTGGACGGGGTGAAATTGGAAAACATGCCCCGCACTTTTTCGTCGGAGTGGCGGAACGGTAGACGCGGCGGGCTTAGGACCTGCTGGGGAAACCCGTGAGAGTTCGAATCTCTCCTCCGACACTACAAAAACCGCTGTACTAGCGGTTTTTTTGGGTTAATCAATTAATAATTAGAATAGTCTATTCTTTTATAACTATCTTTCTTTTTTTCTCTCTTTCAATCTTTGGCATTTTAATAGTTAAAATTCCCTCTTTCATTGAGGCTTCTGCTCTTGAGGGATCGACTTCCACTGGCAAAATAATTTCCCTTGAAAATTGCCCCCAATAACATTCCTGATAAAAATAATTTCTTTTTTCTTCACTTTTAGCTGGCTCTTCCCTTTCCCCTTTTATAATCAATCTATCTCCTTCAATTGAGATATCTAAATTTTCTGGTTTTACTCCGGCAATGGCTGATTTGATAAGAAGGTCAGTTTCAGTTTCAAAAACATCGATTGCCAATTGACCCTCTTTTTCAAAGAGTCTTTCTTCTATTTTTACTCCTTTTTTTTCTTCAATTCCCTTCCCCCTTTTTAATTTTTCAAAAAAGAATATCATATTATTTTCTATTTTGAACGTTAGTGAAATATATCCTTTAGGATATTTTACAAATACTGGCAAAATTTTTAAGCTTTTTGAAAGTTAGAGACAAAATTAAAGATAGACTAATTAAAATGGCTACTGGAATTATAAATTTTAATTTTCCTTCTACCATTATAGAAAAATTATAAAGACCATGCAAGACTGTGGCCAAGATTAAACCACTGAAAATTAATCTAAATCTTTCCTTAGTTTCGAAAAATGCCAAGGCTAAGAAAATTCCGACTAATCCTGAACAAAGGGCGTGCAAAAAAGTAGCTGAGATGAATCGAAAAGAGACTAAAATTAAAGTTTCACCCAGAGATGAATATCCTGGAGATAAAAAAAATAAAATATTTTCAAAGGCAGCAAAACCAAGGGCCGAGATTATCATATAAAGAGGGATATCTATTGGCTCATCAAGTTCTGGATTGGAAAGAACCTTCTCTTTAACTACCAAATACTTCAAAACTTCTTCAACTAGAGCAATTCCAAGAAAGAAAATAAGGATAGAAATTAAAATTCTTGGCAGCTTTATTTTAACCAATTCTTCAAAAATTCCTATTTCAATAAAAACTGCTACTAAAGCAGCCAACATCCCATATAGAAAAATCTTCAAAACCATTCCCTTTGGTTCAGGATGAATATCTTTTCTTAAAAAATAACCAAGCCAGGTAAGGCTGGGGATTACACCGAAAATTAGATAGAGAAGATAATTCATTTAATCATTTAAGCATCTAAATATTCTCAATTTAATTTTGTTTAAATGTTTATATGATATGTGGCCATTCTTCAATCATCAGAAATTCCCCCCTTTCTTTTATTGGTAATTCTTGATAAATCTCTTCGGTAATAAAAGGTAAAAAAGGATGTAAAAGCTTAAGAGAACTCGACAAAACATGAATTAAAACTTTCTGAGTCTGAAGTTTCAATTTTGAATTTTGAAGTTGTTTTTTTGACCTTTCAATGTACTTGTCACAAAAATCGTGCCAAAAAAAATCATAGAGTTTGTGGCTAGCCTGGCCAAACTGAAAATTTTCTAAATCCCTATTAATTGATTTTATTATTTTATTTAAACTTTTTAAAATTCTTTTATCGGCTAAAGTCAAATTCTTTGAAATTTTAAATTTACCTAAATCAATGTAAATTTGCTTAGGTACTTGCATTAGAACAAACCTAGAAGCATTCCAAATTTTGTTACAAAATTTTTTCCCCATTAAAATATTATCCTCGCTGAATCTTATATCTTGTCCGCTCAATATTTGATAAGCAATACCAAATCTGGTGGCATCGGCTCCGTATTTTTTAATAAGGCTTATTGGATCAATACCTGTACCAAGGGATTTTGACATTCTTTTACCTTCCTTAGTGAGAACAGTTGGATGAATATAAACATTTTTAAATGGAACATTTCTCATTAATTCTATTCCGGAAAAAATCATCCTGGCCACCCAGAGATTGATGATTTCTCGGTCGGTGCTTAAAACATCGGTTGGATAAAACTTTTTTAAATCTCTGGTTTTTTTTGGCCATCCCAAAGTGGCAAATGGCCAAAGAGCCGAAGAAAACCAGGTATCCAAAACATCAACAACTGAGACAAGATTAGTTGATTCACAGTTTGGGCATTTTCTTGGTTTCTTCTCTGAAATAGTAACCCTTCCACATCCACCATCATCCGCAGTTATTTTTCTAAAAATGTATGTATAGGCAAAAACCGGTGTCTTCTCATTTACTTCATAACCTGGGTTATGACGTTTAAATGCCTTAATAAGTTCTTTTCTATTTTTATAGGTTTTATAGTGACTTTTATCTTTTAAATCGACTTCGCCAACAGTTGTTTTTACAACTTTTGTAATTTTTCCATAACCGAATATTTCTCCAGCTTGGCTATTTTCAAATGCAACGACGTCACCTGGTTTAATATTATGATCGCGAAGACGCCAGGTAGTTATCTTTCCATTAAAAACTTGAAGGACAACATTTTCATGAAAACCCATTTTTTTATCAGACTGCGTTTTTATACGACATTGCCAAGCGGGGATTTTATGTCCCCACCAGATCTGTCTGGAGATACACCAATCTCTTATATTTTTTAACCAATCGAGATAAACTTTTCCAAAGCGTTTGGGATAGAAACGAACCTTCCCAGTTTTTGCCGCCTTAATGGCTAAATTTGCCAATTTTTCCATTTTTAAAAACCATTGCCAAGAAAGAATTATCTCAATAACACTCTGGCATCTATAACAATGGGGAATCTTGTAGATGTAATCTTCTTCTTTTTCTAAGAATCCTCGATTTTTCAAATCTTCCAAAACTTTTTGTCGAGCCTCAATTGTTTTCAAACCCTGATAAGGTAGAGGGGCCTCTTTAGTTATTTTTCCTTCTTCATCTATAACTTGGATAATTTCTAAATTGTGGCGTAATCCGATCTCGTAATCAGATAAGTCGTGGGCAGGAGTAATCTTTACTACACCTGTGCCAAAACTGGGATCGACCAAATTGTCAGCAATAATCGGAATTTCTCGTCCGGTCAAAGGCAAAATGACTTTTCTATCAATTAGATTCTTATATCTTTCATCTCTAGCATTTACTGCCACTGCAGAATCCCCGAGCATTGTCTCTGGTCTAGTGGTTGCCACCACGATATAGGGTTTAAGGTTTAGGTTGTAGGGTTTAGTTTTAAATGAATAGCGAATATACCACAATTTCCCTTTTTTTTCTTCGTATTCTAACTCCAAATCTGATAAACTAGTTTGACACCTCGGACACCAGTTAATTACCCTCTTTTTTCGATAAATCCAATCTTTTCTATAATAGTAATTAAAAGCATATTTTACTGTCTGGCAATATTCTTTATCTAAAGTGAATCTAGTTCTTGACCAATCGCAGCTAGAGCCTAATTTCTTGAATTGATCTAAAATGATATTTCCATATTTTTTCATCCAATCCCACATTCTCTCGATGAATTTCTCTTGACCTAGATCGAGACGAGTCAGCCCCTCTTTTTTTAATCTTTTTTCTACTACATATTGAGCAGAAATTCCGGCATGATCTGTTCCTGGAAGCCAGAGAGTTTTGAAACCTTGCATTCTCTTCCAACGAATTAAAATGTCTTGGACTGTCGCATTTAAAGCGTGACCCATGTGAAGTTCTCCGGTAATATTTGGAGGGGGAATAACAATGGTAAAAGTTTTTTTCCTTTTACCAAGCAATTTATCTGGATTAAAAAAACCAGATTTCTGCCAAAGATAATAAATTTTTTCTTCAACCCCCTTTGGATTATAAACTTTTGGTAATTCCATAATTTTTTAGCTTATTCTTAAATTGGCATCAACTTTAATTTTTTCCCAACTTTCCCCTTTCTTTTTTAACCAGTGATAATAGGCACAAATTCCCACCATCAGGGCATTATCAGTACATAATTTTTTTTGGGGAACTAAGAATTTTTTTCTTAATTTTTGATTTTCGATTATGGATTGGAATTGTCTTCTTAGTTCGTCATTGGCTGAAACTCCTCCACCTAAAATGACTGATTTAGCGTTATAATCTCTAGTTGCTTTTAAGGTCTTCTTAATTAAGACATCAATTATTGATTGTTGAGTCTCAGCAGAAATAGAAACTATTTCTTTTTCAGATATTTTCCTTAGTTTTTTAATTAAATAAAATACGGCAGTCTTGAGGCCAGAAAAACTGAAATCATAATCTTTAGAATAAAACATGGGCCTTGGCAATTTTATTTTTAATTTTCCCTTCGACCGTAGTTTACAAAGGTCACTCTTGATTTTAGCTGCCTTTTTAGCAATGACTGGACCACCAGGATAACTTAATCCTAAAATTCTGGCTATTTTATCGAGACATTCGCCAGCAGCATCGTCTCTGGTTTCACCTAAAATTTGATATTTTCCATGACTTCCCATTAAAATTAATTGGCTGTGGCCACCTGAAACAACTAAACAAATGGCTGGGGAAATCGATTTTAAATTTTGATTAAGAAAATTAGCATAGATATGTGCTTCAATGTGATTCATTGGCAAAATTTTTAAATTCCAAAAAAATCCCAGAGCCTTGGCAAAATTTACTCCCGTCCACAAACAAGGCTCTAATCCCGGGCCAACTGTGATGGCAATGAGATCGATTTTAGGTTTTTTGTATTTCTTAAGAAATTTTGCTAAATTTCTAAGCAAATCTGGTTCTCTTTCCAATATTTTTTCTAATTTTTGAATTTTTAATTGCAATTTTGAATTTTGAATTTTGAATTTTGAATTTAACAATCTTGATTCCATTAAAGCTTGTTTTAATATCGGAACAAGATTGCGCTGATGCTCCCTTTTTGCTAGACTCGGCCAAACTCCTCCCCACTTTTTATGAATTTTAATTTGAGAGGAGACAACATTTGATAAGATTTTAAAATTTAGTCTCTTTTTTTCACTAGCTTCGACAATGGCTAGACAAGTATCATCGCAAGATGTTTCGATAGCTAAGATTCTCATATTTTTATTCTCTCAAAGTTCTTGTAAATTTTCAAATTTTGATTTAAAATAAAAGGAGTTCGGCGCCATCGTCTAGCCTGGTCTAGGACACCACGCTTTCAATGTGGCAACGTGAGTTCAAATCTCACTGGCGCCACTATGCATCAAAAATATCAAGAGGTAATCAAATTAAGGTTAGAAGGAAATGGTTATACAAGGATTGCCAAAATGGTAAGTTTTTAAAAATTTAGTTAGCAGATGGTATAAGAATTTTAAATTGCCTCCTGCTACTCAAATTCAATCTCTGTCAAAATATGAATTGCTATTAGTTAATACTGCTATTTATTGGGGAGAAGGACGCAAAAGGTGGCCTCAGAATGATCAGCATGTTCAATTTGTTAATTCTGATCCTAATATGGTCGCTTTATTTCTTCGTTTTTTAAGAAAAATTATTCAAGTTCCTGAAGAAAGATTAAAAGTAAGTATTCGGATTCATCCAAATATTAGCAAGGAATCAGCCATTAATTCTTGGAACCAAATCACTAATATCCCAAGGGGATATTTTCACGTTATTCGACAAATAAATAGATTGAGTAGAGGAAAACGCCCTCGAAACTCACTTCCTTATGGAACTTTAGAATTACGAATTAATAGTCGCCAAAAATCTTACCAAATTAAAGGCTGGATTGAAGGATTAATTCGACAAGCGATTTAAAATAATTTGCTGCCATTTTGGCAGTATTTTTATGCAAAATGATTATCTCAAAATTGGTCAAGTATCAGATTTGAAAAGCCCCGGGGAAAGGATTATTTTTAGATTATTTGAGATTTTCCCTGGAGCTTTTTCCTGGGGGACTTTGATTTTAATTACAATTCTTTCTTGGAAAAAGCCTTTCTGGATTTCAATTTTCATAATTTTTTTTGTTATTTTCTGGCTTTTTAGAACAATCTATTTATCTTTCCATTTAAGAGCAGGCTATCAAAAAATGAGAGAACATGAAAAAACTGATTGGTTAAAAAAACTTAGAGAACTTCCTAATAAAGATTGGCAGAAAATTTATCATTTGATTTTATTTCCAATTTATAAAGAATCTTTAGAAATTATCCGCGAAAGCCTTCTTTCTCTAGTGAATTGTGATTATCCAAAAAATAAAATGATTATTGTTTTAGCCCTTGAAGAGCGAGCAGGCCAGAGTGCTAAAGAAGTAGCTAAAATTTTAGAGAAGGAATTCTCAGATAAATTTTTTAGATTTTTGATTACTTGGCACCCCGAAAATCTGCCAGGCGAAATTGCCGGCAAAGGTTCAAACGAAACTTTTGCAGCAAAAATGACTAAAAAATTGATTATCGATCCTTTAAAAATCCCTTATGAAAATATTGTTTTTTCTTCTTTAGACGCCGATACCTCTCTTTTCCCTAAATATTTTAGTTGTCTAACTTACCATTATTTAACATCTCAAAAACCAACTAAAACCAGTTTTCAGCCAATCCCTCTTTTTATTAATAATATCTGGCAGGTGTCAGCGATTTCCCAAGTTTTTTCCTTTTCCTCAACTTTTTGGCATACTATGAATCAAGAAAGACCAGAAAAATTAATTACTTTTTCTTCTCATTCAATGAGCTTTAAGGCCTTAGTTGACGTTGACTTTAAACAAAAAAACATTGTGTCGGATGACTCAAGGATTTTTTGGCAATGCTTTTTAAAATATGATGGCGATTACCAGGTTCAACCCCTTTTTTATCCAATTTCTATGGATGCCAATGTTGCTAAAAGTTTTTGGCAGACAATAATTAACACTTATAAACAGCAAAGAAGATGGGCTTATGGAGTAGGAGATATCCCTTATTTTCTTTTTGGTTTTTTAAAAAATGAGCTAAAATATGGTTTCTGGTCAAAGAAAAAAATTCCTTTTTCTCGAAAATTTTCTCTAGTTTCTGAATTAATTGAGGGACATTGGTCTTGGGCAGTTGCTCCTCTATTAATTTTTTTGTTAGGCTGGCTGCCTTTAGTTCTGGGCGGAGCTGAATTTTCCCAGACTTTAATTGCCTATAACTTACCACAGATTACCAGTCGAATTTTAACTTTGGCAATGATTGGCTTAATTTTTTCCGCCTATTTTAGTCTTCTCTTACTTCCGCCAAGACCTCCAGAATATGGTAAATTTAAATATTTAATTTTTACTTTTAATTGGCTTCTTTTTCCCTTAATAATGATTTTCTTTACTTCTTTCCCAGCCCTAGATGCCCAAACAAGATTGATGCTAGGGAAATATCTTGGTTTTTGGCCAACTGAGAAATTTCGCCCCCCCCCACACCATAACGAGAACAAGTACCTACGGTGCTTAAATTGACGAAATCAGTCCTCTTTTGGTGTGGGTGGTTGTTATTCTAAATGGATTTTCTCTCTAAATCTGGTTAATTCCTTTTCTAAGAGGGGGTATTTTTTTAATTCCGGGTCTTTTTCTAAGATTTCTTTTGCTGCCTGCCTAGTTTTTTCAACTAAAAAGATGTCTTTTAGAGAAGACATCGTCAAATCGGGAATTCCCCACTGTTTTTTTCCAAAAAATTCTCCTGGACCTCTAATTTCCAAATCCCTTTCGGCCAGTTCAAATCCATTTTCAGAACTCAAAAGAGCTTTTAATCTTTGGGCTGTTTTTTTGGCTGGTGATTCAGTAAATAAAAAACAATAAGATTGATCTTCGGCCCTTCCAACTCTTCCTCGAAACTGGTGGAGTTGGGCTAAACCAAACCTCTCTGCTCCTTCTATCATTATTAAAGTAGCATTTGGAACATCGATTCCTACTTCGATAACTGAAGTTGAAACCAAAATATCAATTTTTCTTTTTCTAAAATCTTTCATAATCTTTTCTTTTTCCTTAGTTTCCATCTTTCCATGTAATATTCCCACCTTTAAATCAGGGAAAATAATTTTTGAAAGTTTATCATATTCTTCTTTTACTGCTTTTACCTCCGCCCAGCTTAATATGTTTCTTTTATTCTCTATTTCAATTCTCGGGCAAATCACAAATACTTGTTTTCCTTTTTTAACTTCATTCCTAATAAAATCATAGGCTCCTTTTCTTTCCCCAGGTTGAACAACTTTTGTAATTATTTTTTTTCTTCCTTTAGGTAATTCATCGAGTATCGATAAGTCTAAATCTCCGTAAATAGTCAAAGCTAATGTTCGGGGGATAGGGGTAGCAGTCATTGAAAGAAGGTGGGGAATAAATTTCGGTTGCTGACATAATTTCGCTCTTTGTTCAATTCCAAATCGATGTTGCTCGTCTAAAATTACTAAAGCCAAATTCCCAAATTTGATATTTCTCTGGATTAAAGCATGAGTACCAATTAGGATATCTATTTTTCCATTTTTTATTCCCTCTAAAATTTTTTCCTTTGAAACCCTTTTCTCTAAAACTCTACAATCTTGGCTAGTTAAAAGTCCAATCTTTAAATTTCTTAAGAATTCATTAAAAGTTTTAAAATGTTGTTTTGCTAAAATTTCAGTTGGAGCCATCAAGCCGACTTGAAAACCAGCTTTCACTACATTGAGAACTGAAATTATAGCAACAATTGTTTTCCCTGAACCAACATCTCCTTCTAATAATCTATTCATCGGTCTCGACTTCCCCAAATCTTTTAAAATCTGCCAACTCGACCTTTTTTGGGCCGAGGTTAAATTAAAAGGCAGAGATTTTATAAATTCCTGAATAATTTTTAGATTCAAAGGAACGGTAACTGCCCTTTCTTTTTTTAAATTCATTCTTTCTCTTAAGACAAAAAGTTCGATTAAAAAAAGCTCTTCGAAGGAAAACCTTTTTTTTGCTTGATTTGCCAATTTCAAAGAAGTTGGAAAATGAATCTGCCAAAGGGCTGTCTTCAATGGTAGTAGTTGGTTTTCCCTTCTGATTATTTCCGGTAAGGAATCCTCAATTTCATTTTTTAATTGGGTTAAAACAAGTCTTAAAATATATCTCAGCCATCGCGATGAAAGTCCTTCAGTTTCTGGATAAACTGGCACAATCCGGCCGGTATGAATTAATCTCTTTTCCGGAAAGATTTTTTCATAGGCGGGACTTGATAAATAAATTCCCTCAGGCCCCGAGGTTATTTTACCAGCCAAGCAAATAGAATCTCCTTCTTTTAAAATATTAATAAGATAGGGCTGATTAAACCAAATTACTTTTATTGCTCCAGAGTTGTCGTTAACTATTGCCTGAGTTAAAATCATTCTCTTCTTCCAGGTTTTGGTATTTTCAATTTCTAAAATTTTTCCCTGAATACAGACCCTTTCTCCAATCCCTACTTTTAAAATTGGAATTAAATTTGAAAAATCCTCATAACGATGAGGAAAGTGAAATAAAAGATCACCGACAGTTTTTATACCCAATTTTTTTAACCTCTTTTGATATTGGGGTCCAGCTCGGGGGATTTTTTCAATAGAAGTAGAAAGATTCATACTATAGGTCTTCAAAATTTGCTTTGCAAATTTTTAGAGCAATATCCGAGTGCCCCTGGTAGGAATCGAACCTACACTCTGAGGTTCCGCAGACCTCTGTTTTATCCATTAAACTACGGGGGCAATACTTTTTAAAATTATCATAAAATTTACTTAAATTCAAGTTGACTAAGTTTATTTTAGAAGGTAAGATATCTAGAGATATTCCTCGCTTTACTCAAGATATACCTTTAGAGATATTTCTCACAATTGCTCAAAATATTAAGAAATTAGGTGGGTTGGCTGAGTGGTCTAAAGCAGGAGTTTGCTAAACTCCGGGGATCTAAAAAGTCCCACGCAGGTTCGAATCCTGCACCCACCGCCAGTTAGAAAAATGGAGGGTTGCGAGAATGGCTATTCGGCTGGTCTTGAAAACCAGTGCCCTTTTTGGGCTTGCAGGTTCGAGTCCTGCACCCTCCGCAAAATAAAAAGGGGCGGGGCGAATCTCACTCCCACCGTAATTAAAAACCGGCTCAGCCGGTTTTTAATTTTTAATTTTTCAATTTTTATTCTCTGGCTATTGTTACTCCCCAGACTTCTCTGGCCCCCGAATCCTTTAAAATCTTAGCACACTCATTCATTGTGGCACCGGTTGTATAGACGTCGTCGACCAAAAGAATTTTCCTCCCTCTTATTTTCTCATTATTTTTTACTAGAAATATCCCTTTTATATTCTCTTCCCTTTCTTCTCCTGAAAGTTCAACTTGGGGAATGCTTTCTCTGATTTTTATCAAGACATCATCAAAAATAGGAATTTCAAGAAAATTGGAAAGCTCTTTGGCAATTTCCCTTGCTTGATTAAACCCCCGCCATTTTAATCTTGTCTTAGATAAAGGAATTGGAATCAATAAAAATCCTTGATTTTTAAGGAATAAAGCTTTGTCAAGAATCAATAAATGATTTATTATTAAAGAAGCTAAGGTTTTTTTCAGCTCTTTAATAAATGGTTGATACTTGAATTGACAAATTAACTTTTTAACAAGATAATTTTGATAGGAAGTGGCAAAATAAAGTCCATCTAGTTTACTATTTTTTTTACACGATTGACAGGTTTTTCCTTCAATTACTCGCTTTTGACAATAAGGACAAAACTGAATTTCAAGGATTTCAATTGTTGAAAGGCAATCTTGGCATAAAAATTCACCTTCTTTTTGGCAACCAAAGCAAGATTTCGGAAAAAAGAGATCTAACAAAAAACTCCCAATTTTATTAAAATTTTTTTTCATTTTAGTTATAATATTATAAGGATCTTGCCTTCGCAAGACCTTGATTCCTTGCTCTTGCTTGGAATTAGGAAAGTTTCCCAAAATTTCCATTAACCTTTTTCTTTTAAAATGTTATTATGAAAGATGGCCCTTTTTCCTTTTAAAACAGCAGCCAAAGGTTGCCTAGGAATAGATATTGGAACATCGACAATTAAAGTTGTTGAATTGATTCCCCGGGGTGAAAGAGTAAAATTAGAAAAATATGGTGAAATTTCTATTCAGACCCTTTATGAAAAACCATTTCGGACTTTTGAAAAAAGTACCCTTTTGCTCTCCAGCCAGGACATTTCCCGGGCAATCCAGGCCATTATTGAAGAGGCAAAAATTTCTGAAAGAAAAGCAATTTTTTCCATTCCTGATTTCGCCAGTTTTTTTACCAATTTTGAATTACCGTCAATGACCAAAGAAGAATTACCAGACGCCATTAGATTTGAGGCCCGTCATCACATCCCTCTTCCTTTATCAGAAGTTACTTTAGATTGGTCAATAATTGAAGGCGAGGTTGATCAAAGAAAAATCCCCTTGAAAATTTTATTGGTGGCTGTTCCCAATGAAGTGATTTCTCAATATCAGAAAATTGCTAGCTTAGCTAAACTAGAACTCAAAGCCTTAGAGGCTGAAGTTTTCGGATTAACCAGATCTTTAATTAAAGAAGATCCCAGAGTAATTGCTTTGTTAGACTTTGGAGCCCAGAGTTCGACAATTAGTCTTATTGATAAAGGAGTTTTAAAAATCTCTCATAGTTTTGATGTTTCTGGAAATGAATTAACCCAACTTTTGGCAAAATCCTTAAATATTGATTACTGGCAGGCCGAAAATTTGAAAAGAAAGTATGGTCTAAACTTGCCTGATAAAGAAGCTTCTTCAATTGCCCTAAAAATTAGAGACATTTTAATTCCCTTAGTTGATCTAATTTTACTGGAAATTGAGAAAATCTCCCTGAACTTTTTTCAGAAAGAAAAAAAAGGTGTTCAAAAAATTATTTTGGCTGGAGGTTTGGCCTTACTTCCCGGTCTAAAAGATTATTTTTTAAAAAATCTTAAAAAGGAAGTGGAAATAGCCAATCCCTTTTTGGATCTAATGTATCCCCCAATTTTAGATGAAACTTTAAAGGAAATGGGGCCAGCCTATGCCATTGCCGTGGGTATGGCCCTAAGAGGATTAAAATGAGGACCTTAATTTCTTCGAAAATAAAATTATGGCTATTGAAATAATTCCAAAAGAAGAAAAAAGATTCCCTTTTTGGCAAAATATTTTATTTTATTTTTCCCTGGTTTTATTTTTGAGTTGTCTTTCCGGTCTCCTAATTTTATTTTTTTTACAGAGAAAGTCTCAGGCAACTCTCGATAACCTCAAAGAAACCTTGGAAAAAGGGATGACGGCTGAGCAAGTTGCCTTAGAAAAAGAATTTTTGGGTTATCGGAAAAAAATTGATGATTTTTCACTTCTTTTAGCCGATTACAGAATGCCTTCAAGATTTTTTGATTTTTTAGAAAAAATTACTCACCCTAAGGTTTTCTTTTCTGATTTAGAGTTGAATACTAGAGAAGGCAAAGTTTCTTTATCTGGTCAGACTGAGAACTTTGAGACTCTTGGTCAACAAATTTTAATTTTCCAAAAGGAAGAGAGAATAAAAGATCTAAAATTAACTGAGGTAAAAATTAGTGAAGAAGGAAAGATTGAGTTTTCTTTGGAAACCTCCTTCGATCTAAAAATTTTTAAATGATATGCCAAGATTATTAACTAGCATTATTCTTCTCTTTTTGACCCTGATTTTTGGCCTCTTTTTGTTGTGGCCGCAATATCAAAAATTAAAAGATTTGCAAATAGAAATTAGGACAACAGAAAACCAGATCGAAAATCAAGAAAATTACATCAGTCACTTGATTGAACTTTCTGAAAAATTAAAAAAATATCAGTTAGAAATCTCAAGGATTAATCAAGCCTTACCTTCCAAGCCCGATTTGCCATCTCTATTTCATTTTCTTCAAAAAGTAAGTAGCCAAAATGGTTTGGTTTTTAAAGGGTTGGGTGATTTTTCAATTATCTTGCCAAGAAAGCCTGAAGAAATGGCTTTGCTTGAGGAAATGCCAAAGATTTTTCCAGAATTTAAGGAAATTTCCCTTGATTTTGAGCTTTCTGGTTCCTACTCCGCCCTTAAAAATTTTTTATCAACCTTGGAAAAATCAGCCAGATTTATTTTAGTCGAATTCCTTTCCTTTTCAATTGAAAAAGAGGAAATCCCCTCTTTCGAACTAAAAATAAAAACTTTTTCTTATTGAAATGGCCATAACTATTTTTGAAAGAAAAAAGCAAAGATATTTAGTTCCTCTCTTAATCTCAGTGGTTATTGCTATCATCTTTTTTGCCTGGTATTATTTTTTAGCTAAACCAAAACCACCAATTACTGGAGTTCCACTGCCAAGGGAAATAAAAATAAAGTTCGAAGTTTTAGAAATTCCAATTCTAAAAGAATTTCAGTCATTTGAAGAAATTTCTCCTTTTGAAGGAGAAATTGGCAGAGAAAATCCCTTTATTCCTTACTAAATATCCTTAGAGGGATATTTCTTGTCTTTACTTAAAATATGTCAAGTTTAATTGAGAGCTTAGTTAAAAGGGGAATTTTGGATAAAGAAAAAACTGTTTCCTTAGAAGTTGAAATAAAGACTTCTGGTAAAAAAGCGGAAGAGATTATTTTAGAGAAAGGCTTAGTTCCTGAGAATCTTTTATTTTCTTTAAAGAGTGAAAATCTAAAATTACCATTACGGGAAGTTTATCCTGAAGATGTCTCTCTGAAGGTCCTTGAACTAATTCCTGAAGAATCAGCCAAATATTACCAGATGATTCCTTTAGCCAGAAAAAATAATACCTTAGAAGTGGGGATGGTCTATCCTGAAGACATTAAAGCCTTGGAAGCCCTAAAGTTTTTAGCCAGGCAGGCAGGGTTATCTCATCAGGTTTTTTTAATAACTCCCACTACCCTTAACAATCTTTTGAGACAATATCGAACCTTAAGAAAAGAAGTCAGCAAGGCTTTAGAGGAACTGGAGACCGAATTAGCAATCGAAAAGGTCAGACCATTTGAGGCAGCCGAATTGGAAAGATTGGTTGAGGAAGCCCCAATTTCCAAGGTGGTGGCAGTCATTTTGAGGAATGCTGTTGAGGGAAGAGCCTCTGATGTTCATATTGAGCCAATCAAAGATAAATTAAAGGTTCGCTTCCGAATCGATGGAATTTTATACCCCTCAATTTATTTACCAATAAAAATTCATCCAGCAGTAGTTGCCAGAGTCAAAATTTTGGCCAATTTGAAAATCGATGAAACTAGGGTTCCCCAAGACGGCCGCTTTTCAACAAAATTTGATGACAAAGAAATTGATTATCGAGTTTCCACTTTTCCAACCACCCGGGGAGAGAAGGTAGCAATTAGGGTTTTGGATCCGAGTACCGGTTTATTAAGTTTCGATCGATTAGGCCTAATTGGCCGGAATTTTGAGATAATTGAGAGGGCAATTGAAAAACCTTACGGAATGATCTTGTCTACCGGTCCAACTGGCTCTGGGAAAACCACCACTTTGTATGCCATTTTAAGACTTCTAAATGAAGAGGGTGTAAATGTTGTTACTTTAGAAGATCCAGTAGAGTATTATATTGAAGGAATTAATCAATCTCAGGTTCGACCAGAAATTGGCTATGAATTTGCTTCGGGTTTAAGGAGCGTTGTTAGACAAGATCCTGACATTATCATGGTTGGAGAAATTAGGGATGAGGAAACAGCAGCCTTGGCCACCCATGCTGCTCTAACTGGCCATATTGTTTTGTCAACCTTGCATACCACCAATGCCTTAGGAACAATTCCTAGATTGATTGACTTAGGAGTTAGACCTTATCTGATTCCACCGACTCTGAGCCTGGCCCTAGCCCAAAGATTAATCAGAATGCTATGTCCGGAATGTAAAAAGAAGGTTAAACCAAAATCAGAAATTAAGGAATTAATTTTAAAGGAAATTGAGGCAATACCACCGGCTGCCAAAATTAAGAAGGAACTTCCAAAAACCCTAGAGATATATGAACCTGCCGGTTGTAAAAAATGTAATCTCAAAGGCTATTCAGGCAGAATTGGAGTTTTTGAGGTTTTAGAGATGACTCCAGAATTGGCCGAGATAATTTTAAAAGAACCATCTTTTGCCAAAATTTCAGAAGAAGCCCAACGCCAAGGAATGATTACCATGAAACAGGATGGAATTTTGAAGGTTTTAGAAGGTGTTACCTCAATTGAAGAAGTCTTGCAGGTGGCTGAAGAAAAATAATATGAAAAGTATTTTGTTGGTCGAGGATGACCCATTTGTAATCGATATTTATACAAAAAAATTAAAAGCCGCTGGTTTTTCAGTTGAAACCGCCCAAGATGGGGAAGAGGCCTTAAGAAAATTCAAAGAATGGAAACCCGATCTTTTGATCCTAGATATTGTCTTACCAAATATTGATGGCTGGGAACTTTTAAGTAAAATTAAGACCGATGAGAAATTAAGGGATTTGAAAGTAGTGGTTTTGTCAAATCTTGGCCAAAAAATTGATGTTGAGAAAGGCCTGAAATTGGGCGTAGTTAGATATTTTATTAAAGCTCATTATACTCCTACCCAGGTAGTCAGAGAAATAAAGGAAATTTTAAAATAACCTAGCGGTAAGAATCCTCTACTACTTGGTAAATTTTATGATAGATTATTCTTTTCAACTTCGAGAATTGTTAACTATAACCTGCCAGGAACAGGCATCAGATTTACATATTTCAGTTGGCCGTCACCCAACTCTGAGGATAACCGATCGGCTTGTTCCCTTACTTAAAATAAAAAAGACCATCCCAGAAGATTCTCAAGGATTGGCCTTTGAATTAATGACCGGAGAACAAAGGGAGAGATTTTTGCGGGAAAAAGAAATTGATTTTTCCTATAATTTTGAGGGAAGAGCTAGATTTAGAATTAATATTTTTTTTGAGAGTGGCAATGTTTCTGCTGCCTTGCGTTTAATTCCCACTAGGGTACCTACTATTGCCGATTTGAATTTACCTCCAATTTTGCATGAGTTTACTAGACCAAGTCAAGGATTTATTTTAATTACCGGGCCTTCAAGTCATGGTAAATCAACGACTTTAGCTGCTTTAATTGACGAAATAAATCATATTAGATCAGATCATATTATTACTATTGAAGATCCAATTGAATATATCTTTGAGGATGACAGGGCAATTATTGACCAGAGGGAGATCGGATTAGATACCTTTTCTTTTGCTAGAGCCTTAAGATCAACCTTTCGTCAAGATCCTGATGTCATTATGGTTGGTGAAATGAGGGACTTGGAAACAATAGCTACAGCCATTACCGCTGCTGAAACTGGCCATTTGGTCTTTGCCACTTTGCATACCAATTCGGCAGCCCAGACTATCCACCGAATTGTTGATTCTTTTCCTCCTGAACAGCAGCCTCAAATTAGAGCTCAATTATCAGGCTCCCTCTTAGGAGTTGTTTCTCAGAGACTAATTCCCAGACTCCGGGGAGGTTTAATTCCAGCCTGTGAGGTAATGATTAATACTCCGGCCGTTTCCAATCTCATTCGGGAAAATAAAATCCATGAAATTCCACTAGTTATTGAAACATCAGCGGAATTTGGCATGATTTCTCTAAATAGATCACTGGCCAATCTAATTAGGGCAAAGGAAATTACTTTGGAACATGGCCTAATTTTTTCACTGAATCCTGCCGAATTAAGAAAATTAATCAGAGTCTAACCCCCACACCATAACGAGCTTTAAATTATGTTCTTTATGTATATTTTAAAAAGCAGGGAAGATGGAAAATTATATATTGGCTATACAGATAATCTTAAGAAAAGATTAAAAGAACATAATTTAGGGCTTGTTAGATCAACCAAAACAAGAAGACCATTATATCTGGTATATTACGAAGCTTATGCTTCAAAGCAAGATGCGATGCAAAGAGAACTTAATTTAAAACTGCGAGCAAAAGCTTTAAGACAGCTTAAAAACAGAATTAAATCTAGTCTTAAAAAATAAGCTCGTTTGGTGTGGGGGTGAAATTTAACTATCAGGCCAGAACTAAAGAAGGCCAAATTCAGGCAGGAGAAGTCGAGGCCTCTTCAAGAGCGGCTGCTTTGGAATTGCTTGAAAAATATGGATTATTTGTTACTTTTTTAGAGGAAACCGAAGCAGTTCCGGTTTTTTTCAAGAAAGTAAAAATCTTTAAGAGAATTTCCCGAGGAGAAATTGTTGCCTTCTCACGGCAATTAGCAATAATGTTTAGATCAAAAATTCCTATTGTTGAGATATTTTATACCCTGGCCAGACAGACAAAAAATTTAACTTTTCAAGAAAAAATTATAAAAATTGCTGAAGATGTCGAAGGAGGAGCTGTCCTCTCCTTAGCTTTATCTCGCCATCCAAAAATTTTCAGCCCCTTTTATATCAGCATGGTTAAATCTGGAGAGGCCTCGGGAACTCTTTCCGAAGTTCTGGAATATTTAGCTGATCACTTAGAAAGGGAACAAGATTTTAGATCAAAATTAATTGGAGCAATGATCTACCCAGTCCTAGTTTTACTCGTGGTCTTAGCAGTAGTTGCCGCTATGGTTCTTTTTGTTATTCCTAAGTTAGGAGAAATTATAAAAGAGATGGGGGCCGAGACGCCTTTTATAACTAAAGTGGTCTTAGAATTTTCTGACATTTTAAGAAACTGGGGCTGGATTGTAATTTTAATTTTTTTAGCCTTTATTATTGTTCTTTTTCGCTATTTAAAAACTCAAGAAGGGAAAAAGCTTTTTGATCGGTTTTCTTTAAAAATTCCAATAATAGGCCCATTTTTCCAAAAGGTCTATTTATCTCGCTTCGCTGAAAATTTATCAACCTTAATTGAAGGTGGTTTACCAATTGCCCAAGCCTTGGAAATCACTGGAGAAGTTGTTGGTAATGAAGTTTACAGAGGAATTTTGTTTGAGGCCAGAGATTATGTCAGAAAAGGGGAGCCCATTAGTTCAATCTTAGTAAGATATCCAAGGGCCGTTCCTCCCTTAGTTGTCCAGATGACTATTGTCGGTGAGAGAACCGGTCGGATGGCCCCAGCCTTGATGAATGTCGTTAGTTATTATAAAAAGGAGATAGATAGAACCTTAGATAATTTTGTTAGTATTTTGGAACCTCTTTTAATTATCTTTTTAGGTGCAGTTGTTGCTCTTTTAGTTGTTAGTGTTTTAATGCCAATTTACCAAATTGGTTTAGGAGGATTTTAGTTTTCCACAACTTAAATTTGACAAAAATTTGCTATAATAAAAAATTACCCCTTATAAGACGGGGTTAAAATCGAAAATCAAAAGGTCGAAAAGATAAATCAAAATTAAAAATTAATAATACATAATTAAAAAATGATGAAAAGGAAAGGTTTTACCTTAATTGAATTGTTGGTGGTTATCGCCATTATTGGAATTTTAGCTTCCATTGTTTTAGTCAGTTTAGGTGGAGCGAGAACAAGAGCAAAGGATGCCAGGATTCAATCCTCAATGTCTCAGATTCGGAGCTCAGCTGAACTTTATTTATCTGATAATAATACTTATGTTGGTATGAAAGCTAATTGTTGTGATGCAGCTGCTATGCCTGCAGCTGGTCCTTGTAGAGATATCTATACACTTTGTGGGGATATAGACACCCAGAATGGTACAACTGTTGGTAAACCAAATTTTAATGAGAGTGCTACCGATTATTGTGCTTATGTTACTGAGGCTAGCTTAACTAAATATTTTTGTGTAAGTTTAGGGAAATCAGGGGAGACTGCAACTAACCCAGCAACGACAGCCTGCGTTGGTACTTCTTTTACTTGTCCATAAAGGGAAATTGGCTAGTTAATGAGATAAGAGAGAATTTTGCAATTTAGATTCATGAAAAGGGATTTTTGTTTTGATTTGACAAAAATATTACAAGATCGGGGTAAAAAAATAAAAGGTTTTACCTTGATTGAACTTTTAGTTGTGATCTTTATCATCGGATTATTATCAAGCCTTAGCGTAGTCGCAGTACTTAGTTATCGAAATAAAGCAAAAGATACTAGGATTGAAGCGGTCTTAAGCCAGGTTAGGAAAGAAGCCACTTTGATTTACAATGAAAGTAGCAGTTATAATAACCCAGGAAATGATCTTTGCGCTGGAGATAACACTCTTAATGACGGGAATTCTAACCACCCTGATCTTAACCGAATTGAGGTTGATGTTAAAAATTTTAATGGCAATCGAGATGTAACTTGTTATGCTAGTGATGACAGATTTTGTGTACAATCTCCCCTAGTTATAACCGGCGACTATTGTTTAGATTCTACTGGTTATGCTGGGACAATTGCTAATTGCGATAACATAAATATAGATTGTCAATGACTGAAGAAATTCACAAAAAATGGGGATAAAGCCCCATTTTTTGTTTGGAAATAAATTGGTTATAATAAGAAAATGGAATTAATTTTCTTTTTTTATATTTGGGTTTTTCTTTTTGGATTGGCTACTGGTTCTTTTTTGAATTCAATAATTTATCGTTTGAAAACTGGTGAAAGTTTTTTATTTAAAAGATCCTATTGTCCTTATTGTAAGCATAAATTGAACTGGCAAGATCTAATACCGATTTTTAGCTTTATAACTTTAAAAGGAAAATGTAGATATTGTAAAAAGCTAATTTCTTTGCAATATTCACTTGTTGAATTAGTAACAGCGATTTTATTTGTCTTAATTTTCAAATTAACAATTAGCAATCAACAATTAACATCTTTTTCGATTTTAAATACTTGTTTCTTGTTTCTTGTTTCTTGTTTCTTGATCGTAATTTTTGTTTACGATCTTAAACATTATATCATTCCTGATAAAATCATTTACCCTGCTATCGGAATAACTTTTCTCTATAATATTTTTTATTCCTATTTTATACTAAATACTTTATACTCTGCCTTTGGAGCGGCAATTTTCTTTCTAGCAATAGTTTTAATTTCAAAAGGTCGCTGGATGGGAGTAGGTGATGTTAAATTAGTCCTTTTTATGGGTCTTTTTTTAGGTTTTCCAAGTATTTTGGTTGCTTTATTTTTCGCCTTTTTTCTCGGTGCTATAATAGGAATAGGATTGATTTTAACTGGTAAAAAAACCTTAAAAAGTGAAGTTCCTTTTGGACCATTTTTGGTAACTGGAACCTTTATTGCTCTATTTTTAGGAAATCAAATAATAAATTGTTATTTAAATCTTCTTGATTTAACAATTTAACAATGAAACAATTTAGCAATGAAAAAAGCTTTACTCTGGTTGAACTTTTGGTTTCAATTTTCATTATCATTTTATTGTCAGGGATAATTTTTGCTAATTACCGACAAAGTGGTCGGCAATTTGCCCTTCAGAGAGCGGCAAATAAATTGGCCCAGGATATTAGAAGAGCCCAGCAAATGGCAATGTCGGCAAAGGAATGCCCAATTGCAATTTGCGGAGGACCGCCAGCAGAGACTCCGCCTCGCTATGGAATTGAAATTAGTACTGCTAACCCATATTATTATTTTTTATATGCTGATCGGAATGATAATGGTAAGTTTGAACCTACAGGGGGTAAGCCTGATAAAAAAATCGAAGAAATAACTTTGAAAGAAGGAATAAAGATTAGCCAACTTTTTTGTGGAGTCTCTTCTAAATTAGATATTTGGATTACTTTCAAATCACCTGATCCAATGACTGAAATTAGAAATCCTGGTGAGTGCCCATCGTTTGGCAAAATTGTGTTAATTAATACTAATAACCAGACTAAAGCCATTGAAGTAAATATAGTTGGTTTAATTGAAGTCAAGTAATGAACCATATTCTAATAAAGTTAATTTATATTTTGTTAAAATGGTAAAAAAAAGTTTTACACTAATAGAAGCAATTGTGGCTATTTTTTTAATTACAGTCGGAATTGTTGGAACTTATAGTCTAATTACCCAAACAATTTCTTCTGCTACCTTTTCTTCTAATAAATTAATTGCTTCCTATTTAGCCCAAGAAGGAATTGAAATTGTTAGGAATATAAGGGATACAAATTGGCTTAAGCAAATAACTGATCCTGCTATTCTTTGGGATGATGGAATTCCATTAGGAAGCTGGGAAGCTGATTACACAACTCAAAATTTCATTAATTTTTATAATGGTGAGTTTTTAAAAATAAACGGAGGATTTTATAACTACACATCCGGAACTGATACAAAATTTAAAAGAAACATTACTATTTTTGATAAAACAGATCTTAGCTCTCCTCCTGATGAAATATTTGATATGTTTAAAGTTTCCGTTTTGGTTGAGTGGCAAGAAAAAGGTAAGACCTATCAAGTTGCTACTCAGGAAAATTTATATAATTGGCGCTAAAAATGAAACAATTTAACTATGTAAAATCCAAAGGAGTTACCTTAATTGAGATGCTGGCAGCAGTTGCTGTATTTTCAATAACTATTGGGGCAATTTCCGGACTTTTTATTTCTGGTATCCGTTCTCAAAGGAGAGTTTTAGCCACCCAGGAAATTTTAGATCAAACAAGTTATGTCCTAGAATATATAGGCAGGGCAATAAGGATGGCAAGGAAAGATTTAACTGGAACCTGCCTTACTGCACTACAAACAAATTACGAATCTAATCCTCCCACGAACAATTCGATAAAATTTATAGATTACAATGGAAATTGCACGACCTTTTATTTAGATACAGCTACTAACCAAATAAAAAAAACAGTCGGGGCTACAACCTCGGAATTAACTTCAACTAAACTTCAGATAAACTCATTTAAAGTTAATCTCTCTGGTAAGGATCAGCCCCCCACTGATTATCTTCAGCCGAAAGTAACTATCTTTTTAGAAATATCGGGAAGAGAGACTGGAACAGGTCGACCGAAAATCCAAATTCAAACTTCAATTTCTCAGAGAAGCCTGGATGTTCAATATTAAATATCATTTAAACATTCTAACATCTAAACATATAAACAATTTAAATTTTGCTCAAATGCTCAAATACTTAAATGTTAAAATGATTGAACGAGGTGTCTCTCTCTACCTCGGCCTAATGATTATGACAATTTTGCTGGCTATTGGTTTGGGAATAAGTACAATTATAGTCAGCCAAATGAGAATGATTAGAGGAATGGGAGATTCAGTAGTTGCCTTCTTCGCCGCTGATACCGGAATCGAGAAAGTATTATACGATGACAAACAGTGTTATCAAACTGGCTGTCTTTCACCGCCTTGTACAGCCACTTGTTTAGGACTCCCCGATGGTTACACAACCTCCGATAGTTGGCCAAATAATACATCTTATAATGCATCTTTTAGTATACAAGTAATACTTCCTGGTATAGGAGAGTGTCCCGCGACTGCAAGCTCTTGTAATTTATATCGTATTCAATCTGCAGGAAATTACAAAGAAGCCAGAAGAGCAATTGAGGTCAGCCGGTTAGAAATTATTCCTTAAGTTTAACTAAAACTATCAAGAAATTCTTACTCTCTTTCTTAATTGAAATTCTAAAATAAAACATCCCTTAATGGGGATTTTTTATTTATTGCAAAATTCTTTATTTCTTAACTATTTTTTCTATCATTTTTAAAACTTCGAATATTATCATTGCCTTGGCTAATTTTCTTTCTTTTTCCGGTGGAAAATAAAACCTCTTGACTAAAAATTTATTTCTAAAGACCATAGCAATATCAACTTGTCCTATTTTTTTCTCTGGAAATTCTAGATCAGGCCTAGAAATTATTCCTGTAATTCCAGTTCCAATTTGGGAACCCCTAATTTTTTTCATTACTTTTTTAGCCATAGCTATTGCTATTTGAGGGCTGTGAACTGAATATTTTTCAATTAATTTTCTTGGAATTCCAAGAGCAATTTTTTCTTGGATAGAATAAGGGACAAAACCACCTTTTATAATTTCTGAAGCACCCGGAATATTCGTGATCGAATTTATCAAAGCTCCACCAGTACAAGATTCCATTGTGGCCAAAAACAATTTCTTTCTTTTCAAATTTTTCACTAATCTTTTAGATAAAAATTCAATTCTTTTCTCAAGAAATCCTTTTTTAAACCTTTCTTTTCTTAAATCAATTTCTTTAAATTTTTTAATCATATTTTTAATTTTTAAGGACATGGGGAAGTTCCTTTTTAATTTGGCCAATTTTTGCTTGAGCAAAAATTAGTTCAATATTTTTAGAGGAAATATTAAATCTTTTAGTAATCATCTTTTTAGACATTTTTAAATTTTGCCAGGCTGATAAGACAATATCAGCTTCCAAATAATCTATACCTAATTCTTTCTTTGCTGTCTGGCCTTTCCAGAGACCGGGCGAGGGTGCTTTTAGTAAAATTTCTTCCGGTATTTCTTTTAAAAAACCTGCTATTTGATAAACTTGGGTTTTCCAAAGATTTTTAATAGGTTCAATTCCAGAAGCTTGATCTCCCCAAAGAGTGTAATAGCCCAGTTCTGCCTCTGTTTTATCTTCTGTACCCATTACTATCGCCCCAAAAGCAGCCGAAAGATCAAATAAAATTTTCATTCTTTCCCTGGCCATTAAATTTCCCTTTCTGATTTTTAGATTTCCATCTCTGAATTTTTTTAATATTTCCCAACTAGAATTGACTGGTTTATTAATTGGAATGGTAATTAAATTTTTTTTTGGGATTTTTAAATTTTTAGCCAGTTTTTTAGTGTCTCTTAATCCACTTTCTGAACTTATTCCATAATAGGGGAGTCTAACTAAATAGACATTTTTCTTTCCTAAAGCTCTTACTGTTATAACAGCTGAAACTGCCGAATCTAATCCTCCAGAAATACCAATCACTGTTTTTTTAAAATTGTATTTCCTAAGATAATCTTTAATTTCGTCAACCTTTTTGATTAAAATTTTTTTAATTTCTTCTTCACTCAACTTTAAATGTTGAGGAATTTTTTTAACATCAATGTAAGAATCTCTCACTTCGCTCGAGAACTTTGTTTTCTTTTGAAAATAGGTTTTTCTAAGCATGTCACGGTCTCCAAAATCATTTTATGATTTTGGAGTGGTATATATTTTTTTTTCTTTAATATAATTTAGCACCTTTTTTGGTAAAAGCGAATTTATTTTCTTTCTTTTTTTTATTCTTTCTCGAATCTCAGTAGCTGAGATTGGTATCTTCAGATTTATTTTTATTATTTTTTTAAAAGCTTTTTTTGTTCTTTCTTTGAATCTTTTCGGAAACTTTTCTAAATTAAATTTATAAGATGGTCTTGTGAAGACAATAAATTGAGCTAAATCCAAAACCTTTAACCCCCCCTTCCACTTTCCTTCAATAATTTCTCTCAAGGAATCTTCGCCAATTAACCAAAATATTTGAGATTTTTTCATTTTTTTTCTAAAAAATTTGATTGTCTCAATAGTAAAACATTTTTTCTTTTTTTTGATTTCATAATCCGAGACTTCAAAATGAGACTTTCCTTTAATTAAAAATTTAGTCATTAAAAATCTATCTTTAGTTGGAGCTAATTTTTCTCTTCTCAATGGAGGAATACCTGAGGGAAGGAAAATAATTTTCTTTAAATTGAGTTTCTTAAAAGCAGTTTCAGCTAAAATTAGATGACCAAAGTGAGGCGGATTAAAGGCACCGCCTAAAATTCCAATCTTTGAAATTTTTCTTTCCACTCCTTTATTATATAATTAATTTAGAGATAAGACTAAAAGAAATCAACCCCGACCCAAGCTTAAGAAACCTTCGGTAGGAGCCCGCGAAGCGGGAGGGCGGTGGGCGGATTGTGGTCCTATGTTATTTGCTCCTATTTTTCAAATACGGGGTGATTTCTTCTCCCCTTATTATGATCAAAAAAGAGGCTAAAAAGAGAATAGAAAAATTGAGGAAGGAGATTCAGCACCACGATTATTTATATTATGTTTTAGATAAGCCAGAGATTTCTGATGCTGCCTACGATAGTTTAAAAAAGGAATTAATAGAGTTAGAAAAACAATTTCCAGAATTTATCACTTCCGACTCTCCCACTCAAAGAGTAGGAGGACCTCCTTTAGAAAAATTTGAAAAGGTAAAGCACAGAGTATCAATGTTGACTTTACAAGATGCCATGAATAAATCTGAAATGGAAGATTGGCAAAAAAGAATAAAAAGATTATTATCTCCTTCGGAAATGAAAAACTTAGATTTTTTTGCTGAACTCAAGATGGATGGACTGGCCACAAGCTTGGTTTACAAAAATGGGATTTTTAAACAAGGAGCGACAAGAGGAGACGGCTATACTGGAGAAGACATCACCCAGAACGTAAAGACGGTAAGATGTATTCCTTTAAGATTGAGATTGGAAGAATTATTAAAGAAGTATAAGATTCCGGAAGAGATCGAGATTAGAGGAGAAATTTTTATGGGAAAAAAGGCGTTTGAGAAATTGAATCAAAAACAAAAAAAAAGAGGAGAGGCTACCTTTGCCAATCCAAGGAATGCTGCTGCAGGCTCTGTTAGACAGTTAGACCCAAAGACCACAGCTAAAAGAAAGCTGACATTTTTTGGTTACGACACTGTTTCAGATTTTGGTCAAAAAACTCATCAGGAAAACCACGAAATTATAAAAATCTTAGGAATTCCTGAAAATCCATTTAATAGATATTGCAAAAATTTAGAAGAAGTAATCAAATTCCACGAAGAAATTGGAAAAAAGAGGGATAAACTTCCTTATGAGATAGATGGTGTTGTCGTCAATGTAAATGATGATAACCTCTTTAAAAAATTGGGTTTTGTTGGTAGAACTCCAAGAGGAGCAGTTGCTTTTAAGTTTCCTGGGTTTCAGGCGACGACAAAGGTAAAAAATATTGTCACCCAAGTCGGTAGAACTGGTAAAATAACCCCAGTTGCAGTTCTAGAGCCGGTGGGAGTTGGAGGGGTGATAATTTCAAGAGCAACTCTCCATAATGAAGATGAAATAAAAAGATTGGGAGTAAAAATTGGAGATACGGTCATTGTCCAAAGAGCAGGAGATGTAATCCCAGAAGTAATTGAGACTCTTCCTTCATTGAGAACAGGTAAAGAAAAAAAATTTCGTTTTCCAAAAAAATGTCCTGCCTGTGGTTCAGAATTAATAAGAAAACCAGGGGAAGTTGATTTCTATTGTCCGAATAAAAACTGTTTCGCTCTAAGGAGAAGATTTTTATATCATTTCGTCTCAAAAAAGGCATTTGACATTGTTCATGTTGGACCAAAGATTATTGATAGATTATTAGATGAGGGTCTAATAGAAGATGCTGTTGACATTTTTAAATTAGAAAAAGGGGACTTAGCAGTTTTGGAAAGATTTGGAGAAAAATCAGCCCAAAATATAATGGATTCGATTGAAAAAGCAAAAAATATTCCTTTGGCTCGTTTTATCTACGCCTTAGGAATTCGTCACGTTGGTGAGGAAACAGCGATAGATTTAGCAAATCGTTTTGTTTCCATTGAAAAAGTAAAGAAAGCATCCCTCGAAGATATAAACAAAATTCCGGATATTGGAGATGTGGTAGCAAAAAGCATTTACGATTGGTTTAGAAATAAAGAAAGCTTAAAGTTGGTTGATGGTTTAATAAAAGTCGGAGTAAAAATCATTTCACCGAAGAGGATCGAGGCAAAATTAAAAGGGCTAACTTTTGTTTTTACTGGTATTTTAAAGATACTTACTCGAGATGAAGCCAAAGAAAAGGTTAGATTTCTGGGCGGAGATATTTCCTCTTTAGTTAGTAAAGAAACAGATTTTGTTGTTGTTGGTGAAAGTCCAGGCTCAAAATTTGAAAAAGCCAAAAAACTTGGTATTAAAACAATTGGAGAGGAAGAATTCTTAAAAATGCTAAAATAACTTTAAATGCGATCTTTAATCTTCCATCTAAAAAGATTAGATTTTGTTTTAATTTTAGTTACGATTTTTTTAGTTTCACTTGGACTCCTTTCAATTTACAGTTCCTCTAAGGTAAATTTTTTTAATTTTAAAAAACAAGTTATTTTTTTTGGGATTGGATTTTTTTTAATGATTTTTTTTAGCTTTGTTGATTGGCGGGTTTTAAGAGAGGACCCTTATCTAATTTTATTCCTATATTTTTTTTCTATAGTAAGTTTAGCGGGCTTGTTTTTTTTCGCCCCGTCAATTAGAGGAACAAAATCCTGGTATAAATTAGGCCCAATTTCAATTGATCCAATTGAATTTACAAAAATTGTTTTAATAATGATCTTGGCGAAATATTTTTCAATGCGACATGTCGAAATGTATCAAATAAAACATATTTTAATTTCCGGTCTCTATTTTTTAATTCCCTCGATTTTGATATTTCTTCAACCAGATTTGGGTTCGGTCTTAATTTTAATTTCTTTGTGGTTAGGAATTCTAATTATTTCCGGAATCAAAATTAGACATTTTTTTCCGCTTTTAATCCTTTTTCTTTTAATTTTAGCCCTCGGCTGGCAATTTTTTTTAAAGGGTTATCAAAAGCAAAGGATAATTAGTTTCTTTCAGCCAGAATTTGAACCTTTAGGAATTGGCTGGAGCCAAACCCAATCAAAAATTGCCATTGGTTCAGGTGGAATTTTTGGCCAAGGGATTTTTAAGGGTTCCCAGACCCAATATGGTTTTTTACCAGAACCTCAGACCGATTTTATTTTTGCAGCTATTGCTGAAGAAACAGGCCTGCTAGGAGTTTTTATTTTATTTTTCTTATTTTTTATCTTAATTTGGAGGATAATAAAAATTGTTCTGATATCCGAGAGTAACTTTCCCAGGCTTTTTGCCTCAGGCCTGACTATTCTTTTTATCTCCCAAATTTTTATTCACATAGGAATGAATCTAGGGCTTCTACCAATAATTGGAATTTCCCTACCTTTAGTTAGTTACGGCGGTTCAAGTTTGATTACGACTTTTATTGGTTTAGGCATCCTCCAAAGTATTAAAGTCCATTCTTAATTTCCGGTATTTAAATTATTCTACATATTCTTTAGATTTTGACCAAAAATTATTAAAAAGCTATAATTTCGATTAGTAAAACATGGAAATTCAATCTGAAAAGATAGTTAGAATTTGTCAAAAAGTTAGCAAAATTTCAATTTATCTTTCGATTTTTTTGGTACCAATTTTCTTCTTACCTTTTACTTTAGATCCCCTTGATTTCAATAAACAAATTTTATTAGGGCTTTTAGTTTTCATTGCTTTTTTTGCTTGGTTGGCAAAAATATTTCTTTCTGGTAAGGTTGAAATTAATTCTAATTTTCTAAATACCCCAGTTTTGATTTTTCTTCTGGCTTATCTTCTCTCAACTATCTTTTCTTCTTGGCGTTATTCTAGTTTTTTTGGCTGGCCACTCAATATCAGCCAGGGATTTTTAACTCTATTTTATTTTTTTATTTTTTATTTTTTAGTTATTAATATTTTCATTAAAAAGGAGGAAATATTCCAGCTTTTTTTTATCTTTTTAGTTTCTAGTTTTTTGGTAATTTTATTCCCAATTTTTCAAATTTTCGTCAAAATTAGCTCTTTCAATACCATTGGAACCCTGAATTCCCTTTCAGTTTTTTTAGCTATATCTTTATCCTTAGCAACTTTATTGGCAATTATCTCTAGCAGGCCGATTCGTTGGGTCTTGGCAATTTTCGCCACTTCCTTTTTAATTTCTCTGATTTTAATCAATTTTCAATCAGCCTGGCTAATTTTAATTGCTAGTGCCTCAATAATTTTTATTTTTGGTCTTCTAGATCTCAGAAGAACTGGCCAGACCAATTTAGTTTTTGTATCAATGACTCTTTTAATAATTTCTTTAATTTTTCTTACTTTTAGAATTTCTCTGCCAAAAATTCAAATTCCAGTTGAGATCTCGCCAAGTCAGTTAACTGAACTTCAAATTGCTAAAAATTCTCTAAAAAATATTAAAAATTTCTTTTTTGGATTAGGACCAACGGCCTTCATTTTCAATTATTCGAAATTTAAACCAATAGAGATAAATCAGACAGTTTTTTGGAATTTGAGATTTAATAGTGGAGCTTCTGAAATCCTCGATAAATTAATTACAACCGGTATCTTAGGTCTTCTATCTTTATTTTTCCTCTTTGGAACATTTTTTTGGCAAGGAGGAAAACATCTAATTAATCTTTTTAAAGAAAATAAAGATTGGTTGCTTAATCTTGGAATTTTTGCTAGTTTTTTTGGTTTAATCTTTGGTCAATTTCTCTATCCAGTAAATTTTTCTCTTTTGTTTCTTCTCTGGCTCGTATTGGCTAGTCTCTCAGCTCTAAATCCCAAAATGCGAAGCTTTTCTTTTGAATTTCCTTCTTTAAAATTAGCAATTTCCTTTACTTTAATTTTTCTTCTGGCAATTTCTCTTTCCTTTCTCTTAATAAAAAATTATCTAGCTGAAACAAAATATCTTTCAGGGTTGAAGGCCTGGCAAAGAGGAGAAACAGAGAAGGCGATTAATTATATAGAAAAAGCAATCAATTTAAATCCCAGTTTAGATAACTATCAAAGAGATATTTCTCAGCTTTATTTAGCAAGATTGAATGAGGTTTTACAAAAAACTTTGGCCTCTGAAGAAATGACTCAGGAGACCCAGAATTTGATCTTTAATGCCTTAGATTCAATCAAGAGAGCAACTGAGATTTCCTCAAATAATGTTGCCAATTGGAATGTCAGGGGGTTTGTCTATCGGAACTTAATTGGTTTAGTCGGTGGAGCTGAAGATTGGGCAATAAATTCTTATCAAAAAGCCTTGGAATTGGAACCAAAAAATCCTTATATTTTTAATGAAATTGGTTTGGTTTATCTAGCTAAAGCTGATTTATTAACCAGGCAATTTGGAGAGGAAAAAGAAATTGCTGAGAACTTGACCAAAGCCAGGGATAATTTTCAGAAGGCTATTGAATTAAAATCGGATTATGCCCCAGCCAATTTCCAGTTGGCAATGATCTACCAAAGAGAGGGAAAGACAAAAGAAGCAATTGGAAAATTAGAGGAGACAAAATTAATTGCTTCTTTTGATTCTGGTTTAGCTTTTCAACTTGGCCTTTTGTATTATAATGAAAATCAAATGGAGCAGGCTCGAGCTGAATTTGAAAGGGCAATTAGAATTGATAAAAACTATTCAAATGCCAGATATTTCCTGGGATTAATTTATGATAAAGAAGGGAAAAAAGACCTGAGTATTGAGCAATTTGAAAAAATTGAGAAATTGAACCCGGAAAATTTAGAGATAAAGAAAATTTTGGCAAATTTAAGAGAAGGTAAGACAGCTCTTGAAGGAATTTTACCAGGTCAACCGCCAATTGAGGAAAAACCTTCCGAAAGAAAGCCTTGACCCCGCACTTATGAAATAAGTTGCGGGGCTTGACAAATTTTTAAAAGGGATTAAAATTAAATTTAGTAAAATTCCAATCTTTTATTTTAAGGCATCGCCCTAAAAAAGGAAATTTAGGGTAATTTTTCTATTTATCTACCACAGCCCCGCCCACCACCCTCCCTCGCTTTGCTCGGGCTTTAAGGAAAAAACATTTCTATGAAATTTAAAAACTTTTCAAAATCGAAAGTCTCTCTTCCTTTACCATATTTATTAACTCTTCAAAAAGAAAGCTGGCAGAGATTTTGGCAAAGAGATTTAAAAGAACTTTTCTCTGAAGTATCGCCAATTCGAGATTATACCGGTAAAGAACTGGAACTCTGGTTCCTAAATTATAAATTGGATGAGCCGAAATATAAAACTGATTTGGAGGCAAAACAAAATAATGATTCCTATGAGAGACCTTTAAGAGTTAAGACAAGATTAATTAATCTCAAGACAAAGGAGATTAAAGAACAAGAAGTCTTTCTTGGTGATTTCCCCTTAATGACTGAAAGGGGAACTTTTGTTGTTAATGGAGTAGAAAGGGTGATAATTTCTCAGCTGATTCGTTCTCCTGGTGTCTTCTTTACCTGTCAGAAAATTAGAGGAAGAGATTACTTTGGGGCTAAAATCATTCCTAACCGAGGAGCCTGGTTAGAATTTGACACTGACCCTTCGGGTTTCATCGGGGTAAAAATTGATCGAAAAAGAAGAGTTTCAGCCATTACTTTACTCAGGGCTTTTGGAATTGATCGAGATGAAAAAATTTTGAAGATTTTCCAAGACGTTGATGTTGATCCTGAAATCAAATATATCAGAGAAACAATGGCCAGAGATTCTACTCATAACCAGGCTAAGGCCCTAGTTGAGATTTATCAAAGATTAAGACCAGGAGAATTGGTTACACCTGATACTGCCCGGGAGTTAATCTGGAATACGTTCTTTAATTTTGAAAGATATGATCTTTCCAAAGTTGGTCGCTGGCGAATGTGGCAGAGACTGCCAGAATTGAGAATGAGAGCGGGGTTAAAAGTTAAAGAAAAATTACTAAAAGCTAAGATTAAGAATCCTCAATTAGAAGGAGAAATTACTCCTTCAGATAGAATTTTGAAGCCAGAAGATATTGTGGTCGTCTTGAGGGAAATTGTCAGGCTTAATAATGATCCGGAAGGAAAACCAGATCAGATTGACCATTTGGGCAATCGGCGAGTCAGAACTTTAAATGAGTTATTACAAAATAGATTGAGAGTAGGCCTAATGAGAATGGCCAGGATCATCAAAGACCGAATGTCAATTTTGGATATTTCCACTCTTACTCCAGTTCAATTAATTAATCCCCGACCATTTATGGCGGTAATTAAGGAATTTTTTACCTCTTCGCAGATGGCTCAATTTATGGATAATGAAAATCCTCTGGCCGAATTAGAACACAAAAGAAGGTTAACGGCCACCGGGCCCGGCGGTTTGAGCCGAGAAAGGGCTGGATTTGAAGTTAGAGATGTCCAACCTAGTCATTTTGGAAGAATTTGTCCAATCCAGACTCCTGAAGGACCAAATATTGGATTGGTTAATCACTTGGCTAGTTTTGCCAGAGTTAATCCCTACGGTTTTATTGAAACTCCCTATTTTAAAGTTGGAAATGGAAAATTAACCAGGGAAATTCACTATCTTAATGCCATAGAAGAAGAAAAATACAATATTGCCCATGCCGGAATAGAAATTGATGAGAAAAGAAATATCATTCCTCAGAAAGTTGAGGCTAGAGTAAAAGGTGAACCTGGCTTGGTTGATCGAGATAAAGTTGAATTTATTGATGTTTCTCCCGAGCAATCCATTTCAATTGGAACTTCCCTAATACCATTTTTACAAAATACTGATGCTAACCGTGCACTTATGGGCTCAAATATGCAAAGGCAGGCTGTTCCTCTGTTAAAACCAGAAATTCCCTTAGTCTGTACTGGAATAGAAGAAAGGGTAGCCAGGGATTCTGGAGAAATAATAATTGCCGAGGAAGAAGGAGTAATCAAAGAAGTCGATGCCAATCACATTAAGATTAAGACCAAAAATTCTGAGAAACTTTATAATCCTTGGACTTTCTTGCGGACCAATCAATATACCTGCTTTCATCAAAAACCGTTAGTTAAAAAAGGAGATTATGTAAAAAATGGAGATATTTTAGCTGACGGAGGCGGAACTTCTCAGGGATTTTTAACTTTGGGCCGAAATGTTTTAGTTGCCTTTCTTCCCTGGCGGGGAGAAAATTTTGAAGATGCTATTGTTATTTCTGAAAAACTCGTCAGAGATGATATTTTTACTTCAGTCTATATTGAGAATTTTGGCTGCGATGTTCGGGAAACAAAATTGGGTCCGGAAATGACAACCTCAGATATTCCCAATGTCTCAGAAGAAAAATTGAGGAATTTAGATGAAGAAGGCTTGGTCAGAATTGGGGCAGAGGTCGGACCAAATGACATTTTGGTTGGGAAAATCTCGCCAAAAGGAGAATTGGATTTGACTTCCGAGGAAAGGTTATTAAGAGCAATTTTTGGTGAAAAGGCCAGAGATGTCAAAGATACCTCTTTGTTAATGGAACATGGCAAAGAAGGGAGAGTAATTAATCTGAAGGTTTTTGAAAGGGAAAAGGGTCACAAGCTTGAACCAGGAGTAATCAAAAGGGTTGAGGTTGAGATTGCTGAAATTAGAAAAATTCAGGCCGGTGATAAACTGACTGGTCGGCATGGAAATAAAGGAGTAATTTCTAAGGTCTTGCCATTGGAAGAGATGCCATTTCTTGAAGATGGAACGCCAGTTGATGTCATTTTAAATCCAACTAGTATTGCCTCGAGGATGAATTTAGGTCAAATTTTAGAAGCCCATTTGGGATTGGCGGCCAAAAGATTGGGTTATATTGCTATTTCTCCAGCTTTGGCCGGGGCAACTGAAGTCGATATTAGGAACGAATTAAAAAGAGCCAGTCTATCCGAAGATGGTAAAGTTACTCTTTATGATGGTCGGACCAGTCTTCCCTTTCCTGAAAAGGTAACCATTGGTTACATTTATATGATGAAACTAATTCATATGGTCAAGGACAAAATTCATATGCGTTCCATCGGTCCTTATTCTCTAATTACTCAACAACCCTTAGGAGGGAAAGCCCAATTTGGTGGTCAACGTTTTGGAGAAATGGAGGTTTGGGCATTGGAAGGCTATGGAGCTGCCCACATTTTGCAGGAAATGCTGACTATTAAATCTGATGATGTTTCAGGAAGAGCAGCTGCCTACGAAGCCATTTTAAAAGGAGAACCAATCAGAAATCCCAATATCCCAGCTTCATTTAATCTCCTAGTTAATGAATTAAAAGCCTTGGGCTTAAATGTTGAAGTTAAAGAGAAACCAAAAGAACAATCATCTTAACATTTAAGCATTTAAACATCTAAACATTTTGAACTTTAATTTTGTTTAAATGTTTATATGATTTTTTATGCGAGTAACTGACTTAGAATCAATAAAAATTCGTCTTGCCTCACCTGAGGAAATTTTGAATTGGAGTCATGGCGAGGTAACTAAACCAGAGACAATCAATTATCGGACTCAAAGACCAGAGAAAGATGGCCTATTTTGTGAAAAGATTTTTGGTCCGGAAAAGGATTACCAATGTTATTGCGGTAAATATCGACGAATTCGCTACAAGGGAATAATCTGTGATAAATGTGGAGTCGAGGTTACAAAATCGGCAGTTAGGAGAGAAAGGATGGGCCATATTAAATTATGCTCACCAGTTTCCCATATCTGGTTTTTGAGAGGAGTTCCTTCAAGAATTGGATTGATTTTGGATATCCCAATGCCTCAATTGGAAAGAGTAATTTATCTTACTGCCTATATTATTACTGAGATCAATAAAAAGGCAAAGAAAAAAGTCTTGGAGGAGATTGAAAGAGAATGTAAAGCAAAAATTAAGAGTCTAAAAGGAAAAGAAAAAACCAAAAAAAAGGTTGAGGAACTCAGAGAGGCTAGGGATAGGGCCAGAGAAGAAGTTTTGCAAATTCTGCCCCTGAGGATTTTATCTGAGGTTGAGTATCATGACCTTTCCCTGAAATATGGAGAGGTTTTCGAGGCCGGTACTGGTGCTGAAACTCTGAGGAAAATTTTCGAAAAAATCGATCTTAAAGAAAAAATAAAGGAGTTAAAAAAAGAAGCTGAAAAGACTACCCCTATTAATCGAAGAAGAATTTTAAGAGGGTTAAAAATTTCCCAGGCAATGGAAAAGGCTGGAATTAGACCAGAATGGATGTTTCTAACTGCCTTACCAGTTTTACCTCCTGATTTAAGACCAATGGTCCAGTTAGATGGTGGAAGATATGCCTCCTCCGATTTAAATGATTTGTATCGAAGGGTGATCAATCGGAATAATAGATTGAAATATCTTTTGGAAATTAATGCCCCAGAAGTAATTGTCAGAAATGAAAAGAGAATGTTGCAAGAAGCAGTCGATGCTCTAATTGATAATGGAATGAGAAAAGGGGTCATTACCCGGGCAACCACTGGCGGAAGAAGGCTTTTGAAATCTTTGGCCGATATGCTTAAGGGAAAACAAGGGAGATTTAGACAAAATCTTTTAGGGAAAAGAGTTGATTATTCTGGCAGGTCAGTCATCGTTATTGGTCCAGAACTAAAACTTAATCAATGTGGCCTGCCCAAAAAAATGGCTTTGGAACTTTTCAAGCCTTTCGTCATCAAAAGAATTTTGGAAAGAGAATTAGCCTATAATGTCAGGGGAGCTTCAAGATTGATCGAAGAAGAAACTGAAGAAGTCTGGGCAATTTTGGAAGAAGTTGTCAAAGATAAACTGGTTCTGTTAAACCGGGCTCCAACCCTGCATCGATTAGGAATTCAAGCTTTTCAGCCAGTCTTAATTGAAGGAGAGGCAATTCGAATTCATCCCCTGGTATGTAAGGCCTTTAATGCCGATTTTGATGGAGATCAAATGGCTGTTCATTTACCTTTATCAGAAGAGGCTCAAAAAGAGGCTAGAGAAATAATGCTTTCAAGTTTAAATCTTTTAAAACCAGCTACTGGCCTACCAATTGTCACTCCAACCCAAGATATTATTTTAGGCTGCTATTTTTTGACCAAAATAAGAGAAGGGTTGAAAGGGGAGGGAAAGATTTTTGGAAGTTTTGAGGAAGCTACCTTGGCCTACGAGTTTGGAGAGATTGATCTTCAAACAAAAATAAAATCGAGAGTTGAAGGACAAAAATTGATTGAGACAAGTTTAGGCCGAATTCTTTTTAATGAGACTTTACCCGAAGGGCATCCATTTGTTGATGAAGAAATGGATTCAAAGCGGTTAGAAAAACTAATTAGTCAAATTATTGAAAATTATCCAAGAGAGGAGGCAATGGCCACTTTAGACAAAATTAAAGATTTAGGATTGGAGGCAGCTACTCAATCGGGTATTTCCTGGGGAATGAATGACCTTATTTTACCTCCAGAAAAGGAAAGGATAATTGTTAGAGCAGAAAAGGAAATCGAAGAAATTTCTGACCATTACAAAAGGGGTCTTCTATCAAAAGAAGAGAAATATCTTAAGGCAATTGAGGTCTGGCAAAGAGCCAAATCAGAAATTGAAAAACTGATTCCAAAAATTTTACCTCAATCTGGTTCTGTCTTTCAGATTGTTGATTCTGGAGCCAGAGGATCCTGGATTCAGCCGGTCCAGATGGCTGGAATGAAGGGCTTAGTTGTTAACCCAATGGGCCAGATTATTGAATTACCAGTAAAGAGCTCTTTCAAGGAAGGATTTAATGTCCTGGAATATTTTATTTCCACCCATGGAGCCCGAAAAGGAACGGCTGACACTGCCTTGAGAACCTCTTCGGCTGGTTATTTAACCAGGAGATTAATCGATGTCGTCCACGAGGTGATAATTTCTGAGGAAGATTGCCAAGACGACAAGGGAATTGAAGTATTTTTAGAAGATGCCAAAGATATCGGACAGAATTTCCTTTTTAAGATTTTAGGAAGAATAACCTTAGAAGATGTTAAGACAAAAAGGGGCAAGAGACTTCTCAAGAAAGGAGAGATTATTGATTGGAAGGCTTGTGAAAAAATAATTGATGAGGAAATTGAAAAAGTTCTAGTGCGTTCCCCCCTAAGTTGTAAAACGATTAGGGGAATCTGCCAGAAATGCTATGGCTGGGATTTGGGGAAAAATCAATTGGTAAACTTAGGAGTGCCGGTAGGGGTTTTGGCTGCCCAGTCAATTGGTGAACCTGGTACCCAACTAACAATGAAGACTTTTCATACTGGTGGAGTGGCTGGGGGAGGTGATATAACTTTCGGTTTACCTCGAGTTCAAGAAATTTTTGAAGCCAGGGAACCAAAAGGCAGGGCCGAAATCTCTCCGGTCGACGGAAAGGTAGTCGAAATAACTTCAAATAAGATTATTAGAATAAAACCAAAAAAATCGGAAATTTTAGAATTTAAAATTCCGCTCCATGTAGCTATCTTGGTAAAAACTGGAGAAGAAGTTAAAAAGGGACAACAGCTATCAGAAGGAAGTATAGATTTGAGTGAAATATTAAAATATGGTGGTGGAGACCAATGTCAACGCTATATTTTTAAGGAAATTCAAAAAATCTATGTTTCTCAAGGAGCAATTATCCATGACAAACATATTGAGGTAATTATTCGTCAGATGTTCTCTCGGGTCAGAATTAAAGAACCCGGAGACTCTTCTTTTGTTACTGGGGAGATAGTTGAGAAGGCCAGATTTTTAGAAGAAAATCAAATTTTGAAAAGAGGAAGAAAAAAACCAGCTAAAGCTATTCCAATTTTACTTGGAATTTCTCGGGTAGCTCTAACTACTGAATCTTTTTTATCGGCTGCCTCTTTTCAGGAAACCTCCCGGATTTTAATCAGAGCTGCTATTGAAGGTAGAGAAGATAAATTACGGGGATTAAAAGAAAACGTCATTATCGGAAAATTAATTCCGGCTGGAACTGGTTTTAAAAAGTCAAATAATTTATAATTCAAACCAAGTTAGAATTATCCCAAAAGGTTATAATTTGAGCAAAATTATTCCGAGAGGTATAATTAAATGATGAAAAATAAATCGGGAAAACGATTATTTGATTTAATCTTAACCAGTCAGACAAAGAGGTTGATTTTTAGTTTTTTATTTTTTTTGGTTGCTTTGATTTTTAGTTTGGGTTTTTTTGATTTAGCTGGGACGGTCGGTAAAGTCTTAAAAGATTTTTTTCTCTTTTTAGTGGGCAGGTCTACCTTTTTGATTCCTTTAGTTTTTGGTCTTTTAGGATTGCTAATTCTGAATAGAGATTATCAAAAATTTATTTCCTCAGCAATTTTGGCCAATTTACTTTTAATTCTCGGGCTCTCCGGTCTTTTTAGTACTCTAAATCCGATTGAACGTCAAGGGGGTTTAATTGGCCATCTTTTAAATTTTCTTTTTTTAAAACTTTTTGGATTTTATCTCAGCCAAATTATCTTTTTTGGGGTAATAATTATTGGTCTCTCAATTTTTTGGCAGATTTGGAGAAGACCTCAACCAGAATCTCAAAAAGAGATGGTTCCGCAACCTTCATTAATCAAAAAAATTTTCGCCCCTAAATTTAAAATCAAAGAAATTATACCTGAGGAGGAAATTAAAATTCCGCCTCTGAAGTTAGAGACAAAACCAATTGAGCCTTCTCCTCTTCCCAAGACTTGGCAAGGTCCGCCTCTTGATTTATTTGAGACAGATAGAGGAGTTCCAATCAGCGGCGATATAAAGGCTAATGCTACAATCATTAAAAAGACACTTCAAAATTTCGATATTCCGGTTGAGATGTCGGAAATAAATATTGGCCCAACAGTTACTCAATATACCTTAAAACCAGCTGAGGGAGTAAAATTGGCAAAAATTACTGCCCTTGCCAACGATTTAGCTCTGGCTTTGGCTTCTCATCCAATTAGAATTGAGGCTCCAATTCCGGGTAGATCCTTAGTTGGAATTGAGGTCCCAAATAAAGTTCGGACTTTAGTCAGGCTTAGAAATTTAATGGAAAGTCCCAATTTTCAACGATCAATTTCAAATTTGACTTTCGTTTTAGGTCGAGATGTCTCCGGTTTTCCTCTCTATGCTGACTTACAAAAGATGCCCCATTTACTGGTTGCTGGTTCAACTGGCACTGGGAAAACAATCTTTTTAAATTCTTTAATTTTAAGTCTTCTTTATAAAAACTCTCCAGAAATTTTAAGATTTATTCTAATTGATCCAAAGAGGGTTGAATTTCCAGTTTATAATGATTTGCCCCATCTTTTTTGTCCAGTCATCTATGATTCACAAAGAACAGTCAATGCCTTGAAATGGCTAATCTCGGAAATGGAAAGGAGATTTGAAATTTTAGCTGAAGCTAAAGCCAGGGATATTATTGGTTATAATCAATTAGCCAATGAAAGGCCTGAGGAATTTCAAATAATGCCTTATCTCATTTTAATTATTGATGAATTGGCCGATTTGATGGTAGCCAAAGGTAGAGAAGTTGAGATTGGTATTGTTAGATTAGCTCAGTTATCGCGGGCAGTTGGTGTCCATTTGGTCTTAGCCACCCAGCGGCCCTCGGTTGAGGTAATTACTGGATTAATTAAGGCAAATATTACTTCAAGAATTACTTTTCAGGTTGCTTCCCAGGTTGATTCCAGAACTGTTCTTGATGTGGCTGGGGCAGAAAAACTCTTGGGTTTAGGCGATATGCTCTTTGTCTCGGCCGAGATTGTCAAACCAAAAAGGATCCAAGGAGCATACACCTCAGAAAAAGAAGTGAAAAAAGTAGTCAATTGGCTAAAATCCAAAATTAAAGTGCCAAAATTGGAAATTACCAATGAATTAGAAAAGAGCCTAGAAGAAAAAGAAACTCAATTTGAAATTTTTTCTGAAGAAGATCCATTATATGAAGAGGCGAAAAAGGTGGTCATTGAGGCTAGAAAAGCCTCGGCCACTCTTTTACAGAGAAGGTTAAGGATTGGTTATGCCAGAGCAGCCAGATTAATTGATATTTTAGAAAAAAGAGGAATGATTGGACCGGCCAATGGCGCTAAACCAAGGGAGGTCTATCTAAAAGAAGTTGAGGAGGATTAAAATTTGACAAATAAAAATAAAAATTCTATTATACCCCTAGGGATTTTTTGCTAATGCTCGAAATATTTAAAAATGGCAAAAAAAGAAAAAAAAGATTTAGAGGAAGCAATTTCCCAGATAAAGCAGAGATTTGGCGAAGGAGCAATTATGAAGTTGAAAGAGGCTCAGCCTGTTGATGTCGATGTTATTCCCACTGGTTCTATAGCAGTAGATAAAGCTTTGGGAGTTGGTGGAATTCCTCGAGGAAGGGTGATTGAAATTTATGGTCCCGAAGGTGGGGGAAAGACAACTCTGGCCCTTCACATTCTAGCCGAAACTCAAAAAAGAGGTGGAGTAGGAGCTTTTATTGATGCTGAGCACGCCCTAGATCCTGATTGGGCAAAGATAATTGGAGTGAAAGTTGAGGATCTCTTAATTTCTCAACCAGATTCTGGAGAAGAAGCCTTGCATATTGTTGAGACCTTAGTTAGATCTGGTGAAATAGATGTCATTGTTATTGATTCGGTGGCCGCCTTAACCCCAAAGGCCGAAATTGAAGGTGAAATGGGCGAATTCCAGATAGGGCTTCAGGCCCGTCTAATGAGTCAGGCTCTTCGAAAACTTTCCAGCATTGTTGCAAAAACTAAAACGGCGGTTATTTTTCTTAATCAAACGCGAATGAAAATTGGTCAATTATTTGGGAACCCCGAGACAACTCCAGGTGGTTTAGCTCTGAAATTTTATGCCTCAGTTAGAATTGATTTAAGAAGAATAGCTCAGGTAAAGCATGGTGAGGAAATTACTGGCTCTAGAATTAAGACCAAAATTGTTAAAAATAAAGTTGCTCCACCTTTCAAGACAACTGAATTCGATATTTATTATAATGAGGGCATATCGAGATTAATTGATATTTTAAATACTGGCCTAAAAGAAGGAATTATCAAAAAATCTGGTTCTTGGTTAGAATATGAAAACATGAAATTAGGCCAGGGTATCGAGGCGAGTAAAATTTTTTTAAAAGAAAATCCAGAAATAGCCGAAAAAATAAAGTCTTCGCTTATGGAGAAATCTTAATCTCAGTTTCGAGAGGAACTAAAAAGGCCTTTATTAAAAGGCCTTTTTTAGGGAAATTGAAGAGTTTATTTAATAGTATAAGGCAATAATCCTAAAAATCTTGCTCTTTTTATTGCCTTAGCCAATTTTCTCTGGTGTCTTGCACAAAGACCAGTTCTTTTTTTCGGTCTAATTTTGGCTAGGGCAGAAATAAATTTTCTAAGCAATTCAGTCTCCTGAAAATCAATTTCTTTTATTCCCTTTTGGCAAAAATAACAATTCATTGCTCTGCTCCCTCTCGCCTTCGGCTCGAGCGTCCCTTCGGGGCTTCACTTCGCTCTTTAGAAACCTAGGACGGGAGTTTCCGCTTCGCGGAGAACTCTCGCGTCTCGACGGTTTCTAACTTTTTCGCCTTCGGCGAAAGCCTGTTTTCCTACACGGGGGATTCTTAATTCCCCGATTCATTTGACTTATTTCTTAAAATGGAATCTCTTTAACATCAATTTCTTCCTCTTCGATTATTGGAATTTCTTCTGCTGGCATTTCCTTTTCAGTCGGAACTACTTTTCCAGCTGCCCGAGGTCCCAATTGCATTCTTTCAGCAACGATTTCAGTTCGAGATTTTTGATTTCCCGAGGGATCCTGCCAAGTTCTCGTCTGAATTCGTCCTTCGATTAGGACTAGAGAGCCTTTGGTTAGAAATTGAGAGGCAATTTCGGCTAATCTTCGCCATAAGATAATGGTATGATATTCTGCTCGTTCTTTTTTTTGACCATTGGGATCTGTCCAGATGCGATTAGTTGCTAATCTAAAAGAGCAGACTGGCTGACCAGAGGGAATCGTCCTCATTTCTGGATCAGTGGCCACTCGACCAAGAAGGAAAACTTTATTTAAATTCATATTTTCTTATCCTAAATTATTCGCCTAGAATTTCCTCTAATTTTTTTTCAATTTCTTTTAATTCGACCTTTGGTTTGACGATTTTTCCAGGTTTAACTAGAATTTCTGGCAAAATTTTTGGCCTCTTTTTAGTTACAATAAGGAAACGAAGGATTTTCTCTTCCCCTTTTAATTTTTTTTCTAAATCTTCTAATTTTCCTGGATTTAGATAAAAATTTAAAGTAGCCAAAAAAGCCTCATTTTTTTTCTTAATTGGATAAGCCAACTTTTTTCTGATGGGATTACCGATTTTATCCAAACCCCCACCTTCTATAATCAGAGATCTTAATTTTTCCTGAAATTTTTCAATCTCCTCAGTTGATAACTCAGGAGAAATCAAATAGGTCAGTTCGTAATACTTCATAGCCTCACCCCGACCCCCGTGTTAGACACCTTCTTTACCCCAAATTTGCTTTCGCAAATTTCGGGGACCCCGATAAGAGTTCGCTGTAGGGGCCCAAGCTTTGTTTGGGAGGGTGGTGGGTGGGTGGAGTCCAACAGGGGGTGAGTTTATTTTAAAATTTAAATTTTAAATTCAATAATATCGCCATCTTTCAAATAATAATCTTTTCCAACTATTTTAAGCCAACCCGTCTCTCTGGCTTTTAACCAGGAACCAGCCTCAACTAATTTCTGCCAGGGGATTACCTCGGCTCGGATAAATTTTTTTTCAAAATCGGAATGAACAATTCCACCAGCTTCTGGGGCTTTTGCCCCCTTTTTTATTGTCCAGGCCCTGACTTCTTTTCCCCCAGCTACTGTATAAAAAGTGATTAAATCAAGGATATTGTAGCAAGCTAAAATTAATTGGTCAAGCTGAGATTTTAATTTCATTTCTCTAATCTCCTCCCCGGTTAATTGAGAAATCTCCTCCTCCAATTTTAAATTAAAGAATAAATATTTCTCTCCAGATCCCAGATATTTTTCAATTTCTTCAATTCGGTAAGTGTCATCGGTATTAAAGACATAAATTTTAGGTTTCAAAGTTAAAAACTGAAATTCTTTTATTTTCACCTTTCCTTCTTCAGTCAAATCTAATTTAGAAATTAAATTTCCTCTGACTATTTCTTCTCTAATTCTCTTTAAGATTTCCAATTTTTTTTGGTCTTTTTTTCCTTTTTCTATTTTTTCCAAAGCATTTTCCAAAGTTTCCAAATCTTTCATTAATAACTCAACTTTTATTATTTCTATATCTCTAATTGGATTAATTTCCTTTTCAACGTGTTCGATTTTAGGATTTGAAAAGACTCTTACTATTTCTAAAATTTCATCACAGTTTCTGATCTGAGCTAAAAATTGATTGCCTAGACCTTGGCCTTTATGAGCTCCCTTAACCAGACCAGCAATATCAATAAATTCAATTATTGTTGGAGTAACCTTTCCAGGTTTAACTATTTTTGCTAATTTTTCTAATCTTTCATCAGGAACAGGACAAATTCCATAGTTGGGATTAATGGTAGTAAAGGGATAGGGAGCAATGGCAACTTGCTTTTTAGTCAAAGCTTTGAAAAGAGTTGATTTGCCAACATTTGGTAGACCAATTATACCAACTGAAAAAGCCATATCTTTATGATATTATGATATAATGAATTGAAATGAGAATCAATCCAAATATCTTTAGAGCTTACGATATTCGCGGAATTTACCCCTTAGAGTTAAACGAGGAAGTTGCTTATCGAATTGGAAAAATTTTTGTTGATTATACGAAAACAAAGAAAATAGTGGTTGGCCAAGACTGTCGACTTTCTTCTCCATCGCTTTTTAAGGCAATAACTGAAGGCATTACCGATTCGGGCTCCGATGTTTGTAATATTGGTTTGGTGCCAACGGAGTGTTTGTATTTCGCTGTTGGATATTATGGTTATAAAGGAGGAATTATGATAACTGCCAGCCATAATCCTAAAGAATACAATGGTTTTAAAATGGTTAAAAAAGGGGTCAATTTAATTTCTGGAATAGAAATTGGTAAAAAAATTAAGAGAATTAAACCCATTAAAGTTAAAAAAAAGGGGAAAATTAGAGAAATTGATATTTGGCAAGATTATTTAAATCATATTTTTTCTTTCATTAATATAAAAAAAATTAAACCTTTTAAAATAGTAATTGATACCGGAAATGGAATGGCAGGGGAAATTATTTCCCTACTTGAAAGAAAATTATCAATCAAAATTATTGCTTTAAATTTTGATTTAGATGGAAATTTTCCTTCCCATTCACCAAATCCTCTGGCTGAAGGAGCAACTAAACAAATCTCTGAAGTAATAAAGAAAAAGAAAGCTGATTTCGGTTTTATTTTCGATGGCGATGCTGATAGGTCTTTTTTGGTGGATGAAAATGGTAATTTAGTAATGGGCGATATTACTCTTTTACTTTTAGCTAGGTATTTTTTAAAAAAGAACCCTGGTGCAGGAGTGGCCTATAATCTAATTTGTTCCAAGTCCGTACCAAAATTTATTAAAAAATGGGGAGGAAGACCAATTCAAACTGCTGTGGGGTTTATTAATGTTAGAGAAGGAATGATTCGCGAAAAGGGGATAATGGGCGGAGAATTATCAGGCCATTATTGTTTTAAAGATAATTTTTATTCTGATTCTGGTTTTATTACTTTTTTAATTTTGCTTCAATTAATCTCCGAAAGCGGAAAAAAGGTTTCTGAAATGGTAAAAAAATTTTCTCCTTACTCAAAGAATCCAGAGATTAATTTAAAAATTGAAGAAAAAGAAGAAATATTAAATAAAATAAAAAAACTCTATTCAGGTGGAAGACAGGATTATTTGGACGGAATCACTGTTGAATATAATGATTGGTGGTTTAACATCCGACCTTCCCAAACAGAACCAATTTTAAGGTTGACAATCGAAGCAAAAACAAAAAAACTGTTAGAAGAAAAGAAAAAAGAGCTTATAGCTCTAATTGGAAAAGAGAAAATCTCTTAAATTTTTAAACTAGGCCCATTTTCTTTCTTACCTCTTCCATTGTTGATTGGGCAATTATTCTGGCCCTTTTCGCCCCTTTATTTAAAATCTCTTTAAGGTAAATTTCTCTCTTTTCAAGTTCTCTTTTCTTTTTTCGAAAGGGCTCCAAAGATTCTACTAAAACTTTGATTAGGGCCTTTTTAAATTTCTCATAACCTTTGCCTTTAAATTCTTTTTCCAATTTCTTAATTGGTTTTTGACTAAGTAGACTATAAATCGTTAATAAATTAGAGATTCCTGGTTTCTTCCTCAGATCATATTTTATTTCTTTTCCTTGGTCAGTTACTGTTGCCATTATTTTTTTTGAAATTTCCTCTGGTTTTTCAAAAAGGGAAATATATCCTTTAGGATCATCAGTCTTTGACATTTTTTTTCTGGGATTTTGCAGTGACATTATTTTCTTTCCTAATTTTGATAATAAAATTTTAGGTTCCTTTAAAACCTGACCAAATTTTTGATTAAATTTTCTAGCCAAAGTTCTGGCTAATTCAACATGTTGAACCTGATCTTTTCCAACCGGAACGAGATCGGTTTGGTAAAGTAAAATGTCAGCTGCCATTAAAAGAGGATAATTCAAGAGACCAGCATTAACATATTCTGGATAGGCCTTAGCTTTTTCCTTGAATTGAGTCATTCTTCTGAGTTCTCCCAAAGGAGTAATTGTTCCTAATAGCCAGGCCAATTCAGTGTGTTCTTTGACTTTTGATTGGACAAAAAAGATACTTTTTTCAGGATTTAGGCCAGCTGCTAAATAGGCAATAACCAATTCAAGAATATTTTTTTGAAGTTTTTGAAAGTCAAAAGGAGTAGTTATAGCATGCAAATCGACAATGCAAAAAAAACACTCTGCTTTTTCTTGAAGTTCCAGCCATTGTTTTATTGCTCCCAAATAATTTCCAATATGTAGTTCTCCTGTTGGTCTAATTCCTGAAAAGACTCTCATAAAATTTAGTTAGACTTCAATTACAACTGGTAATATCATTGGCCTTCTTTGAGTTTTGGAAAACAAAAATTGACCAATTTTATTTTTAATTTCATCTTTGATATAGTTCCAATTTACTGCTCCACCACTTCCTACAGCTTTGTTAACAATATCAACAACTTTTTTCCTAGTTTCTCTGAGTAACTCCTTTGACTCTCTTAGATAAACAAAACCCCTTGAGATTATATCTGGACTTCCCCTGACCCTACCTTTTTGTCTATCAACCACGGTGACAATCACAAACATTCCATCTCGGGCTAACATCTGGCGGTCTCTTAGAACAATTTCTCCAACATCTTCAATTCCTAGGCCATCAATCATGACATAATTTGATGGAATTCTCTCTTTTTCAATATAGCATCTTTTTTGATTTAAATTTATTATTTGGCCATTTTCAGCAATTATTATATTTTTCTCTTTTACTCCCGAAATTCTGGCAAATTCTCCATGAGAAACTAACATTGAGAACTGGCCATGGATTGGTAGGAAAAATTTCGGTTTGATAATTTCTATCATTTTCTTTAATTCGACTTTTTGGGCATGGCCACCAGCATGAATATCCATCATTTTATAGTGCAAAACTTTTGCTCCTTGTTTTAAAATTTCATCTTTTAAAATTTGAACTGTCCTTTCATTTCCCGGAATAACCGAGGAAGAAAAAATGACAGTATCACCTCTTTTAAGTTTCAAAAGAGGATGTTCTAGGTTAGCAATTCTCATTAAAACAGCCCGGTCTTCTCCCTGGGCTCCGGTGGCCAAAATGGTTATTTTTGAATCAGGGTAATCGGAAATTTCCTTAATTTTAATTAAAGTTCCCTTTTTAAATTTGATATAACCTAAAATTTTGGCAATTTCAACATTACTTTTCATTGAGTAGCCTTCAACTATTACTTTCCTTCCATATTTTTCTGAGAGAGTAATTATTTGTTGGATTCGGTTAATTAATGAAGCAAACGTAGTAGCAATAATTCTTCCCCGGACCTTTTTAAAAATTTCCTCTAAGTTTTCCAAAATTTCCTTTTCTGAAAGAGAATGACCTTCTTCTTCGGCTCCGGTTGAATCAGACATCAAAAGCAAAATTTTTCTTTCTGAAATTTCTTTTAATTTTTCAAAATCGGTTGGAAGATCATTTATTGGGGCTTTGTCAAATTTAAAATCGGAGGTGTGAAAGATACTGCCAATTGGAGTTTCAATAAGTAAGCCCAAATTATCTGGAATATTGTGATTCATCCTTAAAAATTCAACTTTAAAGGGCCAAAGTTTTATCTTTGAACCATCTTTGACTTCTTTAATTTCCAATTTTGGCTGAGAGGGAAAATCTTCCTGTCTTTTTAGAATTATTCCTCGGGTTAAAGGGGCCGCATAAATTGGAAGATTTTTCCGCCATACCCGTTCAATCAAATGGGGGATAGCTCCAATGTGATCGTAATGACCATGGGTAAAGACAATTCCTAAAATATCTTTTTCTCTCCCTTTGAAATAACTGATATTAGGAATGATGTAATCTACCCCGGGCATATCTTCCTCTGGTAATCTCAGGCCCACATCAACAATTAAAATCTTCCTCCCATATTCAAGGAGTGTCATATTTCTCCCAACTTCACCTAGTCCTCCGAGGGGGATAATTCTGATATTTTGTTGAGATTTTTTCATAGCGGTGCGGGCAGGAGGATTTGCACCTCCACAACCTTTCGGTTATAGCGTTCTGAACGCTATGCGTCTTCTAATTCCGCCATGCCCGCTCTAAAAAATTTAAATTTTTTGGAACTTCTTTTAATGCTTTCTCAAAACGTAATTTTTGAACTCTTTTGTATTTTTTGTTTTTTATCCAGCCATTTTTAGTATAAAAATAGCAGGCTCCTTTCATTCTTTCTAAGTCTTCATAAATGTTTCTACACTTTTGAGAGACCCAATTACCAATCCTTAAAGTCTTTTTTGAAGGATTTATAGTGATGACATAATAATAAGGAGGCACAACTACATATTCTCCTTTTTTTGCCCTAATAGCTAAGACATCTTTTATTTTTTCTCCTTCCCCCTTTTGTATTAAGAAAATTGCTTTTCCTTCAAGAATATTGTAGAGTTCTTGAAAACCTCTTGAATTACGATTGCCTTTAGTTCTGATAAATTCTTTGCCAAGCATTCCCGGTGGAATTACAGTTATATCATATGTCAAATTACCTCTTTCTTTAATTCCCCGGAAAACCCTATAGACTTTAAAATCTTTTTGTTTTTTTGCCCAATTTTTGTCAAAGAGAACATTTTGCATTTCGGAAAGCAATCGAATATCTAACTTTTTAATTTTTTTTATTTTCATTTCCAAGCTCTTCTGGTTTTAATAAACCATTCTTCAATCTCAGAAAATCTTTTTGCTGGATTAGCAATTTTTTCTAAATTTACTCCTTTTATTTCCTTTGAGATAAAATAGGGATAGTCTGGACTAAATAAAAAGATTGCTGGTGCCTCTTCAATTAAAATATCCTGAAATTCCTGATATTTTTTTGCCCTTTCTTCAGAATTCAAAATCTCCCTTGCTTGCTCAAGTAATTTATTAACAGTTTCATTTTCATACAAGGCCAAATTTAATCCAGGATCTATTTTTTGTGAAGAATGCCAAAAAGGAAAAGGATCTAAAATTAGAGGCAATACCTGGCCAAATAAAAGGGCTTCATAATCTCTTTTTTTGATAATTTCTCTTTCCAAGGTCGGTCGGTCAAATTTTTTAATTTCAACTTCTATTCCTAGATTTTTCCATTGATCTTTCAAAATTTCGGCGGTTTCAATCAAAATTGACTGATCGGCAGTAGCTAGGGAAAATTTAAGAGATAGCGTTTCCCTTATTTCTGGAAAGCAAATTTCATTTAGTTTTCGCCTAGTGGCTTCACCGACCATTCCCGTTCCTTCTTTAAATCCCCCGGGTTCTAAAACTTCTTTTTTATATTTTTCCTGAAATTTAATTACTGCTTTTTTTGTTGAATTTCCAAAAAAACCAGTAATTTCACCTCCAGGATAAATTTCAGGATCTTTAGCCAGGCATTCTTGAAGTTTTCTGACTTCTTCTCCTCTTGAACCTAATTTCAAATCATTTTTGAATTCAAACTCTCTTTCCTTTTTGATAATTTTTTCTCTTAATCCTTGTTCATTTTCTAAGAAACCAGCTTTATTTAAAATTTCCTTTGCCTTTTCTAGATTGAATTCATAAATTTTTGCTGGAGGATTAAGATTGAAAATTTCCGGCAGAATTGGGGAGTTAACAATTTGACCTTGATTTTCTATTACCCTTTCTAAAATTTCTGATTTATTCGTTCCATAATTTAAGGCCTGCCTTACTTCTTTTTCAGCAAAAATTTTTGTTTTCTCCAAATTAAAAAAAATGGCAAAATATCTTGGCAAAGGGATAAAATAATTTTCAAACCTTTCATTTTTAGAATTCTTAAACGAAATCGGTGAAAATCCTTTTATTTTAATTAAGTTTTTTATTAGCTCCTCCTCGCTTTCGAAAAAATAAAATGTAATCTGATCGAGATAGGGAATTTTACTATGGTAATTTTGATTTTTAATTAAATCCAAAGAGATTATTTTTTCTTTTTCAACTTTTAAATCTTTAAATTTATAAGGCCCAGAACCAATCGGTCTTAAATTATACTCTGAAAGAGGGAAATTTTCTGAAGAAATTCCTTCCCAGATATGTTTTGGCAAGATTTTTAAAGTTAAATTTTCTAAAAAACTGGCTGAAGGATTTTTTAATTTAAAGCGGATTGCTAAATCAGAAATTTTTTCAATTTCGACTCCTAGCCAGGCAGCTCTTAAAGGACTTTTAAAATCGGAATCCTGGATTGTCTTTATAGTAAAAATTACATCTTCAGTACTTAAGGGTTTTCCATCATGCCAAGTAATATTTTCTTTTAAATAAATTTCAAAAATTTTTCCTTCATCTTTGGGTTCAAAACTCTCGGCTAAATCCTTAACGATTTCGCCTTTTGAATTGTATTTCATTAGACCAGAGAAAATTAGCTCCGTCAAATCTCGATCAACATCTCTTGCCTGGGCATAAATTGGATTAATGAATCTTGGCGAGCCTACCAATCCTTCAATATAAATTCCATCAGAGGCTGGCTTGATTTGTGTGTTTTCAAAATAAAAAGTAATTAATAAAAAAATAAAAGAGCAAGAAGCTAAAATTAAAAAAATAAAAAACAAAATTTTCTCGCCTCTTTTTAAAATTTTAAAAAACTGTTGCCATTGTTTCCAGGAAGGCCATTTTCCAAAATTTTTAGAACTGAGCACCATTTATTTTAAAATTAAATTCAAAAGGGCAAATAAGATAAAAAGAAATCCTAAAAAAATCGTTGCCATAAAAATTTTTTTCTGAATTCCTCTTTTGGTAGTAAAAAAAATACCGGCTTGACCAAAAGCTGATCCCAAACTAGCTCCCCTTGGTTGGAGTAAAATTAAGAGAATTAAAAGAAAAGCAGTGCCAATTTGAAAGAAAGGCAGATAATTTTTCATGAAAATAAAATTGAGAAAAGAAAATTCAATCCCCAGATAATTAAACTTGTCAAAAAGAGATTTAAAATTCCGAGGATTTTTAATTGAGGGAAAATTAAATCAACAACAAAGATTATTCCAATATTTATTAAAAAAGTAAAGAGTCCAAAAGTTAATATCCTTAGAGGAAGAGTAATTAATTTCAAAATCGGCTTTAAGAAAAAGTTAATTAATCCTAAAATAAAGCCAGCTAAAATCAAAATTTGCCAGGAACCGGCAAATTCTATACCTTTGAGAAATCTAATTGCCAGCCAAAGACCTAAAATTCCGGCCAAAATCTGAAAGATGAAACGCTTCATAATATTAAGGATAGTAGATATTTAATAATTGGTCAAGCTGCTATTAAGATTTTCTTTCTTAATTTCCGATGATAAGAAATAGCAAATCGATGGGCTTCATCACGAAGTTGTAAAATCAAATTAAAAATTTCTCTTGGTAAAGCTTTGAGCAAAATTGGCTCTCTCTGATTTTCAACATAAAGCTCATTTTTTCTTTTCGCCAGTGCCATTATTTTAATAAAATTTTTACATTCGGGCCTTAAGCACTGAATAGCAGCTGAAAGCTGAGCTTTTCCTCCATCGATTAAAATTAAATCGGGAAATGGCCATTCTGGGTGCTTAAATCTCCGAGATAAAACTTCTTTTATCATTGCTATATCATTTGGTTTTCCAGAAATTTTTATTTTAAATTTTCTATAAAAATTTTTTTCTGGTTTTCCCTTAATAAAAATTACCATAGAGCCAACAGCAAGTTTTCCCTGAATATTTGAGATATCATAAGCCTCTATTCTAGAAATTGCTTTTTTTATGGCCAAAATTTCTTTTAAACCCTTTTGAATTTGAAGCCAATTTATTTCTTGGACCGGCTGAATTTCAAAAATTCTTGCATGAGCCAAGATTTTTTCCAAGGCTGAAATTTGGTCTCTAATTTTTGCTGCTTTCTCAAAATCTTCAATCTTTGATGCTGTATTCATTTCCTTTTTCAATTCTTTTAAAACTTGCGATTTCCTTCCCCTAATTATTTCAAAGATTAAATTAGCATTTCTTTGAATTTCTTTTTCTATTTTTTCCTTAATTTCTGGAACTTCTAGAATTTTCGATTTCAAAAGACAGGGAGCAAGACATCTGCCCAAATGATACCAAAGACAGGTCCTTTTAGGCAGACTCTTACAGGAACGATAGGGGAAAATCCTCCTTAAAACTTTTAAAGTTTCTTTCAAAGCTTTTCCATCAACAAAAGGGCCAACAAAATCCAATTCAATTTTTTGCTTCTTTCTCAATATCCTTTTAATTTTTGTTTGGTGGGTCCAAAAAATTCTCGGGAAATCTTCTTTCGTTTTTGCTGCAAAAAAATAATTTTTATCATCTCGCCAAATTACATTATATTTCGGTTGGTATTTCTTAATTAAATTTGCCTCTAAAATCAGGGCTTCAATCTCAGAATTAGTTTTAATGAAACCTATCTTTTTTGTTTTATCTAAAAAAATTCTTTCTTTAAATCCGGGTTGTAAAAAATGATTTTTAACTCTTTCCCTGATGTTTGAAGCTTTACCAATATATAAAATTTTTCTATTTTTAAAACAGTAAACTCCTGGCCCCCTTGACAACCTAGAAATTTCATCTCTGGCTAAAAATTTGAATTCCATATAAATATTTTAACAAAGATTGAAAAATTTCCAAAATTTTCTTATAATAAATGTCATGGCTGAAAATCTCATTAAAATTAAGGGAGCGAGAGTCCACAATTTAAGGAATGTTGATTTAGATATTCCCAAAAACAAACTAGTGGTTATTACTGGAATTTCTGGTTCAGGGAAATCTTCCTTAGCCTTTGATACACTTTATGCTGAAGGCCAAAGAAGATATGTTGAATCTCTTTCTAGCTATGCCAGGCAATTTTTAGGAGTAATGGACAAACCAGATGTTGATAAAATTGAGGGAATTTCTCCAGCAATTTCTATTGATCAGAGGAAAGCAGCCCATAATCCTCGCTCGACAGTTGGAACAATAACTGAGATATATGATTATCTCCGTCTTTTATTTGCCAGAATTGGCATTCCCCATTGTCCAAAATGTGGTAAAAAAATTTCTCGCCAGACAATTGATCAAATCACCGAGCAAGTCTTGAAATTACCTCAGAAAACTGAAATTACAATTTCGGGTCCAGTAATTAGAGGGAAAAAGGGAGAATATCGTGGTTTAATGGAAGAAATTCAAAGATCTGGATTTGTCAGGTTGAGAATTGATGGAATAATTTATAGAATTGAAGAAGCCCTTGGATTAAAATTAGCAAGATACAAAAAGCACAATATTGGAGTTGTAGTAGATAGATTAATTATAGATACAAATTTTGATAGATCTAGGCTTGTTGATTCTTTAGAGACAGCTTTGAGATTAGGAAAAGGCGTTGCAATGGTTAGTTATAAATTAAAAAAGAAAATCGAAGATTTAATTTTTTCAGAACATTTTGCCTGCGAGACCTGTCAAATTTCTTTGCCGGAATTAGAACCTCGGCTTTTTTCATTTAATTCTCCTTATGGAGCTTGTTCAACCTGCCAGGGCCTAGGAGAGAAATTGGAAGTTGATCCAAAACTGGTTATTCCGAATGAAAACCTATCAATTAGCGAGGGAGCAGTTTTCCCTTGGGCCCACGCTTCTCACAAAATTGGAAGACAAGGATATTTTTGGTGGCAATTGCAAGAATTAGCTGAAAGAGAAAATATTGATTTGTATTGTCCAATTAAAGATTTATCAAAAGAGAAAATTAATTTGATTTTATATGGTAATGAAATTTTTGAAGGAGTAATTCCCTGGTTGGAAAGACGTTATCACGAGACTGAATCAGAACACGCAAGAGAGGAAATCGAAAAATATATGATTGAGAGAAAATGTGAAAAATGCCAAGGGAAGAGACTTAAACCAGAGGTTTTAGCTGTCAAAATGGTCGGAAAATCAATTGATGAGGTTGTTGAAATGCAAATTAGTAATTTAAAGGAATTCTTTGAAAGAATAGCAGAAGAAAAAAAATTAAATCCAGCCGAATTAAGGATAGGTCTGCCAATTATTAGAGAGATTTTAAATAGGCTTCAATTTTTAATCGATGTTGGTTTGGATTATTTAACTTTAGATAGAAAAGCCCAGACCTTGGCCGGGGGAGAAGAACAAAGAATTAGATTAGCCACTCAGATTGGTTCAAAATTAACCGGAGTTTTATACATTTTAGATGAACCTTCGGTAGGTCTTCATGCCAGAGACCAGGGAAGACTAATTGAGACTCTTAAGAAATTAAGAGATCTTGGTAATACTATTTTAGTTGTTGAACACGATCCTCAAACAATAAGAGCTGCTGATTGGATAATTGATATTGGTCCGGGAGCTGGAAAACAGGGTGGCAAAGTTGTTTTTGAAGGAACTCCAAAAAAACTTCTTAAGGCAAAAACTCTAACTGGTGATTATTTGGCTGGTCGAGAGAAAGTTGAAATTCTCGGTAAGTCAGAAAAAGATGAGGAAAGAAAATTTCTGGTTGTTAAAGGTGCAAAAGAACATAATTTAAAAAATATTGATGTGAAAATTCCCTTAGGGAAATTCGTCTCTATTACTGGGGTTTCTGGTTCTGGAAAAAGTTCTCTGATGAATGATATTTTAGCAAGGGCCTTAATGAGAAAATTTTACAAAGCAAAAGAAGAACCAGGAAAATTTGGAGAAATTTTAGGAACTAAATTTTTGGATAAAGTTGTTTTAGTCGATCAATCACCAATTGGGCGAACTCCTAGATCAAATCCAGTGACTTACACAGGAGCTTTTACTTATATTAGAAATCTCTTTACTCAAACAAAGGAAGCAAGAATTCGAGGATATTTACCCGGTCGTTTCTCCTTTAATGTTAAAGGAGGTCGTTGCGAAGCTTGCCAAGGTCAAGGTCAAAACAAAATTGAAATGTACTTTTTACCCGATGTCTATATTGAGTGTCAGGAATGTAAAGGAAAAAGATTTAATAAAGAAACTTTGGCTATTGAATATAAAGGAAAAAATATTTCAGAAGTTTTGGAAATGACGGTTGAAGAAACCCTTGATTTTTTTAAGGCAATTCCAGGTTTGTATCAAAAATTAAAAACTTTATATGATGTTGGACTTGGTTACATTCAATTAGGTCAACCAGCCCCTTCTTTATCAGGAGGAGAAGCCCAGAGGGTGAAATTGTCAACCGAGCTTTCAAAAAGAGCAACTGGAAAAACTCTTTACATTTTGGATGAACCAACTACTGGTCTCCATCCAGACGATATTAAAAAATTACTTTTTGTTTTAAGAGAATTGGTGAACAGGGGAAATACAGTCTTAATAATTGAACACAATTTAGATGTTATAAAAAATACCGATTGGATAATAGATTTAGGACCGGAAGGGGGAGATAAAGGAGGGGAAATTATTGCTGAAGGAACTCCTTTTAATATTATTAAAGAAAGGAAAAGCTATACCGGAAAATATCTAAAAAGTTACCTCAAATCTTGACAAATACTCTTCATTTTCTAAAATTTAATAGAATTAGCACTCCTTTTCTTAAATTGCCAATCTACTATGAAAATTAAACCTCTTTCTGATCACATCTTAATTGAACCAATAAAAAAGGAAGAAAGAACAAAAACCGGGATATTACTACCAGAAAGTGCCGAAAAGGAAAGACCTGAACAGGGTAAGATTATTGCTGTTGGCCCTGGCAGAAAGACTTCTTCTGGTAAAATCGTTCCTCTCTCAGTCAAAGTTGGAGACAAAGTTTTATTTACAAAATATGGCCCAAATGAAATAAAAATCGATGATAAAGAATATTTAATAGCTAAAGAAGAAGACATCCTTGCGATTATTGAATAACCGACCCACATCGGAAGAGGGTCGGGGAAACCCTTCGGTTTCCCCGTGTAGGAAAATATTAAAAACCGAGGGTTTTAAAGAGTGAGCCCGAAGCGACCGCCTCAAATGCGGGAGCGCCAGCACAAAGTGCTGGAGAGGGCGAGCGACTAACTAATGTAAAAGCACTATGGCAAAACAGATTTTATTTAATGAAACAGCCAGAAAAAAATTAATGGCTGGGGTGAATAAAATCACTAATACAATTAAGGTTACCTTAGGTCCGAAAGCCAGGCTGATTGTTTTAGATAAAGGTTTTGGCGTTCCTGAAATCTCAGATGACGGTGTTAGTATTGCTAAAGAAATTGAATTAAAAGATAAAATTGAAAATTTGGGAGTTGAAATTATGAAAGAAGTGGCTGAGAAAACAAGTGATGCGGCAGGAGATGGAACGACAACAGCAGTTATCCTGGCTCAGTCAATTGCTGCTGAGGGTATCAAAAATGTTGCTGCTGGGGCTGATCCTCTGAGTTTAAAAAGAGGAATTGAGAAAGGAGTAAAGAAAGTAGTTGAGAATTTAAAAAATATGGCCAAACCAATTTCAATCTCAAATAAAGAAGAAATTGACCAAGTAGCAACAATTGCTTCTTTAGATCAAGAAATTGGAAATTTAATTGCCAACATATTTTTAGAGGTTGGAAAAGATGGTGTCGTTACAGTCGAGGAATCAAAAAAACTTGGTTTAGAGAGGGAAATTGTTAAAGGACTTCAATTTGATAGAGGATATATTTCTCCTTTCATGATAACAAATCCAGAAAGGATGGAAGCAGTTTTAGAAGAACCTTATATCCTAGTCACCGATAAAAAAATTTCTGCTTTGACTGAAATTTTACCAACAATGGAAAAAGTTGCCCAGACTGGAAAAAAAGATTTATTAATAATCGCTGAGGAAGTTGAAGGTGATGCTTTAGCAACATTAGTCGTAAATAAACTGAGGGGAATATTTAATGCTTTAGCAGTAAAGGCTCCTGGTTTTGGTGAAAGAAAAAAGGAAATGTTGCTAGATATTGCTGTTGTCACTGGAGCTCAACTAATTTCTGAAGAATTAGGTTTAAAATTAGAAAATATTGAATCAAAACAATTAGGAAAAGCAAGAAAAGTTATTATTGAAAAAGAAAAGACAACAATCATTGAAGGTAAGGGAAAGAAAGAAGATATCGAAGCTAGAATTTCCCAAATTAAAAATGAGTTGAAAACGACAGAATCTGATTTTGATAAAGAAAAATTACAAGAAAGATTAGCAAAATTAGTTGGGGGAGTGGCAGTGATTAAAGTTGGAGCAGCGACTGAAGTTGAGCAAAAGGTAAGACAGAAAAAAACAGAAAATGCCTTAAATGCCACTCGAGCAGCAATAGAAGAAGGAATATTAGCAGGTGGGGGAGTGGCTCTCTTGAGATGTATCCCAGTTTTAGAAAAAATGGAGACCCAGTTTGAAGGAGATGAAAAAACTGGTCTCAGAATTTTAAAGAAGGCTTTAGAGATACCGATCAGACAAATTGCTGAAAATTCTGGAATGGATGGAGCGATTGTGGCTGAAAGAGTGAAAAAAGAAAGTGGTGCTTTTGGATTTAATGCCGAAAAAATGAAATTTGAGGATTTGATTGAGGCCGGGGTTATTGATCCAACAAAAGTTGTTAGAACTGCCTTAGAAAATGCTGCTTCAGCTGCTTCAATGTTTTTAACTACCGAAGCAGTGGTTGGAGAATTACCTGAAGAAAAGAAAAAAGAAATTCCAGAAATTCCTGAAGAATACTAAAAATTTACCGATTATTAGAGAAATCCCATTATCCGATTTTAAATTTTTAGCCCTCGAAAGGTTTTTTTTATTGCCAAAATTATCCCAGAGGCATAATTTGAGCTCTTGCGAAAATTATCCCCAGAGGTATAATTTTAAAAGAAAGGTCGCTAAGATCCTTATTTAATATCCTAAATTTATGCCAATTTTCTGGATTATTTTAGTCATCATTATTTTCTGGTTGATTTTAACCTACAACAGTTTAATTATCTTGAGGAATCGTGTTAAAGAGGCCTGGTCAGATATTGAAGTCCAGTTGAGAAGGAGATATGATTTAATTCCCAATTTGGTTGAAACAGTCAAAGGTTATGCTGCTCATGAAAGAGAAGTATTTGAAAAAGTGACTGAGGCCAGAACAAGAGCAATGGGGGCAAAAACGATGAAGGAGCATTCAGAAGCCGAAAATTTTCTCAGCTCTACTTTAAAAACCCTTTTTGCTGTTGTTGAAAATTACCCAGATTTAAAAACATCTCAAAATTTCTTAGAACTTCAAAGAGAACTAAGAGATACTGAAGATAAAATTCAGGCAGCTCGGAGATTTTATAATACCAATACCCGGGATTTAAATATCAAGATTGAGAGCTTCCCCTCAAATATTATTGCTAAAATCTTCGGCTTTCAAAAATTAGAATTCTTTGAAATCGAAGAAGCAATTAGAGAACCGGTAAAAGTAAAATTTTAAGTTATGGCTACCCTCTATACTTTGGCCGAATCTAATATTCGAAAAACTTGGTTTTATTTGACTTTCTTTTTGATTTTTATTATTTTTCTCGGTTGGCTAATTTCTCATTTCTTAGGGGAAAGCTCAATCTTATGGTTAGCAATTCTTTTAAGCATCACGATGAGTTTTTTTTCCTATTGGCATTCAGATAAAATTGTCTTAGCTTTGACTAAGGCAAACCCAATTGAGAAAAAAGATAACCCTGAACTTTATCGAATTGTTGAAAATTTATCTATTACTGCCGGCCTTCCTTTACCAAAAATTTATATTATTAACGAAGCCCAACCAAATGCTTTTGCTACTGGCAGAGACCCAAAAAATTCAGTAATAGTGGTCACTAATGGATTATTAGAGAAATTAGAAAGAACAGAATTGGAAGGAGTAATCTCCCATGAATTAGCCCATATCGGAAACAAAGATACACTTTTGGCAACCATTGTTGTAGTTTTGGTTGGAGTAGTTGTTTTAATAACCGATTTTTTCTATCGAATATCATTTTGGCAAAGAAGGGATTCTCGACGGAAAGGAGAGGGAACAATTTTACCTTTAATTGCTCTAATTTTGGCAATTTTTGCACCCCTTTTCGCCACCTTAATAAGATTAGCTATTTCCAGAAAAAGGGAATTTTTGGCCGATGCCACTGGTGCTCTTTTAACCAGATATCCTGAGGGATTAGCCGGTGCCTTAGAAAAAATTTCAAAAGACCAAAATCTCTTAAAAGTGGCTAATAATGCCACTTCTCATTTGTATATAGTAAATCCTTTTCGCGGTTCTGAACAAAAATCTTGGCTTCACAAATTATTTTTAACCCATCCACCAATAGAAGAGAGAATTGCTGCCTTAAGAGGAATGAAAATCTAAGTGGCCCCCTTTCTTTAAAGGTGTCCAGCCGCCAAAAACACTTATGATTTGCCCAATTTGTAAAAAAGAATTAGGAAAAGTAATTCTTTATGGAGTGGAAGTAGATTTCTGTCCAAATTGCCTAGGTCTTTGGTTTGAAGAAGATGAATTAAGATTTACAAAAGATACCAAAGATAAAGAATTAAGGTGGTTAGATATTGATTTATGGAAAGATGGAAAAAAATTTAAAGTTTATCCTGGAATTAGAATGTGTCCTGCCTGTAGACTTCCTCTTTATGAGGTTTATTATGGCGATTCTCGAATTATTGTTGATATTTGCAATCTATGTAATGGAATTTGGTTAGATAGGAGAGAGTTTAAAGGGATAATTGAATATTTAAGAAAAAAAGCCGATTATGAAATTTTAAATAATTTTGCTAAAAATTTGTTAAGGGAAGCTGCCGAGATCTTAATTGGCCCAGAGTCCTTAAGGGAAGAAATTTTAGATTTTTTAGCGATCTTAAAAATTTTAAATTATAAATTTCTTAGCCAGCACCCGACGATTTCCAAAATAATTTTCAATTTACCAAGATAAAAAGAGAAGTACCGTGGGTTTCTCTCTCCCCGTAGAAAAGCGGTGGGGTGCCAGAGTGGACGAATGGGCTTGCCTGGAGAGCAAGTGTACGGGAAACCGTACCGTGAGTTCGAATCTCACCCCCACCGCCAGGTCGAAAAATTACATTTATTTTAATGTATGAAAATCAAAAAACTTACACTTTCAATATTGCCCGAAAAATTGGGCATCTGTCATTTTGATAAAAATAGCGAAATTCCTGAATGGGCAAAAGATATTAATTTTTGTTCAATAACAAGAACAAATGATGAACTTTCTATAGTCTGTCCTCAAACTAAAATTCCAGCTGGAGTTTTAGCAGAGAGAAATTGGCGCGCTTTTAAAGTTAAAGGACCCTTAGGTTTCTCGTTAACTGGTATCGTTGCTTCTTTATCAAGACCTCTTGCCAAGGCCAAAATCAGCATATTATATATTTCAACATATGAAACTGATTATCTTTTAGTTGAGGAAAAGAATCTCGGTAAAGCCAGAGAGATTTTGAGTACTTTTTGTAATATTAAGGAATAAAAAGCGAAAAGAATGTATTAATTATGGAAATTAAAAATCGAGAACTTCATCGGGTGGTGGCTACGGCAATTATTCATAAAAATGGAAAGTATCTAATTGTCAAGCGAAATCCCAATAAAAAAGCCTTTCCTAGAAAATGGACAGTTCCAGGTGGGGGATTAGAAGTAAGTGACTACATTAACACTCCAAAGACCACTTTTGACGCCTGGTATTTCGCTATCGAGAATTCTTTAAAAAGAGAAATAAAAGAAGAAGTTGGTTTAGAAGTTGGAAAAATAAATTATCTTTTAAGTCTCACTTTTATTCGGCCTGATAATATTCCGGTGGTTACTCTAAGTTATTATTGTGATTGGAAATCAGGTGAAGTTAAATTGAATGAAGAAAATATGGATTATAAATGGGTAACTTTTGAAGAAGCTAAAAATTATGATTTAATTGAAGGAATATTAGATGAAATAGAAATGGTTGACCACCGCTACCATCCACCTTCGGCGGAGGTACGGGACAAGTAAAATTTTAAAAAGGGAAATAAATTAGAATAATAAAATATGTCAGATTCAATTGCTGAAAAAATTACCATTTTTAAAAAACCTTTAAAGGTTCTTTTTGTAGTTGCCGAAGCTTATCCTTATGCTTCAGTTGGAGGTCTTGGAATGGCAATTTCTTCCTTAAGCCGGGCCTTTAAAAAATTGGGATTAGATGTTCGGATTTTTATGCCAAAATATGCTTTAGTTAATGAAAGAAAATATCATTTAGAAATGGTTTTGAGAGGATTAAAAGTTCCTACTGACGAAACCGAAGAAGAAAAAAGAATGTTGATTTGTAATGTTAAGAAATATATACCAACTGAATTCGGTGTTCCGGTTTATTTTTTGGAAAATCGAGAATATTTCGAAAAAAGATCAAATGTTTATGGGTATTCCGATGATCCGATTCGTTTTGTCCTATTATCAAGAGGAGCCTTAGAATTTTTACGTCAATCCGATTGGGTTCCAGATATTATCAATTGTGCTGATTGGCATACCGGAGCCTTACCAAACTATTTAAAAATAAATTATAAATCGGATCCAATTTTAAGTAAGATTAAGACCATCTTTTCAATCCATAACCTTTATCATCAGGGAGTCTTTGACCACCGCTTTGTCTCGGAATTAGATTTCGATGATGGAAAGTCACCGATCGCCTCTTTTTTCTCTGAACGATTATTGAAACAGAATTTTATGAGAAGAGGAATTATTTATTCCGATTTGGTAAATACGGTTTCAGAAACCTATGCTAGAGAGATTTTAACAAAAGATTATGGTGAGAGATTGGATGAGCTCTTAAAAGAAGTAAGGACGAAAATTTTCGGAATATTAAATGGTATAGACTATCAAGAACTTAATCCAGCCACTGACAAATCAATACCGGTTAATTTTAAAATCTCCGGCCTTCAAAAAAGGATTTTAAACAAAACCCACCTTCAGAAAGAATTCAATTTAGAAGTCTCAAAAGAGACCCCAATTTTAGGAATGGTTGGGAGATTAGATGAGCAAAAAGGAATAGATTTACTTTTCCCGATTTTAGAAACTTTAATTTCTGAATTTAATTGCCAATTTGTAATTGTCGGAGGAGGTGAGCCAAAATATCGGAGTTTTTTTGAAGAAATTAATAAAAAATTTCCAAAGAAAGTTGGCTGTCATTTAATGTCCGATTTTGCTTTAGCAAGACATATTTTTGCTGGATGCGATATATTTTTAGTTCCATCGAAGTTTGAACCCTGTGGTATAACTCAAATGGAAGCAATGAGATATGGAGCAATACCAGTTGTTAGAAAAACTGGAGGATTAGCTGATACCGTTGAAGATTTTGATCCTATAGAAAATATTGGGACAGGATTTGTGTTTGAAAAGTTTCATCACTATACCCTTTTAGGAACCATTGTTAGAGCTTTAGAAACTTATAAATATAAAAAAGTTTGGCAGGAGTTAATTAAAAGAGCAATGAAGGCTGACTTCTCTTGGGAGGCTTCGGCTAAAAAATATTTCGAACTTTATAACAAAGCTGTAAAGCTTTGATATATCACCTCCGGCATTATAAAAAGTTTTACCTACATGATTTGGGCAAATTTTTTACATATTTTTCAACCCCCCGATCAGAAAGAAGATATTTTAAGACAAATTACTTCCGAATCTTACCAACCTTTAATTAAAATTCTAAAAGAAAATCCTCAAGCTAAACTGACTCTTAATATTACGGCTTGCTTGACAGAGCAGTTAATTATTTTAGGTTATCAAAATTTAATTAGGGAATTAGGAGAATTAGTGAAGAGGGGACAAGTTGAACTAACCGATTCTTCAAAGTATCACGCTTTTTTACCCCTACTGCCAGAAACTGAAGTTGAAAGGCAAATTAAACTAAATCAGGAAACTAATAAAAAAATATTTGGCGATATTTATCAACCGAAAGGCTTTCATTTACCAGAAATGGCTTATTCGCGAAAAATTGCCGAAATCGTTGCTAAGTTGGGTTATTCTTGGCTAATTTTAAATGAAATTTCATTTGAAGGAAAACTTTTTTCTAAAATTAATACCTCAAAAATTTATAGACTAAAAAGCTTACCAGGAATTAAAATTTTATTTCGCAATCGGAAACTTAGCGATTTAATCCAAAGGGGTCAAATGTGGGAGACCAAAAATTTTTATCGATTTTTAGGGAAAGAAATTAGAGAAGATGAATACATAATTACGGCAATGGATGGTGAAACTTTCGGACATCATCGACCAGGACTGGAAAAATTCTTATATCAGCTTTATCAAGAAAAGAAAATTAAAACAATGACCATTTCAGAAATTATTAATTCTTTTCCCGAAGGTGAAGAAATTAAACCCTTAGAAGGAAGTTGGGCTTCAATGGAATCGGAGTTAAAAGCAAAAATTCCCTACGCCCAATGGAACTATCCTAGAAATCCAATTCATAAAAGACAATGGGAACTTACCTATTTAGCCATTAAAACTGTAAATCGTTTTAAAAATGATCCTAATTTTATTAAGGCACGAGATCTTCTAGATAAGGCTCTCTTTAGCTGTCAGTATTGGTGGGCCAGTACTGTTCCTTGGTGGGAAATTGAATATATTGAAAAAGGCGCTTATTATTTAAAAAAAGTGATTGAAACTTTAGAAACAGCGCAAAAAGAAATTAAAGAAAAGGCCCAAAAACTTTACAGCGAAATTGTTTTTACCGCTTTTGATTGGGAAAGGTCAGGACTAGCTCACAAAAAATCGATGGAATACACAAAAAAAATTATTAAAGAATTTGGCGAAGAGATTCCCGAACCCTCAACTTTACATAGTAAACATTGAAATGAAAGCCCTAAAAATTTCCCATTTTTTTCAAAAAAACCTCTTCAAACTTCAGGAGAATTTAACTTCTATTTTTAATAATAAAAAGTTAAAAGTTAGAGAATTAAGAATTATAAAAGAAAAGTTAATAACTGGAAATCAATACAAAATAACCTGTTTGGCTCTCCTTAAAAATAACTTCCCCACAAAGGTTATTTTTCAAATTCATGATAATGATGACTATTTTGGTAGAAACCTCTTTGCCTTAGAGAATTTAAATCAAAAAGAAATTAAAGTACCTAGGCTTTTTAGAATAGATAATGAGCTAAAAATAATCTATATGGAATATTTAGAAGGTGATTTTTTTTACGATTTGATTTTGAGAAAAAAGCTAACTCTAAAACAGATTTACTCTTTCGTAAAAACTGCGGCTTCTTACCTCTCTTTTTTACATAATTTTAAATTTAAAAAAATTCCTAAATTTCTTTCAAAAAAATTGAATAGGAAAGTGGAAAAAATAATCTTAGGAAGAACATTAGAATTTATAAAACCAAATATCGAATTCTTAAGGCCGATTTTAAAAAGAAATTTAAGAACTCTTTTAAAGAAAATGTATTATTTAGAAAGAATAAATAAGGGTTGTTTGATTCACGGAGATTATCAACCAGCAAATTTTGTTTTATCTCCAGATAGAATAATACGTTTAATGGATTTTGATACCTTAGAGATAGGAAATCCAGCTAGGGATTTAGGAAGATTCTTAGCTAAAATAATTCTTCTTTTAAAATTTAAAAAATATCCTCAAATAGAAATTGAGAAAGTAGAAAACCTATTTTTAAAGAGCTATTTTGATTTGAAAAAGGTGAATTTTTACCCCAATCTTAAATCAAACATCGATACCTATAAAGCCGAAATGATTCAATATATAATTCTAAGTAAAATGTGGGGTGAACAAACCCCATCTTTTAGAGAGATTAAAAAACTCATCAATTATCAAAGTAAATTATTAAATTTATAAGATATGAAAATTGCCCAAGTTCCTGGAGACGAAATTCCATTTTCTCCGAAATTACCCTTTTCACCTTATAGCGTTGTAACAATTTCTTATCTTTTGACTGAAGAGTTAGTGAAAAGAGGACACGAGGTTACTGCCTTTGTTCCTAGCGATTCAAAAACTTCAGCAAAAGTGCCTCCAGAATTGCTTCCTGCAGATGACCCCCGTTTTAAAAAATATACATTTAGAAAGCGTTACGGATTATTTAAACAGTATTGTCAAAATATTATTTCCAAAAGTGAGCAGTTTGATATTATTCATGTCCACGATATTTATTTAGGTACTTTTAAACTTCTTAAAAATGTTAAGACTCCAGTTATTGGTACCTTCCATAACCCACGTTTTTATAAAAAAGATAAAAAATATTTTAGCAAAACAATGTTTGTGGCTATTTCTCAAAGCCAAATTAATAATAATCCAGGGTTTAATTTTATAGGAAAAGTTCATAATGGTATTTTAGTGGAGAAATTCCCCTTTAATGACAAGCCAAAAAATTACTTATTTTGGATAGGAAGAATTTCTCCTGAAAAAGGAGCATTAGCCGCAATTAAGGTTGCCAATCGAGCTAAAATGAAATTAATTATGGCCGGACCCATTCCTCCTTATCATAAAAAATATATAAAAAAATTTCTAAGAGAGGTAAAAAAATCAAAATACGTAAAATTTATAGGAAAAATTTCTAATTTTAAAGAAAAGGTTAATTATTTTAAAAATGCTGTCGCTCTCCTTTTTCCAGCGAAATGGGAGGAACCTTTTGGCTTAGTAATGGTCGAAGCGATGGCTTGTGGAACTCCCGTTGTTGCTTTTTCTCGAGGGGCGGTGCCAGAAATTATAAAAGATGGTAAAACTGGATTTCTCGTAAAAACAATTCCCCAAATGGCAAAAGCGATTGAAAGAATTCCTGAAATTTCACGCAAAGATTGTCGAGAATGGGTAGAAAAAAAATTTAGCGTAGAAAAAATGACTGATGGCTATGAAAAAATTTATAGAAAAATCATCAAAAAATATAAAAATAATTAAAAAGGGGAATTTGAAAATTCTTTTTATTGCATCAGAATGTACTCCAATTGCCAAGGTCGGAGGTTTAGGAGATGTAATTGGTTCTTTGCCAAAAGCTCTGAAAGAATTAGGTTTGGATGTCAGGATAGCAATTCCAAAATATAAAATTATTGATGAAAAAAATTATCCTCTTCGATTAATTGCTTCGGAAATTAAGATTGGAGAAGAATTAGTAAATATTTATCAAGTTTTTTTACCGGGAAGCGAAGTCCTAGTTTATCTTTTGGAAAATGAAAAGTATTTTGGAGAAAATGGAATCTATTTTGAGAAAACGGCTTTTGTTAGCTCTTTTAAAGAAATTAAAAGATTTTTATTCTTTTCTCAGACGGTTTTGGAGATTTTTGAAAATTTTAGCTGGCAACCAGAAATCATACATTGTCATGATTGGCACACCGCCACCGCTCCTTTACTCCTAAAAACTAAAAGCTATAAGCTAAAACCTAAAGTTCTATTAACTATTCACAATTTAGCCAATCAGGGAAAATTGGAGGCAAAAGAAATTTTAGATTTTTTAGACTTTAAAGGAGACGAAATTGAAAATCTGGATATAAGAGACAAAGAAGGTAATTTTAATATCTTACAGCAAGGGATTTTAAATGCTGATTTATTAAACACGGTAAGTCAAAATTATGCTCGTGAAATTCGGACTAAAGAATATGGTGAAGGATTAGAGGGGTATCTTTTAAGACGCAAAAAAGATTTATATGGTATTTTAAATGGAATTGATAAAGATAGATTTAATCCTGAAACTGATTCTAATATAAAAACAAATTACTCTTTTAAAAATATGGAGAGAAAGATAGAAAATAAGATTGATCTCCAGAGAATCTTGGAATTTCCAGAAAATTCTAATACCCCATTATTAGGTATTATTAATCGTTTAACTTCTCAAAAAGGTGTAGATTTAATTATTGAAATTATTCCTGAGATAGTAAAATTAAACTGTCAATTAGTAATTTTAGGAGTGGGTAATGAAGAATATGAAAAAAAACTTTTAGCTCTTTCACAAAAATACCCCAAAAATATTTCTAGTCAGATTAAATTTGATCCTGTTTTAGCTCAAAAAATTTATGCTGGCTCTGATATCTTTGTAGTACCTTCTAAATTTGAGCCTTGTGGTTTAGGCCAAATAATATCGATGGCTTATGGGACAATTCCGATTGTTAGAAAAACTGGAGGTCTAGCTGATACAGTAAAGGATAAAAAAAGCGGTTTTGTATTTAAGGAATATAAAAGTGCTGCTCTTTTAGATACTGTCAAAAAGGCATTAAATTTTTATAAAAATCCAAAAGAATGGCGAAAATTAATAAAAGTGGCCATGAGTAAAGATTTTTCTTGGCGAAAATCGGCAAAAAAATATCTAAAGTTGTATCAAAAACTAATAAAAAATTAATCTTGTTTTAATAATAAAAATCTGCTAAAATTAAAGCAGATTTTTAGATTTGAAACTATGATTTCTTCTCCTATCGATGAAATCAAAAACAGATTAGATATAGTGGAAGTCATTGGCAGCTATATTAGGCTTCAAAAAGCCGGTTCAAATTATAAGGCTCTTTGCCCATTTCATTCAGAAAAAAACCCCTCCTTTTTCGTCTCGCCAGCCAGGCAGATTTGGCATTGTTTCGGATGTGGAAAGGGTGGATCAATTTTTAATTTCGTAATGGAAATTGAAAATGTCGAATTTGGCGATGCCTTAAGAATTTTGGCTCAAAGGGCTGGAGTAGAATTAAAACCTATTTCCGCTGAATTAAGAACTCAAAGACAGAGACTTTATGAAGTTTCCGAATTGGCCACTCGATTTTTTGAAAAACAACTTAAAGAAAGCAAAGCTGGCCAGTTGGTAAAAAATTATCTATTTCAAAGGGGAATTAATGAAAAATCTATTGAAAAATGGAGAATAGGTTATGCTCCCGAAAGTTGGCAGGCTCTTTCAGATTTTCTAGTTTTAAAAGGATATCAAAAAGACGAAATAGAACGGACAGGTCTTAGTATAAAAACTGAAGATGGTCATTTCTATGATCGGTTTAGAAAAAGGATTATCTTTCCAATTTTCGATTTAAATTCTCAGGTCATTGGCTTTGGCGGAAGAATATTTCAAAAAGTCAGCTCATCCCGTGGTGGAAAAACAGCGAGCGAACAAAGTGAGCAAGCGCCAGAAACCGAAGGTGTCTGGGGTGGGGGTCGGGGTGAGCCTGCAAAATATATCAACAGCCCCAGTACCCTTTTATATGATAAAAGCAAGGTATTATACGGTCTGGATAAGGCGAAAATGGAAATTAGAAAAAGGAATCTTTGTATTTTAGTTGAAGGTTATACTGATACGATCCTAGCTCATCAAGGAGGCTTTGAGAATACGGTAGCTATTAGTGGCTCTGCCTTAACTCCCTATCAATTAAAATTTTTAAAAAGATATTCAGAAAATTTATTGACTGCCTTTGATATGGATATTGCCGGAGATTGGACAACCAAGAGAGGAATTGATTTAGCCCAGAGCCAGGGATTCAATATCAAAGTTATTTTGATGCCCGAGAATTTGGATCCTGCCGATATTATTTCAAAAAATCTTCCTGATTGGCAAAAATTAGTTTCAGAAGCAAAATCAATTTTAGATTTTTATTTCGAAAACACCCTTTCTCACTTTAATAAAGAAACTGCTCAGGGGAAAAAAGAAATTTCAAAGATTTTATTGCCAGTAATTAAAAGAATTCCAAATAAAATTGAAGAAAATTATTGGGTTCAACAATTGGCTAAAATTATTGAAGTCAAAGAGGAAGCTATTGCTGCTGAATTGGCTAAACTAAAAATCGATTACTATTTGCCAGAAAAAGAAGAGGCTTTACCTATTCAAAAATCGAGAGAGGAACTTTTAGAGGAAAGATGTGCAATTTTGTTTTTAAAATCTCCTCAATTTTTAAGTCCAATTCCAGAAGAGGATGTCGCTCTTTTCTCAGATAAAATTTCTCAATTTCTCAAATATTTGAAAGGAAAAACTCCTCCTTTCAACTTTGCTGATTGTCCATCAGAGCTAATCGATTTGGCAAATTATCTTTCTTTGAAATCGGAGATTGAAGAAATGTCTGGCCAGGATTTAAAAAAGGAATTTAAAGTTTGTCTAAAAGAAATCAATAATCTAAAAATTAAAAACAAATTGGAAAGAATTTCCCAAGAAATTAAGGAGGCCGAGGACAAAAAGGATGCGACAAAGCTTCAGAAATTGTTAGAAGAATTTAATTTCTATTCTAAACAAATCAAATGACCTTCGAAATTTTCAGGGTCATATTGAACTCGTTGAAGTATGAAAAAAAGAAAAAAAATTAAAAAATTAAAAAGAAGAAAGAGAAGGAAAATTAGAGCAAAAAAGATTTTCTTACCAGAGAAAGTTGAGGCCTTGATAACGAAAGGCAGAGAAAGAGGTTTTGTTACTTCCAAAGAAATTTTAGATTTTTTTCCAGAAATTGAAAAAGATATTAAAGGTTTGGAAAATTTTTATGAAAGATTAGGAAAAGAGGGAATTGAGGTTAGAGAAGCTAAGGAACTTTTGGAAGTCAAGGGGGAAAAGAAGCCTTTAAAGGAACTTCCTAAATTTAGATTAGACCCAGTTCAAATGTATTTGCGAGAAATTGGCAAATTTTCCTTTTTAACTGCTGGTGAAGAAAAAGAATTAGCAAAAAGAATTGAAAAAGGAGATGAAGAAGCAAGGAAAAAATTAGCCCAGTCAAATTTGAGATTGGTTGTTTCAATTGCCAAAAGATATATCGGCAGATCGCCAAATTTAACATTACTAGATTTAATTCAAGAAGGAAATTTAGGTTTATTTCGGGCAGTTGAAAAATTTGATTGGAGAAAGGGTTATAAATTTTCAACTTATGCTACCTGGTGGATAAGACAAGCCATTACTAGAGCCCTGGCTGACCAGGCAAGGACAATCAGAATCCCTGTCCATATGGTCGAGACCATCTCAAAATATACCAAGGCCAGACAGAGATTAATGCAGGATTTAGGCCGAGAACCATTGCCAGAAGAAATTGCCGCCGAAATGGGAATAAATGTTGATAAAGTCCACCATGTAATGAAGATTTCTCAGGGAACGGTTTCTCTTGAGGCTCCGGTTGGCGAAGGAGAAGAAGATAGTCTTTTGGCTGAATTCGTTGAAGATACCAAATTACCCTTGCCTTCGGTTGAAGCAGCTAGAAGTTTACTTAGAGAAAGATTAAAAGAAATTTTAGTTGATTTAACTCCAAGAGAACAAAAGATTTTAAGAATGAGATTTGGTCTAGACGATGGTATTACCCATACTTTAGAAGAAGTAGGTAAGGAATTTGGAGTAACCAGAGAAAGAATTAGACAAATTGAAGCCAAAGCCCTGGAAAGAATCAGAGAACACCAGAAACTCAAGAAGTTGAAAGGCTACTAAAAATATTGTATAATGTAAATGTCGTTTCATCACATCATTCCGCGGTGGCGCAATGGTAGCGCGGATGCCTGTTAAGCATTAGGTTGCAGGTTCGAATCCTGCCCGCGGAGCCGGATTGAACGATACGAACTCTTTTTGTTGAGGGGGGAGAGAATTTTCTCTCCCTTTTCCCGAAAATTTTGCCCTGCCTTGCCAAAGCAAGGCAGGGCTTT
>Ga0315312_1000300_pt1 | contig 69792 bp, 79 predicted proteins | sample TDP7_MG_FD_203629 | JGI IMG/M metagenome (GOLD analysis project Ga0315312, IMG submission 203629) | Freshwater sediment microbial communities from Lake Towuti, South Sulawesi, Indonesia - TDP7 | ecosystem: Environmental > Aquatic > Freshwater > Lake > Sediment | place: Indonesia: South Sulawesi... | reverse complement strand
CTACGACTACCCGCAAGAGAAAGTTGAGGAATCTATGCGGAGACTCAGGAAATTATATCCATGGCTGGATGAAGTCAAGAAGAAATGGATATGACATACGACTAGTCCGAATTTCCTTACTATTTTATGCAAGGCGAAGAAAGTAGACGGTGCGATAGGGGATACTATTGGAGGCTAGATAGGTTTGGTTAGAAAGGCTATCTCTTGACGCTTTTTTCCGCATATTTATATCCGTGGTGAACATTTTAGTACCTTAGTGTTGTCTTATGTGGAAGAAGATTTCCGATCGGCTGAGAGAGTATCCAGAACGGCTTGCAGTTGCGAGAATTCTCGTCGAGAATGGCCTAAACATAAAGAATGGCAAAATCTGGTGCAGTGACATATTGATATCTGCGATCAGAATAGCTAGGGCGGCGAAAGTGGACAGGAGGACGGTCACACAAGCAGTAGGAATGATAGAAGACGATAAGGAATTACGTGAAATCTTCACGTCCATAAGGCCTGCTGGTTCATCGTTGCGAGAGATCGCTAGGCACTTGAATTTTGGGGTTGTCGAGATAACGCCGACAGACGCGAGGACGCCTGGAATCCTCGCGAGCTCGGCGTCGCTGATTGCGGATAGGAATATCAGCATCCGGCAAGCTATCGTGGACGACCCTGAACTCTCACCAGAACCGAAGTTGACTATAATAGCGGAGGAGAAGATACCTGGAGAACTCATCCCTGAATTCCTGAAGATAAAGGGCGTCGCCAAGGTCTCAATCTACTAGATGATTGTGAAGCCCAGAGTCACCTCCTCGGTTCTCCTTCACAACAGTAAATGCTTTATCTGAAGTGGAACATGTCTTTCTTACTCGAAAGAATGTGTAAATTGTTGGAGAGGATAATATTGAAGATTACGAGACTCGAGATGATGCACGTTGCCCCTAGATGGCTCTTCTTGAAGATGCACATCGATGAAGGATTAGTTGGGTATGGTGAGCCTATCGTTGAGGGTCGAGCCCTAACCGTAGAGACTGCGGTAAGGGAGCTCGAGAGATACCTTATCGGTAAGGACCCGTTCCAGATCGAGCATCATTGGCAAGCCATGTATCGCGGAGCCTTCTACCGCGGAGGACCAGTCCTCACAAGCGCCATCAGCGGCGTTGAACAAGCTATGTGGGACATCTTGGGCAAGAGTCTAAGAGCACCTGTCTACCAACTTCTTGGAGGAGCTTGTCGCGACAGGATCAGGATTTACGCTCATGTTGGCGGTCGTACGCCGGAAGAATGTTCGAGAAACGCCGTATCCAAGGTTGAGCAGGGGTTCACAGCATTGAAAACAGTTGTGTTTGATGCCGTTAGGATCGTTGACACTTTATCGGTTGTGAACAGGGCGGTTGAGAAGTTCAAAGCTATGCGAGATGCCGTAGGATCCGATGTTGACATCGGGATTGATTGCCACGGCAGACTGAGTCCAGCTATGGCTGTGAGGATGGCTAAGGCTCTCGAACCCTACTACCCGATGTTTCTGGAAGAGCCTTGCCTCCCAGAGAACGTTGACACTATGGCAATGGTTGCCCGTTCGACGTCGATCCCTATAGCCACGGGAGAGCGCTTATTCACCAAATGGGGATTCAGAGAAACCCTTGAAAAGCAGGCAGCTTCAATTCTTCAGCCCGATGTGTGTCATGCTGGCGGCATCTTGGAATGTAAGAAGATCGCGGCTATGGCGGAAACCTACTATGCTGCGATCGCGCCTCACAATCCCCTGGGACCGATTGCCCTGGCTGCCTGCATCCAACTAGACGCTTGTATACCCAACTTCCTGATTCAAGAGCAAGTAACCCTCGGCGAAGGCTACCTTGCCAAGCCCTTCACCGTGGAAGGTGGGTATATAATTCCTCCCAAGGAGCCAGGGTTAGGCATAGAGCTTGATGGCGAACTTGTCAAAGAGAAGATTTACGATGGGAGATGGGAGACTCCGCGCCTATATCACGAGGACGGCTCTGTGGCAGACTGGTGAAAAAGCAACCGAGCAAAGAGCAGCTCTCGTACGTGAGGGACATAGTCAAAAAGGCGAAAGACGGAAAACTCTCTCCTTTGCGCGGACAGTTAGGTACGTATTTTCGTTCATAATTTTCGCAGAAAGCAGGTTTTGGGCTAATTCTCCCCTGACACTATTGAATATCTATGTCAGCTTTAGGCCGATCTCTCTCAATCTTTCAAAGCGTTTGTCTCTTGTTTTGAGGCTCATGTTTCTGGATGTGGCAGAAGCCGCTATGATTAGGTCGGCGTCTGGGATTGTTGCGCCTTCCTCCTTGAGTTTTTGGTAGAGGCTGCAATAGGTTTCTATGACCTTGTTGTCTAAAGATATTGTGGTAAAGCTTTCTTCAAGTAGTTCTTTGACCTTAGCCCTTTTTCCCGCCTCAACCCCCCTCAATACCTCAATGAGGGTAATTATTGAGATGGCTCCTACTTCGTGTCTTCTCTCCTTCAGCAACTCTACGATTATGTCTGTGTCGAGTACGTTCATCTAAAGGAGAACCTCTCTCTGAATTCTGTGCTGGATTCGAGTATAGCTTTCAGGTCTTCATCTGTCAGCGCTTCTGTCAACTCTTCGAATGCCTTTGTGCTCCTTAACCTCATAACCTCGGCATAAAGTTTGAGAAGAAATTCACCCCACTCGTCTCCGCCTTTAGCCTTCTCCAGAGCCTTTTTTACCTCAACTGGAACAGAGATTGTTGCATATTTTCCCGTGGCTCACCACCGCATAATTATGTAACAACATAGCAATAATAAGCTTTTTCTCTTAAGTTCCAGATCAAGGAGTGACTTCCATCGCTCTTCGGCGCTTCTCAGATGTTCCTTAACGGCGACCATTAATGACGTGTACTCCTGCAATGGATGATTAGCTGAGACCGATTTATATGCGTTCTATGGTTTTGTGGTTGATGGGACTCCCAGGGTTGGTTAGGAGTTAGGAGCAGGGGTTATGTTTCTTTGTGTGTGTGCATGGTCTATCTAGCCCCTCTATTTGGATCCAAATATGTTTTCTGTTGCGGTGCTGGTGCATCGACTGTCTTTGATTTGGAATGGGCAGAAGCCTTATTGGATGTTGAGGTGCCAGTCGACTAGAGTTTTGGGGGCGTCATAACGTTGATCTTGGTGAGTAAAAGATGATAGGATTCTCTCGGCGGGTTATGGCGCTTGAAGCGATAAAATTGCGTGCTAATCCGCTTCTTAGAGAACTGGAGAAATTGGCTTCTTGGCTCTACTAGCTTCTTGTTTGGATGATGTCTAGGAATTTGGCGACTGCAGTTATAACATGAGATTTATTTGTCCGTTTACTTCAGTTATACCCCGGCGTTTGTATGACTGAATACCGAAGTAAGATTGGTCCGGAGGGGCAAGTCGTCATAGTGAAGGAGCTTGGAGAGAAGCATGGTCTGAAGGAGGGCGGGTTGGTTGAGCAGATCTCGATGCATGCATACATGGTTCTCTGCAAAAATAGAAATAACTAAAAGATAAGAGTATGCACAGCGTATAGAACAACAGCTTATTTGTTATAATGTGATTTTTCGACAATCTTAAAAGGTCGATAAATGTTGACATTAGATAATATTTTGCAGAATACCTAAAATAATGCCTTAGTTGTTTTATTTTTAATGTCTGTCTTTGTGATCGTTTGTTAAGTTCTCGAGGGGCTCACAGTTGGAGCCTGTCCAATAGGTCACGCGGGGTAATAACTTCTACATCTGGGATTCTTTCGAAGTGTATAATGTTTCGAGTTGTTAGCGGGATTCCGTACATTCTTGCTGAGGCACCGATGAATAGGTCACGTATCTCTAGCGGCTCACCCCTCTTTTCTAAAGAAACGCAGATTTCTGATGCTATTTCTGCTGTTTCCTTGGTAAAGGGTAAGACATCAATGTACGATTGGAGGATTTTGACCTCTTCTAAACTTCTTTCGGGCTTGGGTGAGAGCCTCGCTCCGCGGTATAGCTCGAAGACGGTTATTGGCGTCATGTAGATGGTTAGCTTTCTCGTTTTGACCGCCAAGAATAGTTGCTTTGCGTCGGAGTCGGGGCTCCTCTTCAGGTAGTCAATTATCACATCTGTGTCAAGTATCACTTCACTTTCCAAGTTTTCCACAACTGTCTCGCATTTTTCATGAATTCTTCCGTGCTTTCAACATGAGCCCAAGACCCAGCTAGGTCTTCGAGATCCACTGGTTTCTCCAAGAGTATTCTCTGCCCATTCTCGTTAACCAACAGTTCATCCCCTACGCTTATGCCTATCTTTTCTCTAATGTCTTTCGGGATTGTGACTTGATACTTTCTTGTCACCTTAACTTTCTCCAACGAAACCACTGTACTACTAAACGTAGTACAACAATAAAAACCTTTTGAATTATCTACCAGATCCGCTTGCCGTCCGATAACCCGACTAGAAACCATATCTAAACTTTGATGATGTGTTATCACTAATACCTTGAAATGAGTCCAGAGATAGCATAGGCGATGCCTTGATCTTTTCACACATGAAAGCAATGGCAATGATCCATTTCGCTGGCACGGTGATTAGTGCCGTTTCGTTTGCTCTGACGCCAAACGAATCAGTAACTATACTTTTCATCTTCTCCTCTGTGAGATTCATTGATCACAACCATCTAGTTTCTAGTAGAACCCTCAATAAATTTAAGCATTTTGTGAATTTAAGCACTCGGAAATACCGTAGTCCTCCAATAATAGTCATGTTCCGATAGTCGGTGTTATTAAAAGCAGAAAAGCATGTGCTGGGGTGTTAGAAAGGTTTCCTCTTAAGAAGTATCATATTATCATCTAAGTCTTGGCATCCGCAAATTATAGATACAGCTTTGGTAATAGTAATGCCGGAAAAGTTAAAGTGGGATTTTGATGAGTGATGCTTCCAAACTTACTGAAAAAATAGTTGCTAGGCTACATGACAGAAGTCATTCGGAGCTTTTGAAGAAACTAGTAGACGCGATGATAGAACGCAGTACCGAGCAGGTTGAACAGAAAATCAAAGAGATTTTGAGTGAAATTGAGGAGGCTTAAGATTGCGCTTGCATAGGTTGGAAGTCAGTGGTTTTAGAGGTATTAATGAACCCATGACGCTTGAGCCTAAGGGCAAGTCACTTCTTCTAGTCGGAGAAAATGGTGTAGGAAAAACAAGCATTCTGCAATCTATAGAGTGGGCTCTTCTCGGCGACGTATCCTTTCTCGAAGGAGATGAATTCAAACGAGAAGATGCCTTGGCTAATCTATTCAATGAAAACAAAATGGCAGACGTGAAGATTGAAGTAAAAGACAACAAAGGGGATAGCCTTAGAATAGCGCGTGCACGTAAAGCGCTGTCGAAAACAAAAGGAAAATCGTCGCTTGCTGTTGATGTTGATGGCAAGTCGCTGAGATCAGTAGATGCTGAAATTGAGCTGATAGAGCGCTTGAGAATCTCTCCTGAGCAGTATTCAACGACGGTTCATCTTCACCAGGAAGTCATACGGCAGCTTGTTGAAGGAGACGAGAGAGACAGGACCAGGGCGATTAACAGAATCTTAGGTATAGATTTATTGAGCAGTTTTACAGACATTCTCACAAAGCAGTTACACGCGTCTTCATCCGTCAACAAATCTTTTCGAGCAATGCAATCGATTGTAGAGAATTTGAGCAACGAGAGGAAAGGCATCGATCATTCTATAATTGAGGAAAAGAGGACTTTAGAAGAAACCAACGTGAGGCTTAAGAAGAAAGGGATTAGCGTTGAAGAACCAGATCAGGCAATAAACTCCGTATTTTCTGAAGCTAAGAACACTATGATTAGCGTGGCCAAAGAGACTGAAGCGCAGAAACCAGGATTGCGGCTTTCTGTTATGGAGACTCCAACGCCGAAAGTCGATAAACTCGAGAAAAGCCTTGACGACTTAAGAGATATCAAACGTGACCTTGCATCTAACATACAAAAAACGTTACCAAAACGCAGAAAGATATACTCAGTTTAGATTTGATGCAAAAACAACACATTTCTTATTCGAATCAGCTAAGTGACTTGAAGATTAAGGATGGGTCGCAAATCGCTGAAGAGGCCAAGACCGTTACTTTAGAGCTGTCAGAGCTTGACAAACAATTAGCAAATCTCCACGCAAAAGAACGTGAATTGAAGGATTTAGGAGACGATGCAAGGAGAATTCGTGATTGCATTAGTGAGGTAACTGACGACGTTAACAGTATAATCGAGGGTTTCGGCGATGAAATCGCCATTACGCAGAAGCAACGTTTGTTAGATGATCAAGAGAGTCAGTTAAAGAAAGATCTCGACCGTGTCGGAGTCTACAATAATCTTCTCAATTTGGCGATAACTTACATCGAAGATACCAAACAAGATGTGTGCCCGGTTTGCGAAAGACCAACCGAATACGAGATGATATTGTCCTCAATTCGGAAGAGAATTTCCGAAGAGTTGGTCAAACGTATGGAAGACTTGCGCCAACGACTGCAAAGAATCAGAGATGACAAAGACAAATCTGTTCAGGCTCTAAAGGAACTCAAGAGGCTAAAGAAGGCTCTTAATGAATTTGATGCAAAACTAGGCGACGCGAAAAAACGATTCTATGTAATTTCAGGCATCGAACTCAAAGAACCGATACTGGAGTCAGTAGATGATCAAATTAGCGCTTTAGAAAAGGAAATAGACGAAAAGGAAGGAAAAACTGAGCAATATAAGACTCTTTTGAACGATCTCAAACGTGCAATGGCGATAATCGAAAACCTTGGCTCAGTAGAGAAGAAAATAACAGATGCTTTAGGTATATCGGGAAGCAGCAATGAACTCTTAAACGTACTTGCAGAACACATTCAGGCAAAAAATGAAGAATCCGAGAAACTTCAGCTCATAGACGAAACACTTAGCAGCGTTGACGAAAAGATTAACCTTCTCGAGGATATTGCCACATTTTTAAGGCGAAGACAGTCGTTGGATACTCTCGAGAAATCTTTAGCAGAGATAGACAAGAAGCTGGCCACTCAACATGGAAAATTACAGAAGTTACAAGGACTCGTTGAAGCCTTAACTGATATTCGCGATAGTGCTAACTCGGTCAAAATGGAGGAACTAGAAGATATCCTGTCCAGCATAGGCGGCGACATCAATGCCATGTACTCGAAATTGTTAGGACACCCATTTTTCATTAGCTTGGAACTGGTGCCTGAAGAAGAGAGAGACATCCATATCTATCGTATTGTAGCATACGGCAAAGACAAAAGGTACAGCACTTATGTGCGAACCAGATTCAGTCAAACCCAAAGAAATCTAGTTGCTATAGCATTGTTTCTCGCAATGGCGAAACGTGCTTCTGCAGGACTAGTGATTTTGGATGATCCATCTCAATCGTTAGACCTTGGACACAAAAAAGCCTTCGTCGAAGTCCTCCAAGCGTTAATGCAAGAGATGCAGGTGATAGTCGCTACTGCAGATGAAACCCTTGTCGAGCAACTTATTAGATCCGTGCAGAGGGAAGAACTGAGTGCTTACCGATTGCATAGATGGGGCGAAGAGGGCCCAGTAATCGAAGGTATTCGTTAACTCAGTCTTCTCTTCTTATGTTAGAGGTCAACCAAGACTGTAATCCAGTGACTTTTTGATCGATATTTATCAATATCTCTACAACTATCCAAATGTGTGGATGTTGACGTTCAGTTCCAACTACGAACCACAGCTTGTCCTCATCTTGCTTGGAAAGCAGATTTTCTATCTCTTCAGCTGGCGCCACTAATCTTCTTTTCCCCGCCTCTATTCTAAGCACATCGAAAAAAGTAGTCGTATGTCCACCGCAGCCCTTGTGACCGCACTTAAATTTAAGGGTAGGGCTTTCTTCAATACTGATCTGTAAAGAAAGAGGTTTGATGCATCCAAGCGATCTCTTACGCCATGAACTATCATGCATAAAAGTGCCTTTTCCAAGTATTCTTTCCAGAATACCTAATCTCTGTGAATCTGGCACCGTCCCCGCTTTCCACACTAACCCTGCATCTATTCTGCAGCTCTCCGGGCGACCATTTTCGTGTTTCTTGATAATGAATGGCTTAACTATGTCAAATGGTTCAAAAAGTCGGTTTCCACCTTCGATAGGTAGCGGGTAAAGTCTGAACCATTGACCATAGTCTCCTATACCTGCGATGCAGTAAGCCCACCGGCCTTGATTTCGACTCCAAGAAGGCACGCCTCTTCCTAAAACAATTATTGGCTCAATATGCTCAGCCCAGGCAGGTTCGTTTCTGCTTTGAGGTTGAACAAAATTCTTGATATGGATCAATTCTCAACACTATTTACTTTTGCTTTTTGGCTCTTTTAGCCAATGTTGTCTTAGGTGTGTTTCAATTTCCAAATTACGCCTTTCGGTTCCTTCGTTCTTGTTAATCCTATGTCTGTTTCTAGCTGTCTGACCCATCTGTTGTTCGGTACTTTTTGTGGCAAATTCAGTTTTTGCTTTATCTCGGTCCACGTTAAGCCTTGAGGTTCGTTCTTTAATGCAGATTCTATCTGTGTCTTGAATTTGTCATACGTGTTAACTTCCTGTGTCAATCATTTTTCCCTCCTCACGGAATACAACTTCATTCATCATTAACTCGTTCAAAATGAATGATATAAACTGACTCTTTGTCGTTCCACTCCCCATGGATCTCCTTCCAAACATCCTTAAACTGTTCCAAGGTATATCCTCCTTCACGCTGGGCGTCTTCGGATGTAAAATCCCCAAGCTTCTTTCTCTCGATCAAAGTTATACGGAGTTCTGCAAGACGCGGTTCGTAAACAGCGGCATGAATAATGGCTCCAACTTTGATTTTCGGATCCGGAATGCCTTTCCTTGAGGTTTGCGTTTTCACTTTCTCTAAAATGGGTGTCATATGCTTGAGCCTAAAGGGCAATTCGTAGGGAGCCTCTACAATCTCTTTCATTATTTCCCTTACCGACGTTTCTGGTCTCTTTGCTGCCTCTTGAATGACTTTTCTTGCCACTCTCCTGTAGATAGGTCGTTTTGAAATACTTTCAGCAACCTCTATCTGTCTCTCGGGTTCCTTGATGCTCCGTGTTATCGTAACAGCGGTGTCCCAATCTATTTTGCCTTTTTGACGGGGAATACCTATCTTCTCGGCAGGGGCTATCATTTTTTGAAGCTCAACTGGCGCAGAAACCAATTGAAGCCAGCTTCGCAGTGTAGTTTCAGATATTCCTATTGCTCGCGCCACTGCCTTCTCATTTGGATATTTTTCAGGATAGTTCTTCATAAGCTGTCTGCAGCTATTTCCTTTCTCTACTGCGCTCATATCCTCCCTGTGAACATTTTCGATAAGATTTAACTCTAGAACTTCGTTGTCGGTGTAGTGCCGAATAATAACTGGCACCCTTCTTAGCCCAGCTTTTTGACTTGCTCGAAACCGTCGTTCACCAACAACAACTTCATAGCTTTCCCCCGCCGGACGCACAATGAGAGGCTCGAGAAGCCCAACTTGCCGAATACTCTCTGCTAATTCATCAAGACGAGCAACGTTAACATCGAGTCTCGGGTTGAGTCTGTTTGGATGAATCTTGGTCAGATCAACCTCTTTTACTAGCTCTGACATCTCGGTCACCAACTAGTTTTCAGCACTCTATCTTCGTAGATTCGTTGGGTTAAATGTTTCTGATGTAAAGGAGAAAAAAGTAAACCACAGACTCACGGCGATTTTGCGAAGCTGTCAAGTTCAGTACTGTAGCAGAGGGTCATAATCTTGACTACTTCAGCGTCCTCCATGTAAGCGAGTATGATTGACTCTTTATTAATCTTCTTAATGGCTATCATCGTCCCATGTTCAACATCCTTATAAACCTCGTTCGGGCTCTTTGGCGTCTCATATATGTGTGGCAACTTAACGCCTCTTCTACGCATCTTTTCCGACGCGTGATAGCTAATTGGACAGCCATGTTGACATGAACTCCCTATTTATGACTGATACAATGATAACACATTAATCGTTTGTGATGCGATGAAGTACATGGCGTGTCATTTACCAAAACATAAGAGCCGACATTTTCGTCAAAACTCTCAACGAGATACAAACGACAATAAACTTCAGACCAAAAATGATATATTGTTTCATGGTGCGGGGTCAGTCTGCTCCATCTCTCCATCCTCGCTCCAAATGGGGTGGAAACGCCTGTACTGGTGCGCGGGATAGAAGTACAACTCGAATTTAGACCCACTTTACAAAGGTGTCACGACACATTTAGTGAAAATTATCGAGTTTTTTGGTTGTGAGAAAATATGTCATGACGTATGCGATGACATTTTCAATTTCCAGATATAACTCTTAGGATTACTAAACTCTATAAGCGCGTCTTCTCCTGTCAACTCTAACCACTAAGACTGTCCGTTTGTCCTCAAAAATGACGTAGAGAAGTCGATAGCTTCCAATTCTGCTACTCCAGATGTTCCTGACCTTAAAAGGTCCCATGAGGGGCTTTCCAGCCTTGTACGGATCAACCATTAATTCACTTATTTTATCTCTAATCCTTCTCTTCCCAATCTCTCCTAGTCTATCGATGGATTTCTTTGCTTCACGACTAAAAACAACCGTATAAACCATCATTCTTCGCCAAAAACGTCGTCATATCTGTAATATTCTCCTCTTTTATACTCCTTAATGGCTTTGTCAACTTCTTCGAGGGTTCTTGGGTTTTTGGACAAAATTTCAAGACTCTCGATCAGCGCCTCTACGTCATCCTTAGTAACCATTTTCTCCTCGATATGTTTTAGCCTATCCTTAACATCTCTCAACTCCGTCATAAGATTCTCTAAGACCTCAGCCTCCATACAAGTCACCAACATATGATGGGACGCTGGAGTATAAAAGTTATTGGAAATTATTGTAACGGATAGTAAAGGTAAACGGCTAGTCCTCTACGGTATTGTTTTTTCCTTTTTGCTCAGCATCATTTATCGGCAATCCTATGGTGCCAGGATTATCTGGAATTTGCGGCGAATTGATGCGGGAATAGAAGTATAACTCGGATTTGAACCCACCTTATAAAGGTCTCATGACACATTTGATGGTTAAGGATAGATTTTTCGCATAGAAGGGAAGGTGTCTTGACGTATGTAATCACATCATATTCCTCGATTCAGACCTCTCAGATCCTTTCCATTTTGAAGCTGTATGATATTTGGCTCTATTAGAGCTTCTCAATTCACAAACGTTTTACCTTCTTTCCATCAACAATTATTTATACCCCAGTATCATGTTATATAACTGAGACAAGACTAAAATCGGTTCACAAATGAGTTAAACATCAAAAAAAGAAAGAGGAAACTCGTAATGGAAAGCCTTCATGATGCGATAAAGGAAGACTTGAGAGCTGCTGTTGAAGCGTTTAAAGTTGATTCTTTCGATGATGTGAACATCTTTGCAAATCGCATCATGGCAAACGCTGTGTTCGGTACGGACGAAAAGATATTCTTGCATGGTTTTTTCTTGAAAGATGTTGCTGTTACCTTCATGGTTCTTAAGACGAGAAAAGAAGCGACAGCATATTCAACTGCCAAATCGCATGGTTTTGGATATGTTGGGAGTCTCGAAAAATCTTTTTCTTCTTTTGACGAGGAAAATCTATGGGAAGAATTCCACAAGTATTACGATGAAGTTCGGAGGTTTTTAATGAGCGACTTCGAGGGAAGAAGCTATTCAAATAACATTGAGTTTACAAGAAACGCTTTTTCTTGGTTAGTCAAGTACCTAGGAGAGCATAGAGACATTCTCATTGACGCAAACAACTTTTTGCTTAAGGGCGTACTGAACGAAATGGATCGGATCTTTAGGGTTCATTCAGGAGGACTTCCAGAGGTTGCTCTCATATCCTTAATCAAAGCATTGGATAGGTATTACGATTATTTTCGAAGAGTCCACGAAAAACCAAATGGACGTATTGATGAAGAGAAACTAAAAAAAGATGTTTTTCCTTATATTGATCAATTGGAAGCGGTTTATCGTCAAGAACTAAAAATCAGTGAAATAGATGATGTGCTTTGGAACCTTGTAAAAGGTTGGAGAGAATTCTTTATTCAATATATGGAATTGCCTACTGCCAGAGTTGCGTTTGAGAAAGGAATTGAATTGCCTCCTGAACTGAAGAAAAAACTATCCGAAAGTTTGGTTGAGACTTTAGAAAAGAAAATATGAGAATAGATAAGAAATGAACTCTCAGACATTAATTTCCAAAATTGTTACTGAAGCAATGAATTATAATCCTAATGCTTCTATAGATGACATTCTTGGAGGAATCTTTACGATTATGGAAAGAGAGGTCTTACCAGCAGTTTTCAAGGGCGTGAGTTTGCCGGATTTTCCTTCATGGAGCGACATAGTGATAGAATCAAAAAAAGGTAAAATAATTAGAAAAGGACCGAGGCCTTCAACGCATCTCCTGAAAGAAAGGAGGCTCATAATACAGCAAATCGAGTATCTAAGACAAAAATTAGATTGGAATGGCAACAAGACATTGACAACATACCCTTACCTCGCAAATTTTGATAATCTAATAGGTATTCCTGAAACTGGTCAGCCTTCAATAAAAATGGAACCAAAGTATGATGGTGAGGAGACAAGAGTTCCATTTATTGAAGATCTTGGAAAAACCTATCCAAGCATTTTACCTGCGTTGAAACCTAAATATCAGATTACGTTTTCTAATCTTGTTCAGGAAAAAATAATCTCTAATCCTCTTTTTGAGAGAATATTTTCGAAAATTGAAGTAAGCTTGAGAAGATTGATCGAAGAACGAAATCTTGAAGCAAATGTCGAAGTGTTTTTTCAATCAGATATTGAAATCCCTAACTGGGAGAAATCTGTGATTACCATAAAAGACCTTCCACTTAAGATGACTTTCGAGGACAAGATGAAAATTTGGGAAATCTTTGACCTTACCGTCAGAAGCAGGATTGCTGAATTAGCAGAAGAAATGGACGAAAATACTAGAAAGTACTTAAAAGATCTAAATAGGAACTTGTTCGTCCATATGGAACTGTAGGATTTTGATGAAAATGGAAAGAGTTTATGATCCAATAAAATTTCTTGAGCTGGCAAACAATTTACTACTAGATGGCAAGTATGAGCGAGATAGCAGAGCCAGAACAGCTGTCGGGAGGTCCTACTACGCTACTTTTCTATTAGCATCACAGAAGTTGCAAGAGAAAGGAATTTCTGTGCCTGAGGGTACCGAGATACATAAGGTTGTTATTGATACGTACATGGATAGAAACCTTTCATCTATTGGTAATCGCCTAGATCAGTTAAGACATCATAGAGTGGACGCCGACTATCATATGAGAACCAATGTGACATTGGATTTGGGTAAAAAATGTGCTAAACTCGCAGAATATACCATAGATCTCATAAAACAGATTAAGGAAATAAAATAAGTTCACTTATATTTCTGTTAATCGAGAAAAGATGGTTTCGTCCATTAGCATCTAAGTTAACAATGCTCCAGAAGAGTAAAAATCTTGTGGGTTTGAAAAATTCCGTAAATCCCCAACTCATTGTGTCATGACGAACGTAATGACAGATGTCACGACATTTCCGCCAAAGAACCATGATTTTGCTTATATTTAGGGGTGTGGTGCGGGAGGTGGGATTTGAACCCCCTTTTCCTTCTGCGGACGATCGTCTTCCCGGTCTGTCATAGAAGCACCTTCTTAGGAATCCCCGGTCTAGAAATTAGGCGGAACTCGTAGACTGTCACCATCTCCCTCCCATTCATAGGACCGTACATACGTCCCCATGTTCTCTTGAAGTCTGCAAGGGTCTTGAAGCCTTCTCGCTCGACTTCTTCCTGGGAGATCTCTTCAAGGGGCTGGATCCTGACGTCCGTGATCTCGATCAGGCCATAGGTCTCCTTCTTCCAGGGCACTCTGACGGCTACGACATCGCCCGCCTCGAGCTTTGGATCCTGATCTGGGGGCCGTCTCGTCTGGGTCTTCTCCCCCCCAAGAATCAGGGGGATATAACGCCTGCTGAAGGTGAGGCGCCGGCTCAAGTCACCCCCCCCTCCATAGGCCTGACCTAGAATGTAGACTGGGCAAGAAACAGCGGCCTGATCTCGCTGGCCCCTGCTAGGTTTCTTATGGGCTTTCCGCTTTGGCACGTGCTTCACCGGGTAGAAGGTAGGCTCTGGGGCTAATAAACTCTTGATCTAGAGAATTCAGAGACGTCTGAACTAGTTCAGAGACCTCAGACTTTTGAGATAGATCATAGATCTATCTTTGGGGGTGGATCTCTCTTGGCCGGCACGTGCTTCACCGCTCGTGTTCTTCCGAGCGAGGTCTACCCCCCTTCTCCCCTATGAGTTGATTGATCTGAGCGGGATCCACGAGCGACTTGATGCCCTGATGCGTAGGATCCTGGAGGGCAGGGTCTCTCCGATCGTCCTCTTCAAGGCCTATGAAACGATCGTCCAGGAAGAGATCTCTAAGGCTGTGGACCGGGGGTTCCATCTGGGGTTGGAGTGGACCCTCAACGTTCTAAATGGGAGCGAAAGCCTGGAAGAAGCCACGTTCCTGATCAGGGCACGGTTAGACCCAGATTTCAAAGCCGTTATGGCGTCATCTGGCAAGAAAGAGGGTTAGTCCGTCCACTAGGCTAGGATCTCTGACATCTGCTCTTCTCGACTAGCCGGATTGGCTCGAAATTGAGATTGCAACCTAGATCATGGTCGGGCGGACTACTAGGATCTGCGGTCCTTCATCCTGGCAGGTGGACGTCGATCTTCCTCTGTTTCGAGAGGCTCTTCAGAGCCATCCTCAGAGACTTCGATGTCCGGGGAATTTCCCAAGGAGCTGATCTTCCAGGTTCTCTCTGCCGTCCGATATCTATGGCCGCACTTATGGCACTCCCAGATCGTGATCTGAACCCGGATGGATCCTTGCATAGCTCGAGGCGTCGCATCCCAAGACTTCACCATGATCCGGCTGTCTGAGCCGCATTCAGGGCATGGCCTCATTCTGACCTGTCACCTCCAAGGATCCATCTCTAGTGACTAGGCTAAAAGGACTAAAAGGATCTGCATGTTGTTATTTTGCCTCCAGGAACAAAAACAACATGGGGGGGGTGGGGTAGGGGTCTAGTTCTGAGCCTCTAAACATAGGCTATGGTACCCATCTGGGTCTTCTGAACCATACCTTGTCCGTGGTCTGCAGGGCTTTCTCCCATCCTTCTCCAATGGCGCCGGAGATCCCTGGCTCGTCCTTGACGTCGTGGACTTGTACGTCGTAGAGTCGTGGGGTTGCAGGCTGGATATGGATGTAGATCATTGTCGATCGGAGATCCTTGTGTCCTAGGGATCGCTGGACTAGGGGGAGCTCTCTCGTAGCCGTGTAGAGGCGGGTTGCAAAGGCATGTCGATAGGCATGGAGTCTCAATCCTTGGACGTCGTATCCTGAGTCCCTGAGTTGCTTTCTGACGGCTCGCATCACTCTTTCCGCTCTGGTGTACCCCATGGGGCGTCGTGGATCTGTCTTCAACCCGAAAACGTAGTCTTCAGGGTTCTGACCTTTCGTGAGTTCTCTAAGCATGGCCGAGAGGAGCGGGCTGATGGGGATGTCCCTTTCTGTGGTGTCGCCTCCAAATTTGAGGGTGCCAAGGCGTACCTTATCCGTCTCAGAGTCCACGTCTCTCACCCTGAGGTAGAAGGGTTCGCTGGGTCTAGCCCCGGCTTCATAGAGCAGTCGGAAGAACGCCTTCCACCTGCGAGCCTGAACCACGGCTAGAGATGCTTGAAGGGTTCTTTCTGGGGGGATTCTTGGCAACTGACGTCTATGCTCTCGTCTCACCGTGAACTCTGGCTCAGGTAAGCGGTGGACTTTGCAGTAGAGTCGATAGGCTGCAATCGAGGACTCTAACCAGTGACCCTTCAGGCTTGAGATCGCCTTCCCTGCACGGTCGACCTCATCCAGATCCTTGATCTCGACAACGAGCCTCGTTAGGGCATCTCCATAGTCTTGAAGGGTTCTCACTGTGAGCCGATTTTTGTAGGTCATAAGGACTTGGAGGATCCTCCCCTTCATAGACGGCGTGACCTTCTCCCATCGCCCCGCCCTCTTCCCTGGTGTACGTGCGCTCTGCCTTGGTGCGGGAGGTGGGATTTGAACCCACGAACCCCTACGGGACAGGCGCCTCAGGCCTGCGCCTTTGACCTGGCTTGGCAACCCCCGCGCTATTCGAGATTATTAGCATACACGCCTCTAATAAAATTTTATTCCTTCCTTCCCTGAAAATAAATTTTAATTCTCAAACTACAAAAGAAGCTGTTGACAGAAACCAGAGCGCGCGCTACTGAGGGAAATGAATGATTGAGACAAATAGATTAATTTTGAGATTGATGAATGAAAAATGACATTGATGATATGCTGAAGATTTTCACTGATGAGAATGTAATGAAATCTTTTGGTTTACAATCATTTAGTCAAGAACAAATGAAGAAATGGGTGGATCGAAATTTAGACCACCAAAATAAATACGAATATGGATTGTTTTCAGTGATTCTAAAATCCAATCAAGAACTAATTGGTGATTGTGGTCTGGAGCATACTGAATTTGAAGAGAAACCTTGTGTTGAGATTGGATATGATTTTTTGAGTAAATATTGGAATCAAGGTTATGCCACAGAAGCCGCAAAAGCTGTAAAAGATTATGCTATAGGAAAATTGAATATTGATACAAAAGTCATATGTAGTTTTATACGCAAAAACAATAAAGCATCACAGCGTGTATCTGAGAAAATTGGTATGCAAAAAGCAAAAGAATATGAAGCGCACGATATTGACTATTATCTGTACGCATTCTCAAAGGAATATTTTATTTGAGATTGTAAGGCGTACAACAAAAAGCGCGCTAAGTCTTTCTGAACGGAGTCGTTTTTTGGGTTTGGGATAAAATTTTATCGATGTTTCCAGTTCAGAGACGACGAGAAAACCCTACCAATAAATATAAGGCAGAAGCCCTTGAAATAGCTGGCAAATCGAGCTGATCCGACCAGCGCTCTGCAAGGCATAGGAGAACCCTCCCCGATGAACGAATCATATGAATACCTAAAATTCTTGATCTTGCTCTCTTCTGGGTTCCTCGTCAGCTTTCTCAGTATACCAGTTGTTATGAAGAAGATGAAAAGTCTAGGGATAGTGGGACCCGATGTTCACAAGAGGAACCGTCCTCTTATCCCTGAGATGGGGGGCATCGGCGTACTCGTGGGATTGTCGACCAGCATACTTGTCGCTCTCCTACTTTTCCCCGATAAAGTGTTCGTCCTCGAGGCTTTCCTCGCAACAACCCTAACAGCCGGAATTGTCGGAGCGCTTGACGATCTTAAAACGCTTAGCCCAAAGATGAAGCCGTTTCTCACCCTGTTTGCAGGTCTGCCAATTCTGGTTCTCGGCACATACGATCCTCATCTAGCTTTGCCGATCATTGGTAAGACCCGCTTAACAATCATCTACCCCCTGATGATACCCATAGCGATAGCTGTAGCATCGAATGCCATCAACATGATGGATCCATTCAACGGCGTCATGTCTGGAACATGCTCGATAATCACTCTCATATTGCTAATAACTGCCGCCTTCCTACAGCACACGGACGCAATGATAATGTGCTTAGGGCTCCTAGGCCCGCTTCTAGCTTTCTACTGTTTCAACAAGTATCCGTCGAAGATATTCTCAGGCGACATTGGAAGCCTTAGCATCGGAGCCGCCCTAGGAGCAACAGCCATAATAGGTCGATTGGAGATAGTCGCGGTTGTTGCCTTTATGCCCCAGATAATGAACGCCTTTTTCGGCTTGTCAACCATCGGCAAACTCTACGAAAGAAGAGAAGTTCCCCGCCCAGTCTATCTCCTCGAGGATGGAAGGATAATGGCGACCGAGGACCGGAAGGCACCGATAACCCTAGCTCGAATGATATTGGCAAGAGGCCCCTTAACCGAGCAAGAAGCAGCTCATCTCTTTCTAGTTTTGTCCGGTATATCAGGGGTTCTCGCACTCTTCACAATGTACCTATTGGTGTGACCGCATGATCAGAAGGATCTTGGACTTCGTCTTCATCCTACTGTTTGTATGGATCTTTATGCTTCTCGGATTCTGGATTATAGATACATGGATCGTGCCCGACTTGCCGTTAGGATCAATCGGGCGCGGCATATCCAACGTTGCAAAAAGCGTAATCAGCGTTCTGCTGGTCCTCCTCTGGCTTTGGATCTGGAGGGAAATTGTGAAAAGAACTTTCTGGGGTGCCCTGAAACGGAGATAACATTCCCTATTTATATTCGAATTCATCATACTTCAAAGTCATCGAACCGTTTCATCTTCGGACGATGAGATCCAACTTGAAAGCAGTAATCGATATATTGACCCCGAAGCAGGGCATGTTTCTTTCCGAGCTGTCGAATAGCTTGGAAGAAAAAGGCCACCAAGTGTTCAGAACAACCCGAGAATACCGCGAAGTCCTTCAGCTCCTAAAACTCAAGACCATAGATGCAATAACCGTCGGAAAGCATGGTGGAGGAACGTTGAGCGGCAAGCTGAAAGCCCATGCAACTAGGGTCCAAAAACTATCCCTCCTCGTTGAAGAGTTGAAGCCAGACGTGGCCATCTCTTTCTCTTCTCCTGAGATGGCCCGCGTTGCCTTCGGATTGGGTATCCCACACATCTGCATAAATGATTCCCCGCATGCTGAAGCCGTTGCTAGACTAACTGTTCCGTTGTCAAGGCTCCTTTTCACGCCTAAAGTCATCCCAAAAAAATACTGGTTGGAATTTGGAATATCCCGCGAGAAGATAATCCAGTACAACTCCCTTGACCCTTGGGTTTGGCTTAAGGATCTTAAGCCGAATAGAAAAGTGTTGGAGCTACTCAATCTAGATGAGTCCAAGCCCATATTGACTTTCAGAACGGAAGAATCCTTTGCGGCTTACCTCCTGGGAAAAGCTTCTGGGAACACTTCCGTGACTCCGATAGTAGAAAGACTTCTGAAAGAAAGCCTAGACGTCCAGATCGTCATTATACCGAGATATAAGGAACAAACAGAAGTTCTTCAGAAAAACTTTAAACAAAAAGTCATCGTCTGCAATTCCTTCGTCGATGGACCTAGCCTTCTTTCTTACACAACAGTCTTCGTCGGCGCAGGTGGAACTATGAGCACCGAGGCTGCCCTACTCGGAGTGCCAACCTTCTCATGTTATCCAGGAGAGCCCACTCTGATTGAAAAATATTTGATCAGAAAGGGATTTATCTCCCGCGAAGAAACACCTGAAAAAACCGCTGAGAAAATTGCCAATCAGCTCAAGAGGATAGATTTCATAAGGAAAAGGCAGAGCGAAAGGGCTCGAAGACTGGTTGAGAAATTTGAAGATCCCGTAAGAGTTATAGCTGATAACGTTCTAAGGCTTTCAAACACATAAAGCCTCTTAAGTTAGTTTTGAAGATTCTGATGTTTATCACCCTTCTTGAATGTTGCACAAGAGAGATATGTGAAGTGAAGAGAGATGGAGAAGACGATGATTGATGAGAACGATTTGAATATCCCAGAGAATAGAAGAAAGATCGTTGTCAGCGTGGTTGGATGTGAACGGCTAGGTTTGGTGACGGCCTGTCTGCTTGCCGAGGCTGGATTCAAAGTATTTTGCGTCCATCCTGATCAATCCATCGTGAACCATGTGACGAAGGGGCTGTCTCCTTTTCCTCATCCGGAACTTGAATCTTTACTTGCGAGAAATGTAAGCGAAAGCCGTCTGTCAGCTACGACTGATACTAGGGACGCAGTAACAAACAGCGATATTATATTCCTGTATGTTCCTCCGGAGATCAACGAGAAGAAAAAGCCAGATTACTCAAGTCTCGAAAAGGTTTGTAGGGACGTTGGCCTAAATCTTCATCCTGGAGTCCTCATTATCCTCGAGAGTGATGCAGCTCCTGGAACAACTGAAACACTAGTTAAGGAGACTTTGGAGACAGCTTCCGGGCTAAAAGCCGGAAACGGCTTCGCTCTGGCTTACTGCTCAACTCAAGTCACTTCCGGCATTGGATTGCAGGATGTGGTCAAATATTCAAAGGTCTTCGGTGCGATTGATGAAAAAAGCTCAGATCTAACCAAGGCATTTTTGAGGAATCTCACGAAGGGAGAAGTCGTCCAGGTGAGTAACATAAAGACGGCTGAGGCCACTAAACTGTTTCAGTCTGTCTATCAAGACGCAAACACAGCCTTAGCCAATGAGCTCGCCCATTTCTGTGAAAGGGCTGGGATAGACTTTCTTGAGGTGCAAAAGGTTGTCAATTCGAGGTCTCTTTGCCATCTGCCTACTCCTGATATCGTCGGCCGACACGTTTCAGACGACTCATACCTTCTTATCGACGAGGCGGAGAATCTGAGGATAAAACTTCACACCGCTATGCTTGCCAGAAAGATAAATGACGGTTTCCTGAATCACGTACTCCACCTAGTTAAGGATGCCATCCGCTCAAGCGGCAGGAGCGCTAGGCGGTCTAGAATCCTTATTCTCGGGGTTTCTTGCCGACCGAATGTGAAAGAATTTGATGACTCATTCATTAGAGAGTTGATTGAGCTTTTACGTAACAAAGGACTGCTCGTCAAGGTTTACGACCCGCTTTTCTCGTATAAAGAGTTAACCGATCTGGGTTACCCTGCCGAGAGGACGTTAACGAGCGGTGTAAAAGGGATGGATTGTCTACTGATAGCTGTTGGCCACGAAAGGTTTAGGCGTTTGAACCTCAGAAGAATAGGTCTCTTGATGAGGAAGCCATCTTCAATAGTTGATATAAGCTACGTCGTTGACGCTTCAGAGGTTGAAAGGAAAGGGTTCACATACCGCGGTCTAGGGAGGGGGATCTGGACAAGATGAGAGAGCTGAAAGTCGCAGTTATCGGGATTGGTTTCTGGGGAAGGAATCACGTAAGGGTTTTCAACGAGCTATCCGACACCGAGATCGTAGCAGTCTGCGATGTGAATCCCGAAATCGCCAGGGCTGCTGCAGAGAAGTTTGGGATAAGAGCCTATACAGATAGTCAAGAGATGTTCAGAAAAGAGGAGATTGACGCCGTAACTCTCTGCGTATGGTCCACAAATCTTGCCTACGAGGCTATGAAGGCTTTGAAAGCTGGAAAGCACGTCTTCGTTGAAAAACCTATGGCGAGTTGCGTTAGTGAGGCCCGCGAGATTATGGAATTGGCGGATGAGAAGAAGCGACATTTAGCCGTAGGGTTCATCGAAAGGTTCAATCCGGCAGTTCAACGCTTCAAGAAACTCATAGACGACGGGGAGATAGGCACCATAGTTTCAGCCGCGGCGAAGAGAGTTTCAAGATGGCCTGAAAGAATAGGTGACATCGGAGTTGTAAAAGACACGGCTATACATGACATAGATATAATGAGGTACATTCTAGGAGAAGATCCTGTAGCGGTTTATGCGAATGCGGGAAGTTTGAAACATGAACGATTCGAGGACTATGCTCAGATAATGTTGACCTTCAGCGGAGGTAGAACAGCCTTCATAGAGGCTAATTGGCTGACACCGTACAAGATCAGGAAGCTTACGGTGACGGGGGCTAAGGCGATCATATCGCTGGATTACATTACGCAAGAGATGAGCATTGAAACCGAGGGGCAGACATTAACTCCGAGAGAAGAGTGGAGAGAACCGCTCAAACTTGAACTTAAACACTTTGTAGACTGCATATTGGAAGGTAAAGAACCTCTCGTGACAGGTTTAGACGGCTTGAAGGCCTTAGAGATCGCTGAGGCTGCGTTAAGATCCGCAGCAAGATGTGGCACAGTTAAGCTTAAGCGAAGCTCAATCTAGCTTCTCGTTATCTTTATAATTATCTTTCTTACCGTTTCAACGTTGGCTATGATATTTATCTGATAGGGCTCGGCCAATTCGAAGAGCTTTCGGAAGAGATGGGCTCTACGCTCCTCCTTCCTCCTTCCATAGGTGATCAGATAATTGTTGTACCACTGCTCTGGGGCTCTTCTAAGAACTTCTACCGCTTCATCCGGCTCTAGAGAAGTGGCCACGGAATTGTCTTCGGGGTCCCGCTTAAGAAGAAAAACCTTGTTTATCCTGATCTCGGACACGACCTTTTCTGGTTTGAGCATTGAGTTCGGATCTATCATAACCCTTGGATGATCTGGAAGAAACTTTTCCGTCGGATCGTCGGGCTTCACGTTTTCCAGCTTGCTCGCTCTGAATAGAGGTTCTAACCACGGAAAGTTTCTGATCGAGTTTGTCCTCATGTAGAACTTTCTTTCAGATGGATATCCGAAGGCTTTTCCGCTCTCGAACCTTACGAAGATCCAGTCATCCTGATGAAACTCGCCTTCAGGGTGATAGATCGCCGGGCCGTAGGAATGCGTAGTCTTTCCTGTGTTTGTTGGCGCAATAAGCAGGAACCCTTTACCGCTCACGGCTCCTGAGGCTCCATGAACTGAAAGTATTCCGAACTGATCCTCAAGTATGTCTGCAGCCATTCCGAGGCCTACAGGCTTCGTCTGCCCATAATAGTCGTTGTTGAAAATAACCGCAGTTTTCGTCTCTCTATTGCAGAAGCCCCCCGCGTTTATTTCAGGCTTCTCCAGTGGGCCATTATAGAAATCTCTGAAGTTTATCTTGCCCCCATCATCTATAGTGTAAACCAAACCGTGCGGCATAACCGTGTGAGAATGCGGCCACCAGTTTTCGCACCAGAAGTCGTGCACGTGATCAATATTCGTGTACAGTCTAATGTTCAACCCGTTGAAGTAGGCGTCATCAACGTATTTCACGAATGGTTGGCAATACGCTACGAGTTCGTCTCTCTGGTCTATAGAGATCTCCATCAGATGATCGGGATCGAAGTAGTTGACTCTTCCCTTAAACTTGGATTCGTACCATCCATTCATCTCTGATCGTCGCCTCTGTGAAATTAGGCAAGGGATCTCCTCATCTTCCCAAGGTCAAGGATCATTTTGCTCAGATTTTCTCTGCTTAGCCCATTAAGATATTCTGCTACTTCTCCTTCCTTTAACACGATGGCTAACTTCTTACTCCTCGAGGTTTTTCCAGTTAGCATATTCCTTATGTATGATGTTGCTAATCTGCTTAGCACCAAGTACCTATTGTCAGGCTCATCCAATTCGAGAAAATCTTCCAATTCGTTTATGCTCTCAGAAAGTCTACGTGTTAGCAATATGTTACTGTCGAGATTTTTATCTAGAAACTTCGATGCGAATTTGATATCAGCTCTAATGGATGGGTAGATCTTTTCCAGAAACCTGTTCAAACATCCTTCGCCCATCGTATCCCTTATCTCTCTCAGAGCTGTACCCAAACCTATGAATTCAGGCGGCAAGGCACAGGTGTAAGCGGAGGCGACGAATTTCACCCAGCGCGGAGGCTTGTGAAACGCGGTGTAAGCATATCCCATTATACTCTTCTTCACTTCTCTGTCAGGGCACAATCTTAAGATGCTCTCCACGTTTCTGAGCTCGCGGTAATAGGCAACTTCCTCAACGTTAAGTAGCCTTTCCCTTTGATCGGGTATGTAATCCGCTATGAGTGAGATCTTTTCTGCAATCTCGGAAAGTTCCAAGAGGTAATTCTTGGCAAATATGAATATCATCCTTTCCAGATCTTGGAGCTCATCCTCGTCAAATTCTAAAGACGGTTTACTGACTGATTCCCTTAGCTTCTGAACTATGGACCTTGTTGTCTCAAGTCCATGATCGTATCTTAAACCCGATTGGATCGTGTAAGTGCGTACGCCACTGTACTCCTCTTGGAAGTTCTCTACGTTTTCTAGGGTTAAATGGCCCCTGAATGGGAGAGCCCCACAACCCAGTATCGGATAGATCTTCACACCGGTTTCTTCTTCGACTTTCCTGCAGCTTGCAATCGCTATCTTACAAGAGAGGACTGAAGCTAGGTGCCCGTAAAGGAGCGCCGCCTCGGACTTCCCCATAAAGATTCGTGTATAGTCCCTAACGTTCACGTCTTTTATGAATTGATTCAGCATCTGCCGCATGGTCAGGTGCTCGGCTAATCCGCCGAAGAGAGGAATAATGCGTATGTCCATGGCTTCAGTCTTCATCTTGAGGTGCTTACCTACTAGACCTAGCAGGTCCTCGCATCTCGTCTTGCAGTTCCTAAGTTCCTCCGTCGTTGTGGTAGCTGCCTGAACGACCTCAAAAATCCCTTGCTCATCGAAATTTTGTGAGCAATAGTTGATGCCTTCAACTACGGCTAGTATCGTCATCAGCTGCCTAAACGGTTCGTCGCTGAAAGAGCTCACCATCCTAGGTGTGACGAAGACGTCGACACCAGGGACCAAGTCAGTCACTTCTCTAAGTTTCCGCACAATCTGCCCAATCTGGTGGTAGGGCGTTAACTTCCCCATGTAGTCCACTAGGTACTCGTCGCAGTCGAAGCCGTCTTTCTTGAATGACAAGACGGCTTCTTCAACCTCTTCTCTGACCAGAACTTGTTTTGCCGATGAATCAGCGTGCTGAGTTGACATGGCTACTGGTATTTTTTCCACACAATCGCCTTCAGCAAGTGCCGCTATAAGCATATCGAGGAGAGATTAAAATTTTTCCCCAAACCAAGAGCCGACACCTTCCAATCCAGCTTGCCGAACCTTCTATACTTGACCGCACTCGCAAGCTTCCGTGCATACTTGTCTAGCTGGTTACTAAACCTTATGGCGACAAGCTCACGATACTTCCAGGCTTTGCACGGTTATTTGATACGTTACTATATCATGCAGTAGGCGTCTCTAGGAGAGCTTTCAAAGAGACACATACAGTAAGAGAGTGAGTCGAGAACACAAGTTTTTCATTCTGTCATGAACTTTTCGATGTTTCGAGTTCTGGATGTAAGAAGAAAGGGTCGTCCAAGACAAACATAATTATGCTTGCAGCGATCAGGATGGAGATGGTAATCGTTGGGAGGTTTGTCCATGAGACAAGAATTCTGTATTCATTTCTCACTATTGTGTTACCAAATCAACGACCTATTGTCCCATCTGTCTGGCTGCTTCTATGCTCTTTAAGATCATTTCTCTCGGTTTTTTTCCAGTTAGAATAGCTTCTCCAAAGGGTTTGTAAGGGTGATCCATTACAAGGATAGTTATCTGAAGGTCTAACAGCTTTCTCATAGAGTTGATGTACTGCTCTTTCGAGGTTCTGACGAGTAGATCGCCTTCCTCTACGCCATATCCTTGGACAGAATCTCCAGTTATCAGCGTTTGATTTCTCTCGTCGTATAGGCATATACTTCCGGGGGTATGGCCGGGTGTATGTACAACTCTGAATGATCTGTCCCCGAGTTTGACAGCTTCACCATCCTTTAACCTTAAATCCGCTGTTCCAACCGCGTCAGCATCGAGCTCATGAACAGCGATCTTGGCTTGCGTCTTCTCTTTGATTTCTTTGTTCCCCCAAATATGGTCGCCGTCACAATGAGTGTTCACTACACAATCAATGTCTTGAGGCTTGCGTTCCATCTCCCGGAGGAATGGGAAAATATAGTCTGCAGGCGTAGTTTCCAGCCCGCTGTCGACAAGACCAACATTGTACCTTCCAAGAACAACCGTCACACCTGTAAACATCTCGTCAAAAGGTTGCTTAATCAAATAGAGGTCTTCAGCGATCTTTTCCACTACTTTCTCCATGATTTTCACACCACCGATCACTCTTACTCGGATTCACAATTAATACATCAATATTCCTCCTATTATGTTACGCAGTGGTATGATTCAAAGTGAGACTATCAAGATTCACCTCAGAAGCGCGCGCGCTCGGATGTCAGGGCAAGCTCCAGCCCATTCAACGAATCTTTTCAATAATCTTTGGTAAGATGCATCGATTTGGCTCATCTTCGACTCCTCTACACGCTCACCTGACCCACTCTTCATTACCAGATCTTTCACTCTTTCCATTACCGCTTTTATCTTTCTCCCCGTCGAGGAGGCTTCTTCACTTTCGTAGGTTCGGCACTACTGTAGCCTAGAAGTGTGCTCTCCTGATAGCCTAATTTCTCTTCAGGTGCCAAGCTAGGTTGACGACATCAAAGGATAGGCTGCATGTGTAACATTTGGCGCCGGGAAATAGTCACGTATTTTCGTTCGTAATTTTCGCATCTAGTGTCCCAATAGATCGTGTTCTTATTGTGAAGTTTTTGCAGGCCTCTTCCCCTCAGTAATGACCCATGGGCTAAGGGGATTATTAACCTCTGCGATTCTATGAAAATGTGCATGCTTAAAGTGTTCGTCAGCGGAATAGATTCTGCTAACGATTCCTCTCAAAGGATAGGCAACCAAGTAGTCATATATATGTATATTTGATTCGGAGCTGTCCTTCACTGCACTTATAACAAGTGGAAAATCCAAGGATTTTACGAAGAATTTTCCCTTCTCAAAATCCTTTAATAACCCAAGCCTGGAGTCAACACTTAGATTCGATCTCCTAAGTACTTCCAATATCTCACTGACCTGATAGCAGCTAAGAGCGATTCGTATATTCGGATCGAAGAGAATGGAAGAAAGAAATGTACCGGCGAGATTGTGAACCCCTATAAATGGTTCTTCTATTGGCTTTACAAGAGCAAAATGCCAAATATTCGTGTCTATCAAAACGAAGCTAGACATCCTCCACTTCCTCTGCCTTCATCATCTCCTCAATATTCTGTTGCGGAGGAGTCTTCAAAATCTTAAATAAATTGAGTTCTTCCGAAAGTGGACGTCTTATCCTGATTTCGTCACCGACAACTGTAGCCTCGCACGAACCGCTCTCGGGCAATCTTGCCTCTTCCAAAATCTCTTTTGGCAGGTATATTTTTCGGTCGACTATCTTCACTTTCATTTTCCCACCAAATTTCCCAAAGATATTCCCAATATTTAAGCCTATCGCAACACTTAAGGTTAACAAGCAAAGATCAACCAAGGCAGAACTGAGGACTTAAATCTCATCTGAAGTTTTGGCGCCGAGTTTGGGATTTGAACTTACTACATGTTGCGGGTTTGAGATTTCCACAGGCCCCGCGCGCTTTATCCCTTCACCTAGGAGCTGCACAACTATATGGGTTGCATTTCTGCTTAAGAAGAGCGTGCTGTCGCTACGTTAATGGTCCACGGAGCACTTCAAACACCCCGTGGGTCAGCTTCTTATAATCCCTAGGCGGCATCTCGGGACCCGTCAAGACCTCTAATAGTCTATCGTAGCTTACGACCTCAAACACATAGACAGAGTGAAATCCTGTTGTCCGGTGCGTAACGCCCTTTATAGTCAACACCGTCAGCTTGAGCAAAGGCAGTTATCATTTTTCCTTCCAACTCCTTAAGCTCTCCAGCAGTTCCAAACCAGTCGAAATACAACAATACTATCACGGCTTCTCACCTCCTTCTTTTCTTTCTCGGTAAACATATAGCTCCTCACCTCTGAGCTAAGGCTCTATGACGGCCTGCATCTATCATTAGAACCTCAAACCCTACGAGAGACAATACGGTACATGACACTTTATACCAGACTCAGGGAAAGGATCTCGCTATGAGAATATGTCACCTGTCCATTGCATGGTGCACAAACATTAAATGTCAAGAACGGGATAATTGCCATTGATTATTGGGGGAGGTGATATTTTTGGGTAAGGTAGAAAAGTCGATTGAAATCAAGGCTTCTCCTGAGAAGGTCTGGGAAATGCTCGCTTTGGACAGGCTTCCAGAATGGAATGAAGAATATGGGAACGTGAAATATACTTCTGAGGTGCGTAATCCCGAAGACAAGTATAGGGTTGGTGCATCTTCTCACACGAATATAAAAGGAGCAGGAGCAATTGATTTTGAAATCACGGAGAGTCTTAAAAACGAGAAGATTACATTTTGTATGATAGGAAAAAGAGCCAATAATACTGTTGTAACATATGTCTTGAAGCCCTTTGAGGAAGGGACAAAATTCGCATATGTGATGACCTTCAAACTGCCATGGGGGATTCTCGGCACGTTCCTCGACAAATTGGGTAAAGGTATGCTCGAAAAGGAGGCCCAGAAGTCATTAGAGAAGCTGAAAAGCATTCTGGAGAAATAGATGCGCCCTAGAACAGTAACTTGCTGGATGCCTCCAAACAACTAGGTGTTATCGAATACACAAAAGAAGGCTTAGAATGAGCTGAATATGTAGAAGAGGGCTATTATTTGGTAGAGTTTGTCCCATTCGACCTGAATGTTCACAAAGAAATATTCGTTAAGCTGAATATTGAATTTTTGACATGGATTGTGGATCAATTGACAGAGAATTACCAGATTGATGCTGTTTCTATCGCTGGACAGACTGTTCCAGAATACGTTGATGAACATCTTGAAGACCTTACAAGTTTGAAACCTCCAGATGGCATCATCTACCTACTTGTAGTTGAAGGAGATATCGCTGGAATGGGAGCATTAAGGAAATTGAGTGATGAGATTGGAGAAATCAAGCGCATGTACATCCGTCCCCTTTACAGAGGAAGGGGGTATGGAAAACAGATGCTCAATAGACTGTTAGAGGCGGGGAGAGAGTTTGGATGTTCTTCATTCCGGCTCGAAACTGCTAAGTTCATGACTGTAGCTCAGCATATCTACAAGTCTGCTGGATTCATTGAAAGAGAAGAATATCCAGAGAGCGAAACACCACCTTTACTTCGACCATATCAGCTATTTATGGAGAAGAAAGAATGAAAAAGCAAAGAAACTCTTTCCAGAGGATGTTTCGTAACTCGAAACCAGAAAAAGAGGGGGGATAGTGGGAACTAAGGGGTTAGTTCACGTAAGGTTTCGTCATAGTGCGTCTTAAAGTCCATGAGTTCTCGAATTTCATCTGCTAGCCTTGTTAACCTTTCATCCTTCTCTACGATCGCTAAGAACCTGTCCCATGCGCCAAGGTCCTTGAATTCAATATGCATTTGATACAATCTTTTATTTGCACCGATCCAGTGGTGTCGATAGAATTTCGGAGACCCAAGTCCTGTTGTCTTGGCTGAATCGAAAAACCCAGAGGCACCTATTGGAGAGACATCCTATAGACCCTTAAAAACATCTTCAAACATAAAAAGATAGGAACTTGTTGGAGATTATGAATAGGTAATATGATTCTCTAGTTCAAAAGAGATTTAGCTCCGAGGTCTCCGCTATTTCTTTGCTGCTTCTTTCTGGGCTTCTACAAGTGCCTTTGAGATTTCCTTTGCCTTCTCGTATGAAACTATCTCCCGAGTATCAGTAAGCCAATAAGGAAAAAACGCAATGTTGCCTTTGAGAATATCTGCCCCTTCCCCTTCAATAATCGCGTATCCATCCCATCCATCAAAGAAGAAGCCAATATCCTTTATGACACCCTTTTTTATACCATCATCAAATCCCGCCCAAACCTGCTCCATGAACCTTGAGTATTCATCAGGGTCTTTAGGCCACGGTGCTGCTGGATTGCTTCGACAAGTTACCAAATATCTAGCCAAACAACCCACCTCCTTTCAATTCTAGATCTATCTATTTATCTACGCTTCTAATCATATATAGATTCATGCCAAGGTTGCCAAAAAATCTTGGAACAGATTGAGGATACATTAGATGAGATTCAGAATGGAGCAGCCACAGACTTCACTTTAAGAATACGGCATGAGTGAGGCGCCTTCCTCTCTTTTTTATCTATTGAGCTTTAACAAGCCTTTAATTCAACGGATCGCGTGCACCACACAAGTTTCTGAATATACGCTCTTGAGAGTATGATTGTTAAATTAGATGCGGGTAGAAAAATGAAACTTAGGAAACGGATTATTAGGGAGTCTGTTAATGGTTCTATTGGTGACTCGGAACTTGAGGGTTAGTGTCGTGGTTGAACGCGATGAAGACGGATGGTTTGTAGGCTCGGTTCCTGAGCTTCCAGGCTGCCACACCCAAGCAAAAAGCTTAGATGAACTGATGAAGCGAATGAGGGAGGCGGTGGAGGCTTATCTGGAAACTGAGGGCAAAGAAGCCGTAGAAGGCCTGAAAACAGAATTCGTAGGCGTACAGTTTTTGGAAGTTGAGGCTTAGACCTCATGGCACTCAGGCCAACACTACCTGATAAAGTAATAAAAGCGTTAATCAAGCTCGGCTTCCAAATTGTTCGACAAAAAGGAAGCCACATGGTGCTTAAACATTCTGATGGAAGGATAACGGTTGTTCCCATTCACCGAGGAGAGGAAATGGGTAGAGGTCTCCTGGCAAAAATTATCAGAGACACGGGTCTATCAAGAGAAGAATTTCTCAGAATCTTAGAAGAGGTCTAGACTTTTCCACCGAAGAAGTCAGGAAACACAAGTTATGCTCTCAGCGTTCTTTGAGAAGGATGCTAAGGCAGCAAGGCTCTTTCAGGAATGGCTAAACCTCATAACATGAAGACGCACTGATGAATTCGTTCGTGAAATGCTCCTTTAGGTTGTGTTTCCAAGCACCGCTTACGTCTATCGCTATAACGGTATAGCCCAACTTATGAAGCACTGAGGCTTCGACAATAGTAACAACACATCTTAAATACCAAAAAGAGATAATTAGGATTGACAATAAAGCCATAAAAGATTAGTTTGTGTATGTGTGCGCAGGGGCTAGAGGCCCCTCTATTTGGATCCAAATATGTGGGAAGTTTTTCTTGTCTAGTCTGATTTCGTAGCTAGTCTAAACCGCTCCGGGTATTTGGTTCAAAATTGAAAATTGTATCAACACAGCTATCCGGCACTACAATTTTTTCATGGTTGTGGCCTTTAGGTGCAAATCTCGGAAGGGTAGGTAAAACCCGATAACACTGGATGTACATCTGCAGCTATTTGTGTAATTTTACGGTTTGACATAATACATGTGAATTCTGGTGCCAGTTGATCGCTATTCCTCTGTCAGCCATTTTTTCAACGTCTCTATCCTTTCGCCATTATCTCCATGTTCCCTGTCATATGCAAATGCTATAAGTTTTGCACAAGGGAAATCCTGACATTTGCCGCAATGCAGCAAATAACGACTTTCACAGCAGATGGCAACCACGCATTCGCCGTGGAACGGTTTGCCGTGCACTTTCAGGCAGCCGGGACAATTGGTTTTCGCAACCCATTCACATTCACTGCATTTCAACCCACATCTTGATTGGACCACCATAAATAACCCTCTTGTAGTTTCTGGAATTATTCCATAATTCTATATTCTGTCAATCATCGTGATAGGACGTGTATAAAATAGTTGCCTTTAATTAGTTTTGATGTAATCCCTCGCGCACGACTAAAAAACATTTTCATATGGTAGCCCAGGAGAGATCTGAACTCCCGTTTAAGATAAGAGTTCCAAGCTTTTCGCTCTTTAAAATTCCGAGCATTTAAATCAATGTTTAAACTCAATCCCCCTCACTGTCTCTGAACACCTCACTTTTGACAAGAAATATGTGTAACTCTTAGCGCAGGCTGCGCAAGATGTATGAAGCCTTCAATAAGCAAGACCTAGACTCATTAGACGATTTAATAGCACCCGATTATGTTGACCATCCGCGCCAGTTGCGGGGTCTGGAAAGTTACAAACAACACTTGACTATGTTTTACAAGAGCTTTCCGAATACCCATGACACTATTAAGGATGTCATCGCTGACGGTGATAAAGTGTGGATTCGTATTAGAGGTACGGGGACACACATAGGCGAGTATCGGGACTAGCCCCGACTGGCAAGAAAATAAAATTTACGTATATTGGCGTGTATCGCATAGTTGACGGCAAGATTGTAGACAGACGGCCAGTCCATGCTGTTGTGGGATTCTACAAAGACATAGGTGTTGTCGAATACAAAGAGCTTCCTGAAGATGTTTCATAATTGGCTTAACTCAGTTACGTACGCATCAAAAACACACACGAAAAAACCCAAACTCCAAACCCAAATAACTCTGCAAGCTTAAAATACGACTTGATTGATATTCGAAACGGCTAGTCTGCTTATAGAGTGATATCAATGACTATCTCAACAGAAGAACTCCAAAAAAACCTTAAGAAATATTTGGAATCACGCATCACTTCAGGAAGGCATATCAAGGTATCTAGTCCAGTCAGGATCACTAGCGGTTGGGAAACCGATGTTTACTCTTTCAAGTTAGAATATGAAAGTGACGGCAAACTTAGCTCCGATGATCTGATTCTAAGACTGTATCCGGGGGATGGCGCTGAGAAAAAAGCCACCAAAGAGTTCAATGCAATGGCTCAGTTGCACAGAGTTGGATTTCCAGTTCCCAAAGTTTATTGGTTAGAAATAGTCAAATCGACTCTTGGCAAGCCTTTTGTAATAATGGAAAAGGTGAACGGTCAATCAATGGGAGACGCACTCAATGAGTCAGAGAATACTAAGAAAACTATGCTCAGGCTTTTCTGCAAGACATTTGTTGACCTACATAGACTAGATGTGACACCTTTTGTTTCGAACCGCGTAATCGTCTCAGATCCATCGGTATATGAGATCAATAACCCTTATGGTTATCTGAATAAATTACTCGCTGATTTCAAACGTGGAAGGGCTTCTCTTATTACTAATGACCGGGCATTCAATCTTCTCAACAAGATAATCAGTTGGCTTGAGGAAAGGAAGTCGAGCGCTCCAAGCAGAAGATTGTCTTTAGCACACCTTGATTATCATCCTTACAACATACTGATTAGGAATGATGGTACACCTTTCGTCATTGATTGGACCAATTTTGACATAACAGATTACAGGGTTGATCTAGCTTGGACTCTTCTGCTTTGCAGTACTTACGGTGATCCCGAGATGCGAGATCACATCCTTAGAACATATGAAACGACTGCGGAAAGCAAAGTTCTGAATATTGAGTATTTTGAAGTCATAGCAGCAACGAGAAGGATAGGCTCAATATATCTCTCTCTAAGAAATGGAGCAGAGAAACTAGGGATGCTACCCGAGACTGTAGAGAATATGAGAAAACAGAAAGGGCATATAGACGCAGTCATCAAGGTTTTGAGTAATAGGACTGGAATTGCATTACGAGAATTTGACATGGCGCTCAAAATCTAAACCCAAACGTATTTACTTTTTCAATCATACCTAAAAAACGCGCCACACGCGAGCAATGCATTATCAATATGAGGACTATGCTGCGTATTTCTCAGTCACTTCGCCGGCTATCCGTGCCCAATCCCAAAGACGATGAGGCTGGTATCTCACGGTACTGATGTCTTTCATATGAATCTCCACGATACAATCCTTGGCTTTCTCCAGCTTCTCTTCCATATCCTTCCGTACAGCCTCTGGATCCCAGACCGAGGCGGCGAGGACCGCAGGATTAGGTTTCCAAGCAAATACAATCTCGTCCCGGACGTTTTCAACGGCCTTATCAAAGTCTATCCACGGGCTCACGGAAATCTTCCGCAGCCGGGGAATGTTCTTTCTGATGATGTCAACCTTGTGGTGAAGCGGTTCACAGCAGCCGTAGAAGTTGTATCCGAACCTTTCATACCATCGAGCTTCATGCCTTAATGCAAACTCTTCATGCATTGCCGGAGAAACAGCCGAAAAAATTTGGGCTGCTCCTATTCCCCAAAATTTCATGGGAGGAGCCTTCAGAAGTCCAAGCCTTTCATACTGATCCAGTCGATGAAGCCACGCATTAACCATCCTGTCAACGATGCTGTGCACATAGTCGGGTCTTCGAAACATGTCTACCAGGATCTCCTTTATTCCCGTCCATCGGACAATATCGTCCCACGGTGTAAACCAGAACGAGGTGTCGCTTTCGGTGCTTTTCCACGGGTAAATTTTCTTTTCCAAGGGCATTCCGCGCTTTTCTACGGGTAGAATGCCATCAAAGATGTCACACCGCATCTGGTATTCCTCTTCAGTTCTCTGTGCATCGAACGTTACCTTCGGCATTTTGATCTTTTCAATTTCTTCTTCATCTTTGATCTGCACGTGGAAATGACGGGAGTACACATTGCTTTTCACATCTGTTCTGGCGATATCCACTTTCTCGGTAATGCCGAAGCCTGTATCATGAATACAGAGGGGCTGCACGATCACGGGTTCCACCACCATGTCGCCCTGCATATGCCTCCACATGTATAGGGTGCGCTTCAAATCCGTTTCAATGCCTTGACAGAAAGGATCCTTTGTTCTCAGTTTGAGTTCATCGTTGACATCCATCTCATGCCATGGAACCTCGTAAATGTGAACAGATGGTTTGGCCTTTTCCAAATTATTTGTTCTTCTGTGCAATTCCTTGCGCTTCTCATTAATAGGCATGGCTGCGATTTCGGCAATCTGTTCTCCAAGCTCACGCAGGATGTCCCTATCCTTTTTCGAATAGCCCATTGTTGTTCCCTTTTGCATCCATTCATTTTTTCTCTGTTTATTTATTTTTTTCTTTTCGATTGCGCCCGCGTGTTGTGTGTGTTTTCAATACCTACGTAACTAAGAGAGAGGAGAAACGTATATGAGGGGGTTAAAATTTTTACGCACACACACAGATCGATAGGGTCAAAATATTCAGAAAGCGGAAATGACAACCCCGTCTTACTTGTTTAGTAGAATATAGTAAATCAAATATTCTGTCGATTTGAAAACATACAAAATACTATCCCAGTCTTTCTTGTTTGTCACATGAAATGCCTTACTCAAAGCGACATAAGTTTTGTCTAGACAATTGGCTATGGCTTCTCCAAGGTCAGCTTCTGCACCTAGTCCCTTTGACTTGGCGAGTACGTGTCTAATCCTCGCTTTCCTTTTCGGTTGACCTTCATGAGTCAACTCGTCTCCACTAAATATGTCATCCTTCGTAAGCAGATGAAGAATTGCCGAGAGAAGTTCTCGCATTGAAGAAACACTTTGACTGAGTTTGTCAGGATTGTTAGACATTAATGCTTCAATAGCTCCCCTATATCTCTCTAGATATGCAGGTCCTAATTCGGAAAGCGAGAACTCCAGATTGCTCTTGATTTGTATATCTGATCTTGTTGTGCCGACTGCTAACATGAAATTCGTTCCATTCCACGTTATGCCGATTGTCTCAAGTTCACGAAAGAACCATGAGAGTTGCCTTAGTATTAATGTCCTCCTCATAGCCCTATCATATATGTCTAACCTTTGTAACGGATAGTGAATCGGAAGGTCTTCGACAACATACGACAGAAGACTAGCGACTTTGCTTGGGTCTTCATTGTATGCGCTCTCCAAGAATCTGATGGTCGTCTGTATGGTTTCTATCTCATTCTCTTTCCACTGCTCATATAGATCACAGTAAAGTGTAGCTTTTTCCATTCTCTCTGTATTAGTAAAATACCACTCCAGTGGGGCTGTTTCAGATATTGACACTGCTATTCTATTGAATCTGATATCAGCCATTTGCCTTCCCATAATGAGAAGAAATTGCTCACCATAATAAGGCTAATGTTTTTCACTATTCGCACGGCTTCAATGGTCTATTCTTACAAAACAACGATAAAAACAGCGATCCATAGTACAAACCAACCAAAGCGGTGTGCATTTTGTGGTCAGAACTTTTTTGCCAACCAACCAAACTCTCTGCCTGTCACTGCCTCTTACTCAATCTCTCAATCACTGCCACTCTCTACTCCTACCTCTACCTACCTACGTACCCTCTATGTCTGGATAAGCGAAGAAGCTCCGCTATTTGCCAAGTTTCTTAGATTTTGGTCCTCGCTCTTCTTTGAAACCTTTTGGAACCTTCAGATCCAAAAGATTATAACAGAGGAATGCAGAAAATTGTTGGGATAGTTAAAATTTAATGCACACACAGGACGAGTCGCTGAAAAGAGGGTTCGGTGTCCATCAGATAACTTTGCTGATTATTGTCATTGCCCTTTCTGGAGCAATAGCTTTTACGAATGGATCATCCATTTGTGAAATGTCGGAGAGAATACTCACAATTTTGCTTTCTACTGAATTTTCGGTCATATCAGCAGCAAGGAATATTATCAAACCTTGAATTTTGTGCTTTTTAGATTCAGTAATTTGAGCTTTAAGTCTTAAAGCAAAATCTTTTGCTTCAATGTCCTCATTATTCTTTATTTGTATTCCAAATTTCGGCTTGTAACCAGAAGAGACTTGAACAATAACATCTAATCCTGCTTCTCTGGGTCCATGAATAATATTACCAAATACCTTTTCCTTGTCTATTGTTTCAATCCATTCAACGAGGAGTTCCACCAGAGCTTGGTGGGATTTACCTTTAAAAAACGCCGTTTCTTCTTTATTAGAAGAAGAAACATCAAAAAACCCTATCAGCTTGTTCCAAGTTGTCGTTCCCACAATTTTTTCATACATATTATGTATCATTCGCCTCTGGCTGGGAATGTGTTCATCAATTTCCTGTTTAATGTCAATTAGTTTTTCAGGCTTCTCTTCTTTTGTCAAATCAATGATTTTGTTATGGTAATCCTCACTTAGACGACGCCAATTGCGGAGCGTCTCCTTGATCATAGAAATATCATGAGGGTTCATGCTTCCTGCTTGCGCAGCTCTTTCCACAGTCCCAAGTGCTTCAGCATAATACTGGTCATACTGTGCTAAACTGCCTGTAGCCTTTAAGGCAGATTGTATTGTGGATGGTGCAATAGTGTCAGCTATACTTAGTGCTTCGGTGAGGACAATGCGATGGACTTTCCCTTCTTCTTTCTCAGACATATCTTTCTTGTCTCTTATCTAATTTATAGGAACAGCTACTTAATCGTTAATATTTTTTCCCAAGTAGTCAGTCGTTGCCAGACTCGCCTTCTTGACTACACGTCTAGTGATTGCATATCCACTTAGTCCATGCTTCTAGTGGTAGATATTCCTTTAGAGGATCGGGTATCAGCAAAGCGTACAGGACAGGCAACGGAAAGTCTACAAAGTATGACGTGAAGGAGTCATAAATCTTGGTCTACTTAAACCAAACAACTAGTAGCTGGCGACTTAACCTTGAACTAATATTTAAATGCCAGCGGAACAAATGCCAACAAGAAAACAAAAAATAATCTTAAGGGCTATCGAAATCCTGCGAAACAATCCGCAAGGAGTTAGATATTCAGATTTAGCCAGTGAAATCAACAAAAGTTTTCCTGATATTCCATTCAATACTATTGAAGGCACCATTTGGAATCTGGGTGTAAGGGAACCAAATGATGTATACAAAGCTGCCAGACATTTCTGCTGAAATGAAGACTGACACATCAGGATTGATCACATCTTTCGGACAAGCCTGTGCGTATAGAATTTTCAGTCACAAGACGTACATAGTAATCCCTAAGAATTCAAGCGGAAACGATAAATCCAGACTTGAATCGTTGTGTCTAATTTCTGGAATCGGATTAATCTTCTTTGATAGCACCAATATTCAAAATCCTCAATTTGAAATTAGAGTAAGACCATTGAGACACGAACCAGATATGTTCTATGTCAATAGGTATATGAAACAAATCGAAGAGCAGTTATTTCAATGAAACTCTTGACCATTGAGGGGAGTTTGATTGAGTAGAAAGGAAGCTGTTACAAAAGCACTTGGAAGATTGGGCATTGCTTCACCTTCGGAAATATGGAAAGTTGCGGTTCAAATTGAGCCTTCTCTTACTCTTAAAGATGTAAACTTTGAACTTTATTATGGAAGTAGAGATCCTAAGAATCTGAGATATGAGAAGTTTAGAAGAGGTAAATATGCTCTAGCTAGCAGAATAGAGTAGCGTTTTTCGTGTGTTTCTATTTTTGTTTTTGTGTTGAGAGAGAGTTAGTTAGTGGGTTTGGGTTTAGATCAAATTACCAATTACATTATGATTTTACTTAAGTACAGCAGAAAACCCGCAAAAATACCAGACCAAGCAACCAAACCAAACCATCGTGGGCTTTGATGGGTAATTGCCTTTATTTTTGCCATCAATCTTGTCTGTTCATTCACGGTGGCATTTTCATATTGTCTACACGTTTCCTCTAGAGCCAGCAACTTCTTTATTACAAAACCATGAGCAATCACCATAACTGAAGTAGCTGGCAACCATAACCAAGGCGTCTTAGTACCAAGGAATCCGAGACCTGCACCCATGGATGCTAATGAAACGCTAGCAGCTGTTGCGAATATAGCGAGTTTTGAGGTACGCAAAGGTCCAAGTGTTTGTGTGGGATTTCTTACTTTGGCAGACTTATCCTCTGGAAAGTCTTCTAACTCTGTCGGTAGAACCAAGCCCATGACTCCCAAAACTATTCCTCCGCAAAACAGACTGAAGGCAAGCGTCATCGACGAAGCAAATACATAGTATACCCAGACCATCGGAAGTATGCACAAAACCATAACCAGTGATATTGGGTTCAACACTGGATTACTTTTGAGTCTCAATGGTTTCAAAGAATACGCAAATCCAACAAAATCCCCTATCACCCACAGAACTAACAAGACTTTTTTTCTCAACAATACCGTCAGAAACAATACGGAAGAAAACGCTAGTAGACATTCGATCAGAAGGATTACTTTAAATGTTCTCTTTCCGAGAGTATCAATAGATGCTGGAAGAAAATCTTTGTATTTTTTATCTATTTCATAATCGGAGAGCATGTTTACGTGAAGCCCTTGGAGGTTGCTTGTTACAAGCACTAATGCTGCAATCCCGAAAAGGGCTGCCGAGTTCAGATCAATCATTTCATCAAGTCCCCAAAAGAGTCCCATAAACAGAAGGCTAGTCGTTGCTGGGAAAAATTCAAGTCTGCATGATGTTACGAAAGCTCTGAACTTGGATTTCTTTTGCACCAAATACTCGCCACCTCGACTCTGGGAATCCACGTTTTTCTTTCATCATGGAGATACTCAGCTAACAGTAAGGCTTCCTCGTTAATCAAGGTTTCAATGGTCTGTCTTTTACCTACTTTTATTCTGGGTAGCTCAGTTTTGTTTTCCAGTTTTTATCTCTGTGACTTCCATAGAGGCATAGAGAAATGACTGAAATTGGAAAAAAGATTTGGGCGAATCTCCAATCAGGCTGGGACGGCGTGCGCTTTCGGATTCGTGACATATAGTAAATCTGCAGTATTAGTAGCAGTAGCCAAACAACCAGGAAGATGGCAGACACTATTCTTAGTTCCCAACTCTGAACGAAGAAGTTCACGAGCAAAAGAACAACGAAGAGAGCAACCGTGACCAACTGAACTAGTCTCAACGTCATAATTCTCTTTCTCAGATTCCACGCTCCACCCCTTGCAGACCGCAGTTCTTCCAGTTGCTTCAACCTTTCCTCCGAAAGATAGTACTTGCCGTTCACTTCCACGAAAACCCCTAAGCGACCCAGACGCCTCTTCATCGCCTCTTCAAATCTCGGCGGAAGACCCAGCTCCTCAGCAGTCATAGCTTTTTCAGGGCTTACGGCTCCTTTCTGACGAAACTTCTCAATGAGGTCTAATAATTGCTCTCTAATCTCAGCTCGTCTCCCAAACATTTCATCACCTATAGTAATTTATTGTCATCTTACGTAATAGGTCTTCAAACTCCATTAGCTATAGAGAACAAATTTTGACCCAGACCCAAAAGCGTTTTCCATACCGTCTAAACTATCTGCTCAAAATAGTCAATTATCTTCTTTTGAATCTCAATTCCCGAGGCTTGGTTTAGATGGGAAAAACCAGGGCAACCATTTACTTCCAAGATGTAAGGTTGACCTTTGATAGAAGGGAGTATATCCACCCCAGAGATTTTGAAGCCCATCATCTTAGCTGCCTTAAGAGAAACTTGGTCGAAACTGGGCGAATCGAACTTCTCTGCAACTCCGCCTAACGCAGCATTGTACCGAAAATCCCCAGGATTTGATCGTTTCATCCGTGCTACGATCTTACCATTTATAATGAAGGCGCGAACATCGTATCCAGGGTTTTCTATGAATTCCTGAATGTAGAAAACGCCTTCACCATAGGAGCGATTGTAGTAGGTTAAGTATTGCCTGACATCCTCTATGCCTTTTTGTCTAATTAGATGCACTACTCCTTTTCCTCTTCCCGAGGCAACAGGTTTAAGCACAGCGGATTTCCCTTCATCATACAAGCCCGTAACGAAGTCATAGGCCTTATCGACACTTTCCGTAATCATTGTTCTAGGATGAGGTAATCCATAGCTCACGGCTCGCATTGTAAAATGCTCTTTGGAGTGGTTGAAAAGGTTTTCAACCGGATTTATGACAAGCGTCCCTTTTTCACTATAACGCTTCAATATCATGTATCGGTGGATGAATTCATAGGCCGAACCTTTGTAGAGAACTGGAGATATTACATGCACAATGTCAACTTTCTCCATATGCTCAGGGAGAGCAACATCCCAAGGATGCTGAATTACGGCCTTATGTCCTCTACTCCTGGCCTCTTCCATCAGCAAAGCATTTTCTTGAAAGTCTGGCCTGTCTGTAAAGAAGGTGATTTTCATAAATCAAAGGAAATGTGCTTAGATATTTAAGGATATTTTCAACAATAAATACAGGTTTAACGATGTTCCCAAGATTTAAGGATACGAGGAAAAGTTTTTCAAATATCTAGCTAAAAATCTTAAAAAGAACAAACTCTACAGAAAAGATTCAGAGTGATTTTAAGTTATCCCCCAAATCCGAAATTCTTTCCTATTCTCTTTCCCTTTTTTCCATAATTACTGTTCGAACCTTGCTCCAAGCTTTTTTTATCACTTCAGAAAGTTCTATCACTTCAAGAGAGACGAACCACCAAAACGAACTAATTACTCCACAAAGCATTAAATACCTCAAATTCAGGAGATTTTGTTCATGGCATACCAACCGCGGACAAGGGCACCGAGAGACTTTCGCCGACGAGGTGAAATGCCTAGACAGGAAAAGGCTAAAGCCAAAGCTACGGGAAAGAAACATCGATCTAGTCGCAGCTACATATCGGAGGAGAAGCATGTTCCGACTTCAGAAGAGGTTGTGGACAGAACTCTCAACAGCCTACGTATCGTGGGAAACCAGAGATTTGCCCTTCCCCCGTTCTATGTCCACTTGGACCGTTGGCTAGCTAACTTAGGGAATGTTCTATCCGAGTTTGAGTCTAGTCCCAACATAAGCGTAGATGACCAATTCGTAAAGGAGCGTTCACAAATACTCTCGAATGTTAGACTTCGCCTTGAAGAAACACGGCGCAAGGAGGTTTCTCGTGATGAGGCTATCAAAAATCTCTCGGACAACAGAGTTCTTCTTGAACGAATTGAAGAAGAACATACTGCTAGAATGAAGGAGATTGAGGGGCGGAAAGATCGTGAAATCAATCGTCTGTCTCGCCATGTTGACGGTCTCAGAGAAGAACTAGATCGCATAGCTCAAATGAAAACGGGCATTTTCAGAGTCTCGAAGAAGGCTAGGGAGCAGAAAGAGGCAGAAGCAACTCAGAGACTGAACTTGGCACAAAGGGATCTCAGGTTAGCCGTGCAGCATTTCGCTACTGAACAAGAGCGGTTGCGAGACGAATACGAGAGAACGAAGCAGCTGGTCATCAAGCAGATACGAGATCTCGGGAAAGAGATTGGGAACCAAGAGTTTGATCGCTCTCTCGAAGACAGACGAGCTGCATGTGAATCTCTTGCCAATGCAGTAAATGCGCTTCTCCAGAGAAAAAATCAGGAAGTTGCTGAAAAGGAGAAAGAAGATGACTTGTGAGTAAGGAAGAGGCTTTACCAGAGAATCAGCTAAGCCTGCAGAAATCTAATTTCATGTTTATATTTTTGTGGTTTTGTCTATACTTCCTCGTCTCGTTGTGAGATGCGTGATACATAATACGGAGAAAGGTAGAGAGAGAAAGAGAAAGGGTTTAGGGATTAAAATTTTCTGAAGAAGATTGCGTGTCATAGTAAAGAATAAAAACCGGAGCATAATATCCTAATAGCCAACAGATGCCACTGCCAAATGGTATATACATGAAGCAGACGAAGGGGTTGACAGTTGCTTTCCAAGGCGAACCTGGAGCATACAGCGAGAGCGCTGTATACGGTTTCTTCGGTCCTGAAGCCGAGCCGAAGCCATGCAAAAATTTCTCCGATGTCTTCAAGAGCATCGATGATGAAAAGACAAGGTATGGCGTAGTACCAATAGAAAACTCGATCGAGGGAAGCGTCAACCAAGTATACGATCTATTCATGCAACACGAACTGAAGGTATGTGGCGAGATAGTTCTCAAGATAGTCCACTGCCTCATAGCCACTCCCGAAACCCAACTAGACTCCGTCAAGGTTGTCTATTCGCACCCTCAAGCCTTGGCACAATGTAGGAACTTCCTAGAACGATTAGGTTGCGAGCTGATCTCCACCTATGATACTGCTGGGAGCGTAAAGATGGTCAAAGATAAACGAATGGTTGATGCGGCAGCTATCGCTGGAGACAGGGCAGCAGAGATCTATGGAATGAAGATCCTGGTCAAGGACATAGCGGACAACCCGAACAATTACACTCGGTTCTTTGTCTTGTCCAAAACCGAGCCGGCTCCTTCTGGGGATGACAAAACCTCAATAATATTCTCAACAAAACACGTCCCAGGAGCACTCTACCAAGCCCTAGGAGAATTCGCCGTCAGAGCGATAAACCTGACCAAGATTGAGTCAAGACCGACCAAGCAGACGCCGTGGGAGTACAACTTCTACCTAGACTTCGAAGGACATCGAAGCGAGAAAAGATGCGCCGAAGCTCTAGAAGGACTGGGAAACAGGTCGGTTTTCGTCAAGATTTTGGGGTCCTATCCAAAGGCGCCGGAAATATCTAATGCTATTTGAACGAGACTTCATCATATAGATGTGTCAAAGGGAATCGGTGGCCTAATCGTCCAAGATTGCCACACAGTCAGATCCTCTACCTTCTGAGAATCGAAGCCTTTGGCTAGAATAACACATTGCCATTGCAGCTTAGCTGCTGCCTCGAGGAGTTCGTTACTTGCAAAAGTGCCATCGCCGACCAAAAGAACTGACCGAATCCCCCCCGGCGTTTCTCCACAGGTTCATCGGCTTGGTAACACAAGGTTAGTAGGTTTCCCAAATTCAGTGTTCTCTTGACGCCTGATCGAGAAAGTTTTGATACTGGCCCAAGAGCAGAACGTACGGAACAGACTCTAGTTCAACACCATTCTAAATATATTTGAGAATAAGTTCAACGAACAAGTGGAGGATCTCAGCGCGCGATGAACAAGCAAAGATGAGAAAACACGAGTATTAGCCCGCCTTTCTCTTGCCTTACAGTATGAAGCTTGGGAAATTTCGTTCCTCATTGTCCAGTAATATTTTCGTGTACTCTATGGAATTTCGTTGATGTTCACGACAAATTAGGTGTTAATATTGTGATTAGAAACACTAATAAGTGGATATTCACCTTTCAACAAAAGAGGATTGGCCGGCATGAAGTACCCATCGTCTTCTAGGGAACGTCTCCTTTCATCCATATGTCTGTCGGAGCCTGACCACGTGCCTCTTGTCTTCAAATGGTGGATGCGACCATACATGTCAACTGAAAGAGACATGTGGCGCGATCAGTTTGAACGGGTTGAAAAATCCCTCAAAATTGCCATCGATGATACCGTGGGATTTAACCCGCCACTGCTGCTAGACGCCAAAGTGAAAGTTAAAGTGCGAAAATTGTCCTCACCAAGCGAAGGTGACTTGCTAGTAAAGGAGTACAGAACTCCTAAGGGTCCATTAAGACAAGTTGTACACCAAACCAAGGATTGGCCTCACGGAGACGACATTCCAATGTTCACTGATTACGTTGTGCCTCCGTCCCGTTCGAAGGAGTACTTGATCAAAGATGAACAAGATTTGGAAAGACTAGCCTATCTTTTCCGTGAACCAAATGGAGGAGAAGTTAAAGCCTTCCACGAGGAGGCTGAGCGAGTAAAACGATACGCGGAAAAAAATGGAGTCTTAGTGGAGTGTGGAAGTTCCTATATCAACTATCCTGTTTGGGGAGATTATATGGGGCTACTAGTGGGCGATGCGCTTCCTTGGCTCGTTGGAATCCGGAATGCAATGATTGCTGCTTTTAGAAACCCTCAATTTCTTCATCGTTTGTTAGACATAATCTTAGAGTGGGACATGAGGTATCTTCGATTGGTTCTAGAAGCGGGAGGAATAGACGTAGTCGTACATAGAGGTTGGTACGAGAACGGAACCTTCTGGTCGCCTAAGATGTACCAAACCTTCTTCGCTCCAAGAATAAAAAAGCTAATTGATGTTGCTCACAAATCCAGGGTCAAGTTCTGTTACATTATGTCAGAGGGCTTAATGCCGCTTCTGAAGATCTTTAAGGAAATGAATGTGGATATATTATATGGCGTGGACCCTGTTCAAGGCGGTGCAGACCTAAAGAAGATTAAGGAGTCGATAGGAGATAAGATCTGCTTGTGGGGAGGCATGAACTCTGCGGTAACCCTCAAATATTGGACCAAGCAACAAATAGAGAACGCCGTTAATGAGGCCGTCCAAACCTTGGCACCTGGAGGCGGGTTCATTCTCTCCGCTATAGATCAAATTTTCGCGGAAACCCCTTGGGAGAACGTGATGACAATGATCGAGGCCTGGCGTAGAATAGGGTCATACCCAATAAACCTAATACACCAGTCATAACGATTGAGCTTCTTGAGAAAGATAGGTCAATTCTGGAAAATTCTGAGCAACTTCAGTTCTCATTCACAGTCCCTTAATCTATTTCAGCGGTCGCACATATTAATCTGATGATGCATGCCTTTTTCTACTTATCAACATCCTTGGAACGCAACCTAAATGAGGCTCTGCTGGGTCAAAGATCAAAAAGGGGCGATGAATAGGGGGGATACGGATTCCTTCCATACTAACCCTGCATATTCACATGACAGCACATTATGAGCCAGAAAATTTAAATTAACTCAATGCAAGAATCCAGTTTTCGTGTTGAACCTTATGCCCTATTAAGATATCTCTAGTAGGGGCAGGAAGGGAATCCTTTGGTACTGAAACAATTTAAGATATAGCCTCCCCTAAGGAGCTCCAAAATTCCACAATAACATTGATAGATATTGATGCAGAAAAGCTGAAAGTAATGCATAAAGTCGCTCAGGCCTTAAAAGATCCGACTTTAATCATATCCGTTGAAAGGGATAGGATGAAACGTTGGTGGCTAGACTACAAGATACCATTCAAGTATGGAGTCAAGCAATCTATGGGGGAATGCGTTGGGCCCGTTGGTTTAGCCCACACACTGCGCCAGGTCCCCCTAATCCTCGACATCTGCCCAGGAGCATTCGTCATCAACTATTCTAACCCCGAGTCAAGGGTTACCTACGCCATGCATAGATACACTAAGCTCAACGCAGTAGGTCTGTATCATGGAAGATGAACGATGCTAAAAATCTTCTGGATGAACTTCTAGAGGTTCACGCACCCCTACTTCCCCAGCTCAAGATAAAGAAGGTAGTATACTAGCTAGTGCTCTCATTATTCCGCGGGTTTCTGCGTAGTAAGTTTCTCGCGGCCTCTCGATATATCTCCTCGAGCTTTCTCCTCTTATCTTCTTCAAGCTGGAAATCGTGGCCCGCTATCCTCTTTCTTGCTATCTCCCTAGCCCTGTCTATTAAGCCTTTCATCTCGCCCCTTGATGTGTGAAGGAGAGAGTAATCGAAGAGCTCAGGGTACCAAAATATTTGTTTGTATTCGTTTAAAGTTGTCTTATCTGCAAGGTAGGTTCCTCTCAAGGCGCATCTTTCAATGACATCCATGGAACTCTCTAGCTGCTCCTCGGAGAAACTAATCCCCTTAGCTAATTTGCTGAGATAACGACCTATCTCGCAGTCTATTATTAGCTGGACAGGACTAAAGATTTCATCTAAGCTCAGCACGCCGCTGTGAACAAACGGTCCTGGACCCGTTAACACGCCCACAGTGGCTGACGCCGCCTTTTCAATTTGAGCCTGCGCATCGACCATCTTGGCCATTGTTCTGAACGACCTGACCCCATATTTCACTTTTCTACCGTAAAACTGGTTTACTGCAACCCCTATCAGATCCATCAAGGTCTGTTCTGGTGAGCCGAAAACTATATTCGCATATTTTAAGTTGAAGTGAAAAGCGCCCACTCCGAAGCTTATGGGAATTTTCGGGTAAGCCTCATGAAGTATGGCGTATCCCCCTATGGATTCAGCTATGCCTTGAGTGAAAGCGCCTATCGGATAAATGGGCGCAGTCGCCCCGGCTAGAGGCATAGAACCAATACTCAATCCTTCACAAAGCCCCTTTTCAAGAAGGGGAATCACCCTATCCACGGAGATCCCCTCGAGTCTCAAGGGGCTAACTACATACACATCCGCATAGAACTTTTGACCAACTACCCTAGCCATTCGCCTAATGTATTCTGCCTCCGTATAGTTCTCAAATGGAGCATAATCTGCCGATCGGCTGTATTCATAGCCTATCTTGCATTGCAGAATCCTGCTGAGATTAGGTGAGATGTCTTGGGGTGCTCCCGGTGCTCCTCCACGAACACCCCAGTCATAAAGCGAGTCTATCAGCTTAGTGGCTATGATCAAATCATTCGTTGTTAAAGGCCTTAATTTGTCCGTTTCAAGATCTAGTATGTGGGTGCAACCAGGATAGCCTGTGCTGAGTATCGTTTCTTCCCCTGAATAACTCTTTCTCCTTGAATCTCCTTTTCTTAGTTTGCTCCTATATTCGTCAATCAACGTTTTCACGAGTTCGGGTCTAATCTTAATTCTCTCATTTTCGATACTGAAGCCTTCAACCCCTTTGACCCTTCTTAGAACAAACTTGTTGGTCACTTTCATACCTGTATTTTCTAGGATTTCTAAGGCTTTACTGTGCATTACCTCTAGAATATCAGTCTTAAGTGAGATTTCGATCCTAGGTCTGAACATATTATTTCCATAGAACGGATGATCAGAGTTTAGATAAATCTTTTGATAACAAATTTCTTCTTTGAAGAAGCGAGTTCCTCAATGGTTGAACGCTCACGAAAATAAACAGCAGCCTTTAGACAGAGTGTTCCGCGGAACGAGAAAGGCTCGCTTTCAAAATCCCATCAGCACAAACAGTGATTCCAGGATTCTTGCTTTTCCTCCTACAGCACAGAAAGAGGCTTTGACGTTATGTTGGTTTGATATTGGCGTAAGATCTAGAAGAATGTCATCTGTTTCAGGTGTGATAAAGTCCTCCGTGTCAAACTGGAAAATGACATAAGTCGTGTTCATAGTTCGCTCTACAATTTTGTCAGTTACTATTCCCTTTACAGACTGTTACTGAATAGTGCTTTCAGTCCCAGCTCATTCCAATCGGACGGTCACAGAATCAACTGTCATTCCTTAATCTTGATAATTTTTGGAAATTTTCCCGCTGATCCTACTAGTCCTTCTCTAATTATAAGCGCCCCTCTCAATCCTCGTATTTCCATAGACCTCAATAGTCCCCTCTCTATCGAGGCTCTAGGATCATTGTCCCGCACAGAGTTGCAGATGGCGGTAGCGGCCGCATCAGCTAAGGAGGCTTCGTCAGCGATCACTGTCACTGAGTCGGCTTCTCCGAAGCTGATGGCGTGATCCGTCTTGCTGGAACTGGTCGCTATCCCTACGGGACAATCTTCCCTTGTCACATAGAAACCAATTCTGCCTGAGAGGTCCAGGTTGCTTGACACTATGTTCACAGAGATTGGGCGCTCTGTTATGGCGGCTATTTCTCCGCCATTCTCTATGACCGCAGTCTTAGCGCCATATTTGAGCATGGATTCCAGTCCTAGATCTGCAAGGGCTCCTGCCACTGAAGCCATCGGACCAACACCAGCGATTCTAGAGGATTCCGCCATTTTCCTAACGATTCTTGGGGCACGTTCAGCTATTCTGACCGGTTCCAGTGCATACTGGAAGTCTGGGTATCTTCGTATGTAGTTCCGCAGATCCTCTCTGTGGCGTCTTATATCGCTGAGAAATCCAATCATCGCCTCCTCGCTGTCGCTTCTCAGGTGTATCCGTGATTCTCCAATCACGGCGCCGTACTCGAAGAGACCACTCTTCACTGCGAATTCTCTCCAGAGACTAAGCATTCAGTCATCCGAGCACTGTGATGACTTTGACTGGGCAGGCGTCTACGCAGACTCTACAGGCGACGCATCTTTCTTCATCAAATTCAATAGTCCAGTCGGGTTTGAACCTCAAGGCCTTCGTGGGGCAAGGGGAGACGCATGCGCCGCACGATGTGCATCTATCCATATCTATCTGGAGAGTTCTGGCAAGTATATTCGTCTTGACGCCCGCTTTCTCGAACATCCTAATGACATCTTCGAGCTGTTTTTCACTTACGGGGACCGCGACAACCAATTCGCCTTTCTGGGCGTTCACTTTTGCCTCGAGGATATTGATCGGGATTCCTGTTCTCAGTATGATTTCGGCGAGGATCGGTTTTTCGACGACTTCGGGTGAATAGATAAGTTTCATCCTCACTTGGCGATTCCCCCAACCATCTTTCTGGATATGTCGTCTGTCGTTAGGATTCCGATGATCTGATTGGTTTCATTGACAACTGGGACACCTGATATGTTGTGCTGGCTCATTCTCCTCGCGACAACATCGATCGATTCATCTGCTCTTGCTGTGATTACTCTCCTCGTCATAATCTCATTTAGCCACTTTTTCTCTTGAGCTATTGCCTTAGCCAGGTCCCATGAGGTAACTATCCCTATCAGCTTAGATTCCTTATCCACTATCGGCAAGTGATCGATCCTTTTCTCGATGATCTTTCTGGCAGCCTCCCCGATCTCCTCAGTGGGACTTGCCGTGAACACCTCCTTCTTCATCACGTCTATAACCGTCAATTCTCTCTTTCTGAGTTCTAGGGGCTTGAACTCCCTATGTCTTGGCAGAGGCTCTACAGGTTTCGTTAGAAAGAACGTTTCCTCCGTTATCCACTTCTTAAGGACTTCAGCAATCTCTCTCGCCATCTGATAGCTTGATAGAGAAGACGAGGGAACATCCTTCTCGTTGATTACGACTTTGCCAGATCTCAACTCTTGATAAGATGCGCGCCTAACAACGGGTCTTCGATCGGGTCTGACCGGAATACCATAGTCGCGGATGTTGACGAGAATCTCCTCATCTCTTAGGCATGCTGTGGCTGCAACCCTATCATTGATTATCGGTATGGGGACGCCGACACCGACGTACAGCGTTACCCCATATTTGTGGAATGTTCCTCCCCTCAAGTATCTGCTGTCCATCTTCTTCAGATCCCCTCGAACCATAAGGGTTCCAAAGCCAGTTTGGGGGCTGTGTTGGGTTCCCTCGCCAATAATGTAGCCTATTCCTCCTCCGAGGAATATCCTCGTTCCGATTCCGATCGTCTCATAGTTTCCGTCCTTGCATAACGGGTTGAGCTGGCCCGCTCCGGAGAACGTCACATTTCCGTAATGGGGTAGGAGCGTTCCCATGTAAGTATAAAGGACTCTATCCGTACTGTTGGTAGCCGCATCGTAGGTCTGGTAACAGTTCCTCGGGTTCAAGAGGACAGCCTGGTTCAACTCGTCGATGGTAATGGTCGTTTCGATGTGCCTCCTTGGATAGCAATCCGTTCCATAGGATTCAGCCCGTAGCTCAATCTCCCTGCCTGTGACGAGGTCTTCTATCACGTGTCCGCCGCCGTAATCGAATCCTCTTGTCTCGCTTAAAGCTGTGGCTCCTAGGTAACCATCAACAGCAGCAAGCCCCTTATAGAGCGGGACATCGTTCAACCAGCACTTCGTCATCTTGATAGGTGGGTCAGCGTGACCAAAGTTCAAGAAGGCGCCAGAGCTGCACATGGCGCCGAATGTTCCAGAAGTAACAACATCGACCTCTTTGGCTGCAACCTCGATGCCGCTGCTTTCAGCCAGTTTTATCATTTCTTCGGCTGTTACAACAACGATATCGCCGCGCTTTATCTTTTCATTTATCTCCTCTATTGTTCGAATCTCTTCGACTTCGGATTTGCTCGACATTTCACTTCCTTCTGATATTAAATATTGCATATTTTTGGGGAAAAATATGTAAAACATTAAATATTTAAGACTTGCCTCCGCAGAGAAAGATATATAACTCTTGATCTAATCTCAATCGATATCAATTTCAGATATGGTTGAGACGATGGAGGACTTTTCAAATCTGGTTCTTGAGCTTATCGAAGCCAGCCGAGATCACGAGCAATACCGGGATTTGGAATGTATAAATCTGATAGCGAGCGAAGGGCTGAAATCTCCAGCCGTTAGAGAGATGCTCCGGCTTTCCATGGACCTTGAAAGCAGATACGCCGAGGGAGAAAACGACATCGAAGGACACGTCAAGATAAGGTACTATCAAGGCCAGAGATACATAACCAAGATAGAGAACTGCGCAACAGACATGATGAAGAGCCTATTCAATTGCAGTTGGGCTGATGTCCGCCTTGTCTCTGGCACGCACGCGAATCTGGCAGCCTTCAAGGGGCTCTCTTTAGCTACGAAAAACAGGAAGATGGTCGTAACGCCGCTCAGCTGCGGCGCCCACATATCACACGACTATACAGGTCTAGCCGGTCGGGTCTTGGGACTGGAGAACATAGACCATGCATACAACATGGGTGAGATGAGCATAGACCCAGACAAATCGGCCGATATAATCAGGGCGGCTAGACCTGGCATAATTACCTTTGGTGGAAGCCTATTCCTCTTTCCGCACCCAGTTAAGGACTTAGTGGATGTTGCTCACGAAGTAGGCGCGTACATGGTCTATGATGCCGCCCATGTCTTAGGACTTATAGCTGGAAGAGTCTTCCAGGATCCACTTAGGGAGGGGGCTGACTTCGTAACCTCCTCGACTCACAAGACGTTCCCTGGGCCTCAAGGAGGCGTCATACTTGCAGATGCGAAGAACAGCCGATTGGAAAGAGCCATAGAATGGGTTCAGCACGCGGTCTTTCCATTGAGCACGTCCAATACTCATCTTGGCCGCCTGCCGGCTCTTGGGATAGCTGCCCTTGAACTGAAACTCTTCGGTGCCGAATTGGCCGAGCAGACCGTTAGGAATGCGCGGGGAGCTGGGCAGTACTTGTACGAGAACGGAATCAAGGTTCTAGGCGAGCACAAGGATTTCACCATGTCTCATCAATTGGCTGTGGACGTCCGAGAGTCTGGCGGCGGGAAGAAGGTCGCCCAAGACTTGGAAGAGGCAAACATCATCCTGAATAAGAATCTCCTGCCTTATGACGATCAGAACAATCGCGGAGATCCTTCTGGACTCAGGATCGGTTTTCAAGACGTAACTAGGAGAGGCTTCAAGGAGGGCGACGTCAAATACCTATGTGATTTCATATTGAGCATCATCAAGGGAAAGCGGAGACCCGACGAAGTTAAGGAAGAAGTCATCGCCTTTAAGAAGCAGTTCAACAAGGTGCAGTATGGCTTCGACAGCATTGAGCAAGCGATAAAGCATCTCAAGGCTGGCGTTTGATCTGGGCGATTAGTTCGGCTATGTGTGTGCGCATAGATCTAGTAGCCGCTCTATTAGGATCCTAGCGAGCAGAAGAGAGAAACACCTTGAAGGCGACAACCTCGGAAGTCTTGAGCCATAGCAAATGGATTCCTCAATTGTATAACCTAATAGTAGTCAACAGCAACTCACTCGCTCTTTGATGACGCTTCGATCAGTTTCTTGACATCATCAATCAATTCCCTAGTCTCTAAGATCATCCGCTTAACGGCCTCAATTGGCTCGCATACGCCTTCGTAGAAGCACATGACGTGGAGGTAGTCCGACCTCGTGCTGTATCTGTCAGCAATCCTAAGTTTCTCCGCCTCAGCGTCTTTCAGGCACAGAGTTTCCAGTTCGACTCTTCTCTCATGGGCGGCCTTAGGATTCCTCCCTGTTCTAGCCACAACCAGGGCGTCGACTGCCCGCAATGTTGCTCCCCAAGCCTTATCAGCTGCATCTCGGAGATCTACCTCGACCTCCTCCACCGCCCTCCTGATCAGGTGCTCAGCATCCCCAATGAGCTCTTCAACCCTAGGGTTCAAATCTACCAAAGCCTTCAACGCCATCATATTTTGATTGCTTGTACTAAGAAGGTAGTGCCCATCTTCTTTTTATCGTTTCCCTTCTATTTCTTGGTTTTTGATGTTTTGGTGAGGTAGTTTTGTCCAAACTTAACTTTAACTTTGGATTCTTTGTTTCGTTTAGAGGGTGCTTGTCTTCCGCGATTATTAGAAATTCAAGATTGGTGAAGCTACAACCATAATGCAGCAAGAAGAGGTTGAAGATCTTTTTGACCATAGGAAAACGATTTCGAGAATCATATCTTTTTCCGATTAGGTCACTAGAACAACATTTAATAACTATTAGATCACTATGAAATTTGGGAATTCGAAGATGCGTGAAACTAATTTGACGTTAAAGTTTAGAGGCCTGGAAGCCGAACTCCTAGAGGAAATGGTTAGACTGGGGCTTTTCAATTCCAAATCCGAAGCCATCAGAGCCGCAATCATGAAATACGCTGTAGACTCTGGATTGTTAAGCAGAGAAGATCTGTGGAATCGCGTAAAAGCCCACAAGCGGAGAGAAGTAACTCCTGAGGAGTTAGAGAAGGACCTGCAAAGCCTTGAGGAGCATTAAGATCAGGGCCCTGCTAGACACAAACATGTTCATATATGCCTATGAAATTCCTGAGTCAAACTTCAGACTCACCATTAACGCTTTGAACTATGACTCATTCGAGGCAATAATCACCGAATCCACCCTGAAAGAAGTGTATCGTTATTTCAAAAAAACACTACTCAAAAAGGCTGGCAGACACTTTCAGAATCTATCTATTTGCCGTCTGCAAAATGATCTTTTCCTATCAGCTTGACAAACATTCAGCAAAATACGCTAACCTGATCAATGAGAAAGATTTGGAACAAGTTACAGCGGTAAAGCAATCTGGCTTGAAATATTTGGTGTCTTATGACAAGCACTTCGAAGGCTTGGAGGAATACGTAACACCAAGACAATTTGTCGAGCTTCTAGGGCTGCGCGCACGCCCAGTAAATCATTAAAAGCTCCCTTGTCAAGTAAGGGCTCAGCGCAGCCAATACTCTTGGAACCTTTAGGGTCCTTTGACCAGTCTTTAATGATTAGGCCCTCCGCATAAGTTTCCAAAACGTTGTCTGAAGAATCCGGCGCGGAAAACAGTCCCATACGTAGCCTAGCAGATAGTTATAAGAGTCATGATTGGCGCATTTGGCTGAGCATTTTCAACCTGTTCCGAATCTATGAGAAAAACCTAAATTTAGAGAATTCTTATCTACTACGTATCAAGAATGTTGACCAAATAAAAGGAAAACTCAAAGGCATAAATCTTAAATTGGCTTCGCAGAAACTAGCTTACTAATGTCAGGAATTGGTTGGTGGTTGTCTTGGACTGTAGAGGTTTCGTTGACGCGACTTCACCTTTAGGAAGGCTTGACAAGAGGTGCTATGGGCAGTTCATAGAGCATTTGGGCGAATGCATCTACGGCGGGATCTGGGTTGGTGAAAACTCAAAAATACCTAATGTGAGAGGCTTCCGTAAAGACGCGCTAGAGGCCATCAAGGAGTTAAGGCCCCCGGTTGTAAGATGGCCTGGGGGGAACTTTGCGTCAGGATACTGTTGGCTTGACGGCGTTGGACCTAGAAGCGACCGGCCTAAGCGCTTTGACCTTGCTTGGGGAGCCGAGGAACCCAACGAGTTTGGAACAGAAGAGTTTCTAGAGTGGTGCAAGCTCGTGGGCACTGAACCGTTCATAGTCGCCAACATGGGGAACGGAACCCCGATGGAGGCTGCAGGCTGGGTAGAGTACTGCAACTCGGCCAGAGGAACTTACTACGCCTCTCTTAGACGCAGATATGGTCAATCTCAGCCTTATGGGGTTGGGCTTTGGGGCCTTGGAAACGAGCTCTATGGAAGGTGGCAGGTCGGATTCTGTGTGGACGGTGCCGAATGCGCCAGGAGAACCATCGAGTTCGCAAATGAGATGCGTAAGGTTGATCCCAACCTGAAGCTTGTGGCTGTCGGCTGCGAAGACCCCGAGTGGAACCTCGAAATGGTTAAGGGAGCAGGAGAATACTTCGACTACCTGTCGGTACACATCTACATCGCGGGTGCGAAGCCCTACAGGGAGCTGGCCGCAATTCCCGTGGACGTAGAGCGAAGGCTCAGAAATGTCTACGGCCTTGTTGAGTCCGCTAGGCGCAGATACGGCGTCAAGAAGGAACTCAAGATCGCATTTGACGAGTGGAACGTCTGGTATCCTCAAGCCAAAGCTCCCCTTCACGAACAGGTCACAGGTATAGGCGACGCTGTCTTCACCGGATCGGTCCTGAATGCGCTACACAGACTCTGTCGGATGGTGCCGATAGGCGGTTTCGCCCAGACAGTAAATGTTCTACCTCTAATCATTGCAGCACGTGACGGACGGATGGTTTTGACGCCGCAGTACCTGGTCTTCAAAATGTACGGAACGAACACTGGGAGCCTAGCCCTTAATCCGGTTACAGACTCGCCTTCATACTTCTCCCAAGAACTCGGTGAGTACGTTCCCTTCATAGATCTCTCTGCTACATTGACAGACGACGGAGAGACTCTATACTTGCACGCTGTAAACAGGCATGACACTGAACCGTCGGAGCTAACTATCTCTTTTAGGGGCTTCAAGCCTGGAAAAGCCTCGCAAGTATATGTTGCAGGCAGATCGACAGAAGACCGGAACACGCTGGATGAACCTGACAATGTCAAGATACAAGAGACTCAAGCCAGAATCGAAAAGGGGCAGGTCTACGCCACGTTGGAGCCGCACTCTGTAAACGTCATAACGCTCAAGCAACACTAGTCAATAGACAACCAATAGCAGAAGCGCCACAACTCTTCAAGAATTTAGTAATAGTCAAAAAAGTTAAATATAGGCATCAAAGACCGTTCAGCCATGAAAGTCAAAAAGAACCCTTGGCCTGCCCTATTTCCTTGCCCAGTTGTTCTCGTGACTTGCGTAGACTCCAACGGAAAGCCGAACATAATCACCTTGGCATGGGCTGGAGTAGCCTGTTCCGACCCGCCCATGTTGGCTCTCGGCATCCGTCCCTATAGGTACTCATACGAGTTGATTGAGGCTTCGGGAGAGTTCGTTGTAAACATACCGACAGAGAAGATTCTGAAGGAGTCCGACTTATGCGGCGTTGTCTCAGGCAAAGATGTGGACAAATTCTCTGAAACTGGTCTTACGCCAGAACCGGCTGAGAAGGTTAGGCCTCCGCTCATTCTAGAATGCCCAGTAAACATCGAATGCGTCGTCAAAATGAAAATTCCATTAGGCGTTCATCACCTGTTTCTAGGTGAGGTTGTCCGTGTTCATGCCGACCAAGAGATTCTGGACGACGAAGGAAGAATAGAGTTTACGAGGTTGGCTCTCTTCGTCTACAACCAAGGCGAATACTGGAGCCTTGACAAGAAGATAGGTTTACACGGCTTCTCAAAGAAAGACTAGGTTTGTCGTTTCCATTCTTCGGAAGCTCTATCTTTAGAAACTTAGAAGCTTTTGATATTCGGATCGAAAGATCCAGGTTGGTGTTCGAGTTTCTTCGCAAACCTTTCCAGCTCCGCTAGATTGAGTACATCACAATCAGGAGCATGCTCCCTAAGAAAATCCGTCGTTCTTGTTAAGGCATCAAACAGCGCTTTTCTAAATTCTGCCAGATTGAGTATCTGAAATATCGCAGGAAAACACATTTCATAGATTGTTTGAGAGTCGATTAGAATTAATATCCTGCCGGAATTGGTGAAGCCACATGTACTTCCATAAACCTGACTCTTTGGATAAATACATTTCAGTTTACGGACCAGTGAAGGTAGCTTTCGAGCTTCCGCGATATAGAACCTGCCACTTAGAAATTCACGGATGTCAAGGATATGCTTCGATGCATCTAGTCCCTTAGCAAGACCTCGGAACGTACTAGGTGAAAGAAATACGACTTGTTCATCATCTAGATTAGGGTTAAGACGTCTCTGGAATATGTCAACTAAACTGGGCAACATTGAGATCCAATATTCTTTAGACCGGAATCTTCTATCGATTTCGACATCATCATGGATGCCAATTTCGAGATATGGTACGTGGAATTAGGTTTACGCCTCGTTCACAACTTCCCCTTCGTAGCCAAAATGAGCAGAGATTGTAGTGAGTTTATGATGCATTGTAGATTTTCGAGCCGAGAAAGAGACAAATAAGTAGAGTAAGTTCCTATGATTTTTTCTCATAATTAAGGGCGGTATTGTGACATGGTTTTAACTCTGTTTAGATTCTCGGCATTCAGATATTGTGAAATGTTTAAGAGCATTATTTGGGCTAAGGAAATCAATTAAGTTTATATTCACGGATACTATGACTACTTGGAAAAGAATGCCTACTACAAAGGTCACTCGAAGCTACCAGATAACGATCCCAGCTGACATAAGGGATCGAATTGACGTAAAGAGGGGTGACATCTTGGTGATGGAGTACGACGAAGGGGAGCGTGTTATCATTATTAGAGTTCCTGGAAAGGGAGGAAGAAAGACCAGAAAACTCGGCAAACCCTTAAGCTTAGAGGATGTTGAGAGGTCTATTGAAAGGGGATTAAATGATTGTCTGCGGTCATAGATACGAACATCCTAATATTTGACACATTTGAAGACAGCGAGTTTCATGAAGAGGCTAGGGGGCAACTAGACTCCCTCGAGAGGTGGATACTGCCGCTCATTGTCTTCCATGAATATGTCTGGTTCATGAAAGCGGAGAAGCTTGACTTAAGCTTCTGTCAAGAGAAGGTGATAGAATACTTAACCCGCGCTAAGACAATTCCAGCGCCTATACAAATCGACGATATCCTCTTCTCCATCCGCAGAATTGAAGACTTCCGAGATTACAACGACTTTCTCATTCTGTCTGTAGCCAAGAGGATGAGACATCCCCTTCTAACCCTCGATGAGAACCTAAAGAGATATGCAAACCGACATGGAGTAAGAACGCTCTAGACATCTTTGACGCATCAGTGCCTCGCGATTCAAAGAGGCTTTTGAGAATTTTACCTGTAGATGTAGGATTTACCTGATTAATAGATTCTTCAAAAATCACTAAATTCAAGTTGGCGCAGGGGATAGATGTATAACTCGAATTTGAACCGACCTTATAAACCTGTCATGACAGATGTAATGACACTTTACTTTGAAGTGAAGATGACTATGCTCAGAGCATGATTAATAGCAAGCCACATGTTAGCAAGATCGCGAAGATAATCTTGTTGCTAACGTGAGTGATGGAAGATTAGATGTTGTCACTGCAGAAATTTACCCTATGTAATCTTGCATAAAATTAACCCTTCTGTTCACTATATCTGTTTTCGTCCTGGCGACCCATTGATCTAGCCTATTTTGTACATTCTTAAAATAGTCATCGATCAAATCCTTTGCACAATATGCTAGTCTCGGGTTCAACCTATAATACCAATTTCTCCGTATCCCTACCCTAACAGATTCGGCAGCACCCAAAAAGTATAGCTCCCAACAAGCCCAGTCTGGGTGTTTAAGCGGGGTGCTAAGAACGTCAGCTAATTCTGTTCCAAAGTTGTAAACACTTTTATAGGACAGGTACTTAGCCAATGAATAGACTTTAGTTGCCATATACAGTGTTAGAAAAGCAAGTTTTCTTCTCTTAGATAATCGCTTTTTTAAAAGATTCCATAGCTCTTGATAGTATTTTTCGTCCTTACTTGTATAGATTGTTGCTTCATCAAAATACTTTGATAAACTCTGCATAATTCCTGGATCAGGGCTCTTTGTATCGAGTGAGGAGGTCAGTTCTCGCAAATCCCTTTCCTCTCCCAATTTGTGCCTCTTTAACTACACCATCATTTTCTGGGAATACGTCATCGCATAACATATGATAATAAAGGATATCTGTATAACTTCCCTCCGCTTCTTCATACAGAGTTTTTCTTACTTTGAGTGACAATGGTCTTATCCTTCTACTAACGAATAGACGGCATAATCATCCTTTTCCGTTCTCATAAGACTTCACCATTATTTGACCTAACTTCAATTAGTATTCATGATCTAGCGGTGAAATGTGCGGGGTTAGGTTCACATCTTCGTTCACACCTTCGCCTTCGTAGCGATTATGGGCTGGAGTAGTAGTGGTTTCGACTACTGAATATGCCTTTTTTTCGCTATGATTCAAGCACTCCATGCGCCCTTTGCTATACTGAAAAATGCTATGGAAAGTATCTACATTTTCCCTTTATTATCTTGCCCAGCTCAATCGATTTGATGATGTCTAGATACGCAGATTCTTTTCCTTTTATGCAGAAATGAAGTACAGAACCTAGATCTGAGGATTTAAGTCGTTTGATCTGCGTATCAACCGACTTTTTGTATCGGGGAAAGCCTCCTGCGAATCTGCTTGCACATTGCTCGGTATATGACCCTGACTGCGTAGACATGAGTGCTCTCTGTACCAACTATGTCATTCGAAGGTTTCATGAACCGCAATTTTAGTCTATCGAAAGTATTTTTAACAGCCTCTCTTTAGATAAAACATTGAATCCAAATTGAGCTCTCATAAAGATGAAGTCCTTGCGCATATAATAGACTTCTCCAGAATCAAGACCTATCCAATAGCTCAGAGAAAGAATCTGGTTACATTGAAAGATCTGATCAGTCCCGAGACGCCTCCGCCGCCTCTTGACAGTTCGGATCTGCGTGAACTCGCAGAGAGAATAGTGGACGCGAGGAGGAGAGGGCGGCCAGTCATATGGATGATGGGGGCACACGTGATAAAGTGCGGCCTATCGCCGATTATCATCGACCTTATGAGGCGGGGGGTGATAACCCATGTAGCCTCAAACGGCGCAGTGACAATCCACGATTTCGAGATTGCGCTCATAGGCGAGACCAGCGAAGATGTGGCTACCAGCATCGAAGATGGAGCTTTCGGCATGGCCGAAGAGACTGGTCTGCTGATGAATGTGGCCGTACAGCGAGGCGTCCACGATGGGTTAGCGTACGGTGAATCTCTGGGGAGGATGATCGTTGAGGACGACCGTTTCAAGTTCCGGGAATACAGTGTGCTCTACCATGCGTATAGTCTCGGGTTACCTTTCACGGTCCACGTCGCCCTCGGCACCGATATCATCCATCAACACCCGAGATGCGATTTCGCCGTCTTGGGCAAAGCCAGCCAGAGAGACTTCAAAACCTACACCGCCGCAGTGAGCCAACTGGAAGGCGGAGTCTTCCTTAACTTCGGCTCAGCCGTAATGGGGCCTGAAGTCTTCCTCAAGGCGCTCTCCATTGCGCGAAACTTGGGCTTCAAAGTTGAGAAGTTCACAACTGCAAACTTTGACTTGAAGCCGATAGATGACTATAAACGTTCGAGGAGTCCGAATGAACCGGACTATTACTATCGGCCGCTAAAGAACATCGTTATTAGGCCGCCTTCTATGGGAGGAAAAGGATTCCATATAACAGGAGACCACGTTGTAACCATTCCCAATCTTCGCCATCTCGTAGTTGAAGAACTTGAGAGGTCCTCTGAAACCATTTCAGCACCCGCTGAGAGAACGACGTTCGCCGCGTCTTCACAGCCAGTGATCGATGAGATATCTCAAAGTTATCCCTCGGTGAAAGAAATCATCGGCAATTTCTCGAGAAAAAACCCGGACATGGACTCCGTGGTAAATGACTTAGTCAATGCGTTCTCAGCGACTAATCACTGCCTCGAAACAGGCGGGACGCTATTTCTCTGCGGCAACGGTGGAAGCTTCGCCGACGCCTTCCACATCTCGGCGGAGTTGATGAAGTCATTCAAACTCAAAAGACCCATTCCAACCTATAAGAAAAGATGGTTCGAGGGGATACCCGACGGAAAAATCTTCGCTGAAAGCCTAGAGGAGGGACTTCGCGCAATGGTGCTAGGATCTAACCATTCGCTCTCGAGCGCCGTGGAGAATGACAACCCGACCAGAAACATGTCTTTCGCTCAGGAATTGTATGCCCTAGCAAGGCAAGGAGACGTTCTCATAGGCATCAGCACAAGTGGCAACGCTGAAAATGTGCTTCATGCAGCCGTAGTAGCGAAGGCTTTAGGACTAACTGTAATCGCCCTAACTGGAGAGAGCGGCGGAAGGATCGCTCAGATATCCGATATAGCGATCAAAGCCCCAGCAACTGAGACGAGCCGTGTGCAAGAGATACATGCGACAATGTATCATACTTTGTGTGAAATGTTAGAAGCTGCCCTATGTGAGAGGGCTGGTTAGAATGAATGGGCTGAAACGTTCCAGACTTCTAGAGATCCTCGACTCTTTCAAGGGCTTAAGGGTCGTGGTCATTGGAGACTTTGCCTTGGATGTCTACTGGTACGCGGAGATGATACGTTCAGAGCTGTCACGTGAAACGCCGCACTATACACGTCCGATAACCAGAGAAACCTACTCACCTGGCGCTTCTGGGAATATCTGCTGCAATGTCAAAGCCTTAGGAGTCAAAGATGTATGGGCGGTTACTGCCATCGGAGAAGATTGGAGAGGACAGATCTTGCAGGAAGAACTGAGGAAGAACGAGATCCGCCTCGATCACATGGTTGTTTCTCCGGAAAGGGTGACATCGACGTATATCAAGCCTATTCTCTGCGGGTGGGATTCCCAGCAAGAGGACTCGAGGCTTGACTTCGTAAATTACGATCCGCTTTCGGAGGCTTTGGAAGATCGTCTCGTCAGTAATCTCCGAGAGGTTCTCACTAAAGCGGACGCCTTAATCATTGAGGACCAAATGGCTAGGAACGGAATCGTAACAGACAATGTTCGAGAAAACCTCGTCCAACTCGCAGAGGAAAATCCTCAGAAAATCTTTGTAGCAGATTCCCGAGTTAGGATAGGCCTATTCAGAAACATGGTGTTAAAGCCCAACCGCATAGAGGCCGTGAAATCCGTATCGCCCTTCAGAAGTCCGCAAGAAGTAAGGATCGAAGAATTGGGCAGAATAGGCGGCGAACTTCAGAAGATCGCTGGGCGCCCGATCTACATTACCCTAAGCGAGAGAGGGGCACTTCTGGTAACAGAGTCAGCCCAACACCATCTCCCAGCTGCACCAACAAAACCGCCGATAGACCCCGTGGGAGCAGGAGACACATTCATGTCTGCCATAGGAGCAAGCCTAGCTCGAGGCGCCAACCCAGTAGAAGCAGGCATCGTTGCGAACTTGGCCGCTGGCATCGTTGTCAAGAAGTTGAATATTACGGGAACTGCAACACCGGAGGAGATCTTGAGAAAGTTTGATGAGATATCCACGTTTGAGGAGTGGCCATGAGCTCGTGGATCGAGGTTCTAAATCCCGACGTTCAATCCAGAATCGGCCACGCCAAGTATGCACTGATCGATTTTGACGGAACGGTCTCTGTGATCAGGCAGGGGTGGGAAGACGTCATGATCCCTATGATGATCGAGATGATATGCGACGCTAAACCTCCAACACCTGAGATCGAGAAAGAAGTTCGGGAGTACGTCGACTACTCTACGGGCATCTTAACCATAAAGCAGATGGAGTGGTTAGCTGAAGCTGTCCGGCGATCCGGCATAGCCAAGCATCCGAAGAGCGCACAGGAGTATAAACGAATGTACAATAAGCGCCTTCTTGTACGCGTTGAGGATAGGCTACAGAGATTGATGAAGGGCGAGTTGAATCCCGACGACTTGATGATTATGGGGTCTAGAAACTTCCTAGATGAGCTCCACAGACGCAACGTGACGATGTACCTAGCGAGCGGCACCGACCACGAGCATGTGATGAGAGAGGCAGAGTCCCTAAAAATCAACCAGTACTTTGATGGTGGGGTATATGGAGCATTAGACTACACGGAGGCTCACGACAAAGAAAAGATTATCCAAAGAATACTAGATGAAAACAAGCTGCGGGGAGATGGGCTCCTCGTTGTCGGAGACGGGCCTGTCGAGATCAGAAATGCCAAGTCGAGAGACGCGATTGCTCTCGGCGTTGCAACAGACGAAGTCAAGAGACATGGGCTAAACCGCCATAAGCGGAATCGGTTGATCGCCGCCGGTGCAGATCTGATAGTGCCTGACTTCACAAGATACAATGATCTGATTCGATATCTTTTCAAAACATGAAATTAGATGCGGTCTATGTAAACTTTAAGAGAGCGAGAGAACATTACGAAAGAATGAACGAACGTGGCTGGAGCACGCTCGGAAAGGCCAGGTAAAGATATAAATTTCTCTGACCTCCATATTCCTTTTGGAATGATCCCTTCACAAGAATCAGAATCGGTTCTCAAAGAGACCTTAATCAGAAACGTTGGAAGGATAGAGTTTGCGTCTCTATTCGGTTCGTTTAGGAGAGGATTAAACGACTTCTTTAGTGACATAGATGTCTTCGTCGTTTGTGAAGCTCGACCCGACAAAGGAGCAATAGCTAATGGCCTGACAAGGTTGGGTTTGAGGATTGGCAAGCAAATCGACGTCACAATCTTTTCTTTGAAGGATTTTGAAGAGAGGATGAGAAATCACGACTACCTTACTGCAAGCATCCTAAACGATTCGAAGTTCATCTTCGGTGATGAGAACTCTTTCCTCAGAGGAAAAAGGGAAATCTTCCGAAGAACCGTAGATGCCGAATCCGTGGAGTTTAATAGGAGAATGGGCTTGAAGATGCTCAAAGGCGCAAACGATCGGCTTGAGAACCTTCTATACAAAGCGTCATCGGCTCATAATCTTGATTTCAGCGAAATGGGTGTCCTTTTGGGATGCCTGAGGGATCATCACGTAGGCCTAGGATACCTTGCTGCGAGCGCGAAAATGGGGCAACAGAATAGAGCAGTAACGGTGGAACAACTCTTGGCATCCGACCACAATTCGCCTATGAAGGATCTAATCCTTACTGAAAAAGGCATCAGGCGACAAGGCATTGTGAACTTCGAGAATATAAAAGACCTGTTTGAACGCTCAAAACGTCTGCGGTATACGTTGAGCCCTCTTTAGGAACAAAAATCTCTCAGAGTAGCTTTCTTAGCGCCCGCCTCCGCCATTTCCTTCATAGCTTTTTCACTGTCGCCGGATTGTAGATCGACCCCCTTTACGGCATCCTCCAGCAGCACAGTCTCAAACCCCAGTCTAAGAGCATCCAAAACCGTGCTCTTGACGCAATAGTCTGTTGCAAGCCCGCCGACAAAAACTCTAGTCACGCCCTTGTTTTCCAATTCTTCCTTGAGGTTTGTACGGTCAAAACCGGAGTAAGCTTCTCTTTCTGGATCAGTTGCCTTTGAGATTGTGGTTGCATCAGCTGGGAGAGCCAAAGTTGGGTGAAATTCTGCACCCGTAGTATTCTGAACGCAGTGAGCTGGCCACTTCCCTTCTCTTTCCCTGAACGATATGTGGTTTGGAGGATGCCAATCTCTTGTGGCATATATTGGAGCCCCTGCCTTTTTGAAGATCTCTATGTACTCATTCAAGACAGGAACCACCGCGTCCCCGTTTGGAACCGCGAGAGCGCCGCCAGGGCAGAAGTCTCTCTGGACATCCACGATGATCAAGGAGTCATTTCTGCCGATCTTGAATCCCACTTCACACACCTTCGGGCTTGTATTTTAAGATATTTATGCCAGATTTCTATTTCCTTGTGAACTCTAACATTATTCCCGCGTGTATGGCGCTTGCCAAGCGGGTTCGACGCCGAAAATGTATGCATACGACGAATAATAACTTCTACTCTTTTAATTTGTCACGGTAGACAATTTGTGAAAATTCTTTCGTTCCTGAAAAGGAACGTTTCTTGGTACTCCTACCGGAAGAACCGATATCAGCCTGAAGTTCTTAGGGATGTTCAACAGAGCATTTATTCTCTCCTCAGCTGAGTTCTTCTCCTCCTTCAGATCGAAAACTACGATCCAACATGAGCCCAGTCCCAGACTTTGTGCAGCCAAAGCCATGTTCTGTGTTGTAGTCGCCCCATCTTCGATGAAGTGGAAGGGATCCTCTTTTGGGTTGACGGATGCAGCGATGCACACAGGGTCTTCTCTTACGCCTAGATTGTAGATGGTAGGAACGTGCTCGCTTAGGCTCTCTTTAACTTTCTTGTCTGTTATGATTATGAACCCCCAAGGCTGCTGTTAAGCCATGAGGGCGCCCACCGTCCAGCCTCCAGAATGGCTTGAACCTTTTCCTCCTCAACTGGGGCCTTCTCAAACCGTATGATGCTTCTCCTCTTTCTATTGGCTCCAAGAACCGGGTTGATCATGATTCCACCAGCCGATTTTTCGATATAGTCTGTTGCCACTCATATAAAGATTTCAACCGTTGAGTAGAGTGATGACAGCTCTACTATTTCCCTTTCTCTTAGTAAATCCTTGAGGATCTCCATACATTATGGTGACTTCAACGTCGATTAGCATAGTACCATGAGAAAGATAATCTTCCTAGACTTTCTCCTCCACTGTCAGTTGATGGAGGAAGAAAAAAATGGGCGTCACAGTTTCTCTCAAGAACAAGGAAGCCTCATCTATACGAAAGTCACTTGAAATGACTACTTCAAAAAGGGGCGAAACGAGTCTACGCGGTCTATCCTTCTTTTTCGATACTGTAGATCATCTTCTTCGCCAACACAGATTGCTTAGAGCTATATTGGATACAGGGCGGCTTTGAGCTTTATCGGGCTTCTTGGCCCTCAGTTTCTAAGTTATTAGTCTCAACTGTACTAGAAGGGAGCTGCACATAGGCGGATCAGATTCTCGGTCCATCTCACCTTCTCTTTTATGAGAAAAGATTTATACTGATATGCTGAAGATAGACTGATTTCCCGAGATAAGGAGAGACTAATCGTATGTTGAAGTTTCGGACTGAACAGAAAGTTTATGAGATATCTGGCCTAAAGGTCGGTGGAGAGGTTGGAGAAAACCCGACGGTCATGATTGGAAGTATCTTCTACAAGGGAGACAAAACAGTCCAGAACGAGAAGACTGGAACCTTCGATCGAGAGAGAGCGCAAGAGCTCATCGCCAAAGTGGAAGAGGCCTCGGATAGGACTGGGCTTTCAGCCATGCTCGATGTGGTCTGCACCAACTCGGATGTTGCGGAGAAATATCTTGAGTTTGCGGCTGACGCCACTCGCATGCCTATTCTCATCGATTCCGTATCTGAAGAGGCTGCGCTTAAAGGAATGGACATCGCGAAGGAACTCAAAATAGTCGAGAGAACAATACTGAACTCCTTAAATCCAGAGACTAAGGAATCAACATACCGGAAGATCAAGGAAGCCGGGCTCGAGAGCGCCATACTCCTTACCTACAGTACGAAGGCCATAGTCTCCTCAAAGGAGAGGGTTAAACTCCTCGACACTCTGATACCGAAAGCAGAGGAAGCCGGGATCAAAAAGATACTCGTTGACACAGTTGTGATGGACATAGCTACTCTCGGCTTGGCGTGTAAGGCCATCTACGAAGTTAAGGACAAGTTCGGTTATCCAGCCGGATGCGGCGCCCATAACGCTATAGAGTCCTGGGGAGCCCTCAAGAAGAAGAAAGACAAGCAGCTCACCTTGGTCTGCTCCTCGATTGTGAACGGTCTTCCAGTAGCGATCGGAGCCGACTTCATTCTCTACGGACCGGTAAGCTCAGCGGAATATATGTTCCCAGCCGTCAGCCTCATAGACGCCTCCTACGGGCAACTAATGATAGAAGAGGGGAGACGCCCAGGTCCCAACCACCCCAGATTCAGAATAGCCCGGTTGTAGCACCCGAGCAGACAGCATCAATATTGACAAAGCCTTAGAAGGTTTTTTCACTTCCCTTTAGAAGTCTCAATTCATAACTCGATGTGTCTATTCGACTAGCAGACTTCCACAAAATTTAATAATCCACAATGAAGGATTCTTCTCGACTAAGCTCCATGCGTGCGGCCGTGGTCTAGCCTGGTTTAGGACTCAGGCCTTCCATGGTGATACATGCCTGAGGAAGATGATGAAGGTCTAATCTCACCTGAGACAGCCTGCGATCCCGGGTTCAAATCCCGGCGGCCGCACCATATGAAATATGTGAAAAGGGGTTTGTTTTTGGGATATTTTTGGTAAAGGGTTTCAACTAATCTTCCAAGGGTTTTTCCACATTTTTTGTCCCAACGTTTGAATTCTTGGAAACCGACCTATGTCGAGGCAAATCTATCAATTCCTTAAAGCTAGGGCAAGATAACAGCGCGCGCGGAGTTCCAAAACGGTTCACATTCTTCAAAATTACAAAATTGTTATCTAGCATCATTTTTGCGTCATTTCCTTGATGTCTTTGTCGTACAATTTGGACTGAATCTTTGCCAGCATTCCTCCTCCACCAACACACATTCATGGCTGCTGTTTGTCCATTATTGAATCTTACAAGAAAGGTAACAAGGGGATCACTCTTTTTCATCTGACGTTTTTAACTTCCAGTCACGAAAAACGAAGCGTGTTGTGAATCTGTGGGACTTTCCTGGATCGATTGGAATATTAAGGGGGTAGTTCTTTGAGAAGCGGTATATTGTTCTCGCCTTCTATCTCCAAGAGATTATCGGGATTAGATGGATGAGCAGTTCGGGAAATGGGAATGCTTATACCCCACTTTAGGGTGTATCATAGTAGGTGGGAGAATGGAAGTGGCATTGCGGCAGAAGGGAAGGATAACTGTTCCGGCGTCTATTCGGAGGGCGCTAGGGCTTCGTGAAGGCGACCGACTGGAACTTTCAGCTGAAGGTGGAGCCATCGTTTTGAGACCTAAGCGAGTCGTTACCGCTGATGATATTAAGGGGGTCATAGGTCCCGTCAGGGTCAATATTGAAGAGATTGAGGAAGCGTTAGGTAGGGACCTTTCTTGAGGTTCGTAGACGCCAACGTCTTCGTTTATCATATGGCACAGGATCCTAAGCATGGAGAGATATCTACGACCATCATCAAAAAGATTGAGAGGGGAGAGCAAGTTGCCACATCAACTTTGGTCATTTCACAGGTATGCGGCTACCTTAAATGGAAGGGGAGGCCAGATGTTATATCAAGTTTCATAGAATTTCTTCGCTCTCTTCCCAACCTTATTAAGGTTGATACAACATTCATGGATTTCGTTCAGGCCCAAGAGTTTTGCATTGAAAATAACATGGATTGGAGACTTTGGGATGACCTCATCATCGCCGCGCAGATGAAGCGCCTAAAGGCTGATGAAATCTACTCTAATGACGCAGACTTTGACCGTATCCCGGGAATTAAGAGAACCTTCAAATAGATAATGAGATATTGTAACATTAGCATCGTCCATCGCCCATTGATGTTTCTATCTCCTTTCGCAACTATACTACAGATCACAAGGATATTAAGAATCAACCCTGATACAAGCCCACCTAGCCACACAAAATTTCAAGAATTTAAACCGAGATGTGAATCTACCTAGCTGCACCACAACAGTGCGTTTGCTCCGAACGTCCCGTTAGCCTCTCAAGCTCTGAAAGAGTTCCAAGGTCAACGTGGATCGCAGACTTAAAGGATAAGCCCAACCTTTCTCTAGTGGCACCGAGTTTCTAGTGTTCGCCAGGCGCTTTGGGATATCCTTCGTCTTCCAATTGAACCGTTGTGTGGTCAATACCAAACTCTTCCTTCAACATACGAATCAAATTCGAAGTCAAGTCTTTTTTGTCGATGCCCTCTTCAATCACTATGTGGCCGCTCATGATGCACATCTTTGTAGGCGTCATACACCATACGTGAAGATCATGGACACCTTTCACACCTTTCTGTTCAATTATTCTGCGCTTCAGGACGCTTACATCGATATGCGATGGGACTCCCTCCAGGAGAACGTTAAGGGAGTCTCTGATAAGTCTCCCCGAACTATAGAAAATCAGCACACCTATCATTACGCTGATTATGGCGTCCGCCTGGTACCATGCGGTGAGATACATGATTAAACCGGCGGAGATTGCTCCAATCGAGCCCAGGGTGTCGGCGGTAACGTGTAGGAAGGCACCTCTAACGTTTAGACTTTCGTCCTTCGACTTTAAAAGAGTGATCGCGGACATCCCGTTGGCTACCAGCCCCACAACAGCGATGATCAGCATATTTAGGCTTTCTACTACAGCCATTTGTTGGAACCGCTGAATGGACTCGTAGAAGATGAAGACTACGACCACCCACAGAAAGATGCCGTTCAAAAACGCCCCAAGAATCTCAGCGCGATAGTAGCCGTATGTTCTTTTGATCGTAGCGGGTCGCTGTGCAAGCAATGCAGCTACGAGAGCGAAGACCAAGGCAAAGGCGTCGTTTAGCATGTGCCACGCATCTGTAAAGAGGGCCAAACTGTTTGTTAGAATTCCTCCAACCAATTCGATAAAGAAGAAAGATAGAGTGATGCCCAAGGCTACTGCAAGATATTTCGTCCGTGTGAAAGGATGGAGACGCTCGTGCATCGGAGCCTCCTCATCAGGATTCTATGTCCCTTCGTAATAAACTTTAAATCCCTAACGTTTTCCATTAACCCCATTGACAGCCCCAGCCACAATCCGAGCAAGGAGAAGGATGACTTGTCTAGCCTGATTTACGCGATCCCTGCTGTTGCCGCAGTCAGCCTAGTCTCATTGATCGGAATCTTCGCCATATCCATGAGAGAAGCCACGCTGGACAGAATCTTGTTTGCTCTTCTCCCTTTTTCAGCGGGTTCCATCTTGGGTGCAGCTTACCTGAATTTGCTACCAGAGGCAGTTGAGTTCTTCGGCGGGGAGCAACTTTCCGTGGCGGTTCTTTACGTGACCCTCGGCTTTCTTGGGTTCTTCTTCCTAGAACGATTCATCTATTGGTACCACGGACATGTACATGGGTATGATGCCGATGTAGAGGGAAAGATGACGGTTAAGAGATTTGTGTATCTAAATCTGGTTGGGGATGGAATCCACAACCTTCTCGATGGAATGGTCATTGCCGCCAGTTTTCTGATAACGGTTCCTGTAGGGTTAGCCGCCACTGTCGCAGTTATTTTCCACGAACTTCCACAAGAGATTGGAGATTTCGGAATCTTGGTCTATGGGGGGTTTACACGATATAGGGCTCTCTTCGTCAACTTCTTATCTGCATTGACAGCTGTTGGTGGGGCTCTGATCTCAAATCACTTTTCAGTGTATATGGTGAATTTTGTTGGTCTTCTTATCGCTTTTGGAGCAGGAGGTTTCATCTACCTCGCAGCCTCCGAATTGATCCCTGAGATGCAGAAGGAAGAGAACATTGGCAAATCTGTGGTTCAGTTCGTCATGTTCCTTTTCGGAATATTCCTCATATGGTCTTTAGGCCTCATATTCGCCGAATGATAGAGCTCACCCCAAACATCCAAGATGCCTTCGTGATCACTTTCGAGGTTCTCTCAGGGTGTCCGTATTGCTCAGTTTTTGTACATAATATGCGGTCGCTGATGGGGGATGAAGAAATATTTAAGTAACCAACTAGTCCTTAATTCAAAGCACTGCGGAGTCTCAAACAACCCAAAATCTCTGACGTGTGATGTGAAGATTTTCATGGAAGAAACAGAAGGGTCTCCTAGAAGGTTATACCCTAAGGCGCCCTTAGTAGGCGTGGGAGCAGTTGTTCAACGGGATAGGAAGGTTCTCTTGGTCCGTAGGGCTTATGAGCCAGGTAGGGGCCTCTGGTC
>Ga0315312_1000299_pt1 | contig 69872 bp, 72 predicted proteins | sample TDP7_MG_FD_203629 | JGI IMG/M metagenome (GOLD analysis project Ga0315312, IMG submission 203629) | Freshwater sediment microbial communities from Lake Towuti, South Sulawesi, Indonesia - TDP7 | ecosystem: Environmental > Aquatic > Freshwater > Lake > Sediment | place: Indonesia: South Sulawesi... | reverse complement strand
TATGGAAGTGTGCAGAAAAGCCAAAATTCCAGAGATTTACTTAGGCGTTGTTGTACCGGTGTTGCTCACCGTTGGTCCTGTGGGGAAATGGCCATCTACCTATTAGCTCCGCTATGCTTTCAATGTCAATAGGCTTTCGATAAAAAGTTGGGGTTGCGCATCAACAAAGAATTTGAGCGTTCGAGTAGCTCTGTTTTTCTTTTTTAATTCAGAGAGTTCCTCTTCCGCCCTTTTGGTATATTTTCTGATTATTTTCATGGTATTGTTTAACGCTTTTGTTTCTAAGGTATTTTCCACTATTTCTTTTACGTCGGATGGTTCAATTGTATTTTTATTTGCTAGATCTTCAAGTTTTTTCCGGATTTTTTCAGAGCGTTTCCTTGCCCACAGTAGGGAGTAAGGCAATGCACCGCTTCTTATTTTTTCAGCCAGCTCCAGCGTCAAGTTAATGGTTACATGGAAGTCCTTCCATAATTCTAAAATTGTGCCGAGACATAGCCCATAGTTACCCAGATGTTTGACTTCATCTTCAGAACCATTCCCTAGAACTGCTCCAATTCTTAGACACGTTTCCAAGTTGGTGGCCTGCATTTTGATCACCCAAAGTTTCTTTCTGGAGGAAGCATTTCCCTGCCTCCGTAATCTGAGATTAACTGTTTCAGCCTTGGCTATCTTCGTCCAAAAATCCCAGAACAGCTTAGTGACAGTTTGACGCTTTATTCTATCTACGTCCATTTGATTAAGAATTAAAAAGGCTTTAGCTGACGCAAGTCCGCCGATCATTAATGCTGTGCCTTCACCGAATTTCCCAAGAAGCGTCGGCTTAAATACCTTAGACACGGTTTTATCTACTATATCGTCCCAAATGTTAAAGCTCAAGGTCATCAGGCTCATAGCCAAAGCAGCTTCATAGGTAACATCAGACCGTCCTCCGACTGACTCACAAGAAAGGGCTATCAAAGATGGAGTGAGGGGATCACGCCAATTTTTTGACACAAACTCTAAAGGAGGCCGTAGATCCCTCAAGGCAGCATCTTCAAGCAATATGCTCCTAGCCCTATCTGCTACCATTCCTCCATAGTCTTCAAGAACCCTTTGACAACGCTCCTTTAAGTTATATTTACCACACATTCTACTCGAGAATATTTTATGTTGATTCTCTTATTATAATTCTGCGTCAGCCGCTTACAATGCAAATAGGTGTCGCGTATGCAGAAATACTAGTGCTGTATCCTATCAAAAGGCTACGATGGAGACCATTCTAACATCTATCTTTATCCAGCAAAAATGAATAGGGCATAGACTTTTTAGAAAAATTTAAATATGACATGATAGCGCTAATGTATTATTGTATATACATTAATACAATTTGTAGTGTTAAAAATGGCGGCGGGTGAAACAGCAACGAAAAAGTCGCCAACTTTGGATGTAAAAGAATTGTTAAAGAAGCTAGTTGATGTGCTCAATCAAGTGAACAAAAAACTTGACTTGGTGATTGAGTTGAATAGAAAGATGCTAAAGACGCAGGAAGAGTTTCTTCAAAGGATCACCGATAATAGTTATCGAAGGAAAGCCATCAAGCCTGCGCCTGATGTTATGACGTTGTTGTCCTTACCTAGCTCCTTGAGGAAGACTATAATGGCTTTATACAAACTGAAGGAGGCAACAGCTGAAGACCTCGCAAGGGAAACAAAGAGATTGAGAGCGGTAGAAAGCGCGTCTGCAAACCAGTTGGTAAGGATGGGGTACCTCAAGAAAAAACGGGAGGGTCGGAAGGTGTATTTCTACATTGAATGATTCCTTTGGAGATGAGAGAATGAAAGGAAAAGTGATAACGATTCATTCATCACGGGGTGGGACCGGGAAAACCGTGATAGCAACAAATTTAGCAGCAACCTATGCAAATAAAGGGTTAAACATCGCACTTTTAGACCTCGATTTTCGGGCCCCGAGTCTAATAACCGTGTTCTCAAAGGGAATCAGGGGCTCAGTCAAACACTGGTTGAACGACTTCATGAATGGCCAATGTACGATAGATCAAGCTTTAGTTGACGTATCTAAAGAGTACAATCTAAAAGGAAGACTGCTGATAGGATTGGCAAATCCCGCTATAGAAGCGATTCAAAGCATGATGGGAAAGAGTAGAGCTTGGGAAGTGACCGCCGTCAAGAAACTTTTCTCCCTGCGGTCTACTCTTTTTAACGACATGAACATAGACTATTGCATCTTCGACACTAGCCCGGGTATTCAATACTCATCCATTAACGCTGTAATCAGCTCTGACGTGTCCATCATAGTAACAACTTTAGACTCATTGGACATAAAGGGCGTACAAAAGATGCTAACAGAATTTTATGATGCTTTTGAAAAGAGGACCGTAGTCTTAATGAATAAAGTTTTTCCCGAGACACGAATTTGGTCAAACAAGAGACAAGAAGAATTAATAAGTCAGATGGAGAAAGCCCTCAAACGTCCTATAATAGGCGTAATACCTTGCTATTGTGACGTGCTTCAAGCTGAAAGGTCTTCGATCTTGGCCATTGAGAAGCCAGGCCACCCTTTTCTAAGAAACTTTCAAGAGGTTGCAAGGAAACTTGAGCATATAGATTAAGTAAACAAGAATTAGAGGTGATTTTTTGGAAAGGGAGATTTTGAATGAAATGCATCGAAGGATGGTTAAGAGTTTCTTGGATAATATTGTTTTGGCGAAGTTAAGAGAGCAGGATAGCCCCATGAGCGGTTACGACGTTATCGCACTTATTCATAAGAAATTTCATATTCTGGCTAGTTCCGGCACGGTCTATGCCCTCTTATATTCTATGGAGAGGGACGGGTTAATAAGAGGCGTGTGGAGTCAGAGAAAAAGGGTTTACACGCTGACCGAAAAAGGCGAGAAGAAAATCAAGGCGATCTTAGACGCGAAGGAGAAGATTCTGGGCTTAATGGTAAACCTCTTAATATAAGCTAAATAAGCGAAGTAAGTTAAGCCTCGGTAACTGTGACCCTCTCAACTTTCTTTAACCATGGAATCACTGGCGGATGCTTTGAAAGCTCCTCCATAATCTCTTTCTCAATCTCCTTGTTCGCCTTCTCAGCGCTTTCCTCCACAAGAGATATCTCGATAATAGCTTTTTTATCCATTCACCCGCATCCTAAGCTCTTAATCTAATTCTCTCCTTCTAAATTTTATTCCAACATCAATTATATATTAAAAACTAGAACTTATTCCACAGAGAGAAAAAGTTAGTAAGTATCACATGATTTTTGCTCAAAAAGCAATTCCTTTGGTTTCCTCGTTCCGGGATAAGTTCGAAGTTATCCCGCACCTGGAAGGGTCTAGTGAATTAAATGAGCCTGAATTTTCGCCTATTTTCTCAATTCTCTGAAAAATTCAAACCTTGAGGTTAAATAGAGGCTCCAGCTACCTTATTTTTGGCTATCAGGCCACCTAAAGCGTAACCCGGGAAGCCCCCGTAACCCGCCCATATGCTACCCCTCCTGCGGAGGATAAACGGGAGCTTCGGCGGAAACCTCCTAAACGAGGGCGAAAGGGAAACGGGCAAGGCAAACGGGAAAAGGCTCTCGGCCACGCCGCTTAAGGCAAACCTGATCCAACGCCTAAACCCGCGGTGAACGGGTGTAAGTGAATCGGGTTGAATAGGTCGTTACGAAACCTACAAAGGCGTAACGGATAGATCCGTGGATCCAAAGGTTGCCTATACGCCGCGGCGTTCCATAGGGCGGTGAAGCGTCGCCCAACCCTTATTTTTCTCTGGAATTAGCCTCGTTAGGGCTATGCCCAGGAGGAGTAAAAAATGGAAAAAGAAAGGAAAAATTGCCACGGTTGTGGCCTCGAGGACGCCGACGCTTGCGAGGAAGGTAAGCACATCCTCGCTATCGACACCCTTGAGCCATGTCATTCTTGCCTTCGCAACCCGAGGGTCCACGACCATTGGGATGAGACTTGGACCTTAGACGAAGAGGCTGGCCGTTCGTTGAAAAATAAAGGAGGTGAAAATTATGCCTAAGGAAAAGAAGGAAAAAGAGGCAGTAACAGAATTTAAGGCGAAGCTCAATAAATACGGCTTTATCCATGTGCCAAAGAAAGCGGTGCCGTGTTTCCCATTCAGCGCTGAGGAACCATTAACAGCTCGCATTGAAGGAGATGCGTTGGTTATCAGGAAGGCGTAATCCCTTTGCCGTTAACGAAAAGCATGAAGGGCATACTACAACAACAGCAACCCTTAATATTCCAGAGGCGTTTAAGGGGTTATTACCTGTGGGGGAATATGAGGCTGATCTGGAAACCATTAATGAAATTCAAGCGATTTTCATTTACACGAACCGGCCCGTTTCTTTGCTGCTTCCACCTCAACTTCACGAAATTTTTTTCTCAAATTGTCAGCCTAAGAGTTGGTTCTGTGATAGAAAAGTTTAAGTGAATGCCAGCTGAAATTCCCCGCTTTCCTCTGCACTCATGGTGGAGAAAGGATGCAACCCGACCTTCTTCAGCTCTTAGGAATGATTCTTGCTATCAGCGCCATTGTTATATTGGTTATGCGACGGTTTAATTACGGCCTTGCCTTAATTTTTGGATCGCTTATTTTAGGGTTCTTCTCTGGTTTTTCCCTCAAGGATTTTGCCCAAGTCTTTTTATCCACCCTCACAGACCCCGTCACATGTGAGCTTGCCTTAGTGATCGCCCTGATCCCTATTCTGGCGTTTTGCATGACCGAGACTGGAATGATTGAGGATTTCCTCGAGGACCTAAAGGGATTTGTTTCAAGTGGGTCCATTTTAGTGGTGGTTCCAGCTATGTTGGGGATGCTACCGATGCCTGGTGGAGCCCTGTTTTCTGCGCCTTACATTGATGGCGAAGCTAAAAAGATGAGGATGGGACCCGACTTAAAGTCCTTTGTTAATGTGTGGTTTCGTCACTGCATGTTCCTCGTTTATCCAATAACCCCTACATTGATTCTAGCCTCGCGTCTAGGTGGAGTAGACCTATTCCATCTAATCCTCATACAGGTTCCAATATTCGTTATCTACCTGTCAACCGGCTACGTTTTCTCCATCCTTTCCATCAAGTCACATAATAAGGGAGTTAAGAATGCCGATTCCCACAGAATCATCCCCCTCTTTATTAGCGTCTCCCCCCTTATTCTCGCGATCCTGTTAATCGCCCTGGGGGTCCCAATGGCTCTAGCTTTGATTATAGGAATTGGTTTAGTCTTCGGGCTCAAGAGAGTGAGCTATAGGAAAGTGCTTTCCTTATTGAGGCGTGGTTTCAATTGGAGGCTCGTCTTGGCGGTTTTTGGAATGATGCTATTTAGCCATATGATTCAAGCTTCTGGAGCCATAAACGTAATCATATCCTACATTGGGCATGCCGAAACCTATCCGCTCCTTTTCTTGATCCTCTTCTCATGCTTTGCAGGGGTTGCTACAGCTCATCTGTCGGTTGCTCTGGCAATAGTTTTCCCCATGGCCCTTCAAATGCTTGGCAACCTTACTCCAGTCGTGGTTAGTATGCTGTATCTAACCGCATATTTCTCCTATCTTGTCTCGCCTATGCATCTTTGTTTAGTCCTTACTGTGGAGTATTATGAGGCTCGGTTGCAGGGAGTTTACCGCCGACTGATCCCCTTATCATTCCTCGTCTGCTTGACTGGGCTCATATTAGCCTACAGTTTACTGAGGCACTTCTAAATCAAGCTTTCAGCAGGAAAAAGCCTTAAAATCTTTGCAATATAACCACTCAAAACGTCGATTATGGGCTAGGTTTCATTGCTTTTTCGTACATCTTTTCAAGTGTCCAGCGGAGCGTGGACTTGAGTTCTCGTGATCGGTCAGGGGTGATGTTTCGGATGGTGATTTCCCGGACAATGTCTCCTTCTCGAGTAATGTGGTAGGAGAGAATTTTGTCTGGGGTGATTTCCCCTCTGCTCACGGCTTCCCGATCCTTCTCCTGCATCTTTGCCAACACCCTTTCCACGAGGAAGGCCATGAACGGTGGGGTGTTAACGTTGAATTCCTTGTCTTTAGCGAGCACAACCCGCATCGATTCCTCTCCAACATACAGGTCGGCTAGAAGGTCACCGGTTACCGTCTTTAATGGGATAACTCTTTCATACTCTATGACAGGAGGAGCCACCTCCATCGGAGGCGGAACCGGTGGAGTCGGCTTCACGATTTCCGCCCGCCTAAATCCTTTCTCCAACAACGCGGCGTTGATGAACTCAAGTAAAACTTGTAACCCTTCTAGTTCAGTTTCCACTTCTTGTATGCGTTTTTCCAGCAGAGTTCTAAACTCGACCATTTTCTTTATTTTTTCCTCTTCCTTCTCTTCCTCGGTCATCCTTTCTCCCTATGGATAAATGGTTTGTGTTCCTTATCAAGGCTTCTTTAAACTGTTATGAAACAAGGATGCAGCGTTTAACCGAGCGGTTAATCCATGAAAGCTTTATTAAATAATGCAGTGACAGGGTCATTTAATCGATGAGGCCACGGTCAAAGACATGGCAGAAACCGTAAAAAGGCTGAAGGATGTTCAAGTTAAGATGTCAAGATCGCCACAAAGAAGTTTAAAAAGAAAAACGCAACAACCGAAAGCTTGGAGATGGCGATGATCTTGACTAGGATGGAATGAATAGAGGGTGATAAAATGTATGATTTCAATTTCCTCATTTCTTTTCCATGGGGCCTGTACAGAAGAGCGAAGGAAGAGATCATGCATATCCTAAAAATGCTGGGCGACGAGGAACCTCTCGTGAAGCCCACAATTGCGGAGGGAATCATCGGCGTGAAGACCCGCCTAGACCCACGGGAAGCCGTCCAAGGACTTCGAATGCTCTTCGATAGGGATCCCCTCACCTTTCAGCACACCCTAAAGTGGGTACCGGTAGACCTCTGGACACGCTCAGATATGGAATCCATGAAAGAGGCCGTTATTAAGCTGAGAAACAAGATTCAGGCGGGTGAACGATGGCGCATGACTGTGGAAAAACGGCGATACACACAATACCACAAGATTGAAATCATAAGAGAACTCGCTAACCTCATCGACGAAAAAGTTGACCTCGAAAACCCGGATAAAATCCTCCGCATCGACATCATAGGCAAATACGCGGGGATGTCGGTCCTAACGCCACAGGACGTTTTCTCCATAGCAAAGCCATCGCTTTGAAGGCGATGCTAAAGAAAGAAAACTCGAGAATCTTAATGTTCATGGAGTCAGTTTGATCACTTGCTCCAATATCTTACGACCCCTCGAATTATAGAGTTCATTTCTATCTTGATTCTAGGCCAGATTCTTGAGCCTTTATGAATGCTTACACGGTCTCCAATCTCGCACTGGGCACCGATAACAGACATTTCCTTGATCTTCACGCCTGAACCAACCCTACACTGCTCAGCCACAATGCAGTGGTTTAAACCCGAGAAATCGCCGATGGAGGTGTTTTCATAAATTATAGAACTGGTGATCCTCGTTTTCGCCGAGACCTCAACATTTGATTCTATCACGGAGTGTCGAGCGATTTTAGCACCTCGCTTAACAGAACACCGGTCCCCAACTATCGCTGGTCCTCTAATCATGGCTTTGGGCTCTATTCTGGTTTCTTCTCCAACCTTAACCCAACCCTTAATTGAAGCATTGCTGACCTCAGCAGTCTCTGAAATCATCCTGCCCCGCAGCTTGCTCAAGATCCAGTGAACCGCCTCCATGTAGCTTTCGGGGTTGCCAATGTCGACCCAAAACCCTTGGGCGGGATACCCATAGATTCTCCTCTTCGAACTCAGTAGTGTTGGAAAAACATCTTGGGCGAAATCGCACGCCAAACCACTCGGTACATAGTCCAGAATTTCGGGTTCCAACACATATAAACCGGTGTTGACGAGGTTGCTGAAGCGCTCATCACATCTGGGCTTTTCTTTAAACTTGATGATTTGGTTGTTAGGGTCTAACTCCGCGATTCCAAATTGTTGAGGGTTTTCCTTTGGAATAAGGGCTATTGTGCCAATTCCACCCCTTTGTTCATGGAAATGCAGCAGCTCCTTGAATTCTATGTCTGTTATGTTGTCTCCTTGGATCACAGCAAAGGTTTCGTTCAGGTATCTTGCTGCATTCTTCACGCCTCCAGCGGTTCCTAAGGGTTTCTCCTCTCTAGGATAGATCAACTTGACGCCAAATCGTGAGCCATCGCCGAAATAGTCCATGATCTTCTCTCTGAGATAATTCGTAGTAACTACTATATCATCGAAACCTTGGCTGGCTAGGGACTCGATGATATGATGGAGAACCGGCTTGCCCGCTAGAGGAAGCATGGGTTTAGGCGTGGTGTAGGTGAGCGGTCTCAGCCTAGTTCCGTGCCCACCAGCTAATATAACTGCTTTCATTTGTCATCTGCTTTTTATGTCAGAGATATGAGGAGAAGGATGAGAACTCTAAATCCCCTCGGCGGATAACTTGTAAGCTGGTTTGATTTCGACTCCCCATTTGTCCTCTAAGAACCTTTCAAACTCTTGAAAGACTATGCTTTCTGTTTCGTTTAGCTTTAAGCAAATCGGCTTGCCCTCATACACCCAGCTTAAGTCATATATGGCGGTTCTTTTTGAGAGTTCTGGATTTTCCGTAACCATTTGCATCATTTTTTCAGGTGGAGCCTGGGGAAGCAACCAAGCCGTGTATGAAACATTCACCACCTGATAATAGTTGCCGTCACGAATAGCACACCTATGCCTCGTGGCAACCTTTTCAAAGGTTGAGGGACGAATCATTTGAACCCAGAGAAGGTTGTGATATTCATTGCCTACCTTAACCCAGTCTTCGTGTTTAGAGGTTTCCCACCCCCTTGATCGACAACAATCCTTAAAATGCTTAAGAAGCTCCCAAACCTTCGGGATAGTTAGGCTAATAGCCACAGATATACCAACTTGATAATTGTTCTAGAAAATTATTCTATAACTTTAAATTTAAGGTTAATGGACAAATTTATTACAAAATTAACGTAAAAGAATTAATTTTTTGAAAAAATGTAGAAAATAATTCCAAATCACTACAAATTTCCGGTTCTTTTTAGCCTTATCCTTAGGATTAAAATTAATAAATTTGACGAAATTTTGTTAAAATTTCTACATTTTTCCGGCAACAAACGATAAATATGAAATAATGACCCTACTTAACTTTAGGATTCAAGAGATGAAGATAAAAAACAAGGTAATAACCTTAGATAACTTGGATTGGGAGATTCTACGCGCTCTTCAGAATAATGCTAAGCAGACCTACATGGAAATTGGTCGCCGTTTGAACGTAGCACACTCCACCGTTTATGACCGCATCAAGAGGATGGAGGAGCATGGTATCGTTAAGAAATACGTAGCGACTGTTGACCTCGAGAAGCTTGGAATAAAAGTTATCACCGCCATCATGACGATATTCACGGACCCGAAGGAAAGCGAAAACATAGCCAGGAACTTATCGGAATTCAAAGAGGTTTTAGAGGTTTTCACATCACTCTCTGAGGAATTACTAATCATCGCAAAAGTGGCTGCTGAAGACCAGGACAACCTTCATTCATTCATTGCCCAGTCAGTGGCTCCCCTCCCAGGGGTATTAAGGATTCGAACCTCAATTATTACAAGAAAATACAAGGAAGAAGGTTTTGGATCAGTTCAGACTTTAACATTCCGGAAATAGTCTCTATATAGAAACTGGCGGGAATGGTGTGGAGAAGTTTTTCAGTTTTTTACTTTGGCCAAACTTGTTTAACAATAGAATAATCAGAATCGGAATATATAATAGAACTTATTACTTATCTTCAATACAATAACAAAGTTTAGAATGGAGTTACTTAAATGGCTTCATTGGCTTCGAGAACTCTTAGAAAACTCTCGAGAGAGGAGACCTTCTACTTTTTTACATCCATCGGGAACTACACAGGAGAGAGCGCAGCATCGCTGGAGGAGTTCGTGAAGAAAATCGAGGAATTTGACACCAGATCGCTGGAGTTTCACATTTACCGGGGGGACTTTGAAGAGTGGGTGACTAAGATTCTTGGGGACGAAAGGCTGGCTGAGGAGATCAAAACCGTGCGAAGCCTCAGCCTCACCGGGGATGCCCTAAGGCGTGAGCTTTACGGTGTCGTTTCAAGAAGATACGAGGAACTAAAAAAAGGGGTTCAAGCTTAGTCAAGCTTTGGCATCAAGGAAGAATAATGAAAGACAACGCATTTCGTAAAAGAGAGAAAAATCATTTCAATTATCAAGATACTTTTTTCAGCTGACCCTGATACATTTCGATGATTTCCTTGACGGTTGTTGCGTCTTCAGCGGACTTGTCTAACCGATAGTTGCCTGTGAAACGTGGAAACCTGATGGCTAGTCCGCTTCCCCCTCGTATTACGTTCACGGCACAGGTGTGGATGGGGCTAAGGGTTATCTCAGCGCCGATGATTTCGATGACTACTTTAGGCTCAAACCACACATCCGCCTCCAGAGTAGAGTTAACTCTGGCGCTTCGGTGGGAGACCCGATGCTCTTCCATCATCTTAGGTATCTTCTCGAGGTCCTCGTCGGTGAACCCGGTCCCACACTTTGTAACGGTTGTGAAAACGTCCTCACTTGGATCGTAGGCAGTCAGAAGTAGGGCTCCGTAGGTTCCAGCTCGTTTTCCCCTTCCGTGGAACCCTCCCACCACGACGAGGTCCACGGTGTCAGTCATCTCACTCTTATAGTCGCGCTTGTATTTGATCCAGAGCCATCCTCTTGCACCCGCTTGATAAACCGCGTCTTCTCCAATGGATTTGCAAATCACCCCCTCGCATCCGCTCTCCACCGCCTTCTCAAAAAACCGCTCTAACTCCTCTACGTTGTCGGTGATGAGGTACTCCGCAACTCTGACACGGTCGCTCGGCTCGATTATCTTTTCGAGGTGTTGATGTCTAACGGGATACGGCTCTAAGGTTAAGTCCTTTCCATCAACCTGTAGTGCGTCAAACATGAAGAGGGAAACGGGGTACTCCTCCATGGCCTTTTTGATTCCATATTTTCGTCGCCGATGCATCAGTTCTTGGAAGGGCTTCATTTCCCCCGTGTCGGGGTCGATTGCAACGCACTCCGCTTCAATGATAGCCTCCTTTGCCTTCACGTGCCTACTAATTAACTCAACCCCGTCCGGGTATTGACTAGTGATGTTTTCAAGTCGCCGAGAGAAGAAAGTCACGTCGTCTCCCTTTTTATGACCTTGTATTCGCTCTCCGTCATACTTGAACTCGGCTATGCACTTTCCTCCGAGCTTCTCAAGAATTTCATGAGGGTTACCGAGGCGCTCTGCCAGCATTGGTCGGATGGGCTCTCCTAGTGAAACCTCAAACTCTCTGATGCCATCCATTCCCGCTTCCACAACGGTCTTCGCCACTCTGCCCAGATCAGAAGAAATATTGTATGCTCTCTCTAAATCTTCACGAGCCTCTTTCCCACCACCGTACGCGATGGCTAATGCGTCAAGAACCGTCATGTCAGCGATTCCCAGTCTCAATTCTCCAGTGACCGTACGAACAATGTACTTGGCCTCTTTAGGGGTGGCGTTGGTTAAGAGCCCCGCCAAAAGGTTGATCTTTTGCTCCATGGAGCCAGCGCCCGTGGTCTTCGCCATCTTGTCAAGGCTTTCGTAAACAATCTGCGCAGTCAACGGCTCTCGAAAAAGTGCGGCTTGAGCCTTCTTCTCCAAAAATTTCTGGGCTGTCTCGCCTAAGTCTCCGGTTTTTTTCAAGTCATCGCTGATCTCCTTCTCACCTCGACTCGTTGCTCTAGCAACTGCTCGTATTGCTAATTTCTCTGCAACACCGATCTCAACCCCAATAAAGTCTGGATATAATTTTCCCTGCGTTAAGTAAACAACCTTGTCGATCACGTCTCTTGGAGTTTCCTTAAGAAGCTCCACCAGATAGGCGGTCATTTCCAGCCGTTTCGTGGTAGCTTCAATTCTTTCATAAGCATCCGCAATGAGCGAGTATTTCAAGATAAACGCTCTCCGCATTAATAAAAGCATGCAAGCATATTAAAGTTACATGCTCAAGTCCGACTACTTCTTCACTGATCGCCCAAGCCGCAAAGGGTCTGGTTATGCCATGAAAAACTAGGCGATAAAGGCGGCTAACGTGAGGGTGCCTATTGATGAGAAAGTCACTTGTTGTCGCGGCAATTCTCCTTTTGATTTCGCAGTTAACCCCCGCCTCTTTGAAATTCTTGTTCTAGAACGTCTCGTAGTGGATGATTTCTCTTATCGATCTTTTGGATCGAGCCATGGGTTTCTCGGCTGGGTGACCCACCGGAACGATGGCGACGGACCTCACACCCCTAGGTATGTTGAGCACCCCTTTGACCTCTTCCTCACGAAACGCTCCCACCCAGCACGTTCCAAGTCCCAAAGCGCAGGCAGCCAATAACATGTTTTGTGTGGCTGCAGCCGTGTCCTGCAGGCAATAGAGGGTCGTGCCCCGGCTACCATACCCCCAGCCTGATTGCATTTCGTTAGCGCAAACAACAATCACGACCGGTGCTTCCTCGATAAATCTTTGATCCAATGCAGCCATCGATAGTCTTCGTTTTTTCTCAGCATCCCTCACAATGACGAACTCCCAGGGTTGAATGTTTCCGGCTGATGGAGCTCGTCTAGCGGCATCTATTAACCTCTCAACCTCCTCCCCTGAAACTTCCTCGCTGGTAAAGGCTCTGATGCTCCTTCTACCCTTGATTGCCTCGAAGACATCCAAGGTCTTCATCCACCATTACCAATGTAGTCATGACAAAGAATTTAGTTTTTAGGGAGGATGAAAGCGTGAAACCGAGTTGCGCCGTGAAACCTCCACAGCCAAGAGTACAAACAATGGCTGAAAATGGGTTACAAGGGTTGAATCTCCGATTCGAGGCTGGGTTTGGATGGATGAAAGAGCTTTAAGCCAACGATCCCATACTTCGATTCGGTGGAGGTGATGAAAGTGTGGTTCCTAACCTTAATGGAGGTTCTCCCGGGCAGAGCCGGAGATCAACCTGGCTTCCTCAAGAGAATCAGATCGGTAACCCCACCCGCGGGCACCCAAATCCACGGAGTCTACTTCTTGTTTGGACGCTACGATGGAGCCATCCTCTTTGAGGCTCCCGACTTTCGAACAGCCAAGGAGTTCATCCTACGAGTGGCACAGACCGCAGTGTACAAAACTGAGACCCTGGGAGCCCTCCCCGCAGAAGAACTCTAACCGTTTCGAAGGAGGCTTAACCATCTCGCGTGTGAGCGAACTTCGGAAACTCTACTCTTATACTATGAGGACGCATACTGAAAGGTAGGGAAGGTGAAAGGATTTTCTTTTCACGTTTAGCAATATCTTGAATCTATATTGTGGAACAAAGGTCAAAATTCCTAACCAACAAATTTAAAAAATGGATTCGTATAAGATATATAAAAGTTGCTAAACTGATTGGGAGGTTTATATTCGGGGGCTAATAGATGGTAAAGGCTTTTATTATGATGAAGTTAAGTACCACCGAATATATGGGCTTAACTAAGACTGTATTGGAAGAAGTTTCTAAAATACCCGGCGTAATGAAGGCGTATGCCATTTTTGGGCGTTTCGATGTGATTGCCGAGGTGGAAGTTGAAGATCTAAGTGAGCTTAGTCGGTTAACTCAAGATAAGCTAAGAGCCATATCCGGCGTGCTGTCAACAGAGACGTTCATATGCCACGAATAACGATTTCTAGAAGTCGGAGTCACAAAGCCTCGTATTTATTCTATGGAAAAGTCGAATATTTGTGAACTTTCAGCAAAAAGGTCTTAAGTCACTGCGCGTTCAATTTTAGGTTGGATGATGAACACGAGAGTCATCAGAGCTTAAAAGCTGTGATAAGACCTCGACGGGCGATCTGACACCTTTCTATTCTTTACAGGCAAAACGAGAAAAGTCACTGTCACGGCATGGCGGGGTTTAGAGGAAAATAGACGTTAGTCTGGTAGTCCTCTGGCTTCTCTCTCTTGTTTTGTCTTTTTGATGGCTAGCTCAACTTGTTCTACCGTGGTACCCAGGTAGTTTCTTGGATCTAACGCTTCATCAATCTCTTTTTGGCTTAACGTTCTCTTCACGAGATCATTTTTAAGGAGAACTTCCTTGAAAGGCAGTTTTTCAACTTCGCTTTTTATCGTTAAGCCTCGAATGAGCTCGTGAGCCCTTTGGCGGTCCATCCCCTTCCTCGTTAAGGTCAGCATAACCGCCTCAGACATTGTTCGCCCTTGGGTTAACTCCACATTCTTCCACATTTCTTGCTTGTCAACGTAGAGATATGTTAAAACGTTCACGGTCAAGGCCAGCATGTAGTCGGTAAGGATGCACGTTTCAGGGATTATGAAACGCTCTGCGGAAGACTGGGTTAAGTCTCGCTCGTGCCACGTTGGAATGTTTTCCAACGCTGGCACCGTAAGGCTCCTCATAATCTTTGCCAACCCGGAGACCCTCTCACAAATTTCTGGGTTACGTTTATGGGGCATTGTTGAACTGCCTACTTGTTTTTCCCTTTCAAAGGGTTCGGAGACCTCTCCTATTTCCGTTCTCTGCAACTCTCGAATTTCGGTGGCAATCTTATCCAGCGTAGACGCTATTATGGCGAAAAGGCAGACGAGCTCCGCATGACGATCCCTTTGTATGATCTGTGTCGAGATTTCTTCAGGCTCGATGCCCAAACGATCCATGACAAGTCTCTGTATCTTCAATGCATGTGGACCAAAGCCAGCTTGGGTTCCTACGGCTCCGCTTATCTTCCCAACTAACACTCGTTTTCGGCACTCGCGAAGTCGTTCAATATGCCGGGCGATTTCCCTCATCCAAATAGACAACTTAAAGCCGAAAGTGATTGGCAACGCGTGCTGTCCATGAGTCCTCCCAATCATAATCGTATCCTTATATTGTTCTGCCTTTTCCATCAGCGTCTTTTCAAAATCGTTAAGCCTTTGTTCAATTGAATTTATGGCTTCCTTTAGTTGGAGAGCCATTGCCGTGTCTAGAATGTCGGAGCTTGTCGCCCCGATATGAACGTACCCTCCGCTTGGTCCAGACGCTTCAGCTAGCGCACGAACCACCGCCATTGTTTCGTGTTTAATTTCTCGCTCGATCTCCTTTACACGACGAAGCTTGACACGATCTGTTGTAGCTGTCCTCATGATTTTTTCAGCGTCCTCACGAGGGATAGTCCCTACCTCACCATGCGCCCAGGCCAACGCGGCTTCTACGTCAAGCATCTTTTGAAGCCTATTTTCCTCCTCGAAAATTCTTCGCATTTCCAGCGTTCCGTAACGGCCGGTATCTACTGGAAGTATGGGCAACAGTGCTTCCTCCACACATCACTTAGTATCATGCTAAAATTAACATTTACCAATTTCGATACTAAAATGAAGAGCGTGAGGGTGAAAGCTTTTTGCAGTAACGTTTAAGAGAGAACTTGTATCTTTCTTAGACAGTTGGAGGAAACAAGATGCCCTGCACTGTTGTGATTTGCGGCTTCTTTGGAGACACTGGCAAAGGCAAGGTCATCTCGTATTTATCACTGAAAGACAGAACGGCAGTGGCTGCGAGAGCAGGCGTAGGTCCCAATGCAGGTCACACTGTGATCTACGAGGGCAAAAACTATAAGATGCGCATGCTGCCGAGCGCCTTTGTCTACAATAAATGCCGCCTGTTGATAGGTCCCGGCGTTGTGATCAGTCCAGAGGTTCTTCTTCAAGAGATACAGTTAACAAAATCTGAAGACAGGGTCGGTGTTGATCCTCAATGTGCCATTATTGAATCTAGACACATCGAAGCCGATAAAGGGGGGCACCTCGCCGAAAAAATAAAAACAACAGGTTCAGGTACCGGACCATGCAACGCTGAAAGAGCGTTGCGAACGGTCAAGCTTGCACGTGACACGCCTCAGCTTGAGAAATTTTTGACGGATGTCCCTCTCGAGGTAAATACAGCAATTAGCGAGGGAAAGAACGTATTGATCGAAGGAACGCAAGGAACGTACCTTTCCGTCTATCATGGAACCTATCCTTACTGCACCTCCAAGGACGTGACAGCCTCAGCCGCGTGCTCAGACGTCGGGGTTGGACCCACAAAAGTTAGTGATGTCATCATCGTATTCAAATCGTACACAACCCGAGTTGGCGCAGGTCCGCTTCCAAATGAATTGTCGTGGGAGGAAGCTGAGAAAAGGGGCTGGGCTGAAATCGCCACCGTAACCGGAAGGAGAAGGAGGGCGGCCCCCTTCAATTACGAGCTGGCAAGGAGGGCGATCATGTTAAATGGTGCTACACAAGCAGCCGTAACGAAGGCCGATGTGTTGTTCCCAGAGTGCAAAGGGGTCAAGTCTTATGAAGAGCTCTCGCAAAAAGCAAAGGGTTTCATTGAAATGGTCGAGAAGGAAATCAAACTGCCGGTGACACTGATCGGAACAGGACCAGACGCGTTGGAAATAGTGGACAGAAGAGAGGAGTTTAGAAAGTCTTGAGCCGATAAAGATTTTGCATGTCCTTACTGAAAGGTGGGTTAAGAGGGGAACCGGCGCTTGAGTGAGTTGTTGAAATGGTTTGAAAAAAGAAGAGAAGAAAAAGTCTTGACGCTAGTGCGACGTCACCTCGCAACGACCATAAGCACTGTTGAAGATCTAGAAAAGGCGGTGAAGGCAGCGGCGGTTGACAACGAGAAGGAGATGAAATTACACATGGATCGGGTGGCGAATGCTGAGAAGGAGGCAGACAGGTTAAGAAGAGAGATGATGAATGAACTAGCCCGTGGAGAACTGCCACCATCGGATAGGGAGGACCTCATGCACCTGGTGAAGCGGGTGGATATGGTAGCCGACTGGAGCCGAGAAGCCACGCGCATACTCGAAGCCACCCCAATAAGGAGGGTGCCAAGGAACCTAAAGAAGGCATGCGTTGAGATGGCTGAGGGAGTTAAAGAATGTGCTTCTGCCCTTCAAAAAAGCGTCAACCGAATAGCGGAGAAACCCGAAGAGGCCCTAAAGGCGGCGGATCAAGTTGAAAGGCAAGAGGAAATGGTGGACGATCTTTTTCAAAACGCCAGAGAGTTGCTTGCCAAAGAAACAGAAATAAAGGTTGGAGTCGCCATCTGCATGAACGAACTTTTTGAAGCCTTAGAGATGGTAGCCGACTCGTGCGAAGACGTTTGCGACCAAGTGAGGGTTATTGTTGTGCGAAGATAGCCTCGTGAACCAGAGGGAGACATAAACGTGCCCAAAGTTGCCATCGAAATATCCGAGCTCCGCGATAAAGACGATAAAAAAGTGAAGGATTTATCCAAGTTTTTAGAAGAGAGAGTGAAGGCGAAAATCGACATCTCTGGCGGTGAAATCACCATAAACTACGAGGAGGAAAAGGAGAAGATTCCCTCAAAAGCGTATCTGCGGGTGATCCTCCGAAAATTTCTGCATAAGGCGGAGCTAAAAGAACAGTTTCGTGTGATCTCTGGCAAAGAAAACGTTTTCATCGTAAAGGAGAAGCGAGCTAGGGTAGAGGAGTAGGTTTCCGCTGAAACAAGGTGATCGACCTCTATCGCGGAGCACATCTCCGCGGCATCTCATTTAGAAATACGTTGATTGTGGACTCCTCAATAAGCATCGGCCTTCTTTTGTTTAGAGAAAAGTTAAGGTGAATAAGAGCGTTATCGGGCCGTTAAACGCTTCCATACCTCTAAGAGGCATCCTCGCGCCATCCATGTTTTCTTATGTGCTATCCCAAGTTCGCCGATGTCAATACAGCTTTTAGCTTCTATGAGCAGGTCTTGGGCAGATACTAGGGTGGGTCCGACTTCCACTTGTTTCGAAGGCAAGTTTAGCTTCCATGAAGACCTCTCAGCTTCTTCCTGCTGTGTGAGGGAGAAAAGAAAAAGCGCATATTCTAGTTCAGCGGCTGCCTCCCAAACAGAGCCCACCACCCCCTGCTCGTCCTTTTCCATCAAGGCTTTCATTGAATCCTCAAGACGGTTTATCGCAGACGTGATGGCTTCAATGATCTTCTCGTTTATCATCTTCCATTCATTTCCCATTCGGTTCTAACCTTCTATAAATTGTCGCATATAAATTTAGCAAATGCTTACGCCTGCTAAGTGCGTGTTTTGGGAGTCCTCAGCCTGTGATTAGGGCTCCCGAAAAAGTTAAAAAACTTCAAGATGTGACAGTCCTACAGGTGGTTGAATGGATTTTAGCTTCACGCCAGAACAGGAATTGCTCAGGAAGACAGTTCGTGAATTCGCTGAAAAGTGGGTTGCGCCTAAAGTGGATGAGATGGACAAAACCGGTAAACTTCTCATGGACCTCGTAAAGAAGATGGCTGAACTCGGATTTATGGGGGTGCTTGTACCTCCAGAGTATGGAGGAACAGGAATGGGTCACATTGCCAGAGTCATAATACTAGAAGAGATAGCAAGAGTATGCGCCGCCATGGCCAACACCCTACAAATATGCCACCTAGGACAAGCTCCCATCCTCTATTACGGGTCAGAGGAACAGAAGAAGAGGTGGTTACCCCCATTAGCAAGCTGTGAAAAGCTAGCGGCACTCGCTGTTACAGAACCCGTAGGCGGCTCAGATGTGCTCGGCATACAGACAACTGCAAAAAAAGAAGGAGACTGTTACATTCTAAACGGGAAAAAATGTTTCATAACCAACGCCCACATAGCCGACTTATGCGGAATATTCGCCAAAACAGGTGAAAAGGAGTTCAGCGTCTTCATGGTGGAAGCAGACTCGTTAGGCTTCAGACTTGGTAAAGAGGAAGATCTGTTTGGATTAAGAGGCGATACCGTAGGCGAAATATTCCTCGACAACTGCAAAGTGCCTAAAGAGAATTTGATAGGGAAAGAAGGAGACGGACTTAAAATAGCGTTGTCTTCAATAAGCAATGTGGGTAGACCCGGGCTTGCGGCAACAGGATTAGGCATTGCACGTAGATGCCTTGAAGAAGGGGCGAAATACGCAAATGAAAGAATGGCCTATGGGAAACCTATAGGGCAACTTCAAGGCGTTCAGTGGCTCCTAACAAACATATACATGGATTATCAAATCAGCCGATTGTCATCTTATTACGCAGCTTGGCTAAGGGATCAGAGTGCAAGATGCGATGCCGAGAACGCATTGGCGAAGTTTTGGGGCACCGGTGGCGCCGCTAGATGCGCTCACAACCTTATGCAGATCTACGGGGGTTATGGTGCTATAAATGAGTTTATTCCTCAACGCCTCTTAAGGGATGCTGAGACGCTGATACCCGCAGCAGGTACACTGGAGATCATGAGACTAGTGATGGCCAGAACAGCTCAGGAGTTTAAGTAGCCACATCTCATTTCCCCTTTCTGCTGGTATATCAAAATTCTTTCAATTTCTTAATTAGAGAATGAAAGCTCAAAGTAGTGAGAGATGTTTGTGGTTTGCCGTGAAAAGATTTGATCCATGCATAACGCCGGAGATAGAAGATAAGATGCAAGTTATCTTTCCGCGGAAACCTTGCTCACGCCGGCCTCCTTCTCCACGCGTATGACGTGCTCCGCCTTCTCGGCGAAGGCCTCGCTGTGGGTCACGGCGATGATTTGTTCGATGGCTTTTAAGCGAGAAATGGCCTCAGCAAGCCGATCAACCGAGCCGTCCTCTCTTCCTAGGCTTTCCGTTGGTTCGTCCAGGAGCAGTGTGTAGAGGCCGTGTCCAGTTCTCGACTGCATGATTAGTTGACCGAGGCCGAGACGATAGGCAAAGGCAAGGAGAGTTCGTTCCCCACCCGAGAGGTTTGAAACGCTCCGCTCATGGCCCTCTTCGCTCCTGACCAAAGGGGTATAGTCCTCATCGATCTTAACGATTAGCGTGGGTCCCGCTGGTCCGATGAGCCCGTCCAGAACCTGTTGAACTACCCGCTGCAAGTAAACGACGAACTCGCTTCTCAGCTTGGGTTGAATGCTTCTATAGGCCCCTCGTATCCCTTCAATAACTCCGAGAAGTCTCTCAATTTTCTCCATTCGCTCAATCTTTTGTTGGGCGTGGTCCAAGCGCTCCTTGAACTCATCCACTCTTAGCGTGAGGTCCCTTTTTCGTTCCTCTACCGTTTCTAATTTGTGCTTTGTGTCGGAGTGTTGTACGAACGCTGCACGTTCAATCTTTCTTGCAGCCTCAAGTTCTGCAATGTCGAATTTGGAGATCTCTGCACGTGTGGCGCTAAGTTGGTCTCGGAACGTTTTTTCTTGTTCTTGTTTCTCGTCAAATTCTGCTGAGAATCTGCTTAAGGATTCGTGTTCTTCGAGGATTCGGTTCTTTAAGTCTTCGATTTGAGGGAGGAGGGGTTGAAGGATTGACACAGCTAGGTGGACAACGCTGTGTAACTTCTCGAGCTCGTCGAGGTTCTTTTGAAGCTCAGTCAGCCTTCTTTCACGTTCAGCATTTTCTTCCCGAAGATGCTCAAGTAGTCTCCTCTTATAGTCTCCGGCCAGAGTTTGGAGACAAAGGGGGCACTTGCTTTCGGTTGTTAAGCTTGAGATGTTCCCTTGGGAAACGGCTAGTTGCTCTTTAGCAGACTCTTGCTCGCCCCCGAGGCTCCTCATCTGACCTTCAAGGGCTTCAAGGTATTTTCTGAGTTCTTCAACGGTTTGGTCGGGTTTTAATCCCACTTCCCGAAGCTTGTCTCGATGAGACCTCTCCTGAGCCTCCATGGATTTCAGGCGCTCTTCTAAGTCCTTGATGAAAACCCTTTTACGTTCAATTTCCTCCGCCAACCTCGCACAGGTGTCTTCCGTATTAGCGATGTTTATCTGCAGTTGGGCCTCTCTTCTTCGCAGCTCATCGGTCTGTTTTCTCAGTTCCTCGAGGCTCTGAAGGCGGGAGGTCGCCTCGTTAAAGCTGGCCTCAGCTTGAACGAATTTCTTCCTCAAGTCCTCAAGCTCGTCCTCGATGGATGAAAACTCCTCCACCACTTTGTTATAGTCGGTCTGGAGCTTTTCAACTCCAACTACGTCGAAATCCCGCTCGTAGACACCCTTCTCGACTTCGTAATCTCTCTGAAAACTTGCTAAACCTTTCTGCGCTTCCTCATAATCGGAGAGCCCAAACAACTGGTCAAGTCTGTTCTGTCGAGGTCGTGGAGCCACATCCAGCAACTCCTTTAGATGCTCTTGCCGAACCCAAACAACTTCGCGGAAGAGATCCCTATCGAGGCCAGTGATCGCTTTAAACTGTTCGGCCACCGCCTCGCTCTTTGCGCTAGCGACGAGCTTATCGTTCTCATAGAGTTTAAGTTGTTCCATGTCTTGGCTGATGCCTGTCCCTCGCCTTCGGAGGCCTCTCCAGATCGTGTAGTTTTTTCCCTCGTGAGTGAAGTGTACGGCTACCTTTCCAATGTCCACCCCTTCCCTCAGGAGGTAGTCGTAGCTCCTGCCTAGGGGATCTCCGAAGAGGGCGAAGTCGATGGCGTAGAGAACACTGGATTTTCCGCACCCTAAGCCTCCGACGAGGCAGTTGAAGCCCTCGGCAAAGGGGATCGCCGTTTTTACGTGGGACCGAATGTTCTCGAGGTTCACGACCTTGACTCTCATGGGAACACCTCCAGAGCCTCCTTCACCTTGGCTTCGTCCTTCCTCACCAAGGGCTCGATGAGGTTCACGGCCAGTCTGGCTGTTTTTTCAGCCTCTTCCCTAGAGTAGCGCTCAGAGAAGATTTCGAAAAAGTATTCAAAGGCTTTTGTTTTGAGATCTTTTAGCTCGCCCTCGAAGATGGAGCGGATCACCTCCTCGGGAACCTCTGTCTCCCTTAGTCGAAGGAGGGGGCGCACGAGGAGAGCCCTTTCGGTGGAGCTTCTGATTTTGGCGAGGTCCACCTCCCCACGACTGGCCTCAGCCGGCAGTATCCCCCGCAGAATAGGAATGATGACGGCTCCTGGCTCGTCCGCCTCCTTGACGAGTTGCACTGCTTTCTCCGTGATTTTCGCAGGGGTTAAGCCGGTGTAGTCGTGGTCTAAGACGAGGAATCGACGGGGGGTTTCCAGCTTGATGTGTTGTAGCTCAGGGACCCCCTTTTCATTGACCTCCACGTAGTAGAAGCCCTTCTCGGTCTCGGCGTCCTCGTAGCTCACGGTTTCGGTGCATCCGCTATATACGAGGAGGCCGTTTTTGAAAGGGATTTTGTAGGGTGCGTGGATGTGGCCTCCCGCGTAGTAGTTGAAGTCGTCGGGGAGGAGTTCGGGTGGGGCTTCGGCTTCCATTTGTGGGGGCTTCATAGTGGGGATGTCTAGGGCCATGTGGAAGACGAAGATGTTGAAGATGGAGGGGTCGGGGGTGGGCTTGTTCTCCTCTAGAAAGGCGGGGAGTTGTTCCTCGGTCCTTCGCCTGGTTCGAAGGTTGGGTATGCCGTAAACGTAGCAGCCCTCTCTACGCCAAGATGCGCCTTCGTGCCGAGGCAGGTAATGGATCAGGCCGGCGCTGTCTAGTGGGTTAAGGATGGTGCCCGTGATCACGTTTGGAGCAGAATCGTGGGAGCCGTCCACCGCCAGCGCGGGGATTCCCGCGTCCCTGAGCCGTCGGAAGTTGGTTATGGCGGTTTCGAGGGTGGTGTTCAATGGGCGGGCGTGTTGAAAGAGGTCTCCTGCCAGGATCATGAAGTCAGGCCTTAGTTCGATGGTTTTGTCCACCACCTCCTGAAAGGCCGCGTTGAAGTCTTCTCGTCGAACGTCCAGGTTGTACTGCGCATAGCCTAGGTGCAGGTCAGCCACGTGAACAAAGCTAAAGGGTTTCACCGCCTTCCCCCTTAGTGAATATGGTTATCTTTTAAGTATAAGGAAGGGGCAAGATATGGTTATTGGAGACGGTGATTTGGGAAGAGAATACCCCACAAGGCCCATTGTGGGCGTGGGAGCTGTCATCATGCACGAGGGTAAGCTCCTCCTCGTAAAGAGGGGCGTCGAGCCCGCGAAGGGAAAGTGGAGCATCCCGGGAGGAGTTGTGGAACTGGGAGAAATGGTTCGAGACGCAGTCATTCGAGAGGTGAAGGAGGAGTGTGGCCTAGACATCGAGATCGTGAAGGAAACTCCCATGGACGTGCTGGACAGCTTGGTCATGGACGATGACGATCGCCTAAAGTATCACTACGTCCTGCTTCAGTTTCTAGCTCGGCCAAGGGGTGGAACCCTCAAGCCCTCCTCCGACGTGCTAGAGGCCCGATGGGTCCCCCTAGAAGAGGTAGAAACCTACGACCTCACCAAGTCCCTCCGCCTATTCCTCAAAAGACATCGAAACGAACTAAAGAAATTGTAACTATTTTTCTCAGATGCTCCGAAGTGCTGTGGATTACAATGAAGGAAATTTATGAAAAGGCTTAAATACTTAGAAGTGTATTTTACGTAGAAATCAAACGTTCAAAATACGTAGGTTGTTTACGATGAAATATAGAATCGTCATCGATAGGCCCTTCGGTCGGATTGAATTGGAAGCCGAATCAATAGAAGAAATCTTAGATCAGTTGCGGTCCTTTCCTGAGTGGATGACGGTGATCGATCAGTCCATTATAGAGCGAGCCTTAGCCCCTGAGCCTAAGGAAGAGTTGAGTGGGATTGTGGAGTTTACGGTGGATGGTCCGGCTATCATTGTGCCCGCTGAGAAGGTGACGGCTAAGGAAGCCATTGGCTTACTGTTGTATGCCTCTGGTCCCAATGGCTTGGAGCCGAAGGAGATCAGTCGATTGCTTTCCCTGAGCGGCATAAGCATGGCCGGATACGCGGCGAGGATGAGTGAGATGAAGCGCGAGGGCTTCCTAGTCAAAGAGGCAGATCGGTATAAGCTTTCGGTTAGGGGGAGAAGTTGGGTTGAAGAGATTGTATCAAGACTACGAGGTTAAAAAGGGCTTTTCTGGGCGGTCAGAAAGTCCCAAGCTGAAGGTCACCATCAAGTATGGGTCCCTAGAATCTACGTGTGAGGGATCCGCAGACGAGGTCTTAAAATTCGTGTTTCGCTTCGTCAGAGACATCTACCCCAACTACGCGATCGTCAGCGGACTAACCCTGACCGTGGACTTAGAGAACCTACTCAAGAGACTTAAAGATGTTATAACCTTCCTTCCTAAAGGTCAAGCTATCATATTGAAGCCCACCAAGGACTTGACGGACAGCGACCTCATCCTCACCTATCTGGTGGCGGCTTACGCAGGAAACCATATCGGCCTGGCTGAAAACGACTATCTTTCCATGGCTGACCTGTTAGACAGGACGGGTAAACCGGCTGGCACCGTAGCAGGTCGCCTAAGTGAGCTGGCGGGTAGGCTGTGCGTGGAGAGGGTGGGTCGTGGTGAGTACCGGGTAACCTCCTACGGAGTCAAGGAGTTTATGGACGCGATTTTGCCTAAGTTGGAGGGAGCGAAATGAGCGAGGAAAAACTCCTAAACCAGAGGAAGAAAGAGCTTGAAGTTTACGTGAAGTATGACCAATTTGAGGAGGACTTCAAGGGACCGGTGGACCAGGTGCTGCGGACTCTAATCACTTTTCTAGATAAGGTATATCCAGGTTTAGAAATCTTGTCTCAGGTACGGTTGACGATTGACCTGCAAAAGCTTATTGAAGAAATGAAAGGCATCATTGCTATTGCTCCGAGCGGTCCCGTGGTCCTGTCTAAGAAAAAACTGACCGTTAAAGAGCTGATCGGACTAAACCTGACAGGAGCCTTTGTTGGCTACAAGCTAAACTTAACAGAAAAAGCCTCCTTATCGTTGGATGAATTGGTGACCCTATCCGGCAAAACAAAAGGCAGCGTGAGTGGCGCATTAACCCCCATGGTCAACGATCGTCTCGTAGAAAAGCCGGAAAAGAGCGAGTATAAAATCTCCTTGCTGGGAATCAAGCACTTCATCGACGAGGTGTTTCCAACGTTAAGGGAAGAAACTCATTAAACTTGTCGTGCACCTGCACATAAGCAAGGTGCGGCGGGTCGCTAAGTCGGAGATTTCCGGCCTCAGCGACAAACCGCTCAGGGGGTGTTTAGCGGAGTGTCCCACCGCACCCAGATTAAAAAAGGAAACAATTGCCTAATAAGGGGTTCGCTGAGAGAGCGCAAAACAACCTATCCCCATCTATGTCTGGCTCTGAGAAACCTGATTCTAGACGAGGTTTCCAAGGATGTGCACGAGGATTTCTTGAAGCTGCCAGAAGTTGTTTCCATGGTTAAGGAAAAGTTGGCCCTTCACCCTGTAGACCGCAAGACGCCTTTCGGGAGGGTCGTGGGAGCCGACGCTGGTAGTCAGCGGGTGCCCCTAGCCTCACGATGGTTCGCCGTCATCGCCGCCCTCCTCTATCAGCTCCCCAACGCAGAGAGGTACTTCACCGATCCCGAAATCATCAAGCTTCCCTACAGCTTCTCAGGAGAGAAGTTCCACGAGATAGTGAGTGTTAGGCGCGAGGCCAAGCTCTTTGAAACTTCGGCAGAATTTTTAATGAACCACGGAAACGTGGACCTCATCCTAGTTGATGGTCCCCTGGCCTTCGGCAATTGGTGGGCCAACAAGGGCGAGGATCGAGACCGCTTTGCGCTGATCTCCTCCATAAACCTGCTGCTGAGCCTGTGCGCCTTGGAAGATGTGGCCGTGGCTGGGGTGGTGAAGAGGGCGACCGCCCGATACCTGATTCACTACTTGGGACTACAGCAGAGGACCTCCCTCTCCGACGCCTTTGTTCTCCTTCAAACGCTAAAGCCGGGTGAAAGAACCGATGTCTTCTCTCCCAGGGAGGCCCTGATAAGGACAGTGAGGGCTGCCCCCTTCATGGACCTCATCGACCACCCCATCTATTCATTCTACATGCGCTCGTCCTCCAACCACATGGTTCCTCCCATCAGAATCGACGTTCCAGGGTTCATGCTGGACCGTGTGGACGACATAGCCGGCTACTGCTATTCTACCGCGGTGCACAACGGGATACCCCTCCCTGTCGTGAAGGCAGACGAGGAGGTTCGAGTGACCAAGAGGTTTGTGAACGAGGTTTATTCAGAGCTCATTCCTCGGCTGGAGAGCCGTTTCGGTTCTTCCCTAACTGCCGGAATCTGGGGGGAATTCCAGTGAGAGTCGGGTACAGCTTCAGCGTCTCCGGGAACTATCACTCGACCCAGATCGCCGTAATCCTAGAGAGGGGTTGCGAGGTCGCCAAGGGAGACCTAGTCTACGTGAAACACCCAAAAAACGATCTGCCAGTGGTGTACCAGATCACCAAAGCATACTCGCACAAGGAAACCCGAGACTACGAGGAGGCTCTGCTGAAGGAGGGAAGCGTAATAAGAGATGATGAAAGGACCACGGTGAGGGCCCAAGCCTACCAGTGGGGCTGGCTGGATGGAGAAGCCATTAGGCCATTAAGGTATCCCCTACCTCCCAACACTCCGGTTTTCAAGGCGGAACCTAAAACAATCGAAGAATTCACCAAGCCCTCCTCAAGGTGGAGAATCCTACTCGGTGAGGACCCGAGCAGCGGCTTGGATGTGGAACTTGATCTGTACTATTTGATCAGACAGTGTTGCCTCATATGTGGAGCCGTAGGCACGGGGAAAACAACCACTGCGATCTCCATGATCGCGAGAGCCGCCCAAGCTGAGCCCCCGGTTAAAATCTTCATCGTTGACAAGGATGGGGAATACGGCAGCCTAGAAAGAATGTTTAAGGAAAAGGTGAAGAGGGTTCCCTGGTTTTCCTTTTTCCGATCCGATGAGATATGCGTAGAGGATATTATAAGCGAGTTTGGATGGCAGAGAGGCTGGTGGACGTCAAAGATTCTCATGAAAGGTCTAAGCCTCCTCAGAAGCGCGGGACAACCCCTGATTAAACGGAATCTCGTTGAAGCCGTGAGGTCGGTCTTCGACAAGGATGTTGGCTTCAGGAAATCCGACTCAGATTTTGACAGTTACAAGAAACAGGTAATGGAGGCCATCAGGTTTTCAAGGATGATCCCGAGTGAGCACGTTATAGCCCTAGACCCAGTTGAGTTGCTGAACCGATACAGAATAGTGATCATGGACCTATCCCAGGGGCCCAACGGATGGGCACAAAAGCACATCGTATTAACTCAGGTGTTAACGAAAATTTTCTATGAAGCCTTAGAAAACTCCGGTTTTGGCTGCGTCGTTGTTCTGGAGGAGGTCATGTACTACGCTCCACAGTGGACGCAGTTTTCCATCGGAGACAAGGACAGCAGAGGTAGGTTGTTGTCTATCGTCAAAGAGATAGCCACCAATGGGGGACGAAACGGAATCGGGTTGTGGGTTGTAACCCAACGACTCGCCACCGTAGACAAAACCGTGATAACCCAGTGCGCCAACAACGTGATTTCACATGCATTAGAGGACGTTGACAAGAAGAGGCTTCAGGAAGTGGTGGGAGAGCACTTTGTTGACCTCTTGGGGTCGCTACCCCAAGGGGAGGCTATCCTAAAGGGAACCGCGTTAAAGTGCAAGTTCCCTGTTTGGGTGAAGGTTAAGCCGGAGTTAAAGCCAGCTTCTGCAGCAACTCCCCCCATGTCAAGGTTCGAGACGATGGCTCTAATCGAGAAACAAGAACTCAAGCCAGAGATTCTGGTGTAACGCCACGTTAGCCCTCAACTACACCCCGCAATCTAGGCAACACCTGCTCTGTAATCCATCTTTCTCCCACTACCCATACAAGTAAAAATGAAGGACGGAAACGTCAAGATCGAGATTGAATGCCGAGAAGACCAGCTACAAGACGCCATTGGAAAATCTTATCCACTTTCATGGAGAGGGCAAAGGAGGTTCCCATCATACTAACAAGAGAAGGCAAACCAAGACGTTATCGATATACTCAGAAAACACCGCCTACACGCTAAATCTACAACCAAAAACGACTTATCCTCGATTTCTTTGGTTCATAAAAGTCCATAAATTCCGATTGGAATATTCTCCATCCTTTCTCTGGGCCAACCTCGAAACTTTCCGCCAAGCATCTAAAGAACTGTAAGATATACTTACCATTCACTATGAACTCATGCATTTTTGCATACCTATTTTCTCCAGTTACCGCGAAAAAATGTTCACTGCGATATCTCGTTTCCAAAGGTAGCGGGAACTCATAAACCAACCACTTTTCTTCTTTATAATGTTCTTCATTGTGTGGAACTTTGAAAGTTTCGCTGTCCATCTCATTTGGGTCGAATGCAAGAGAGAACAAAGGCGCACTGGTCACGACTACTGGAATAAGAGTTACACCGAGAAAATATGGCCATCCGTACTTTTTCTTGTAGCTTTCTAGTCGTTTTAAGCCTAATTTCATATTGTTGTACAGTCTCTCCGCTTCCGAATCAAAAAGATGCTTAATTCCCTTTGCCACCGTTAGACATGCAGAATGGACTACCTCCGGATTTGTTTCCAGCCGCTTTTTCTTATTGAGAAGAAGTTCCAAGCCTATGGTATGACAAGAAGGAAAGCCAAGTTTAGATTCGGCTAGTAACTCTGAAACTCCGCGTAATATAGTACCATTAGCTGTGTGAAGATGGTGCACTTGAATTAAGAAAGGTTCACTTTTAGAACCAACAGGTTCTCTTCTATAAAATATCCACTTCTTTCTCATTGGATCCTGTCGTTTGCATTCAACTACAGCTATTTTTAGTGCTGTTTCATGACAAATTAGATTTGCCTTAATATCGAATGTTTTATCATCAGAGATCGGATACTCTTCAAAATCAATTATCCATCCGGCTTCTTTTATTTTCTCCGCGCAGTATTTCTGGAAGAAATATCCTTCTTTGTTTAAAGTATCAGTGACATCTGTTTCCATTTAAGATCATTTATTAGATATATCGAAAGAGTGTTATTTCTTTATCGTCTTAGCTATCTTCGGCATCTTATCAGCATGTGTCTTGACCGAGGGAATTGAAACATACGTTTGGAGTTATTCAGTTTCATTAAGCTCACTAATAGATTGCCAAGGTTCTCGGCTTTTCGTTGTTCGAAAAACTTTCCCGATGAAGAGAATTATTGAAAATAGTAAGAAAATAAGAACTGATATATATGGTCTGAATTCAGGGAAGAACGTTGGAAAATAGTTATACAAAAGCAAATTTGTCAGTAATGAAAACAGACTTGCAATAACGCCATAAAATAATACACCTTGTTGTTGTTTAAGGAATTCGTTCTTGAGTCTTTCGGTGGTTAATAGAATGAAAAGTTGTTCAATATCCTGTCGCAGTCTTGTCCGTGGATTAGTATCTAAGGTATTCTTTGCATATTTGAATAACCCCTCCAAATAGCCTTGTTTGCTCTTCTGCCTTTTTTCATAATTCAACAAAGGGCCTACCGGCAACTCGGGATCTATACAGTAATGATAAAACCATCTCCAGGTTCTCGCAGTCTCGATAAATGGCCGTTTGAATCTTTCCTGAAGTATGTAGAGAGATAATTCTATGAATCCTATAATGGATAAGCTTGTAATGAAGGGAAATAGCAAAGTAAACAATTCTTTTAAATAATTAGTCAGAAGGACACCTAACGCAACTGAGAATGTTAAAAATGCCAGACCGATCTCCAGAGAACTTTTTCGCTTTGACTCAGTATACGATACTCTTGTGTGAACATGATCAATTATTTTTAGGGTTGATTCGTCAATTTTCACTGCTTCTTTTTCTTTTAATCCTTTAAAGAGTTCGTTAAATTTCTTCCTATAGTCATCTGAAACCATAATCCTTCAAAGTTTAAATTTGTTTACATACCTATATATTAGATTTCCCTTTTCATCGTATTCACCGCTGGGAATAACATTGACCATATCTGTAGGGGAGTTGTTAGAAAAAGGAGTATTCCACTTTACTCTGACAAAGTCTGAAACAGAACTAGCTTGTTTCCCATTAATGGATTTAAGTCGGCTTTTCCTATTTACCACACACCTTATAGAACCTTTAGGAGACCATTCCCGTTCAATAAAAGAATAATAGATCTTACAGGAACTCTTTCCTTCAAACACAGCTTTGGTGTTGTTATGTTTATAAACATCTTGAAATCCTTCAAGATACCTCACACCACAACAACACATATCATCACCAAGATCATGTAGGTCGTTGTCTGCAGCCCCATAAGTCATCCGTTTGTGGTGGATGTACCGAACTAAATTCGTCAAATTCTCTATTTTTTCTCTTGATGGAATTTCAAAAAACATTCCTGACGGTTTAGAACATCGTTCTCTATAGTATCTTTCAATGTCAAATGAACAAATCTTAGACATTAGTTTTCTTCTGACACGATTAGCATATGTGGGCAATTTGTAATGCTCTATTAAAACATGTCGGCATCCTGCATCCGATAATTTATCAATAAGTTCAAAATCTTGGGTGTTAACTTTTGGGATCAGAGGTTGCAGTCTACATGCCGTCCAAATATCCATATCCGATAATCTTGAAAATAATTCAAGTCTTTTGTCAACGCTTGGTGTGTTGGGTTCTAACTTTTTCGCAATTTCATCGCGACTTGTTGTTAGGGTTATTTGAACGGCTACTTTCATTCCATTCAGTACGTTTAAGTATTTTTTCTCCAAAAGAAGATCACTCTTAGTGCTAATGACGGTGGGATAGTCGTATTTCTTTAGCAAAGAGAGGGTTTTCAAGCTTACTTTTAACTTCTTTTCTATAGGTTGAAAAGGGTCACTCATTCCTCCAAAGTGGATAGGCATTTTTCTTCTTAGACATTCGATTATTACATTTTTGGCTAAATTTTCTTTTTCAAACGCATTTTTAAAGTAAAAATTTATTATTGAAAAATCCGCTGGCTGGATGTCATTCATATTTATATTCAGATTCCTATCGATTGCAAAGCAATATGCACAGAAGAATTGACATCCTCTATAGGTGTCAAGTCTAAAAGGAATCGTACAGTGATAAAATTGACAGGTTAATGCAATAGGGTTCTTGTAAAGATTCATAACGATTCCCATAGATCGAGATGTTAATATAAAAGTCTATAGATTAAAAATGTGCGCGCACCTTCTCACTCTATCATTCTTAACTTTGGCTTTACAAAGCTTTGGACAAAACTTTTGGCAGCATTTCTTTTTGTAGTTGTATTATTGCTATTGTCGTTATTTTGTAGTTTCCTTCTTCTGTTTTAGCTACCATTCCTTGTTTGACAAGTTCGCCTAGTCTTGTTGTTGTTATTTTCATGTTTTTTCCCAGCTTGGCTGCAAGTTGTTCTTTTGTCATGGTTTCTCTAGTTAGTTTTCCTAGTCGATAGCCTATGTACGCCGCCAACAAGTGGAGTTGTAGGGTTTCGCTGTCTGTCAGCTTCTCTTTGGGTATGAGGAGTTCTGGTCCTTCAGGCGCAATGGCGATTACGTCCTTAAAGTCTTCGACTAGTTTGGCGAGGTCAACTACTAACGTCACTTTGCGTGCTATGTCGAAGGCAGGGACCATCTCACTGAAAAATCGGTTGACGCTCACCCAAACATCGTTTAAGTTGCCAGTAAACGTCTGCCCCATGTCCTTGTACTTGACGTGCACGGTGATGGTTTCTTCACTCAACTGGTCGCACCCTTCAGCCTTGCCAGCACCTCTTCTTCTATCCATTTTTCTCCTTGGGTGGTGAGTTTCCACTCTGGCATGGCGGGGTTTGGCTTAAACACGATGGCCCGCTTTGCCATCTCGTTGAGGCGAGCCGGAACCTGAGATTTTATCCCACTCGACTCGATGAGTCGGCTCATTTGGGTGGCAGTGTTGGTTTTTTCATTAGAAGCATACAAGATCAGTCCAACGGCTTCGTAGTGGGTGAGTTTCTCTCGAGTGGTGATGATGGGTCCTTCGGAGGTGAATTCCATGATCCCCTCGAGCTGAATTTTCATGGGCGGGGTCAGTTTTGTGGATATGAGGCCGTCTATTTCGCTCATGAATTGGGGCGGCATGGCTCTTAGCGTTTCGAGGATTTCTTGAGGGGTGTTTCCCTCCACCACAAGCTCGCCAAAAGGGGCTTTAATCTGCACCTGAATTCTCCCCATACTTACCTCCCACTCCACTAGGCGTACACATACCTTTATTGCCCTCTTACCTTTTAATCTTTAAAATCAATTTTCATCAAAATGGTGACGCTCTAACAGCGTATAAGTCGTTAAGCTACTGAGTACATTCCTCCAGCTTCCTCTTTAGAGCCTCATTCACCAGCTCAGCCTTTACTCGTCCTCTAACCTTTTTCATGATCATGCCCATGAGGGGACCAAGTGCGTCCATGCGTCTTTCCCCTATGAGGCTTCTGTTTTCCTTTATCAGATCGTCTATCATGGCTTCCAGCTCCCTCGAAGAGAGCATCGTTAACCCAAGGCTTTCAACAGCCTCTATCGCGGTTGCGCCCTCATGCTTGGACAGCCAAGTTATGATGTCGGGTATCGCCTCCTTAGCAGTTTTGTCAGCGTCTAGGACGTGAAACAGCTCTCTGATTTGTTCATCAGAGACCCTCTCAACCTCGACTCCTTCTCTTCTCAACGCCTTCATGGTCTCGGTCAACGCCACCGCTATGACAGTGGGTGAAACCCCGGTTTCCCGAGCTATCGCCTCAAAGAGATCAGCGTACTCCGAGTCAAGAACCTGCCTCGCCAGCTTTACGTTCAGCCCATACTGCCTCATTAGGCGCTTCATCCTTTGTTCAGGCAACTCAGGGAGACGAACACGCAGCTGCTCAAGATATTCTCGGGTTAATTGAATTGGTGGCACATCGGTCTCAGGGTACATTCGGGCGGCGCCCGGCCTTGGCCGCGTGTATCGGGTGGTTCCATCCGGATTTGCCGCACGGGTCTCTTCTGGAACGCCCCTCAGGGCTTCTATCGCCCTCTTTGTCACGGCTTTCAGCGCGTCGGCTGCGTTTTCCGGGGTGTCTGCCACAAACACCACGGCGTCTTGAGGCTCCGTTTTCATGAACCGTTTGAGTTGACTCGTTTCCTCCGTTGTTATGCCGTAGGCGGGGAACTCGTCGGTGTGAAAGATGCCCCCCACCCTCCCCCAGAAGTGGGCGACGTCCGCCATCTCAGATCCCAGTCTTGCGCCGGGCATGAGCTCCACCTTGAGAAGCCCAGCAAACCTTGGCAACTTCACCGCTAACACCTGTTTATGTTCGATGAGAGCCCTATGAACCACTCGGCATCTCGTTTGCCCAAAGACTGAGGTGACATCCACAAACTCTTCTTTGATGTCCTCCTCGGCTACCCCTCGCCTTCTAAGCTCGTCTCGTATTTTCAGGAGGTTGAGTTGGCGCTGAACCTCGTATTCCACCACCTTAGAGACCAGCTCCAGCTCCTGAACTCCCTTTATCTCGATGATGGCTCCCTCTCGGATGGAGATGTTGAGGTCTTGGCGGATCGTTCCTAGGCCTCGCTTCACCCTCCCTGTGGCCCTCAGAATGCGTCCGATGGCTAGGGCGGTCTTCTCTGCCTCTTGGGGAGAGTAAAGGACAGGCGCCGTCGTAACCTCAATCAGCGGAATCCCTAAGCGGTCGATGCGGTATCGGATAATAGAATCCTCCTCCCCCATCTTTCTAGCGGCGTCTTCCTCGAGGCCCACATGCTGTACAGGAATCCGTTTCCCCTCAATATCCACCTCACCGCCAAGGGCGACGACGCAGGTCCTCTGGAAACCCGTGGTGTTGGACCCGTCTATGACGGTCTTGCGCATCACGTGGATCTCGTCCACGGGCCTCGCCCCTATCACGAGGGCAACTATGAGAGCGGTCTCCACAGCCTCTCGGTTAAGGTCGTGGGGCGGTTCCTCATCCATTTCCACGAGGCATGAGGTTTCTCTGTTGGCCTCGTAGAGGATCTTCACGCCCTTCTGAAACTCGAAGAAAGCGGCTGGATCTATTTGACCCAGCTCGCTCTGGGTGGGCCTCAGTCTTCTTAGGAAGGTGATTTCCGGTTCCTCCTTGAAAAGCTCGGGCTGGCAGGAGCAGAAGAGCTTGGCTCTCGTGTCCAGTTGTTGATGCACCTCGATTCCGGCTTTTAACCCGATTTTTGAGTAATCGATGCTCATGTAGTCTCAACTGCCCCCCTTTCCTCATGCTGGCCTTTTCGGCGAGATTTCATAGACCATATTCATGGTGAGAAGCTTTTTAGCTTCTTTCATATTACACAGTTTTCACAATTTAGTATAAAGGTATGGGTCCAATTTTCTGCTTATTAGAACTCGCCCCTTGAGCTACCTTTTCTCATGCTAATTTTAAATGTTAAAAGAATCACTTAACTAGCATGTGAAAAGGGGTGGTTGCGCATGTGTCGTTTATTTGGGATGCTGTCTGTTAAAGCTTCTAACGCACGAAAATACCTTCTCGAGGATCCATGTTCTATTTATGTTCAAAGCAGGGTGGATCCAAGCCGGCTGCAAAGCGATGGTTGGGGGATAGGATTCTACGTGGAGGGTGTTCCAAAGGTTATCAAAAGCGAGAAACCAGTCTATAGGGAGTATGAAAAGTTTGCCTCAGCTGCGCAGATTGCCAGTTCAAGAGTGGTGTTAGCACATATTAGGCGAGTAAGTAATCCCAAGGGGCTACTCAGAGAACAGTTGATATCAATTGAAAATTCGCAACCTTTCAGTTATGAGAAGTACATCTTTGTCCACAATGGGGCGATAAACATACCAGACGAAGTTGCGGAACGCTTAGGCGAGTGGAAAGGAAGGGTGAGAGGTCTCAATGATAGCGAAGTGTACTTTTGGTATGTTGCGAAGGAGATGACGAAGGGAGCGAGTTTTCAGGAAGCTATTGAGAGGTTCAAGAAGGTGCTTTCAGTTCTGTGGCAAAGGAGAAGAGAGAAATGTGATCATGATCGTCCATACATAGGGTTAAACGTTTTATTTAGTGACGGAGAGAGACTTTACGCCTATTGCAAATATGACAGTGAAGACGAATCAAAATTATCCCTTTGCTTGAAGGATCAACCTTACTTTCGGATGTCCTACCTTGCTGATTCTGCATGTTTGGTCGTGACCTCGGAAAAAACGAACCACGAAGACAAGTGGCAGGTTCTAAAAAGCGGACAACTTTTAACTGGGCAGGTCTTTAGAGATAACATAAAGATAAGCCTTCAAGAAATCTGATTTCAGCTTTTACCTTTTTCTATTTAAACCAATTCTTTGATTATTTTTTTAAGAGTTATAATAAAAGATTTGAATTGTTAACAAATAAAAAGAGGAAGTCGGGTTTTAATTCTAGCTTATATTTGCCTTTGGATATCACTTAGGTCTCTTATAGAGTTATGGCCAAATGCATCGAATGTAAACACTTATGAAAGGTCTATTCTGGATATCACCAAAGAATGGATTGCCTCTCAAAAATCTTTTATGCTTGGGAGTCATAAAACGTTTGACAAATTGTAAGGAGGTGAGTTGGGTGGCTAGATTTTTGGTATTGTGGCGTATGAATCCGGCAGCACCATGGCCTACAGACCCCTCTGAGGCCTTAAAACAGACTGAGATGATGTTTGCGGCCATCGATGAAGCCATAAAGAAGGGCGGGGTTGAGGAGTTTGGCTTCTTCCCAGACGGAGCCTCTGGATACTCCATCGGTAAAGGGGAAGCCACAGATGTCTTCAGAAGCGCAAGCATGTTCCAACCCTACATTCTCTGCGAGGTTCACGAGATTATACCATACGAGAAGGGCAAGGAAATCACAATTGCAATGATGAAGGCTATAGTCGAAGCAGCAAAGAAGTAGTTGCTCTCAGATATGCTTACTAACGAATTTTAATCTCCTTTTCATTTTTTATGATTAAGAAATTTATCGAAGCAAATCTCAAAACTACAATACTAAAGAGGCAATTTAAGATAGAGATGTAAGGATAAGGACATAACTTTGAAAAATACTATGAGATAGAAAGAGAAAGGAATGTACCAACTTCAAGAAGTCTACGTTTCATCTTGACTATTCAAGTTCTTAAGGGGATTCTGCAAAGACGCCTCTTGAACTTATCTCCCCAGCGAAGTTAGTCAGCATGAGCTTCCTAGTCTCATCAAGATCTCTAGGCTTAAACGATCCCAAAACCCACATGAGCTTCACGAGGGCTGTTTCGGGGAGCATGTCTTCGAGGGGGATGACTCCCATAGCCAGAAGGTCTCGACCCGTGTCGTAGACGTTCATGTTTACACGACCCCAGAGGCACTGGGAGGTCATGACGACGACCAGTCCTTGCTTGATGGCTCTCTCGACCGCTGAGAAACAGTAGTTGCCTACGTGGCCGAGCCCAGTTCCCTCGAGGACGACCCCTCTATATCCGTCGGCGACGTACCAGTCGATGACCTTAGGATCTAAGCCTGGATGAAACTTTAGGAGAGCCACCTTTTCGTCAAAATCCGGCTTTAGAAGGAGTTTTCGATCCGGGTCCCGTTTCCTATATTCTTCTGTGAGCATAGCAACCTTTTCGCCCTCTGCCCTCGCGAGGGGTGTGGCGTTAACGGATTGAAAGGTGTCCCGTCGGCTCGTGTGACACTTCCTAACCTTGGTTCCACGATGGAATATGATGGACTTGTCTGAAACCGTTTCGTGCATGGCCACCACCACCTCGGCAAACGGAGCTCTAGCAGCCGCTGTCACAGCACCCATTAAATTGGTTGCCGCGTCGGAACTCGGACGATCCGCGGACCTTTGGGAGCCCACCATAACCACGGGCACGGGTAGGTTCTGCAGGGCAAAACTCAGAGCCGCGGCGGTGTACCCCATGGTGTCGGTTCCATGCGCCACCACCACCCCCGCCACCCCGTTTTTAACATGTTTTGCGACGGCCTTGGCTGTTTCTGACCAGTGCCTTGGGGTGATGTTTTCACTGAAGAGGCTGAGGACAATCTCAGCGTCTATCATGGCGATCTCTGAGAGTTCGGGGACGACGCTGTAGAGGTCGGTGGCCGAGAGGGCTGGACGAACCCCTCCGGTTCGGTAGTCTACCCGACTCGCAATGGTTCCGCCCGTGCTCACGATCGTCACCCTGGGTAAACCGAGCTTCTGCATCGGGGGTGGCGGAGAGATAAAGGTGGGCCTGATTCCCACCCCGATTTTTTTGATCTGAGTGGTGGGAGTGACCTGGATGCCGACGTTGTAGCCGCTCTTCGTCTTGATGACGACGTGTTTTTCGTCGCCATACTCGGATCGGGGGATGAGGATGCCCTCATAGGTGGCTTTATCCTTTATTATGCGGATGATGTCCCCTATCTCAGCCCCAGCCTCCTTTAGGGCTCGTAGGGCCTCTCCCTTATAGCCTAGAAATTCCTCGCCCAACTATTACATCTCCAACATTTTAGGATGTAATGTTACTATAATCCCTATCTGTAGGTTATATATAGTATCCACATTAAAGTATCCTACCCAAGTTCTTCTCTATCAGAAATCGAATTACAGCAAGCACCGATTTCATCAAAAGCAATTATTCCATCTCTTCTCTTTCATTCAATGAAAAATAGATTAAATCAGTTCGCAACTAGGATGTGGTTATAAGGAGAACTTGTTAGAATTAATGTTAAGGCGGTAAATTGTATGAGTAAAACCGAGAAGAATTTAAGAACCGCATTTGCGGGTGAAAGCCAAGCGAGAAACAAGTATACCTTCTTTGCCAAGGTAACCAGAGAAGCTGGATTAGAGCAAATTGCCGCAATTTTCGAAGAAACCGCTGACAACGAGAAAGCACATGCTGAACGTATTCTCAATTTTCTCAAGGCTCTAGGAGACACAAAACAGAATTTAAGAACCGCAATCGAAGGAGAACACTATGAGTGTGCAGAGATGTATCCCGGATTCGAAAAAGTTGCACGTGAAGAAGGATTAACCGAAATCGCTGATTTTTTCAAGGAAGTAGCTGAAGTAGAGGAACAACACGAAAAAAGGTACAAGAAACTGCTCAAGAATCTTGAAGAGAACAAAGTTTTCAAAAAAGACCAAGCAGTCAAATGGAAATGTAGAAACTGCGGCTATGTTCATGAAGGGAAGGAAGCACCTAAAGAATGCCCTGCTTGTGGATATCCCCAGAGCTACTACGAGTTGTTATGTGAAAATTACTGAACTGTGAGAGAAGAAAAACAATTCTGCGGAAATGTAGCGTATACAGGTACGTAAATGACGAAGAAGCACCAATTTGACCCCTCTATAAGGCAGTCCAAACTACACTTGAAAGATATTCGGACCCATTAAACCATAGGTTAGATCCCTCCTAGCATATACCCATTCCTGCTATCGCAGCCCTTACTGGATTAGCCGTCTTGCGATAGCCGCACACGTTGCTGCGTTCCTCAACCTTTCGGGTCACTGAAGGAAAGAGAGGCTATAGAGAGGCTCAAAAATATTTAAGAAGCAAATAAGTAACAAACGTCCACTTCGAATATTTAATCAAGCGCGCTTAACAGGGAAATACTGAACCTCTAAGAACCTCTTTGCGCTTAACACGTCTAAATTTTGAAGTGTTACATTCCAACAATTCACGAACATTTAAAGGTGATCTTTGAATAAAAGCGAAAAGAACCTAATTGTAACAGTTTCCGATATACCTGAATGTTAATAAACGGTTATTTTGTTCTTTTATTAAAACCAAGACGTAGCCTTAACCCCACTTTCCGGAGACAAAAATGGAGGACGATAGAGCGGTTCTCGGGGACAGGTGGGCGCCATGTGCGTGGGGAATTCGACCATGAAAACAGAAGAGTTAAAGAACGTGGTTGACGTATTGCGTGAGCTAGGATCAACTTATGAGGAGTCCCTTGACGTTATGAGTGGGGTTGCTAAGGAAGTGCGCTCCGCGAGCCGTTTATGGAGGAAAAGCGATGAATCGAAGCTTATCAGGCTCGGCTTAACTCTCATCGCTTTTCCAGAACCCACTCCAATAAGTGAAACCCTGGGCGCCATGGTGCTGTTAGTGGGGGTCATCCAGACTAAAATGAGACAATCAACCCTACACGTAGAAGACATATACACTACTTTTCAGAAGATAGTTTGGAACTTACAGGCAATTTAGTAGCTGTTGCTGGTTAATCAACTTATTTTTAAGCTTGTGGTTTAAATTATTTAGTGAAGCCTTGGCGGCGTAAGCATGAGAACGATGATAAAGAGGACCAGAGAGGTGAGGACGACCGGGAAGGAGAACCTCTGGATCCTACAGCTCCTCGATAACCCCATCATCGCCGCTGATCTGAATTATAGCTCGAATTATTTGATAGCGAGGGCTTCTGGGAAAGGTTTATGCGTGGTTTGTAAGGGTTCCAAGTTTTTGTGCGGAAAAACCCGTTGCCCCCTCATGATCAGATTAACATCGTACCTTAGAATGATGCCTCTCATTAAGGGCGAAGATGTGGACGGCGCCTCCCCACCCAGCGTCTTTGTAGGCCGGATAGGTTATCCCTATGTGTACGCGGGTCCGCTGGTTCCACCGGTTCATGAAGACACAAGCTTGTTTGACCTCCCCGAGCTATGGTTTGGAAAATCCATTGATGAGATTGTGGGTTTCCGTTCGATGCTGGTGAGAGGGAAGCATCGCGTCCATGTGAAGAACATTGACGGAGCTGGAAAAATCATGGACAGAACTAGGGAGCTGGCTTTGTCCATGGGTCCTGTAGACGTTGAGCTTACCCTCAAAAACAAGCCTCGGAGACGTTTTGTCTTGGATGACGAGATTCAGCCTTTTGGTCCCTCTGCTCTTATTAAAGACATGAGCGTCAGAACGTCCCGTTGGGATCATCAAATCGAGAAAGCCTACGAAGACACGGACCTAAAGGCGGCGGAAGCGGTCCTGACGTTATATGGAAAGGGTGTCTTAGTTTCGAGGATACAGCGAGCCTTCAGCGTAGGAGCCTTTGGCCTAAAGAAACGAAGGAGACTGGTGCCAACGCGGTGGAGCATCACGGCGGTGGACAGCATCATCTCAAAGGATATGATGGAGCGGATTAAGACGTTTCCAGAGATCAACGAGTACAGGGTCTACGAGTCAAGATACTTGGACAACCGGTTTGAGGTGCTAATGATGCCCGATGCATGGAAGTACGAGGCGATGGAAGCATGGTATCCGGGCACGATCTGGAACCCAAGCGGACAGAACGTTGTACTATTCTCGGATTGGGAGGGCTTTGAGGGACGCACCACCTACGCCGACATTGGGGGATGCTACTACGCGGCCCGTTTGGCGGTCTGCGAGTTGCTATTGAAGGAGAGAAGACAAGCGGCGGTGGTGGTTCTTAGGGAAATCCACCCCGGCTATATTATGCCGGTGGGCGTTTGGCAAGTGAGGGAAAACGTGAGAAACGCCGTGGGGCAGGCTCCGCTGAAATACAACCGGTTAGAGGAGTCCCTCCGGAGAATCACTAGTCAATTCCAAATCCCACTACAACGATGGCTACAAAGCAGCAAACTGCTGCAGGATGCCCTCTTCCAAAAGAAAATTACCGAATTTTTGATGAAGAATAAACCTTAGTTTCGGAAATGGTAACGAGAGCAGTGCTTTCACCATTATAACACTTAGCGCGCTATTCGCCAAGCCGTTGCAATTCCCTGTTTAACTCCTCTAAACTGCGAATTACAAAGTTCCCTTTGTGTTTGCCAGTTCTGTCAAGGTGAAAAGCTAGTATGCCCAGTCTTCTAGGGACATGGAAGTCAAAATTTCGGTCGTCACCTATATGGATCATTTCCTGTGGGGAGATTTTGAGGATATTGCATACTCTTTGGTAAAGGCCGACCGCTTTCTTAACCAGCGCGAAATCAGAGGTTGAAGAAAAAACGCGTTCAAAATAATCTTCTATCTTAGCCTTTTTGAGTTCTAATTCGGCAAATTCCCTACGAGCGTTTGTCACGATAATTAGTCTAAAGCCTCTTTGCTTTAGTTCTTCCAGCACCTTTGGCACTTCAGGGTAGGTTTTTATTCTGTGTTGGAAGTACCGCAGGAGTTCGTGCCACATAACATTAAGGTCGAACTTGCTTGTCCAGTAGTGAAGATCGTACCATTCAAGTCTTTCCTTGCCTATCTTATCGTATTCTTTCTTCACAGCTTTCCTTGCATCATCAAAGGAAACTCCTTTCTTAGCAGAGTACAATCGAGGTATCCCCTCAAGCCACACAGAATCGACGAAACTATAATCGATAAGTGTGCCATCCAGATCGAAGGATATTGCTTTTATCCTAGTCATTTTCCTTCCTACTCATCAACGATTATATGTAAGGTATACCTCATAGCAATGTAAATATTTGGACCCCCTGGCTTCGGGCTTCCTGTTTGGTGGGAAATGTTGCCATATAAAATTGTTGTTGTCTTATCCCTTCTTTGCTTATTGTTACTTTTCAACCCACAGAAGCCAAGCCATCATTAATCCTTGAGCAAAGCTGTCCAACACCATTTCTACGCCGTGGCCCAACCGCAGCGGAAGCGGCCATGCGACATTCACCAGTTGCGGAACCGCGGCTCCTACAACTGCCAGTATCAAACCCATCCACAGCCCCAGCCTCCACTTCGGCATGCGAATTACCGCCAACAACGGAACGACAGTCAAAGCGTAGATCAATCCTCGTGCAAACTCCACTGGCAACATTATCTCAAAGCTGGGAATTACCAGGCTCAAACCAAGCTCCGGGTTGTTGTAGTATGGTCCTGTTATGGGGGAGAAAACGAAGCCAAAGAAGAAGTATATTGGAAAGAAAAGCACGGAAGCCAACACGAAACGCCACAGCCATTCGCCTTCTTTTCTCTTGGCAAAATAACCTTTAACCTCTTTCATGAGGCCGGTTCTAATCTGTGGAGATGGGAAGAGGATGCCAATGAAGACAGCCAGAATGAGGTTCATTATAAACTGCATAATGAGTATGAAGGCTTGAAACTGGAGGGAGTAGGTTGTGAAGAGTGCTACTTCGGGAGCGCCAATGAGGTACGCAAACATGTAGAGTACGAGGAATAATACGCCTATCCGTTGCGCGCGTGGAAGAGTAAGTTTAGTTGAAACAGGTCCCATAACCAGACTAGTCAGTGTACCGCCTACAAACATCGAAAGCATGATGATAGTTGGATCGACGCTAGTAGGTATATCCGAGGCTACTCCCATGGACGAGCCTAGCGAAGCTGTGATCATGCTTGTGACCACATAAATCAGCCCGACAACGACACTTCGCCACACTAATCCAATAGGACTTAATAATGAACGATTTTTGGCAACCATCGTAACTTACTCCACCAGCACGTAGGGACAGAATCATTCTTATCTTTTTTGTACCAGCGCGCGCTTGATGGCCTTTACATTACGATTTGCATGATCATGGTCCTAGATGTCCTATCATGGTTTGGGCTAGGACGGTTTTTAGTCCGGCTTCGAGGAGGGTTTCTCTGGCCTTCTCCATCTCGTTGACAGTGGGGCGTTTCATGCTGGTTCGGCGGAAGGTGGGGAAGTAGTCGAGGAGGCACACCTGCACCTCCGGGTTGATGCCCACTAATTTTTCTCCCATCTCTCGAATCTCCTCCAAGGTTATGAAGTAGCGGTTATAGGGAATGCCGACGCCGATGAACAGGGGCTCGGGGCAGTAATGGTCAATCATGTGTTTGGTGACGGCCCAAGCGTTCTTCAGGTATCGCTCCGCCACTGCCCTGTCGAGGATTCCGGTGATTCTCATGAAGGTTTCGATCCTCAAACCCTTCAGGTCTGGACCGATGTCCGTTACCCCGGCTTCCACGAGGAGATCTACGTATTCGGGCGTTAATACGGTGGCGTTGGTGTCGAGGTGGAGTCGTGCACGTGGATCAGGGTTCAGTCGGTGCAACTCCTGAAAGAATCGTAGGAGCCAAGCTCGGTTGAGGGTGGGCTCCCCGCCGGATACGGCCATCCGATCCACGCCATACCGGTTGCGCTGAGCCGTCAAGACGGCGGCTGCCTCTAAAGGTGTGAAGGGGGCGGTCACGTTGTCGTAGGTAACGGAGTAGTTTTGGCATTGAGGGCATCGCAGGTTGCATCCGTGAGTGAAGCAGGCAACCTCAATGTAGTGGCGACCGCTCTTCTTCACCCACCAGGGCGTGCCCACACCGCCAATGGGATGAGGCTGATAACCCGAGACCCGCCGAACCGGCACATAATCCTTGGGCAACGTTAAGTTAACGGTCGTCCCTTCTCTGACAGGTGTCACGCAAGCGGGCTTAGGTTCCTCATCCACGAGGAGGGCACACGCGTAACAACCTCCGGTTTCGCATGGAGCAAAAATCTTGGTTTCGTCGGGAAACTTTCCAAACTCTAAGCCCAGCAACTCCAGAGCCCGCTTCACCGTGACCCGCTCCGGTACAGCAAAGCGGTCGCCGTCCACAAGTATGGTGACCTGCTTTCTGGGAAGGGTGTCGACCACGCGCTCCACCGCCATGTAGGGGCAAGCTATGTAGCAGATGCCACAGTCGATGCAGGCGGTTTCAAAACGCTCGATGCTAGGCTTTCCAACGCCTGCGCAAAAGAAGTATTCGGTGCAGAACCCACAATCCTTACACTCTTTGGGTTTTCTTCGGCAAACGTAGAAGGGAGGCAACCATGATCCCTGTTTTCAAAGTTTGGTAACTGGTTTACCTAATTTTCTGTAAAGGGTCAATAACCTCTAGCCAATCCAATTTTTTAAATGCTTCGTTGTGAGTGTCGCGCGTTCTTTTCAGTATTTCATTTAATGATAATAAAAGACAAACGTTACAAAACATTAAATACTGACTTTCCCAAGAGGAAAGGAGATAAGATGACTAAATCAAGCGTTGACTTGCCATCTTTGTTTATGGTTCTGTCCTTTACGATTAACATATTTATTGGCTTTCTGGATCCTACTGAAATACCAATTTCAAAAGAAAGTGGAGTAGTTTTTCTTATTTGTGGGGGCTTGATTTTCGTCTATGTGCTTCTTTATTTGAGAAGTGGTTTCTTTGGAGAAACTGAGCCAAAGCTGGATTTTCTAATTACAAAGGGTCCATACAGATTTTGTAGGCATCCGCTATACTTGAGTTTCATAGTAATGATTTTGGGCATAGACCTTATGTTTAGAAGTGTTATGGGCATGGTGTTTACGTTTATACTATCGATTCCCAGTGTGATTTACAGGGCAAAAATTGAGGACAAGTTGTTAAGAGACAAATTCGGTGAAGAATGGGAGAATTATGTGGATAGAGTCGGGTTCTTATTTCCAAAGTTGCGTAAGAGGAGGAAAAATGATGAGCGAAAAACTTTCTAAAAGGGCGATTTATGCAATCGGCTTACTCATTGTTTTGGGAAGCGAGTTTATATTACGCGATATTCTTCTTCCCGAGCACGCAAGTGATATTCACGTAGGTTTGGCGGTCATAGGAGAATGGCTAATTCTTTTGATATTACTTGTTTTTTGGATTCCTAAGGTTGAAGGTAACAAATTAGGAAGTGTTGGATTTATAAAATTTAGGTGGCGGTATTTGTGGATGGGTGTTCTGATATACTTTATACTACTGATAGTTTGGGCCAGTAGCAGTTTCGCTTTGAAAGCAGCTGGACTTGAAGGGTTAAGGAGTCTCCAGCCAATGATAAAAGAACATAGTTTTCCTATTCTTCTAAGCCTTCTCCTTACTGGAACTTTTCTTGAGGAGATATTTTATCGAGGATATACTATAGAAAGGCTAACCTCACTACTAGGACGTAGATGGTTGGCAGGAATTATCTCTTGGGCAGCTTTTACTTTTGTACATTTAAAGTTTTTTGGTTTAGGACCGACGTTAGATGTGGGAGTACTCTCAGCAGGACTTGTATTTCTTTACCTACGAGAACGAAGCATCTGGCCATGTATTATAGTTCATGGAATAAATGATGTCATTGGCTTCATAATAGGACCTTTATTGATGTGATGCTACTTTTATCGTAGGAAAGAAAAGGCTTCCCAGAAAAGTTAAAGTCTAATTAGCATGCGATATTAGCGCGCTAGGCGAGGTTTTCTAAAATATCTTGTAGTATTTTAATTACTGTTTTCTTGCTACATACAATCCATAACTAACATATGATAAAAATTGGCGTATTGCCTGGCGCGTATCTCTATCCATTTTGATGAACGTTCTTCTCATGGTTGGATCAGAAAAGGCTTTCAACCAAGCCGAGAGACGCCTTCGAACCCCATCCACCCGAAGTTCGCCGAGGAACTGCTCCATGTAATTAAATGGACAAACGGTTGAAGATACAACCTCAAATCCAGCTTCTCTATAGACCGCTCGCCACTCATCCTCTTGCAACAGTTTAGCATCTAAACCGTATGATTCCGATAGAAAAGAAGGCAGCTGGGCTGGAGGAGACTTTGAATACGTTCCTTCATTATCCCCGAAAACACCACTTGGCTTTAAAACCCGATACACTTCAGAAGATACCTTCGTCTGATCACAGAAAACAAGCACTGATTCGGCGATTACAGTATCAAAGGTATTTGACGCGAAAGGAAGCTTATGCGCATCTGCTTTAATCGTTGTCACTTTGTTGCCAACATTTTCTTTTGTAATTCTTTTCTTCGCCTCTTCTAAGACCCTTGAATTGTTGTCTGCGGCGACAACATCAGCCTGATAATTTTTTGCCAGAAGACAGGCTGTATAACCCGTCCCGCATCCAACATCCAATATGCACTGGCCTGAGGTGATGTTACACAATTTGATCAGTCGTCGCGTGGCATAGACACCACCATAATGCTTGGTGAGGCCAAATTTTTCCCAAACGTCATAAAGAGTAAATCTCTTCTGTTCTGAAATGGTTTTCAGTTTTTCATTCTCTCGCATTCTAATTCCAGCGAGGCGTGTACTACAGTTTATTCTTCTAAATGTTTTCGTTTTGCCGGCTCTAGCGGTTTCCCTTCCCCGTACTTTTCATAGAGCTCTCTCCGCAAAGCCTCCAACATCTCGATCTTCTTTCCAGCAAGCTCGGCTGCGGTTAAAACTTTCACGTTTTTACTTTTTGCTGTAGCATACACAGGAGCTATCCGCGTTCGATAGTTTAGGTCTCTCAGGAAGTGATGGTCAAGAACCAGCGTATGTAGGTTTGTTTCCTTTATGGCTCTTATCAGATTTCGGTTAGAGATTTCTAAGCTCTTGTAGGAGTATCGAAAACCCAGCATGTAGGTCATCGGACCATCCACGATGAGCATGTCGGGCTTCTCGTCTAAAATGAATTGAATTTGATCGTCCAGGGATGGTCCCTCCACGTCCGACGTATATGTGAGTTTCTCCTCGCCATGCGATATGCTCACCTCAGTCACGTAGCCCAGTCGTGGGTTGGTTCCGTGGCAAACCGCCTTTGAGAAGCGAATCCTAGTTTTCCCAATTTCCGCCTCCATGCCGTCTGAATACTCGAGGCTTTTCGGAACGCCTTTCAGAGTTTCCAGGAAATGGGCAGCCCGCTCCTTTTGGCTGAAGTTGATGTTTTCCGTTGGGTGCTTTACGTAGACAGTCTTGTCCTTGTAAACTTCTGGCTCGCTTGGATCGTGGTGGTCGTAGTGATAGTGGGTTACGATGAGAACATCTGCCAGTTCCGCGTATTGCTTTATTTTCTCCCAAGATTCTTCCATGCGCCTCCACTCCATGGGGTGAGGCGGTAACCCGTATCGTATGGGGGCTAGTGAAACAGCGGGGTCGATCAAGATCCTCACGTCATCCGTTTCCACAAATGTAGCCATGGATCGGACTCCAAGGCTGTCGTAGGCAAGCGGGACAATATTTTGAATCATGCATGTCCCTCAAAGAATTCAACAAGCTTCTTCGTTTCAGCTTTCCTCAAGATTTCCGCACACTTTTTAGGGTCCAAGGGTTTAAAGTCCATACCCAGAGTCACCAGAAGCCTCTGAACACCCCTCGCCATGCTTGGAGCCGCCAGGACCCCCCTAACCTCACGGTTCACCATAGTCCTAATGGACTCCACGTACTTCGCCAGTTGAAGAACCGCCTCACGACTAGCCATCTTCCTCTTAATCTCAACAACCACGAACCTTCCATCCTTGTCAACCCCGTAAAGGTCCACAAACCCGGGCTCCACCTTCTTCTCGTAGGTGATCGGCTTGAAGCTCGGCTCTAGGAGCTCCGGATTCAGCAATACAGCCTGCTGCATGTCCTTCTCACTCGCATAAAGTACAAACTCGGAACGGTCAACGAGATCCAGCTGAGCGACCAGATTCATCCGGTTGAAGGTCAGTGTCAAAACCTCACGTGGCCTAGAACGAATCGCACGAATCACCAGCCTGTCATCCATCAAATATGTCTGAAATAGGCATCCCTCAGGCTGCCAGTTCACAGGTTCGTATCCCGTAGACCTGTGGACGAGAACCGCTCCATCCTCCTTGATCATGAGGACCCTCTCCCCTGGGCCAAGCTTAGATTGAGCTCGACCCTTGTAGTCAACTCGACAAGCCCCGATCAGCAACAAGGTCTTACGCTTGGCGAGACCATCTTGGACAACCCTAAGCGCTTCCTGAAGCTCAGGCTCCACCATCACGTTTACAGGACTCCGATTTCTCAAGGACAAGCCACCAATGAATAGTATAGAGCAACTTGTTAAATTATCGATCGCTACAAAACATTTTTTCATGAATCCTCATCAAAAATCGGATAAATTAGATATTTATCTAATATAATATTTGTTTAACAATCATTTGTTCATTAAAATGAGGAAAAATTATATATACGACGATGACGTTTCCATGTTTTATTGAAAAAGGGGTTGGCGACATGAGTGCATTGGAAAGGGCCATTGAATCGTTGAAAAGGAACGATGTTCGTTGGGTGCACTCGGCCTTCGTGGACATTCGCGGTCTCATGCATGACGTGGTGATACCTGCGAAACAGTACATAGAAGGATCGGTTTACACCGATGGAATCGGCTTCGATGGTTCCTCGATTCGAGGGTTTAAGTCCATCGAAGAATCCGACATGGTTCTCAAGCCGGATCCGAAAACCCTTGCGATTCTTCCTTGGACCAGTGATGCAAAGCAGAAGAGCGCCATTGTTCTAGGGGACATATACGAGGCGTATGGTGCCACTAAACCTTCAGAGGTTTGTCCAAGGGGCTACGTGGCAAAAGAAGCCGTGAAAAGGGCAGAAGAAATGGGTTACACCAGCTACTTCGGCCCTGAACTCGAGTACTTTGTCTTCACGTCCATCGATCCAACAAAACTGATTTGGGATCTTTGGGTCAGCCCGAAAGGTGGCGAGGGAGACTCTTGGGGTGCACCTAGGGTGGTGCCACAATCGCCGGAGATTTCGCCAGGCAGTTTTACGTTAAGACCAAAAGAGGCTTATCTTAGGCCTCCACCAGAAGACACAACTATTGAGTACCGTAACGAGGTTGCTTCGATACTCGAAGAGAATTTTGGTTTCACGATTGAGAGGCACCACCACGAGGTTGCCACAGCTGGCCAGCTGGAGATTAACTTCCAGTACGATAAACTGGTTGAAAACGCCGACAGAACCATATACTGCAAGTTCGTAGCCAAAAATGTGGCAAAGAGACATGGTATAATCGCCACTTTCATGCCTAAACCAGTGTACCTTGACAACGCCAGTGGGATGCACGTTCACGTCTCCATATGGAAAAATGGGTTAAACGCCATGTACGATGGGGACGACGATTACGCTGAGTTAAGCCAGACGGGCCGATACTTTATAGGAGGACTATTAGAACATGCAAGAGCTCTCACTGCTGTATGCTGTCCGACGGTCAACTCCTACAAGCGACTTGTTCCCGGATTTGAGGCTCCCATCTACATAATGTGGTCACGCCGCAACAGATCAGCCCTAGTGCGGGTTCCCATCTACCTTAAAGGAGACGAATTTGCCTCACTTAAGCGAATAGAGTTTCGCTCCGTCGACCCATCGTGCAACTCTTACCTAGCCTTTTCATGCATTCTCATGGCTGGACTTGATGGCGTAAAAAAGAAGATTGACCCAGGCGACCCCGTGGACGAGGATGTATATAAGCTGACTCCAGAGCGTAAGAGGGCTCTTGGCATTAGAGAGCTTCCGACAACGCTAAAGGAAGCGCTGGATGAGATGAGGGGCGACGAAATCGTCCATAAGACTCTTGGAAACCATATTTTTGATGCCTTCATCGAGTACAAGACCAACGATTGGAACCAATACTGCCTCTACGTCACCCCTTGGGAAATCATGAAATACTTGGACTATTAAATTAAAAACATAAATGGTGGTGAGAAAGATGAAAGCCTACATATTGATTAGAACCAAGCCCGGAACCTCTGAGAAGGTCGTTGCGGAAATCAAGCGTAAAGTGAAGGGTGTCCTACACGCAGACTCTGTTTACGGAAGATTCGACGCCATCGTGGTCATAGAGGCACCTAGTCTTGAGGAGCTCAACGAAATCGTGTACAAGGTCGTCGAGAAGGAAACAAACATTATTCACACCGAGACCTCCTTAACTCTATTCTAGGGAGAGGAGCCAGTTGCCTTCAACCAAGGACCTCCGACGCAAAGCCATACGAGCCTTTGTGATGGTTACTATGAAGCCGGGCACCTCAGAAGAGATCGTCCGGTCGAGGCGCATTAAAGGGGTGAAGATGGCTAACTCTGTCTTTGGGAGGTTCGACGCCGTGGTGGTTGTAGAAGCAAAAAACCTCGAAGAGCTTAGAAAGATCATCTACGAGATGGTGGAGCAACACCCCAACGTGGTCCACACCGAGACCCTCATATCCCTCTTCCACCCCCCACCCCTAGCATCACCCTAATGAATGAAAGAATCGTAACATGCGCAAAACACTGAGGTAAACGAAAAGCGACCTTACGACCCTGAAGTTTGGTGCATGTTTGTGGATGAAATAGATATCAAAATAATAAAGGAGCTTGTGGCTGATGCTAGGGTTTCCCATAATGAATTAGCGAGAAGAATAGGGGTTTCCGTGGGTACGATAGTGAATAGGATACAAGATTTGGAGGAGCGAGGGGTAATAAAGGGATACAGCGCCATTCTCGATGCTGAAAAATTAGGTTACGACGTGGCAGCAATAATAGAAATCATCGTTTCCAAGGGCAAACTCCACGAATTGGAGAAAGAAGTCGCAAAGAAACCAAACGTCTATGGGCTTTACGATGTAATTGGAGGAAGCGACATCATAGCTGTAGCTAGGTTCAAGAGCAAAGAAGAGCTCAGTGAGTTCGTTAAATCACTTCTCTCGTCAGAGTTTGTGAATAGAACCCTAACCCATGTCGTCCTACAAACCGTGAAAGAGGACTTCAGTTTTCACATGTAGGGTGGAGGAGGATCATATACGACATAGCCCACAAGCCACCAGCGACCATAGAATTAGAATAGGCAAGAAGAAAACATGAGGAGGGAGCCGTCATCAAAATAGCAATAATCAACTATAAAATGGGCAATGTGAAGAGCGTTTATAATGCTTTGAAATATCTAGGTGCGGAACCTGTAATCGCAAAGGCTCCTTCAGAGGTGGGTGGCTAGAAAAGGGTGAATAGAGCGCTTCTAATGCAGTTTGCTGCCCTCTTAAGTGTCAGATCTTGAAGACACAAGCTTTTAACCTGACATGTTAATTCAACGCCCTTGAAACAGGCAACTTAAATAATTCGTGAAGACCATGGCAGAATGGAAGAAGAAGCGCAAAGTCATGCGTAACTATGACCGTTTAGCCACTATCTACGACGCACAATACTCTGAGGAACAAAACGAGAAGATGAAGACCGCATTAAGGAGTCTACATATTAAAGATGAGGATTACGTTTTGGATTTGGGTTGCGGAACCGGACTACTCTTTAAACACATCGGGAACCGAGCAAAACTTCTCGTGGGCTTAGACATTTCAACAAAAATCCTGAAGGAAGCAAAAAGCCGGGCGAAGCGATTCCCGAACGTAGCCGTTCTTCGAGCCGACGCCGATCTTACCCCCTTTCCCAACGAAATCTTTGACGCCGTCTTCGCCATAACCCTTCTACAAAACATGCCAAACCCTCTCTTAACTCTTCAAGAAATTAGAAGAAACAGCAAACATCATGCTTTCATTGCAATCACTGGGCTAAAAAAGGAGTTCACCCTAGACTCCTTCACAAGGCTACTCCACGAGGCAGATTTGAAAGTTTCTGTCATGAAAACAAACAATCACCTAAAGGGATACGTCGCCGTGTGCAGAAAAACTATTTCCAACTGAAAAACGTTTCCCTCTATTTTCAAAGAAGATTCAAATTTCACTCAAGTGCCCAGAGCGATTCAGTAAAAAACTCCACAGAGAGCGTTAAATATAAGAGTTACGATAATTCAACTGAATAAGAGAGGTGTTTAGGGTGCCAACACACGGAAGTTTAGCAAAGGCAGGGAAAGTTAGGAGTCAAACCCCAAAAATAGAACCTGCTCCTAAGAAGGCGCGCATACCCAGGCTGCGGTGTAGACGCAACTATGAAAAACGAGTGATCCTTCAGCGGAAATCTGGTCAGAACTGGGGGGGTAGTTTTCAGGAACGTGGGCGGAGGCGGTAGTCTAAAAGATCTTTCATTAAACACCCTGACAGTCAACCTGTTTCTTCTTTGACGCGTTAACTGAATATACTAAACCTTGTCGACGAAGCCAAAAACTCGGCACGATCAATATTACTTCAATTGAAGGCAGAGCGTAGAGGGAAGCTGTAAAAGAGGGTTCAAAGTAGAAATCCCCTCAAACTGATACTGTGCCATGTGCATCGAAGACGGTACACAACGGCAAGCCATCCATTTGCACCAATCAGATTACACGACAAATCTTTCTTTTTTCTCTGGTATTTCTGCGTGGGTCATGTCTGAGATTTTTTTGGAGAGGGCCCGTGCTTGTTCGAGGTCCCCGTGCACTAGGAAAGTCCGCTTAGGTTTTAAGGTCTTAATCATTTTAATCAACTCCGATTGATCGGCATGACCGGAGAGTTCGATCTGCTCCACATTTGCCTTTACAAGTACTTTGTCTCCGTTTTCAACAAGTTCACCTTTCTCTTTAGCTGCGGTCAAAGGACTCTCGGGTGGGATGTACCCGGAACTTATTATGACGGAGTTGTCCCCGTTGAGCGCCCACTCCTTCAGCAGTCTGTAGCTTGCGCCCGCGTGACCGAAGCCCGAGGTGCAAATGACTATGGCGGGCTCCGCTATCTGTTCGATCCGGCGAAGGTGCTTTACGTGCTCGTAGTTAAAGGGTTTTTCCTGTTCTTGAATTTTCCTGACAAGAAGTTCTTTGTAGCGGTTAAAGTGTCCCGTTATCTTGTGAGCCAACTTTGAGATGATGTAGGCATTATAGTTCTGCAGGTCACCATCCTGCATCGCTTGATCGATTCTCTTCGCCATTTCTTGGCTTCTATGGAAGGCGAAGACTGGGATGAGCACGTTTCCCTTTCTGTCTATTGCCTCATTGATCTCAGTGAACAGTCTTTCTAACAATTCGGATCTGTCGAGCCTTGTTTTCCCTCCATAGGTGGACTCAATGATTAGGGCGTCTGGTTCTTTAGGAAGGCTTTCTAAGTCAGTTCCCTCTAGGATATCTGTGTTGTGAAGGCAGAAGTCTCCCGTGTATAGAATCTCCTTCTCCTCTGCTCGGATACCGATCATCTTCGCTCCTAGAACATGGCCCGCCGGATACAATCGAACCTCCATCCCTGGTAAGGCCACGGAGTCTCTGGCCCACCAAAGTCTTCTGATTTTATCTACGTCGCGGTAACTGTATGGAATCTTGTTTCCGTTCATGCGCTGAACCTTGATTAGGTCAAGGAGAAGGTCTGCGGTTACATCCCTGGTGGCTTCCGACCCTACCACGACGGTGCTCGTTTCCGCCAAGCTGAGAAGTGCTCCTGAATGGTCCAGGTGAGCGTGGCTGATAATCACCATATCCAGATCCTTAGGTAAGTGTTCAGAGAGTCTTTCCCCTACTTTGATACCGTAGTCGAGGGCGATCTTGGCGTCGTCTGTCTCAACGACGACGCAGGAACCGCCGACTTCTCGAGCCCCTCCTTGGAAAGTAATTTTCATGTTATACCTCCTCAAATCCATCATTGGTTCTTTGGAAAATCGGATCAAAGAAACTAAGTTCCGATTCAAAGATTAAAACAGCAAGAAGCTGTATCAAACCAACGCGTTTTTCTTATTAACGAGTTAAGGTTGTATATTAAGGTATCGTTGAGAAGGTACGGGTCACTCGGCCCCAAGGCGCTAAGTTAATATGCTGCTGCGAGAACTGTGAGGCACTCCTAGCATTAGGGTTCTGAGGGAAAGTAGAGTCTGAGGGCGTCTACGCAGTCTAACTTTCCTTGATGATTCTGGCTGGGACAAGTGAAATACTTAAATATGTTCTCCCGTGCTTAGGAAGGGAGCATCATGTCTAAAGACCAGTTTCTCTCGGTAAAAGTAGGCCAGGTAATGACCAAGAAGGTAGTTAGTATAGACACGAGCATGACGGCCATCGAAGTCGCCAGGCTCATAGCTGAGCAGAAGGTAGAAGGTTTTCCGGTAGTGGAGAAGGGAGAGCCTATAGGAATCGTTACCGGATGGGACCTGTTAACTAAAGTCGTGGCCAAAGGCCTGGATCCAAACAAGGTGAAGGCGAGGGAATTCATGACTTCATCACCCATAACCTGTTCCCCTGACCATTCGGTCCTTGAAGCGGCTAAGCTAATGGCTAAATATGGGATAAAGCGTATCCCAGTCATTAAGGACAATAAAGTGATTGGAATTTTAACTCCCTATGACATAGTAATGTATAGGCGAATCATAGATTACGCTGATTTCAGTCATTAAGTTCCTAGCACGAAGTATAGGTTGGGTTTCTTTAATTTCCCTGTTTTTCCGTTTTCTCAGGCTCAAAACTCCTCACTTCACACCTACTCAGAATGAGGGGCTATATAGGGAGTGTCCCCATTGTACACGCCTGTTTATGCTGTCTAGCCCCCGTATAGGGTCTCCAAATTATTCAAAAACGCAAATAACCTAACAAACACAACAATCATTAAACCACACAAAAAATAATTACCCATAAACTTCCTCATACTTAGGAGTCAACCACGTTGTGGGCGGATCTAGTCTTAATAAATGGAAACGTTTTGACCATGAACCCTTCTCAACCTAATGCTCAAGCCATAGCCGTCCAAGACGACAAAATCGCTAAGGTTGGAACAAACGAGGAAATCGAACCTTGGATCGGAAAGGACACGAAGGTGATCGACTTGAAGGGAAGAACCGTCGTTCCCGGCTTCATAGACACTCACGTGCACGTTACGGAATTTGGAAGATCTTTCGCGTGGATCGACTTGAGGGGCGTCCGGTCCATTCGAGAAGTTCAAGAAGGACTGAAAAAGCGTGTGCGAGAGACGTCAAAGGGAAGATGGATTATGGGTCGTAGCTGGGACCAAGAGCGTCTCGTAGAGAGGCGCTATCCAACTCGATGGGATTTAGACGATTTTTCCCGAGAGAATCCCGTGGTTTTCACCCGTGTCTGTGGTCACATATGTGTTGTGAATAGCAAAGCCTTGGAGCTGGCCGGCATAACAGCGGAGACCATCCCTCCATCGGGCGGACAGATCGACAAGGATCCGGAGACTGGCGAGCCTACGGGCATTTTGCGTGAAAACGCCATGGATCTGGTTTGGAAGGCCATGCCACCCCCTGGCAAAGAAGAACTCATGGAAGCGGCTACTCTAGCGTGTCAGAAAGCTGTAGAAGCAGGGCTGACCAGCCTCCACTGGATTGTTTACTCGCCGATAGAGATTCGTATCCTTCAGAAGCTTCGTGCGCAAAATAAACTGCCTTTGAGGGTGTACTTGGTAATTCCAGTAGAACTCTTAGACCAGCTGATTGATCTGGGCTTGTGCACCGGCTTCGGAGACAACATGATAAGGATTGGGAGCGTCAAAATCTTTGCCGATGGCTCCCTAGGTGCCCGCACAGCGGCTCTCCGCGAGCCCTATAGCGATGACCCCACAACAAAGGGAATGATACTATACACTCGGGAGAAACTGAACGAACTTGTCGCGAAAGCCCATAAAGCCCACCTTCAACTAGCTATACACGCCATCGGCGATCAAGCGATAGATTTGGCGTTGACCGCCCTCGAGAAAGCGTTGGAGGAAGCGCCGAGAAAGGATCATCGTCACCGCATAGAGCATGCGTCGGTTCTGAACGAGGCACTGGTTCAGCGCTTGAAAAGGCTTGGGGTGATAGCTTCCATACAACCCCACTTTATCATTTCCGATTTCTGGGTGATCGAGCGCCTTGGTCTAACAAGAGCCAGGTGGGTTTACCCCTTCAAAACACTCCTTCAAGAGGGCATACGGATTGCTGGCGGCTCAGACTGCCCGGTGGACCCCATCAACCCGTTGTTAGGCATGTATGCGGCCGTGGCAAGAGAAGCCTTTCCTGAGGAACGAATCACTGTGGACGACGCTCTGCGCCTCTATACGATTAACGGGGCATACGCGTCCTTTGAAGAAAACGTTAAAGGGTCGATTGAGGCAGGCAAACTCGCCGACCTTATAGTTCTGTCCTATGACCCACGGACAATTCCGTCCAGCAAAATCAGGGACATCAAAGTAGAGATAACCATTATGGGCGGGAGAGTTGTCTACGCCCCCTAAATTCTTACCGCACGCTAGGCCTATTTCCTTTGCGTAAGTAATAAAAGAAAAATATGTGACAATAGTCATTATGCACGAGTTTGTAAGATGGCTCCTCGAAAATGGAGTTTCTATTGTTTCCCTTATTATTGGCCTCTTTATTGCCGTCTACCTTTACATATTGGAAAAAAGAAGAGATGAACGTCAAATCAAGCAGACTGAAGAGTTCAATAAATGGATGGAAGAACAGACAAAACGACAAACTGCAATGATTGAAGCATTACGAGAAAGCCTCCCAAAAGTTCAGGCAGATAAATTGACTAAAAAGGTCTCCGAATTGTTGCCTGGCAGTGTTCAGATTGGTGAGATAGTAATTGAACGAGCCAACATCAGGATTGCCCAAAGTTTTCTTGGCGGCGGCACCTATGTTGAAGCGGTAGCCTTTGGAGAGGAAGGAGAACGCTTGAATGCCGAGTTTAGTAAACTGAAAGAGGGGCAAATTGTCAAGTTCATCAGCCCCGACCACACCGGGCTCGCACAACTACAAAAGATAGAAATCGAAAAGACCGAGGTAGAAGGTGCAAACCTCTACCTTTTTAGTATATGGCTTCAAATAAAAAAGTAGATAGCGCGCGCAAAAATATCTGGAAAAGAAGAAGAAACAAGCTGATGCCAATATTGTGTCAGACATCTAAAAAGAAATATTGAAGTGAGATAAATCATCTAATGATACAAAATGAAAACAGGAATATCGGCAAATAAAAATTTCTTTGACATTCAGGAATATTATGCTAGGAAAGCAAAGAGGACAGCCGATTCGTTCCCTAACCTGACCTCTGTTTGCGAGTCTAGTTTAGCATCTATGTGGATTGTGAAACGTGAATGGGAGAGAATAATACAGACTAAGTGGGGAACCAAAGAGCTACCACCACACCAGAAATGGGTCTCCATCTATTTTTTCAGAAACATGACATATTTACGAGCAGCATATTTGCTCGCAAGAGAAGGTTCTTGTATGGCTTCAAATGACTTGCAACGGACCGTGTACGAAACAATTTTGAGAGGCTACCTTTTCATAGTTGACGAAAAAGAGGCTAGACTCCACAGCTCTCTTATTGAAGGCACTATAAAGCCAGAAGAGAAAGAAATCTTACGCAAGAGAAAATACTATCCTTTTGATTTTCTTTTGAAGAGGTTATATATGCCTAAATCAAGGGAATCCCATCGAAAGATTTTCCATATACTTTCACGCTTCTCACATCCCAGTATTCGGGGAGTTTTCCTCGATTTGCAATACTCGGGGAAGCAAATCGAAAATCGTCTGAAGATGATATTGGCTCTCATATATGGCACGGTTCAGATGATGGCTGAGGGTTTCTTTGAACTTTTGGATGATCGCATTAAAGGTGCTATTAAAGAGACCTTGGAAGGCATCGCCGATTTTCTCCTAGTGGTCCCTGTGTTTGAGCCTGACCAAAGGATGTGGCTCTCAAAAATCAGATTGAAAGAGGGCAATTTCTTAACTGTTTTAACAGATAGACGTTATGGAAAGACGACTTAAGATAAAATGGCTCAATCTTTATTTATTTCATCGCCTAAAAAAGAAGGTAGTTCTCGGCGGCAAGGTTAACCGGTGAACCGAGCCAATGTCCGGCGTGACGTGAACCGGCGAGCGTACGCGCAACGCACTCCGCTTAGCCTCACCTTTACTGAACTACTTGGGTTGTGTTTCATAATCCTTATTTACCAACTTCATTTACTAGATAAAGCTGCTAATAGCAACACTAGGAGCAACAATGCGCCTAAACCAGCCATCGCCGATTGAGCCTGCTGTTGTTGCTGCTCCATTGCTTGTATATACTCTAATTTTCGTGATAGAAACTTAGAGAGACCTTGGCAAACTGAGGCCATAGCGTTTGTCGGGTTCGATCTATCAAGTTCAACATACTCCCTACCTTCCAAAATCCCTCGTGTGTCTGTTCCCTTTTCTACAACCGGCAGGATCATTTTTCCTAAGGCTGTTGCGAACCCAATTTCTTGGTTAACAAAAGGAGAAGCCGCAGCACTGGAAGTCCAAATCACAAGAAGAATATCTGATAGTTCTATCATATTTTTTATCTTTTCCCAAAGTGTTACCCCTGGCTCTGGTTCAAGCTCCGCGAGGTAAACTGGTATCCCAATTTTGCCCATTAAGGCGTGAAGTTTATAGGCGAGCCACAAGTCTTCCCGAGGATAGCTTATGAAAACCCTAGCTTGGATCTTCTGTGTCAACGTCTTTAGGTTGTAATAGTTGATGGCAAACCACTCAAATCCCTTTGGAACAATAATAGCTTCGCTTCCTTTTCTCAAGTACAACCTTTCAGTGGATTTATTAAAAGATAAACCATAGCCTTCCTCAACTTGATCTCGAATCTTAAGGACCTCCGGATAATAACCTGATTCAACCAGCTCGACTAATGGGTCTTCTTTCTCGCTTACGTTGCTCATTTTTTGCACCAAGTAGTATTAGTTGCACACTAATCTATTTATGCTTTTTGGTGCATGATTTATTCTCCTTAAAGAGAAAGAATAACGTAACGTGTATTACTCGTTAACGAGGCTGAGGGATAACAACATTTAATAAAAAATAACTTAGAAAAACTAAAAATGGGGGTTTGCGGGGATTTTCGGGTGATATCTCCGCCCTTATAGACTTTGAGGGAATTCCATAAGTTATCCGTGAATCCCATAAATAAAAAGGGGTTATGGGTGACATCACCCTGCTGAATAGATTTATCTAAAAGCATACAGTGCTTATCTTGGTTGAGCCTATGAGCGAAGCCGCCTGCAGAGAGATCATTGAACGCCTGATGAAAATCCCAAAACCCGCTAGGGGCGACGTTGATCTAGCTAAGATACGAGTCGCTGGCGAACAAGCCTTGAAAAAGATACCTTCTAACTCGGAGTTGGTGCGTCATCTTAGGCCCGATGAAAGGGACAAGCTTCTTCCTCTCCTCCGCAGGAAGGCCGTCCGCACCATTTCTGGGGTCACCGTAGTCGCGGTGATGACAAAGCCTTGGCCCTGCCCTAAAGAGAAACCTTGCGCCTACTGTCCAGGAGGCCCGCCCTACGGGGTTCCTCAAAGCTACACAGGGCATGAACCAGCAACCATGAGAGGTATTCAAAGCGGCTTCGACCCTTATGAACAGGTTAGGAATCGCGTGGAACAGCTGGAAGCCATTGGACACACCGTTGACAAGGTGGAATTTATCATAATGGGTGGAACCTTCCCAAGCATGCCCCTCGACTATCAAGAGCACTTCATTCAGCGATGCCTAGACGCCATTACTCAAGAAAGATCCCAATCCTTGGAGGAAGCTAAGAAAGTTGCGGAAACAAGCCGGACTCGCAACGTGGGAATCACGGTGGAAACACGTCCCGATTGGGCTAGGGACAGGCACGTGGACCACATGTTGTCGATGGGCGTAACCCGCGTGGAACTGGGCGTCCAAAACATCCACGACGATATTTATGAGTTGGTCGATCGAGGGCACACCGTTCAAGACGTCGTCGAGGCCACCCGCGTGTTAAAGGACGCTGGACTAAAGGTGGCGTATCACCTCATGCCGGGTCTGCCAGGCTCCAGCTTTGAGCGAGACTTGAAGGCGTTTCAAACCATCTTCACCGATCCCAACTTCAAACCGGACATGATTAAGATTTATCCCTGCCTCGTTCTGAAGGGAACAAGGGCTTATGAGTGGTGGAAGAGGGGAAGATATCGACCGTACACCACAAAAGAGGCAGCTCAGCTCATTGTGGAGGCAAAGAGGATGATTCCTCCCTGGGTTCGAGTCATGCGGGTTCAAAGGGATATCCCCGCCTATCTCATCGAGGCTGGGGTCAACCAAAGCAACCTCCGACAGCTGGTCTTGCAAAGGCTCAGGGAACAGAGGATAAGGTGTCGTTGCATTCGGTGTCGTGAGGTGGGGCATCGATGGCTGAGGGACAAAGTAAAGCCCGACCCAGAAAACGTTCGGATACTTACCATTAGGGAGAAGGCTTCGGAGGGGGAAGAGGTCTTCCTCTCAGCCGAAGACCCTGTCAATGATGTTCTCATTGGTTATCTTAGGCTGCGCATCCCCTCTGAAAAGGCGCACAGACCGGAGATTCTCCCTGAGACGACCTCCATAGTTCGGGAGCTCCACGTTTATGGTCCCCTGGTTCCTGTGGGGAGGCGCATGGCGAAGGCTTGGCAACATAAGGGTTACGGTGAAATTCTTCTATCTGAGGCTGAACGGGTTTCTCGGGAGGATTATGATCGAAGGAAGGTGGCGGTGATGAGTGGGCTTGGGGCGAAGCAGTACTTTGGACGGTTTGGTTATGATTACGATGGACCTTATGTTTCTAAGGTGTTAGATAGGTGAACTGTTTCGTTATTTGCGTTTTTCAATAGTTTTTGGAGACCCCTATGCGGCTTCCCTCTACTATGGGTGCGAGGTTGTGGTGGTGGGCGGCTGGTTTTTCGTGGGGGCATGATCGTGATTCTTGGGAGCCATCTTAGGCACGCACACTTTTTTCTAATCCTTGATGGCTTTGTGAAAAAGGAGGAATTAGAAAGAAAACCATCAAGTACAGACTATATCATTGAGTGACTGCTTCGAAAGCAGGCTCTTCTATTCTTTTACGGGATAGCACGAGCACCCCTACGGTGCAGATGACTGCCGTGGTTATGATGACGACGAGGGTTACATTTAGGTATAGATCTGCGTAGAGGAGTCCGTATTGCATGGGCAGGGTGGAGAGAACCGCTGCTGACAAACCTCTCGTTAGCACTATGCTCATTATATAACGCTCACCGCGTGTGAACGGGCTGCGGATGGTTGCCAACTGCACGGCTACGTACCTTACGAAAAGAAGCAGAAACGACAAAATTATGCCTAAGATGAGCATGTTAATGTTCGTAACGACGGCGATCAGGCCTAGGTTAACGAAGAAGAAGGTCTTTATCAAGAACGCTATCTCTGACTCAAATCGTTTCATTCCCTCGTCGATGACGGTATCCCTTATTCTTTCGCGCTTAAGCATCTTGAATATTTCTCTTTCATTGCCCAAGATCACACCAAAAAGAAGCGAGGATAGGGCGCCGCTACCGCCGAGGTATTCTGAAACGCAGTAGGCCAGAAGCACGATAGCTAAGGTAAGCATGTACGCATAGGGCACCCTTGCCACCCTCTGGAGGATGCTCAACCAAAACACTCCAAAAAGCACCCCAACGACAGCTCCGGTTGAAAACTGAGTTGCAATTTCCCTACCAACGGTGACATAATCTGCTTGACCGGTCAAGATGATTCCAATAACCGCCAATGAAACAACGATACACAAGATGTCCGCAATTGCGGACTCCAAGGTTATTGTGGTTACGCATCTCTCACTCACCTTGATTCTCCTAGCGAGAGAAACCACAACTATGGAACTGCTTCCACCGCAAATGCTTCCAAACAAAACTCCATACAACAGTGGAACACCCATCAGAAAATGCGTAAACAGAGCTATCGTGATAGCACTTAACACAAAGCCTATCGTGGCCAGCAACTCCGCTCTTGGGGTTTCGGAGAAGATTTGATAGATGTTCATTCTCAGTCCTCCATCAAATAAAATGAAAACTAAGGCTAAAGCCGCAATGTAAGGAGACAAACCTGTAATGCTGGTGGGGTCAAAAAAGCGCAATATCGGCCCAAAAATTACTCCTAAAACTATTAGAAAGAGCATGTCAGGCAGACCTGTTCGATCAAACAGGTAGCTGCCAAGGAAACCTATCACGATGATTACACTAGCTGTGATTAAGGCTAGCATGACTGTGTCGTTCAAGACTAAACCTCAAATACCTTTTCCCGAGACTCAGTGAAGTGGCAAACGGCATTTTCACTTTCTCTCCTATAAGTTTTGCGTTTGCCGCAGAATAAGCTTTATGACCTTCACGTACAGGTACAACATCTGCGACAGCGTGGATCTTATAAGGCTCCCTGCAAATAGAATCCAAATTCATAAAGTTAATCAAAAACCTGGCGACTAAATGTCTTAACGGGGGTTATTATAATTGGCAGCTGCTGAAACAGAAGTCATCAAAACACTCATTGGAATATGCTTTCTTATTTTCACAGCGAAGGTACTCGCAGGAACATGTACGAAATATAAGGTTCCGGGAATTGTTGGAGAGGTTTTAGCTGGAATGATATTTGGACCCTACGCTTTAGGAGGGTTAATCTACTTTTTTGGAGAACCCATCATCCAAATTAATGAAATAACGCTTAGTTTCGTCCAGATAGGCGGGATAGTGGTGTTATTTCTATCTGGTTTAGAGTTTACCTTTGGCGACTTCATCAATGCGGGACTTCCATCATTTATTATTGGAGTTAGTGATGTCATCATAACTTTCATGCTCGGATTTCATATATCACTTATGCTTGGCTATTCGTGGTCAGTAGCCTTGGTCATTGGAGCAGCACTTACATCTACTAGCATCGCTGTCACCGTTAGGATTCTTGAGGAATTAAACGTTATGCATGCTGAAGAATCAAGGATAATAGTTAATACAGCCATAATGGACGATATTTTAGCTTTAGCTATTTTGTCCATCGTGACCTCCATCATATTTGGAGGCGAGACTCCTTCTCTGTTCGTAGCGTCTTTAAAGATTATACAAATTTTCTTCATATGGTTCGTTATGTTGGCTTTGTCATCTCTCATCATACATCGCATCGTTGAAAGAGTCAACGTGTGGAAAATTAAGGGAACGGTTGAGACAGGGGCTATTGCCATCTGCTTTGGTTTATCCTTCTTTACAGCCTATATAGGTCTGTCACCTATTGCGGGAGCCTTTGTAGCTGGTGTGGCCATCGCTAGTTCAAGGATTCTAATTAAAGCTAAGGAATTCATTGAACACCTAAATCTTATCTTCGGAACCATCTTTTTCGTTATGATTGGAGCCCAAATTGATTTACGGGGCTTTTACCATCTTTCCCTTACCTTTCTCATCATTTTTGCGGTGGCAGTTATCAGCAAAATTGTAAGTTGCGGTGTCCCAAGCATTCTCTATTTTAGGAGCGTCAGCAAGGGATTGGGAGTTGGGGCTGGAATGATTCCTCGCGGTGAGGTTGGATTAGCTGTAGCTGGCTTAGGCTTAGCGGCCGGCATCATCCAGCAAGATATTTACATCGTTCTCATAGCCACATGTCTTGTAACAACCCTCATAAGCCCTATTTTGATAAGAAAAACTTTGCCCATAGAAACTTCTCAATCTCCAACAGAAAACATACGTGGAAAAAGCCCTCAAAAATAAATAAAATCTACCTACTCGACTACAATTTTATGCAATAGTCATTGGCGGCGTGACATTCTACATCATCCCCGGTATAGAAAGTAAAAATATTTTCTTTTAACAAACATGGCTTCCCGAATCCGTAATAACGAGTGAAAAACGCCTTCTGTAAGCGTTATTATTTTTAAATTTTTCATCATAAAGTTGCATGGGTGCGTTGTATCATTTTTTCCTCGTTGAAGCCAAACCAGCAATGATCTTGTAAAATTTCCTTCTTCCAACTCCTTATATCGCTCAAGGAAGCGCGCTATCCCCTTCAAACATGCTTAGGCAGATTTCCTATATTTTCAATCTTTTCAAATCTAAGATTGCTGTAAGGAACGTAATCTTGTCATCAATGCAGAGGACTTATAAATATTAAAGATCCTGCCCGCTTTTTTCCATGTTTCTTTTTTTACGACCGAAACTAACTTTAATAAATCTCTAACTTCAAAACTTATATTACACGATATAAAATAATCATGAACAAGATGACGATTAGGAGAACCCACTGCAAATGGAACCACTATTAATTGCGTTCATTGTCGGAATCTTGGCTATGTTGATTGTAACGTATCTAGCTTGGTCGATAAGTAGGGAAAGTGCGGGAACCCCTCGTATGATAAAAATCGCCAGCTACATACAAGAGGGAGCCAACACCTTCTTAAAAAGACAGTACAAAACCATCCTCCTCCTCGTAGCCTTACTATCAGCTCCAACAGGCCTACTCTTCGGTTTACAAACAGCCCTCACGTTCATTCTGGGAGCCATTCTTTCACTGGTTGCCGCATACATAGGCATGAACCTGGCAGTGAGAGCCAACGTGAGAACCACCAACGCTGCTAGGACATCTTCGGCGAAAGCCTTAACGCTCTCTTTTCGTGGCGGAGCAGTAATGGGGCTATCCGTGGTGGGATTAAGCCTGCTAGGAGTGAGTGGACTGTATTACCTCTTTCAAGACCCGAAGTTGATCGTGGGATTCGGGTTTGGAGCTAGCTTAGCCGCGTTGTTTGCCCAGTTGGGAGGGGGAATCTACACGAAAGCGGCGGACATCGGTGCAGATCTGGTTGGCAAAATCGAAGCTGGAATACCAGAAGACGACCCCAGAAACCCCGCTGTAATAGCGGATCAGGTAGGCGACAACGTAGGGGACTGCGCGGGGAGAGGCTCCGACTTGTTCGAATCCATGAGCGACGACTACATAACCGCGATGATTCTAGGCGCTATTCTGCTAAGCGCAAAGGGGCTGAACGCTGTGATGTTTCCCTTAATGATGGGCGCCTTTGGAATCGTGGGGTCTATCGTCGGAATTTTCATGGTGAGGGGATGGCAAAATGTTAAACCAGTCACATCGTTTAACGTAGGGCTCATCGCCCAAGGCGTTGTGTGTGCGGTTGGATCTTACATATCTGCCATGTGGCTTCTGAATGATGTAACCATGTTCTACGCTGCACTAAGCGGAATCGTCGCAAGTCTCTTAGTCGGACTTATCGTGCAATACTACACGGGGATTAGTGGAAAACCTGTTAGAAAGATAGCGGAAGCGTCGGAGAGAGGGGCAGCCATAAACATTCTAACGGGTATATCCTACGCATTGCAAAGTCCGATTTTACCGTTGTTCACACTCTTGGTGGTTGTTCTTTTTTCGTACATAATAACGGGCGGCTCCGTCTATGGAATAGCCGTGGCTAACATTGGGGGAGACCTGATCATCGGTTTTATCACGTCAGCAGACACGTTTGGGCCCATCACTGACAATGCCAACGGGATAGCGGAAATGTCAGGGGTATCAGAAGAGACGGGTGAAGCGTTAGAGTTGTTGGACGCTATGGGCAACACAACGAAGGCATATACGAAGGCATATGCAACCGCCTCCGCAATTTTATCAGCGGTTTGCATCATCGCCACTTTCAGTCAGATCGTTGGACTCGGGGCAATCAACGTGTTGAACCCGTTCATCCTTGTGGGACTTTTGGTTGGGGTGGCACTGCCTTTCCTCTTCTCATCTATGGCTATTGGAGCAACCGGAAAAACAGCGTTTAAGATGGTAGATGAAGTCAGAAGACAATTTCGAGAGATTCCTGGTCTATTAGAAGGAAAGGCTGAACCAGACTATGCTCAGTGCATTGACATAAGCACGAAGAACTCCCTCCGAGAAATGGTTCTACCAACCTTTTTGACTCTGGTATCTCCAATTGTAATAGGAACAGTTCTTGGAAAATGGGCTTTGGGAGCCTTCTTGATCGGAGCAACAGGGTCCGTAGCCTTGTTATCCCCCCTCTTTACATATGGCGGTGGGGCATGGGACAACGCTAAAAAATACATAGAATTAGGGAGGTTCAGTAGAAAGGGAACCCCAGCCCATGCCGCTGCAGTTGTAGGAGACACGGTGGGTGATCCAATGAAAGACGTGGCTGGACCATCTCTCAACATTTTTATGAAGCTAACGAATATGACTGCCCTCTTAATCGCTCCAATACTGCTTTTGTTCTAAAATTCACAGTAGAATCGCCCCGTCTCTTTTAACTTCTGACTGTTCTAGAACTAAATCGGCTATGGTAAACTCTTCTGCGCACGAGCCGTGGAAAGGCTATGGCATCCCTAATGCGCTGCAGCTTTCAAACCCACGTAAGCATCCTCTCGACGCTAAGCCAAAGCTAGCCTGAGACATGAGCCATATTCCCTTAAATCTATGTAGGCGGATTGATGGAATACTTTATAGGTTTGGGAATTAACTCTTTTAAGTACTAAAAGAGTATGCGTGGAAGGCTGATAACAAGGAGTAGGTGCTTGGTGGCTGAATCAACGGAAACCGGCTATAGAATGGAAGGGTTCGCCTTTGGATTGGCAGACGGGGTCATTTGCTTTACGGGAGTAACCATAGGCGTTGCCGAAGCTACCTCCGATCCGGTTTTGGTCATAATTTCAGGCGTTATTGCTGGATTAGCCGACGCGTTTGGAAATTCCATAGGGTTCTTCGTCTCCCAGTCAACGGAGAGGGGTGTGCAAATCCATGAAACCCTAGAGCACGGAGCAAAAATCAGAGTCCACTCTAAGAGGGAGGTCTGGATGAGTGGCGTGTTATCCTTTTTAGCCACAATTCTGGCCCTAGTCATCTTGCTTTCTCCATTCCTATTTTTGAGCATCAACGCCGCCGTTATTCTCACGTTCTCCCTCGGAATCGCCTTGTCTCTCATTTTAGGCGGCTATGTGGGTAAATTGAGCGGAGAAAATCCCTATAAAACAGGGCTTAAATACGCTGTTTTAGCCATCACAGGAGCCGTAGTCTCCTATCTAATTGGAGACTTTCTAAAGCACTTGCTTATCGAACATACCATTAAAATATTTTAAAGAAGTTACAAAGCATTAGCGTCTTTTAAGAATTCTCCGCGTCTTCGTTCTCACATGAAATCTTGAAGCATAATCTCAGCGAGCATTTCTCACAAAGCCTTTTAACCTTACCGCCTCATCGTGATCCGCTATCCCTAGGATTAGAGCCTTTCCTTGAGGCAGAACCTGCATCGCGTCAATCTGCTCCTTGGTGAGACCGCTTTCCCTCAGCCAGGATAGGTCTGCGGGATCTACCAGCTTGAAGATGATTCATGTGAAGGCACTGGCTCAACACTGCCTTAGCTACCTCTGCCGCTCGTCTGGCGATGCATGCATTGGCAAAATGCATTTGCAAATAATCCCTCGAGGTATGGTCAGCGAAAAATTAATACTTTACTAAAACGAGTTCAATTGGGAATATATTGGAGACATTTGACGTAATAATAGTAGGCTCAGGACCTGCCGGTGTATCCACAGCATTAAATATTCATAGAACAAACCCAGAGCTTGCAGATAGGATACTTGTGCTTGAGAAAGCGAGACATCCTCGTGAGAAAATTTGTGCTGGAGGACTTACAAGAAATGTAGAAATTCAACTTGACGAACTGGGAATTAGTATTGACGTTCCATACGTTGCTGTAAATACGGTTCGATTCAAGTATGGAAAAGGGGTGCTTGATATTTACGAGAAAGGTGTATCCAAAATTATCCGTAGAGACGAATTCGATGCAAAACTAGCTAAAACTGTTGTTAACAGAGGTATATCACTACGTGAGGAAGAGGAAGTAACCGATCTAACCAGAGATCGCGACTACATCATAGTGATCACCAAATCAAGCAAATACAAAGCTAAAGTTGTTGTAGGGGCGGATGGCGTAAGAAGTATCGTTCGTAGAAAAATGGGCTTTCCAGCAGGCAGGAAACTTACTCCACTTTGTCTCATCGAGACGCCGGTTGATGCTAATCAAACGCCTGAATTCGTCTACAAAATGTTTACTTTCGATTTGACATACGTACCAGAGGGGTTGCAGGGATATGTGTGGGATTTTCCATGCATTATCAATGGAAGAACCTATCTCAATCGAGGTATCTTTGATCGCAGTTTAAGCCCGAAAGCAAATCTTCGTGAAATACTTAAAAAAGCTCTGAACAAAAGAGGTGTGAACCTTGACGAGTACAGGCTAAAGGCACATCCTGAGCGCGAATTCGATCCAAAAGGTATTTTCTCGGTTCCAAACGTACTCCTTGTCGGCGATGCAGCAGGAATTGATCCACTCATAGGAGAAGGAATTCCTGGAGCACTCGAATACGGAAAGATCGCAGCACATGAAATCGTTGAATCTTTTGAGAAAGACATCTTTTCTTTCAAAAACTACAAAAGAAAAATGCTTTCATCGAGGTTGGGTAAAGAGCTAAAAATGTATCTCATGTTTTCTAACATGCTGTATGGACCTAGATTTAAGCTTACTTTTTCGCTTTTGTGGAATGACGCACACCTACAAAGATTGCTGATGCATAGTTTCATGAGACTTGATAATTTCTATGACAACAAACTAAGACTCATGGGCAAGCTGCTTAAGCATTTGTTTAAGAGCAAGAAGCTCCCGAAAATTGTATCTTGAGTAGATCAACCGCAGCTAAAATAGTTGCTCTCTGAAGAACTCCGTAGACTTGGTGACGAAGGTTTCTGGAGGATTATACGACTATGGGGGCTAGATGGGTCCTCTTATCAAAGGCTTATGATAGCTGAGATCAATAAGTTTTACAATGTTGACTTAGTGATTATAGGCCTTTGTGAATAAAGGTCCTGAGCGAGGAGACGTTCTCGAGCCAAATCTTCTTCTCGTGAGTATAGATAGGTCGCGATAGACGCAGTTGCGTTTGGTTTCAAAGGGCGAAATCTAAAATGAACTTAAGGTAAGGGTTATTCAACCTATAAAAGTTCATGAGGAAACGCCTCGTCGAATAGAAGACCGAAGCCTCGACAGTTGATGAGTTGTTACAGAGATTACACCCTTTCATGATCCCATCGAATTCCTTAAAGGAAGGTGAATAAAGCACCTCGCTTAGACTCTGCTTCTGCAGATACCCTAAAGCTCTGCTGGTTTTTTGGCACCAGAATGGTTTGATTTTGCCATCCTCTGAGACCGTTATAAAAGTCCTCGGTTGTGCACAAGAATACTTGACGCCACTTACAAGATGCTCTAGGTATTCGTGGGAGTTAAGGATAGGATATCCCTGTTTTTTAAATTCACGGACCTCCGAGAATAAACGTCTACGTTCGCTAGCCGTTAGGGCGTATTCTTCGTTGATTCCCGGGAATACCTCCATTAGATCAAAGGCTAGTTTAGCGCCGACTCTGCGGGCAAACTCTGCCATCTTCCAGACGGCGTTCGTGTTGAGCCTGCTGAGAACGCAGTTTATCGCAACCCTTTTCCTTGCACGTCTCAGTTTTATGATACCATCTACCGCCCTCTCAAAGGTGCCTTTTAGGCCCCGCATTTCATCATGATAGTCCGAATCGTGATCAAGAGAAACCCAGGTGAGGTCGACTACCTTTGCTATTTTCTCGGCCTTCTCCGGAAGATAGATTCCATTTGTAATGATGCTTGTGTAGAAGTCTAGGTCATGTGCGTGTTGGAGGATATCCAAGATATCGGGTCTCATCAATGGTTCGCCGCCGAAAGCGATGTAAGCCACGAAGTTAAGTTTCCTTGCTTCATCTAACATTCGGAATATTTCATGCGTATTCATCTCGTCGATGTTATGCTTTTTCCTCCATATGTTACATATCTTACATCTGCAATTGCATTCTGACGTCACAGAGTGAGCTAAAAAAATAGGTTTATGGGTCCAGAAGTGCGAAAAAACATATCTATGCGCAATACCCAGAGCCTTTAGCATACGTTTATTCTTCCTTAGATTTCTATTTAAGTCTAATCATTAGGATGCACAGGCTGCGTTTAGGGGACATGGGGTAATCCCAAGTTTCTTTCAAAATTTTCTACGGCTGGCCATCTCTATACGTACTTCTTATATACTCGTGAAGTGGGGAAAGCCCCTACAAGACAGGACTTAAATACGCTCTGCTAGCTCTTGTAGGAGCCGTCATCTCCTACCTAATCGGAGACTTCTTAAAACACTTGCTCATTGAACACACGATTAGAATATTTTAGAGAAGATGTGGAAGCATAAACATCTCTGTGCCCTGCAAAAGGAGGCCAATTTTACTGCGGGAAATATAAATTTAAGAAAAGACTAAAGAAAAAGGTTCTAGGATAGTGTCGGTAAACTCAAGTGAGAGGCTAATGAACGCGGACAAAACAACGGCATAGTCTAAAACTTTCTAAGTCCATTCCTATATCTTTTACATTGTAAGCTTGGCAATCAAAAACGAAAGCATAAGTGAGATCACGTTTGTGAATAATATTACGTTTAGCGCTATACTTGAAAAGATCGAAGCATTAGGAAGATTATAAGCAAGGGGCAACGTGCTCATAGTGGCTGCAGCTACACCCTTACCAACTATAACTCCCATAATTCGATAATCAGACGCGAGAGGGCTTTTAAAAGTCGTTATTTTAACCACTATAAATCTGGTTGCGTGAAGCAGAAGACCCACGATTAATCCTAAGAGGAGTTCGAATGAACCAGTAAACA